>ERZ780166.788-NODE-788-length-21439-cov-3.478909_pt1 | contig 21439 bp, 16 predicted proteins | sample MGYA00511366_ERZ780166 | MGnify/ENA primary metagenome ERZ780166 (study PRJEB29588, sample SAMEA2162231) | human gut metagenome | biome: human gut; feature: human-associated habitat; material: faeces | place: Denmark | collected 2008/2010 ...
TAAAATTTTCAAAGTTCTTTCATTTTAGCCTTGACTTTTTATTTGCAGGCTGTGTATTATTCATAACCAGTTTTTCCCTTTCATATAAACACTTAGCATTCTTTTATCTGCATCTATTATAAAGTCAATTTTTTATACTTCTTTCCAAATCATCACTTTTTCAAGAACACACATGCCCTGGTTTTTGCATAACAGATACATATTATTGGTCAATTTAAAAATTATACACTTTTATTCAAAATAAAACCATTCGATATAATGTAATCCCTTTATTTTACTTCGTTTGTAGTTTTATTGGTTTTTATTTTAGGACTTCCTACACAGAAGTCCTAAAATGGAATTTACTTTTACACAATTTAAAACATTCCTCGTCTGTCATATTAGGATCAAACCTCGAACCATCCTGCGATTCTACACATATATGAACTGTTTCACCTACTGATACTGAATTTCTTATATTTGCTTCGGTCCAACTGTATCCCGCATGCATGATAGATTTGAACAACGTCCTCCAACTCTGCCCCATTAGATTCACATACATTTGTCTTTTACCACTAGTTCATCCATTCAGTACACTGACGTAAATCGGTGTTTTAAGTTTCATTTTTATTATTCTCACTTTGTAATATTTTATCGTATATACATTCAAAGGACAAGTGGTGACTTACGTTTACAGCTTTACAGTATAATCCTTTAAATCCCCCAAGTGCAACTTTATTTTTTATTCAGTTTCTCCCAAACTGCCCTATATCTGTTCCAATACAATTGATAATAATCCACTCCCAAACCCAGGGCAATGTTTTCCTTATTTTCTTCATCACCAGTAAATCTAAATACAAACCACACATCTGAATTTATCATTACTGTCCTTTTCCCCATGTTGACAAGGAATTCGCATTGCTCTTTTAACTCATCTGTAACAATCTTGGATAACATACTATCATGAATTATATTCAAAGCATCGTTGCTGTCTTTAATCACTTTCAGCAAATCTATCTTTTTTTCCTGCCTCTGTAATAATTCCTTTTTGGCTTTTGACCATTCTATATCTCGAAGCACTATATCCCGATCCGTCCAAATCTTTAACCCATCAAATCCGATGTGCACACCATGCACCACGTCGTTGGAATGTACAAGATAATTTCTTAAAATACAAAGCATAGCATATGCCTCATTTGTATCATATATCTCACTGGTAATTTGTTTAAATACATTCCCATCCCCAACTTCTCTATGGCGCATATATCGTTCCCAGTGCTTCAAACAACTCCTGAGCTGCCTCATTAAAAGATTCATTTCTAAAAATGTCTTCAAAAAATACTTCTATTTTACCTGCCGCCTGAAATATTTTTTCTATTTCTGGCTCTGTAAACAGTTTTGAATCCTCAAAATTAACTTCTCTTCCAGTTTTCCCTTTATGCTGAACCGGATTTTCTTTCATATAAACAACTACCATCTTTTTGTTTGCATTTATCATCATTCACTCTCTGTTCCCTTTTTGTAATACTTTTTCATATTCATTGTATATCTTTTCTCCAATAACTCAATTCGATATAATGTAATCCAACACAGTTTCAAAACTTCATCTGTAGTTTATTTGACATTTAATAAAGAGCTTCCTACTTAAAAGCCCTTCATTGTAAAGTCAATGACTTACTATGTAAATATATCTTTAATCTTTACACCATTCTTCATTTGTTCCCTTAAATACAGTTATTAATGTTTTCTTTACTTCTGCATCATCTTTGAAAATATTCATCCAAACAGAAAAAAATCCGCTGCTCTGTGCCAGCATCTTTATCAATCGTAAATACTGTTCTTTTTCTCGTGTTCCTTTTACACGCCTCCATCCTTCTCTGCACTCTAACGCATAATTGCGAGCCTCATTTCTCGTAGCGAAACGACGATCCTTAGTTGTTGGTGTCTTTGGTACATTATCAAGTTTCAATAAATTAAATAGATTTTCCGCTTTCTGTCTCTCGATTTTTCCTTGCTTCTGTAAATACGTTTCATTTAATTGTGGAATATCCATATCATATGAAAAAGCATGAAATTGGATCTTAGGTGCCTCTCCTTTATTAACAGGTCTCATTCTTCTATCTCCACCTTTTTTTCCAAATATTTTTGTTTCATTAATGCTGCATATGCTGGATTATCACTATATTCTGCTGAAAGAAAGTCCATTCGCTCCTTAAGTTCCTGCAATTTATCTTTAGATACATTCCCTTTTAACGCATTAAAATATTCTTCTGCTGCTTTGTACATTTTCATTTTCTTTTCACTATACTGCACCATAGGAACTTTCATGATATCCTCTGCAATATCTTCTATACTCTGTCCCGAATATTCTTCGTCTAAAAATGTATCTAATGCTATTAATTCACCTGGTTCTAATGATTGAATAATAAATGGTGAATGAGTAGCGCATATAAATTGCACCATCGGAAATAGTTCTTTTAAGATACGAACAATTCTTCTCTGCCATGTTGGATGCAGACTTAAGTCTAATTCATCTATAACGACTACACCTGGCGTTTTCTTCAATGTATCTCTTCCAAGATATGGGTTCAAGATACACATTTTAGTTGCTATATCCGTTACAATTTTTATCACATTACGATAGCCATCACTTAATGCTGAAAAATTAATAACTGTACCATCTGGATTCTTTATTGCAATCTCACCATATCTTGATGAATATATCACCTGCTGTTCTGGTAATAATTCCTCTTCCAAACTATATTTTACAGCATCCATAATCACTTCATACGCAGGTAATGGCATACCATCATTCTCTTCTGTCGCCAAGTTACCTAACAGCTTAATATATTCAAATGAAGACTGATTTCCTCTCTTTGGATCTAAGCATCTCTGATATGCATCTGTTCTTCCTGGAATTTTTTCTATCTCTCCTGTACGATTCTCATTCCAAAGCCTTGCAGAACTTAGATACAATACCAATGGATATACTTGAATTTCATCAGAACAATCTGCCGCTTTTATAGACTCTTCCCATTCTGCGACCAGTTCTCTCATAGGATTTTTACCTATAAATTTTGTTCTTCCACCTTCCTTTTCCAAACTTCTTGTGCATTTCTTTATTTTTCCGTCCCACATAATCTGACTGCTCACAATACATGGAAATTGTTTCACCGTTGCAGTTAACGCTACACTTTTCACAGGTTTTAACGATTTTCTCAAAACATCATTATCTGAAATATTATGTCCAAATCTACTTGGAACATATTCCTTAAAAGCCGCCAAATATGCACCCAAAATAACAGTAACTGCTTCTAAAACAGCCGTCTTTCCTGATGCATTCTTTCCAATAAAGATGTTCATCCGCGGATTCAACTCGTATGTAGAATTGTCAAATTTTCTAAAATTACTCAACTCTATATTTTTTAAATAAAACTCTTTCATGATATCCTCCACAAATCTTTTCTTTTATATTTGAGGCTTTTATATAGTATATCTATTTTTCTTCATAAAATCAATCGCATCAGAGATTTCTTTTCTTACCTCATCGCATGATTCGCATCCACAAAAAACAATCTGCCACGTATCATATACAGCACTGTATCTTGCACATACACATTCGAAAACATACTACTAAGCTTTGTATTTTCCTTATTCACACAATTTAAAACATTCCTCGTCAAATTGTTCTTTTAAATCATCGAGTTCCTCATAGTTTTCCTCAAGCATTTCAAAGAACTTGCTCCAATAGTTATTATAAATCCCTATCTGATCATGCTCATAGTAAAAATTAATCCTATTCAGATAGGAAATAATGAATTCTGAAATTGTTTTTCCAAGAAATAACGAATATTGTTTCATTACCTCATTCATTTTGCCCACATATGTATTAAATTTATATATTTCCTGTAAATTATCCTTATATAATTCCCAATGTTCATCTATCTCATTTTGCAAATCATATTCATTCATGAATCTCGAAAAATTCGACTCCCATAAACCATACGCATATGTTAAACGTTCATGTAAACTGTCAAAATTTTGTTTTATTAGTTGTAAAACCTTCAACTTTTCATCTATCGTATAAGCCTCCAGGCAATCTGTTCTTCCGTGTAATCTGCAATATTGCGCATATTCAGCATCATTCTTCCATTTTCTTAGCACTTCAGCTGGATAACTTTCCGGGTCACTATCTACCAATGAATGGCATGTACTGCATAGCCAGATTCCATTGGCTTCACTTTTTCTTTCCTCTTCTGTCATATTGGGATCAAATCTCGGACCGTCCTGTGATGCTGCACATATATGAGCTGCTTCACCTACTGATACTGCACTTCCTATATTTCCCTTCGGTCCAACTGTATCCCGCATGCATAATGGATTTGAACAACGTCCTCCCACTCTATCTTTCAATATATTTTTTACATTCTGTGTAAAATTATCTCTAGCCATTTTTAATTATCTCACCCCTTATTTTTTCACGAATATTTTTCTTTCCGTTTTCATTTTACCTAACAATTTCAAATCTCAAAAAATGCCAAAATCATTCTCCTATTTCTTCAATCACTTTTTTTATTCCTGCTACCACATCCATATATGCTTCGTCTTCATCTTCCCACTTATCAATCGCCTTTCCATCCTTTGGCAGCGCAACTAATTTTGCTAATGGAGAGCCTAGCCAATCACAACTTCTTACAATAACAGGTACTATCATGTTCTGTCCTTCTTCATATAATTCCAAGGTTTTCGTCATCTCCGTACAATAACAATACTCATATGCAAAAAAGTCTGCACTCAACAGTAAAATAATTATATCTGCCTCAACCAAACTCTTACCTATTTCTTTATCAATATCCTTGCCTGGAACAAGTTTTCTATCATTCCATGTTTTAATCTTTTTGTTTCTTTTTAACACAGCCAAATGCTTATCAAACTTTTCTTTATACTTTTCATCTTCGTGAGAATATGACATAAATACTTTTATAGAAGCTTCTTCAGCCATATAACTATTATCCTCCCTTACTTTAAATTGCGTAACAGTTTGTTCTCTACCTTTTTCCCCCAATACTTTTTCATCATTTATCTTATAATTCAATCCACTTATCAATTCTAACAGAACTTCCACAAATCTGCAGATGCCACAGCCGGAATTACCGAAATTCCAGCTGTGACATCTATAGCCTATAATATGGATAATTGCAACAAAACTGCAAACTTACAAATATTTAGTGATTCATGATAGCCGTATATTTATCATCTATCAATATACCAGAAATCTTCCTCGCTAAGTTGTGGAAAGCCGTTTACATCCACTCCATGATGCTCCGACAAACTAATCAACTGCTGACGAATATCATTTATTTCAGAAATAATATCGAGTGCATCCTTATCACGAAGACAGTGTATAATCTGTCTAAACTGTCTTTGGTAGTATTTATCTAACGAAAATGCATTCTTCATGAGCCAAATTATAAATGGATGATCTAATGTAAGACCTTTTCGCCAATAAGCATCTGCACAACATATATATTTTCTATTTCTATCATTTGCCGCTTTACAAAATAGCATCGGTGGAAAAAGATTCAAAACTTCTTTTAATTCATTTTTCTCTATTTTCAAAAATGAAATAGTTTGTCCTTTTTCATAATTAATCTTCATCTGTTTATGTTCTTGTAAGTATGCATCTTGGCACAAATTGAACAATCCCACATTTATATCATTGAATTTACGGATATCTATTAGGCATAAGATATTTTTGTTCAAGAAACGTTTTCTTTGTTCAAAATAATCCTTTAGACTATATTCCATCCATTGACATAAAGGCAGCTTTTCAATATTTCTCCAATCTTTTCGTGTAAAATCCATCTCTGGATTCCATGCATATTCTTTTCTTATTATCTCATACCAAAATTCTTCCAACTTATATTTGTATACAACGCCCAAAATATACAAACTTACTTCTATAGGAAGTTTCACCACATGAGCACGATTTGCCTGTGTTGTCGGCTGCCCTGTATTTTCCAGAAAAAATATTCCAACATTATAAGGAGAAAACGAACCAGCATATGCACCAGTACTAATTTTTCCCGCATAAACACCTTGATATGCACATTTAGCATTTTCTGTCGAAAAATCAAATTCTTTAGAAATAATATCTGGATATCCACATTTTTTTAATGAAAAATCCATGAATCGATATTGTATATAGTCGTGATAACTTTTCCAGATTTCCTTCAACCCGAAATAACCTTCATGAAACAGCCTCCCTACTTTTCCCAACTGTTCTTCTGACTCAGGACATGCATCATAATTTTCAAAGGCAGCCACAAGTGTAGCTACTGTTTTTTCATCATATTCTTCTTCTAAGTCCTCCCACCTCAAGCGATCTCCTGTATTTTCTTCTAAACAGTAACTATATAGTCTTATTTTAAATGTCCCACCGTCTGATATCCAGCTCTCAATTTTAAACTTCAAATCTTTTACCTTCCAGCAAGGAGTTTTCTCAAAACGCACATCATATTTCACTACCACCCCAGATACTCCCGGTAATACCTGATCCTCCTTTGTATCCAACGGAATGGTCGTTATTGCAATTTTAGGATACTGTCCACGTACTTCCGGGAAAGTCTGATCGAACTGTTCTTTGACTTCATCTGGCAATTCATAAATTTTCTCCCCCGCCACAGCATGAGCTGCCTCCATTATTTCTTCATAAGTTTTCCCGATTCTATCATTGTTGTAATATACCGGGACCCTAGCACCACACAAATATTTTTTCACTGTATTTTTAAGATCCAAAGTCCCCAATTTGCCTGGATCCAAACGTATAGCAATCGAAGTTCCCGGTTTCGTCCGATAGCCATTCCTTTCCTGTTTATAGGATATTTGTGTTTGCGAATCATAATCTTCCGGTTTTGGCATTTGCTCATTTGCAAAATGGTTTTTGGACTCATTTAATAATGTATAATATCCACTGAGCCCTGTCACTTGCAACCGAAGTCCGTAATGTCTTTTGAGACTGGAACTTGTTGTCTCCTCTTCTCTGCGGTTCTTATCAGGATCAAAATAAAGCGTCGACACTTCTGCATAGTCTCCGTTAAGGAAACATGATAGGAAACCAATACCAAAGCGACTGATACTGTGGTATTTGTCCATTTGATTGTGTTCTCTCAAATCTCTGTCAATTTCTGAAGAAGAATAGTACGAATTACCCACCTTTAGAAAATATCTTTGCAGCATTCCCATTGTCATTCCAGTTCCCTCATCATCAATACGAAACCAAATGTTTCCATCTTTGTCATTCCACTCCCAAAAATCGATACGAGATTTCTCCGGTATAAAATTAGGATCCATTTTCGCCCGTAGTAAAGTCGCATCGATTGCATTTTGAAGCAATTCTCTTACAAAAACATCCCGGTCATCATATAAGTTTTCTCCAGTTAACAACTCCAATATCTTCGTTTGATCCATCGTAATACAGAAATCTCCACTCATGTACCCATCAGATTCGATTTCATTGCGTAGAATTGCTTTTGGAAATGGGAATTTCTGCTGCCAATCTTTTCTACAATACTTTTGTAACTTTATACAATTCCAAAGTTCAACTTCAATCCAATCCAGAAAGTCACGAATTGCATGCTCCACTCCCGGATTAGTACAACGAGCTTTATATGGTAGTGCATCAGCTGATGGTGTGTCTGGATAAAAAAATCCGGCAGAAGCCTGATGCTTTTTCCACTCTTCCATACTTTTTTCACTACACTCCACATAGCTATACAATACTTCGGGTGCCCGAGTGTCATCAAAATCTAACAAATCTGCCAATCGTAACAGTAACGCACAAAATAACGGACTTACATCAGCAGCAGATAAATCATTCAAATCTGAATTGCTAATTATATCTGACGGATTATAACCATGCGCCTTACAAACCTCTATAATACACCTCAAAGGTACAACCTTTAACGGACGCTTATCATATATCAGTTCTCTCCATGCCTTATTGTTCAACACTTCCGCAATCCGTTCAGAGTGTAAAGTACGAAGATATCTTTGTTGCATATCCTCTGTCCAATCTTCCACTGTACTCCCAAGAAACTCCGGATAGTATTCCCTCAAGAATTTTTTGCAAGTCTCTGTATCCTCATACTGTTCCGCCTTTTCTTTATCCGTGTAAACCATACCTATATCATGCAGACTTGCAGCTAAAATAAGCAGTTCCAATTCACCAACCGACAAATTAGTAATCTGATTTCCTAGTAATCCGCCCATAGCCTCCAATACATTTAAAATATGTGTTTCGTCATGCAACGTATAATTTCCAAAGGTTCTGCGAACATCCTTCAGATAATTTGCAGCGTATTCATAAACAGCATTTACCCATACATACCTTTCACAATCGACATCATTTCGTTTTGTATACTCTTTCCATAATGCTGTTTCTTCTAATTTTTTTGAATGAACCATATCATACCTTCTTTTGTTTTATGCTATATATCCGATAATTACTTAAAATACTTCTATTTTACCTGACGTCTGAAATTTTTTCTATTTTATTCACACTCTTTTTCCTTCTCCATATCTTCTAAAACTACTTCTATATATTTCTTCCATTTATCTCTATAACCCCACTTATTAATTCCCCCATCTACACTATAAATTAATATTAATACTATACTAAACGAGATTACCGCAGCACCCAAAGCATCTACTGATACCATAAGGCTAATACACGATATAGCAAATGCAGCTACACCCATAACGAGTGAAAGTGTTTCTGTCATTGATCCATCATACTGTTTAATTTGAGCTTTTAACTTTAATCTCTTATTCTCATCTCCATTTATATAAGATTGCAATACTGCCTTTGTACATACAATTTCATTTTTATAGCAAATTTCTTTTTTGCTACAATTTTCTAATTTATCACATAATTTTATTAAATCGTCCACTTCATTTATTTCCTTCTTGTAATAGTTTTTTCACATTCATTGTATACCTTTTCTCCAATAACTCAATTCGATATGACGTAATCCAACAAAATTTTAAAACTTCGTTTGTAGTTTAATCATTGTTTATTTAAGGGCTTCCTCCCAGAAGCCCTTAAACAATCCACTCTCACTTACTCTACAACAATACCACCCAACACCGCAATATCCTGTCTCGTAAGTAATTCAATTTCCTTTGCTACCTCATTGTACAATGTAGAGCCAGCTTTTTCTACTAAAACTACCCCTTTCTCGTTCTCCAGCTTCTCCATTGCCTCGGCATTATATAATACATTGTCAAGAATTGTTACTGCAATCTGTTCTTTCTCCAATGCCTGTTTAATGCTTTCGCATACATTGTCTGCTCCCTCTGTCAAATTGCAGCCCATCAGGCACACATGCTCCAAACCATTTTTCACTGCTGCAATCTTAACAGCTGCGACTGCCAATTCCATAGACTGTGCCGGTGTAAATTTACGTTTACCATGATTTCGTAAATTATCTACCCATTGATCCGGCAATAACTTCTTCTTGGACTCCTTTACGATCAATCCCATCTGTGGAATCTGATATAAATTCTGTAATTCATCCGATGCACGAAGTTTTCCATTGAAAATGTACATCAGGCAAAGAATCATTGCATAGACAAACGCAAATATTACTGCGCCTAAAACTACATACTTGATACTTATAGAAGGTTTCTGTACGGTCACAGACTCTGCAGCCGCATCCTGTGTAGTATCAACGATTTCGCTATCATTCTGAGTCAATAAATTATAATACTGTTTCTGTTCTTCTGTAAATCCAGCCTTTGTTGCAGCAATTGTTGCTTTTAAAGAACTAATTTCATCTCTATATGCAGTCTGGCTATTCAAAACGCCAGTATTCATAACTGTTCCCATTGTCTCAGATAATAAAATCAACTCATGATTTCCAATTTCCTGCGACAAATTTTCCTGCTGCATTGCCAGATATTCTTTTACAGCATCAGCAAGATTCTCACAACTTTCTTCATCCTTCTGCATAATAACAATTTTTACACAATTGCTGTCAGACAAAAGAACCTGAGTTCCATCTGCAATTGTCATTCCTGATTTCACATCTGCTGAAATGAGCTCTCCGACATAGGCAGCATCCATTCCTGTCTGCTGTTCTATCCAATCATATAATCCAATATTATTTATCACATTTCCATAAACAATGCCAAACTTGCTGCCACCACTATTATCTTCAGACTGAATCTGATAAACCAATTCCTTCTGTACAACATGCAATGGATCTAACTGCATATATAAAGAATTTTTGTAATAGATTTCTTTTAAATCGTATTTATTTTCCCAAACAATGACGGAATCTACTCCTGCTAAAAGATTATCCCCAAGACTTTCCTTCATCCTCTTGATTTTTTCTTCTCTGGTTGTATCATTAGTATTTGAAACCGTCACTTGTTCATTTTGCGTATTTTGAAATTCCTTATAAGATTTCACGTAACCAAATACGCCTAATAATACTGCCCCCACTATCATTGCAATTAACACACTTCGCCAATGTGCTAAAATGTCTGCTATCAAATCAAGTAAATCAATTTCTCTTTCTTCCATTATTTCTTATGTTCCTTTCCACAATATGCTTTCATCATACCATCCCAGTTTATACTATTCAAGAGTTTTACCTTATCTCATCCTTTTTACCATGACAATTCAACATTTATTTTTAAGTATTTCCTCTTCACATCTAATCAATTGATTTTTTATAATATATACAAAGCTGCTATCATTTGAAAACTCTTGCATCGCATATGGTAATATCGAATTCAACAAATCTTTTGAACTTTCGTATTCATGAACAAAAATTTTTTCTAATGCTAATGCATATTTTAAGTCCAATGTAATTTTATTTGGGGTTTCATATTTTCCCTCTGCCTCTTTTATCGCCAGCAAAAGTACCTCTATTGCCTTTCCATGTTCTCCACTTTTTGATAAGCTATTGGACTTTTCTAATTGGCATCTTAATAAAAGCCGATCTGCATCCTCATTGTCATGATCAGCCACCTGTTCCAGCTTTTCAATTAATTCCAAAGCCTCTTTTGGATTTTGCATTTCAGTAGCAGTAGTGACCATCATTAGTTCCACTTCATCAATATATGCATTTCTTCCCTGATTAATCAATAATAATCTTTCATGCACTTTTTTCAAAACTGCATATGCCTGTTCCCATTGTCTTACTTCCATCATTAGTTTTGCATACATTAAGTCTACTTCTAAAAGTAATTGTGATGTTTTTTCCAATATTGCATGTGCCTCATCATATGCTTCCTCACCGTATACAAATCGTTTTTCCAATATGTCAAAACGACTAGAATTTTCCTCAAAATACTTTGAATAAATATCACTTCTTAATACCAAGCCCCGAATATAGTCTTCCGGATTTTCTTTCACATGCGCTTTTCTATGCTTTATGACTTTATCTAATATTTCCAGTGCATCATTGTATTGTTTCAGATTTAAATAAGACACTGCCAAATTGTGTAACCTGCTCATCTTGCTTCTTTCATCAAGCGCAGAACATTGTTCACACAGAGATTTCCTAATATTTAATGCTATTATATACTTTTTTTGACCATCTAGTGCCTGCGCTTTTAATTCCCAGATTTCACCTATAAAATTGTCAAACAGCATATTCTTCCATCTCTGAGATTTTTTACATATACGTATCATATGATTTGCTTCATACTGTGCTTGCTTAAAACACTTTAATTTTATTAAATTTCTTATATGAAAAACAGCAGATATAATTCTTATTTCAGAATCTTCGAATTTTTGTTCTGTCATTTCCTCAATGACTTTATAGCAGTTCTCAAAACCATTTATATTATTACTGTAAATTATATCTTTTAATAACTGCATTTCTTCTTTCAACCATAAATTATGCATTTCCTGTTCATTCTTAATGCATTTTAGCCTACATTTTAAATATCGTGTATATAACCAGCTGTATTGATTTTTAGGAATGTATTCATATATAATATCCGCCATTTCCTGCAAAATTGTATCATTACAAAGCTCAAAGACTTGCTCTCTAATTACCTGATGTAATTCACTTTTTTCATGTATTGTCTCAATATATGATTTTCTCATCAAAATATTATACGCCTGCCAAAAATGAATATTTCTACTTTTCTTTGCTACAAAAGTAATAAATTCTTCATCCCATTCACCAACACATGCTAAACTAAACAAAACAGACATTTCATCATCCGATAGATTTTCAACATAAGTTTTTAATAATTTCTCCTGTTTTCCTTGAAATTGTCTAAAATCAATTTTTTCATGTCTTTGTAATGTCCTTATATACAACTCTCGACATATCTCTAAGTATAATGGCACCCCCTGCGTTAACTCAAACAGTTCCTCTTGAAACATACTCAAATCAACTTCATTTTGTTCGAAATACTCCATCATCCATTTTTTATCAAATGAACATACTGGTATATTGATCAGGCTGTCCTTCCACTGCTCCCCATTTGATTCTATATCCCATTGTAACTTTTCTCTTCCTGCACAAACCCAAACGACTTTTGAGACTTGCGAAATAATCTGATCTTTCAACCAGCCAATTTCAATATCGATTTCATCAATACCAAATATTCTATCTCTAAAAACATCTATTTTATCCAATAAAACAACCAGTGGATAACTCCATGTATTTTGAGATATATTCCATTGTAAATCACTGGCAAAATACTTAGGTAAAGCTTCTTCCAACTCCTCCGGTAACAATCTTTCGATTTCCCACAATATATTCTTTTTTCCCTCAATATAATTTCTTGCACCTTTTACCGTTTGATCAATTATTTTTAAAACACATCCAACTAATTCGCCCTTAGGCAATAGTGCCATCATTTCCAATAATGTACACAAAAAATCACTATTTTCCTGTAATGATTTTATTTCCTGCTTGATTACAGGTACTCCACTTTTTCTCGCCAACTCAAAGACTGCTGCTTCATACAAGGGAAATGAATAATTATATTTTTTTAACAATTGTACCAGTTTATTCATAATAATTATTGGTGAATCCTGCTCGCTAAGAGCTACATACGCTACTGGTATCTGTTCTTTATATTTGCTTTCTTTTTCTTGTATCTCTAACATCAATTTTTTTTAATTTGACTTTTACCAACACCGCCCATACCATAATAATCAAAAACTGTTACATTCCACTCCTCCGACATTTCACATAGGCTATCATATTGATTCCAAAATTGTTGTCTTTCTTTCTATCCACAAATTTTCCATATTTTATTTCTAACTGACTTCTATTTTCAATTTTAATTTTCATAAATTCCCCAATATTCGTAAACACATACTTTGCTTTTATTTAAACTGAATGTACCTATTTAATTTTACTCTATTTTTTCTGCTTACACAATTCGTTATGATGTAAATCTTTTTATAAAAAGTTATATTTTGTATCTTAATTCATTATTATAATCACCCGTATTGACTTTTAATGTGATTAGTCGTATCATTTTAACATCAGATAAACGTATCCTATAAATTTCCAAACGAAAGGATTTCACTCATGAAAAAAACTTCTTTAGAAATAATTTCACATTCAATTGAAACACATCGAAAAAAACTCGGTCTTACTCAGGCACAGTTAGCTGAAAAATCAAGCCTTAACCGCGCAACAATTGGTCGAATTGAAAAAAAGGAATACATGCCTTCCATTGACCAATTACAGAATCTTACATTTGCACTCAATATTGACATAACGGATCTCTTTGTTGAAGAAAATGCTCCTTCAAAAGATATCCCATCCTCTAAATCATACAATATCGCAGTTGCCGGAACAGGCTATGTAGGGCTCTCTCTGGCTGTACTGTTATCTCAACATAACCATGTAACAGCTGTAGATATCATTCCTGAAAAAGTCGAAATGCTTAACAAACATGTTTCTCCTATCCAAGATGATTATATTGAAAAATATCTTGCCGAAGAAAAACTTGATCTAACTGCTACACTTGATGCCGAATCCGCATATGCGAATGCCGATTTCGTCATTATTGCCGCACCAACAAACTACGATAGCAAATTGAATTTCTTTGATTGTTCTGCTGTGGAAAACGTCATAGAGCTTGTCTTAAAATTCAATCCAAACGCTATGATGATTATAAAATCGACTATTCCAGTTGGATATACCGAATCAGTAAGAAAAAAATATGGTACAAATAATATTATTTTCAGTCCTGAATTCTTACGTGAATCCAAAGCTCTTTATGACAACTTATATCCATCCAGAATCATTGTATCCTGTGATGAAACTTCTGCTGAAAAAGCTCATATCTTTGCATCGCTACTGCAGCAGGGAGCTTTAAAAGAAAATATTGATACACTTTTCATGGGATTCACAGAAGCTGAGGCTGTAAAGCTTTTTGCAAATACTTACCTTGCTCTGAGAGTTTCCTACTTTAATGAGCTTGACACCTATGCTGAATCCAAAGGACTTAATACCCTTGAGATTATCAATGGTGTATGTCTTGATCCTCGTATTGGAACACATTATAATAATCCTTCTTTTGGATATGGCGGCTACTGTTTACCTAAAGATACCAAACAACTTCTGGCAAATTTCCAAGATGTCCCTCAGAATATGATATCTGCGATTGTCGAAAGTAACCGTACACGAAAAGATTACATTGCAGACAAAGTCCTTGAAATTGCCGGATCTTATAGTGCCAACAGCCAATGGAATCCTGCAAATGAGAAGGAGACTATAATTGGAGTATACAGACTTACTATGAAAAGTAATTCCGATAACTTCCGTCAGTCTTCTATTCAGGGAGTTATGAAACGTATTAAGGCAAAAGGAGCTACTGTTATCATCTATGAACCAACTTTGAAAGATGGAGAATCCTTCTTCGGTTCCGTAGTTGTAAATGATTTAAAGAAATTCAAGAAAAAAAGTCAGGCTATAATAGCCAACAGATATGATTCCTGTTTAGATGATGTAAAAGACAAAGTTTATACACGCGATATTTTCAAACGTGATTAATATTAAGAAGGGAGAATTCATATATGCAACATATAGATTTAAAGAATAAAACGATTTTTGTCACTGGTTCAGCCGGATTCATTGGTAGCAATCTTGTGCTTGAATTATTAAGAACACAATCGCCTGTTAACATTGTTGGTCTTGATAACCTGAATGACTATTATGATGTAAATATCAAAGAATGGCGACTATCCGAAATTGACAAATGTGCCGTACAGCATCCTGATTCAAAATATACTTTTATCAAAGGTGATTTGTCTGATAAATCTACAGTGAATGATATTTTTCATGATTTCAAGCCAGATATTGTTGTAAATCTCGCTGCTCAGGCCGGTGTCCGCTATTCCATTACAAATCCGGATGCCTATATTCAATCGAATCTTATCGGCTTTTATAATATATTGGAAGCATGCCGTCATTCATATGATAACGATGCAAACGGAGTAGAACATCTTGTTTATGCTTCCTCCTCCTCCGTATATGGCACTAATAAGAAAGTTCCATACAGTACTGACGATAAAGTCGATAACCCAGTTTCTCTTTATGCAGCAACAAAAAAAAGTAATGAACTTATGGCCCATGCTTACAGCAAACTATATAACATTCCATCTACCGGTTTAAGGTTTTTTACTGTCTATGGTCCTGCTGGTCGTCCAGATATGGCTTACTTTGGTTTTACAAATAAACTCCTGAAAGGAGAAACCATTCAGATATTCAACTATGGTAATTGCAAACGTGATTTTACTTATATTGATGATATTGTCGAAGGTATTAAATGCGTCATTCAGGGAGCTCCTGAAAAAAGAAACGGAGAAGATGGTCTCCCTATTCCACCATATGCCGTATACAACATTGGGAATAGCAATCCAGAAAACCTGTTAGAATTTGTTGACATCCTTCAACAGGAATTAATCCGTGCCGAAGTTCTCCCAACTGATTACGATTTTGAAAGTCATAAACAATTAGTTGCCATGCAGCCTGGCGACGTACCTGTTACATATGCTGATACTTCCGCTCTTGAAAGAGATTTTGGTTTTAAACCTAATACTTCTTTAAGGAAGGGACTTCGAGCATTTGCGGAATGGTATAAAAAATTTTACTGTATCTAAAAAAATTATCTTGTCTCGCTTTAATGCGAGACAAGACAATTTTTAAACAATCTCAAAAAACGTATCCGGGTGCTTCGGATCAAACACCTCATTACAAGTCATCACTGTTACCAAATCTTCTGTATCACTCAGATTAATAATATTGTGCGTCCAACCTGGAATCATGTGGACAGCTTCAATTTTATCCCCGGAGACTTCAAATTCTACCTTTTCTCCAGTGTTAATATTTCTCTCCTGAATCAGTCCATGACCAGCAACTACAATAAACAATTCCCACTTGCTGTTATGCCAATGCTGCCCTTTCGTAATGCCCGGTTTCGATATATTGATTGATACCTGACCACAATCTTTTGTATGTACAAGTTCTGTAAATGATCCTCTGTTATCGACATTCATCTTCAATGCATACTTAAATTTATCTGTTGGAAGATAGGTAAGATACAAGGAATACAGTTTCTTCGCAAATGATCCTTCCGGCATTTTCGGCATCATCAGCGTAGTTGGCTGCGCTTTAAATTCCTGTAACAAATCCACAATTTCACCTAATGTAACCTTATGTGTTACCGGCACACAACAATATCTGCCATTCTCATCCAAAACCGTTTCAACGCCGGCAAATTCACAGTGTTTCTCTTTTCCTTCTAACAGGTCAAACATTCCTTCTACCAAATCATCTATATAAAGCAATTCTAATTCTGTCGATCTGTCATTTACTGTAAATTCTTCGTCATTTGCAACTGCCCAGCAGAAAGTAGAAACTGCTGAATTATACTTTGGTCTGGAATGTCCCATCAGGTTCGGGAAACGGTACACTGCAACCTTAGCTCCAGTCTCCTCCGCATAATCAAAGAACAATTCCTCTCCTGCCTTTTTGGAACGTCCATATTCTGAATTACCAAATCTTCCAGAAAGGGTTGCCTGAATGGAGGAAGAAAGCATGATTGTTGCTTTATTATTGTATTTCTTTAACGTATCCAACAACTGTGATGCAAAGCCAAAATTTCCTTTCATGAAATCCTCTGGATTTTCCGGTCGATTCACCCCTGCAAGATTAAATACAAAATCTGCCTCTTTACAATAACAATCTAACTCTTCTGTTGTGGATTCCATATCATATTCAAAAATGTCTTCAATCTGAATCTCTGGGCGAGTTTGATTCTTTCCATCCCTGATATTTTTCAAATTGTTCACAAGAGCAGTTCCTACCATGCCCTTAGCACCTGTAACTAAAATTTTCATTAGATGTCTTTTCTCCATACCATTTTATTCACAACATTCACATATCCCTGTATGATTCTTACAACTTTCATAGACACGGTTTCATCCACATAATCAGGGCACGGTTTACCCAATATGCCTTTATTCTTCATATCAATCGCCATTCCAGTTGCCTGAAGCAATTCCTGCGTTGTAATGCCAGCAAGTATAAAATTACCGGATTCCAATGCTTCCGGTCTCTCTGTAGATGTCCGGATACAAACTGCTGCTATCGGATGTCCGATTGAAAGATAAAAACTGCTTTCTTCCGGAAGTGTTCCGGAATCAGACACAATCGCAAGTGCATTCATCTGAAGCTTATTATAATCATTAAATCCCAGTGGTTCATTCACTCTTACTCTCGGATCTAATTTAAAACCACTTGCCTCTATTTTTTTCTTAGATCTTGGATGACAGGAATACAAAATTGGCATATCGTATTTTTCTGCCAACGCATTAATTGCATTAAAAAGAGATGTAAAATTTTTATCTGTATCAATATTCTCTTCTCTGTGTGCAGAAAGTAAAATATATTTATTTGGTACCAATCCTAATCTTTCTAACACATCAGACGCTTCTATCTTCTCAAGATTTCCGTGAAGCACCTCTGCCATAGGTGAACCTGTCACATAAGTACGTTCTTTCGGCATTCCCATCTCATGAAGATACTTTCTTGCCGGTTCTGAATAAGGTAAATTTACATCAGAAATCACATCTACAATTCGACGGTTTGTCTCTTCCGGCAAACACTCATCTTTACATCGATTGCCTGCTTCCATATGAAAAATCGGAATATGTAAACGCTTTGCTGCAATGGCAGAAAGACAGCTATTCGTATCTCCAAGCACCAATAATGCATCTGGTTTAATCTCAGCCATCAACTCATAGCTTCTTGCGATCACATTTCCACATGTCTGTCCAAGATTATCTCCAACCACATTCATCCATACATCTGGTCCGCCAAGATCAAAATCAGACCAGAAAATATCATTCAGATTCTTATCATAATTCTGTCCTGTGTGAGCAACACAGCAATCAAAATATTCTCTGCATCTCTTAATGGTAGCTGCAAGACGAATAATTTCCGGTCTTGTTCCAACTATGATCAAAAGTTTAATTGCTCCATTTTCTTTCCATTTAAAATCCGACATCATTAATCCTCCGCCAATCTTTTCTGAATATATGCAAGTTTGGCAATTGTAGCTTTTGTCTCCTCAAGATTTAACAATTTCGTATTATTCGAGTTAAACTCTGTGAGTGTATTTCTCTTGGCATCTCCATCTTTAAAATACTTGTCATAATTCAGTCCGCGATTATCCGCTGGAACACGATAAAATCCACCAAGATCAATTGCCTTTGCGCACTCTTCATTCGTAAGCAGAGTCTCATACATCTTCTCTCCATGCCGTATACCGATTACCTTAATGTTTTCTTTCTTTCCATCAAACAATTCACAAACGGCTTCTGCCTGTGTCTGAATTGTGCATGCCGGGGCTTTCATAATCAGTAAATCTCCATTTTCCCCATTTTCAAATGCAAATAGCACAAGATCTACTGCTTCCTCCAGACTCATAATAAAACGTGTCATTGACGGCTCTGTAACAGTGATTGGATTACCTGCTTTGATCTGATCAATCCAAAGCGGAATTACCGATCCTCTGGAACACATTACATTTCCATAACGGGTACAACAGATTTTTGTTTTACCTGACATTCTTGATTTTGCAACTGCAACTTTTTCCTCAATCGCTTTCGTGATTCCCATAGCGTTGATTGGATACGCTGCTTTATCAGTAGAAAGACATATTACAGACTCTACCCCTGCTTCAATTGCAGCAGTTAATACATTATCTGTACCTATTACATTTGTGCGAACAGCTTCCATTGGGAAAAATTCACAGGACGGAACCTGTTTTAAAGCTGCCGCATGAAACACATAATCTACACCATGCATGGCACCTTTCACTGATTCTAAATCTCTTACATCACCAATGTAAAATTTTATTTTATCCGCAACTTCAGGCATCCTTACCTGAAATTCATGGCGCATATCATCCTGTTTTTTCTCATCACGTGAGAAAATCCTAATTTCTCCGATGTCTGTCTGAAGGAAACGATTTAAAACTGCGTTTCCAAATGAACCTGTTCCACCTGTAATCATTAATGTTTTTCCTTTAAATAACGACATAATGTCTCCTTTCATTCTTCCTGTAATATAGGCGTTTGCGAAACGCCAAAAGCCGCATAAATACGGCATTTTTTTGTTATTAAAATAAAATATCTCATCAAGGTTTATGGTAAAATAGAGTTGTCCAGAAACTATTAACCAATCCACCTTAAAGGAGATATACTCATATGATAACACATAAGCAACTCACTTTGGCAGAAGTTTTTGAAGATTGCCAAAATAAATTCGATAATGACAAATATCAGTTTCTTTCTCTACTTGACCAAACCATTAATCTTGATGAAATTGTTCCTGTTTCTTTTGTTACTCATTTTCACGCTTCTACAGGAAGACCTCGTAAGCATCCACTTTATCCTATGATTAAGGCTCTCCTTATTCAGCGCATTTTCTCAATCCCGACAGATACTCTTCTGATTATATTTTTAAAATATTCTCAGGAACTACGGGATTTCTGTGGCTTCCGTGTTGTTCCTGATGCCTCAAAATTTACCCGCTTTAAACAGGACTTTCTTATGGACTTACAATCGATGTTCGATCACTTAGTTGATATCACTGAACCGATCTGCCAACGTATTGATTCTAACCTTGCTTCCATGAGTATCTTTGATACTTCTGGAATTGAGGCATGGGTAACAGAAAATAATCCGAAATACGCAAACCGTATCATAAAACAGTTAAAGGCCTTTGCAAAGGCTCACAACTTTGATAAAAACTTTGATCCTTACAAAGCTGCTTACGGCTCAATGCCTGCACACGCTACTGCTAACCCAGCTATCCAACAGATGTACATCAACGGACATTTCTGCTATGCCTATAAGTTTGGTATTGTCACTAATGGTCTTGGTATTGTTCGCGATATTACCTTCTACAATAAAGATTTCCTAAATGCTCATCCTAATATCATTGTTGAAAAGAAATCCGATTCACCAGATGAAGATAAATCACTTGCGGACTCTAAGGCACTGCTCCCTGTTTTGATTGATTTCTTTCAGAAGCATCCTTTGATCAACCCTAAAACTTTTCTAGGCGATGCCGCTTTTGATACCATTGAAATCTACAAAGCCCTTTTGGATGATCTTGGCTTTGAAAAAGCATTTATTCCACTCCGGACAAAACTATCAATGGAAGAAAATGGCTACACCTTCAACGAAAATGGTGTTCCTTGCTGTCCGCATGATTCCACACTTCCTATGAAACGGGAAGGGAGTAAATCTCATCTGAGAAGCAAACTTCCCAGCATGAAGTTTGTATGCCCTAAAATGAAATGGGAATACAACCGTGAAACCAAAACGAAACGCCGTGTCTGCCGCTGTGAGAACCCCTGTACCACATCTTCCTGTGGAAGAATGATTTACATTTACCCCGAAAAGAATCTGCGTGCCTATCCCGGTGTGGAACGTGGTTCCGTAGAATGGGATGAGACCTATAAAATCCGTGTAAACGTTGAAAAATCAATCAACCATTTTAAAGACAGTTTCTGTATTGCCGGTCGTAAAACCCAAAATGAGAAAACACTACATGCAGATTTGTTGCTTGCAGGAATTTCTCAGTTAATAACTGTCATGGTTGCTGATAAAATTCACCAGCATCAATACATACGAAGTTTAAAACCACTCATAGCATAGGACTTACCAACTTCATAAGCCCATGAGGTTTATTTGTTGTGCCAAGAAATGAACGATTTTCACTTCCTATCCCAAGAATCCTGCATGACAGGAGCCTTCGCCTGTTTTCAGTCAGGATTGCGGACTTGTTTCGCAATTACCTAATTTTTATATAGCCGCCCACCACCGCCAAGTGCCATATCCCTGCACCATCACAGTAAACTCACCGCTATGGTACGCACAATCGTCTGCCACTTA
>ERZ780166.789-NODE-789-length-21332-cov-2.794896_pt1 | contig 21332 bp, 14 predicted proteins | sample MGYA00511366_ERZ780166 | MGnify/ENA primary metagenome ERZ780166 (study PRJEB29588, sample SAMEA2162231) | human gut metagenome | biome: human gut; feature: human-associated habitat; material: faeces | place: Denmark | collected 2008/2010 ...
TCTAAAAATCTTTGCATAAGCTCAATTTTGGCGGGCATTGCAATAACTTGTAAATATGACTTTTTGTTGTATGCGTTGATTGTTTTGGCAATTTCAATAAAAGAAAAAAATTGGAAAGCTTTAATTGGATTTGTTGTAGTTCCTGTTTTAAGTTTTGGAACTTTATTTATACAAGGTTTGAAGATAGAAAGTCTTGTAAATTCATTGTTAACAACATCTGTTATGGCAAAAACAAAGACTTTGACTTATTTTTATCAAAACAGTGGAATTTATTATAATTCAAAAGCAATTTTTACGGATTTTGTATTTTTTATAAAATTTGAGTAATTTCCGGTGAGCGGTTATCTCTATATGATTTTCTGTTTTCTCATCCGCGTTTCTTCCCTGCTTCCGATCTGCCTCTGAATCTGAAATTTCTTTTTGCCCGTCCTCTTCATAAAGTCCTTCTGCCAGTTCAAGCACCGCTTCATGAAAAGGCACACTGCCATCTTCAAGCCTTAACACCGCAAGCTCCTCATCGGTAAGCCCTGCCATCGGCGAGCGGAGCACTGCCGCCATCGGAATATCCTGCCTTGGGTTATCCAAAAGCCTCAGCATGGACAGTACCGTCTGCACTTCCACCGTGGAAAAATAACCGGTTGAAGAAACCGTGTGCGCCGGGATTCCATTTCCGTTCAGCACTTCCACAAGCGAATCCGCCCAGCCGGACAGGCTACGGAGCAAAATTACAATATCGGAGTAATGCGCCGCCCGAAGTGTTCCGGCTGCCTTGTCCGTGACCTGCTGCGTTTTCATCAGATGCTTGATTTCTTCTGCCACAATTTTCGCTTCCAGTGTCTTTTTATCCGTAAGTTCGGTGTCCTCCAATAATTCGTCGTTGCTGTCTGCAAGCAGGATCTCCGGGATGAAGTCCGCGCTGACAGGATAGCTTGCCCCCGGATACAGTGCAGCCTCCGCGTCATACTCCACATTTCCAAGACTCCGCGCCATAATTTTATAAAAAATATCGTTTGTGCAGGTCAAGACTTCCTCTCTGCTCCGGAAGTTTTTGTGCAGGTCGATACGCTGCGTGGTGCTCTCTTCCAGCGAATAGGAATCGTATTTTTTCATGAAAAGTTCCGGTCTTGCGAGACGGAACCGGTAAATACTCTGCTTTACATCCCCGACCATGAAAATATTATTTTCCCCACGCTCCTCTCTGGAAATAGAGCAAAGCAGTGTCTCCTGCACTTCGTTGCTGTCCTGATACTCGTCGATCATGATCTCTTCAAAAGTATCCCGGAATTCCTCCGCAGTCTTTTTCGCTTTTTCTGTCTCCTCATCCACAAGGATCTGCAGTGCAAAGTGTTCCACGTCATGAAAGTCCACAAGATTTTTCCGGCGTTTTGCGGCTGCAAACTCATCTGCAAACTGTTTTGTGAGACGGACGACTTCTTCTAACATCGGCTCCGTGCGCTCCAACTGTCCGATCATCATCTCCGGCGAACAGAAAAAATATTGTCTGCAAAGCTTTTTCACCACATCCTTCGCCTGCTCCCTGAGACTTTTCACCAGCTCTAATTTATCGGGATCTCCCTCAAAACCTCTGCTGCTCGCAAGTCTGTCGTATTTGATATCGGAAAGCTCATTGGACAGTTCACAGAAAGAGGTTAGTTTTGACAAACTTTCGTATTTTTCCAGATCGCTGCGTACCGCTTTCTCATACATATCCGGTCCGTCATCCTGCTGTGTGACAGCAAGCGCCTGCTTTAAGAGCTGTTCGCAGTCTTTTAAGACAAAGCGGATATTTTGCGTGAGCGGAGCAAGCCATTCTGCACGGTCTAACTCCTCCCTGTTTTCGATGCGGTAGATTCCCACAAAGGAATCAAGCCATTTTTCCGGCCACGGATAACTTCTGGAAAACTCATATAACTGAAGGATCATCTCATTTAATGCTGCATCCGTCCGCCCCGATGCATAGCCCTCCACAAAATCGGAAAATGCTTCCGAAGGCTCTTCATAGTTTTGCTCCAAAACTCTGCCAAGAACATCCTCGCGCAGTAATTTTAACTCACCCTCATCCCCGATACGGAAATTCGGTTCCAGATCGATCTCATGAAAATGATTGCGCACCACATACAGACAGAAGCTGTCGATGGTCGTGATCTGTGCATTGTGAATCAAGGTCAGCTGCCTTAACAGATGCTCATTCCCCGGCTGTTCGTCTAACGCTTTCTCAATCGCATTTCCGATCCGCTCCCGCATCTCTGCCGCTGCCGCATTGGTAAACGTCACGATCAGCAGATGGTCAATGTCGACCGGATGATTTTTGTCTGTTATGATTTTCACGATCCGCTCTACTAAAACAGCGGTCTTTCCAGAACCTGCTGCCGCAGATACCAATATATTTCGATTTCTTAAGTCAATGACCTGCTGCTGCTCTGTGGTCCATGAAACTCCCATATTTCTCACTCCTGTTATTTACTGTTCCTGCTTTTCGTTTTCCATACGCTTTAATATCTCGTCCGCGCTGTCAAATTTTTCCAGTTTATGATAGGAATAACCCGGCATCCGGGTGTCAAAACCGCAGACGGTATGGTATGGACAGTAATCACAGCCACTTTTTCCGTCCAGCGAGTATGGATGAATCGAAATATCTCCGGCAAAGATTTTTTTCCCGGTCTCTTTGATTTTCTCCTGTACATAATCAGACATCACAGAAAAATCGTAAGTACTGGCAACCTTGGAAGTTGCTTTTAAGCTTCCGTCCGTTTTTTTTCCGATTGGGATGACCGAAGAATTTCCGGCAAAATCTGAATCCATCGCCTCATAGATTTCCGGATTATCGTTCACCAGACCATTTAATTTTAACTGCTCCAAAACGCTGTTTCGTATTTCTGCCTCTGTCTCATTTCCAAGTCCGTCTACTATCGGATTTTGAATGTGATAGTAGAAGATACCCGCCGGTTCCGCTTTTTTGCCCGGATGGCGTTTTTCCTCTAATTCCAATGCCGCATTCATATAGACCACAAGCTGTAATTGTAGTCCGTGATACAGATTGACGAGTGAAAAACTCGTGTTTCCCGATTTATAATCAATAATCTTCACATAAACTTTATCCGACGTCTCGTAAGTGTCCACACGGTCAATCCTGCCGAGCAGGTTCATTTTTTCCTCATCACTCAGCTGAAAACGGATGGCGTCCAATTTATCTGCACGCGAAAAGGACACCTCAAAATCAGTCGGCACAAATTTTCCCTTCTGGATCTGGGTGGTAAGCGCCCATACCGTGCGCTTGATGGTCTGGCGCATCCGGCCGGTCAGATAACGGTTTCTCACGTTCTCAAACGCTCCGGCATTTTTGCACCCGGCAATCGCATCATCCATGCTCTCCTCTATAAATGTCTCCTGCACATCCTCCGGGATGTTAAACCAGGTGTACTCTGATTTTTCCACACGTCTGGAAAAATGTTCAAGCGCATCATGGTAAATATTTCCCATGTCCACGCTTGCAAACTCTAAAAGCTGACGCTCCTTTAGGCGTAAACCGTAATTCAGATAATGCGCGTAGGCACACGCCGCAAAACGCTCCAGTCTTGTGACGCTGTTCTCCAACACAGTCCCGTAAAGTGCCTGCGTCACTGCGTGGCTGATTGGCTCATCGCTGTGCACTTCGTAGGCAGTTTTTAAAAGTTTTTCCGTTTCCGGCTTCCACTCGGAATCTGTGAGGTAGAATTTTGAGAGAGCATTCCATAATTTTCTTTTTTCTACCTGAGAAAAATCAGATGCCCTATCATCATCCTGCAGTCCCTCCAGGAAAAACGCCATGCTGCTCTTCGGCGTCATGATGCAGTCCGCAGAAGTTGTCTCCTCGATTTCCTCCACCGTTTTCTCCGGGAACATTTTTAAGAGCGTTCCAACAAAATACGACCTTCTAAGTGCTTTTCCGTCCGCATTCACTTTTGAAAAAGTCACATATAAAAAATCAGATGGCTTCGTCACATTCAGATATAGATAAAAGCGTTGGATGAACACTTTTTCACGCGCACCCGGTGCAAGTTCCAGATGACATGCCACCATTTTCTCACGTTCAAACTGCGAGATGATACCTCCGGCATTGCCCGCTTTCGGCACAACACCGTCATTGACACCGATGAAAAATAAGATTTTGATATGGTTCAATCTGGTTCGCTCGATGTCACCGATCGTCACTTTATCATTTCCCGGCGGGAGCACGCCGACTCTTGCAGCCTCAAATCCGGCGTCTAAAATATCCGCATACTCTTTGACCGGAAGCACTTCGCCTCCCAGGAAGTCCACAACCTTATCAAACAGATCCATGACAATTTTGTAAATCTGGGCGTACTCTTTCGCCTTGACCTGATTGCCCTGCCGTTCAAATTCCAGTTCTTTTTGTTTTAATTTTTGTTCTATTTCTAATTTTTCAATTAATTCATACAACACAGTGGTCTCGTCACGCACAGTCTTTCCCTGTGTGAACGCTTCCGATAACGGTGCAAAGAGATCATAAATCTTTGCCCGCACTTCATTCATTTCTGTGAGGTTCTCTTTTTCGGTATCATCGAACACAAACGTCCACTGTTTTTCCCATTTTTTTCTGCCGCGTATCCCTTTGGCAAGCACATAGTTTTCCAGCAGATCGATCTGCTGCTCTGTGATATCGGTCAGACCGCAGCGCAGAAAACGGAACACGCTCTCATAAGAGAAATCAAGTTCCACCACCTCAAGCACCGCACGGATAAACTCGATAAAAGGATGAAACAGAATGGTTCTCGTCTGGTCGAGAAAGTATGGAATGTCATACGCCGTAAAGATCTCATCCACATAGTTGTCGTAAAGCCCCACATCCCCGGTCACCACTGCAATATCCTTATAACAGTAATGCTTTTCACGGACAAATTTCGTGATCTCGCGCGCCACAAAGTGTAGTTCTTCCCTTGGATTTTTAAGGCTCACGATCCGCAGTTCATCCTCCTTCTGCCGCCATTTATGATAATACGGTCGAAACAGATTCTGCTCCATGAAGTACAGGGATGGAGCATTTTTATATCTGTGATTTTTTCCATCGGATAACACAACAGGCTCCTCCACCGTGACATGAAGTTCCTCTGCCATTTTCATCAGAACCGAAACCGTCTTTTTACTCATGGAAAAAAGTTCCTGCTCGCCCCTGCAATGGTAAAAATCCTCGCCTGCATCCATCGTCACGGAGACAATGATACGCTCTGATAACACTAAAAGTTTTCTAAGAAGCTGGTTCTGTATCGGTGTAAAACCGGTAAATTCGTCAAACACGATCACGCTGTCTTTTATAATATTCGAATCCTCTGCGGCATCGCACAATAGCGATAACACTTCCTCAGAGGTGATATACTGCCCTTGCAGATATTCAGAAAAACTGTGATACATGACCGAGATATCCTGCATTTTCAGGCGCAATGTCTCCCCGACATCCTCCGTCTCCAAAAATGTATCCAATTTTTCTGGTGACACGTTATACTGCGTCAGCTCGGAAATGAGGGATTTCACCTCACTGATGTACCCCATCCGGTTTAAGTTACCGCCCAGCACACTTAAGTTTTTCTTCTGCTCCCCTGCAAGCTTGCGGAGCACCAGATTCTTTCCGGTCTCCTCCAACACGCGCAGGTTCTGTTTCCCAAGCTCGTCAAACACACGGTATGCAAGGCGTGCAAAACTTAACACATCCACGTTCATGATAGCATGTGACTTTTCAAGCCGCACAAGTTCGCGCTGTGTCTGCATGGTGAACTGCTCCGGCACAAGCACCAGATAATTTTTCTCCGGATGCTCTGCCGCCTCTTTTAGTATGTTCCTATATAAATAGGATGATTTTCCACTTCCTGAATTTCCGAAAATAAATTGCAGCGACATGTTTTTCCCTAACTTTTTTCAAATTCTAATTTTCGTTTTCTGTTCCTTTTCATAGTACATCATTCTATCTTTTTTGACTAGAATAAAGTTCCCGGCTTATGATGTTTTCCATCAGAAAATTTCTCCAAAAGAATGGAACAAAAAAGCTGCCATACAATCCGGGAATTTCTCCTTTCAGTACGACAGCCGTAATCACTGATCTCTATTTCTGTGCTTTTGTCTTTTTCTTCCGGTAACCATTGATGTCATATTTTCTTTCATACTCATCAAAGTATGCCATGTAAGTGTCATTCTTTAACTCGCGGACACTCTTTAAATACTCATGGGTATCAAAGTCTGCTGCCTCAAGCTCGATCATGGCAACTGCGATGTTCGAGCAGTGTGCTGCGATTCGTTCCAGGTTCGTCAGCAGATCATTAAACGCAAATCCCTGCTTCATCTCGCATTTTCCGGTGCGGAGTCTTGCGATATGACGCAGTTTCAGTTCATCGCAGAGGATACCGATCAGTTCGCGGAGTGGTTCTACTTTTGCCGCCATCTCAAGGTCATCCGCACAGAATGCATCCACCGCAAGACTGACACACTCTTTTACTGCATTCTCCAACACATCCAGCTCATACTGTGCCTCATCCGAAAATGCAATTTTCTTCTCGTTCAGCTCCGCCGCAACCTCTGAGATATTCACCGCATGGTCGCCCAGACGTTCGAAATCACTCACTGTATGCAAAAACTTGGATACCTGCTTCGCCTGGCTTCCATTCATCTCATGCGTGGACATCTGCATCAGATAGGTTCCCAGCTTATCCTCATATTTATCGATCAGCGTTTCCTTTTCCTGTACCTTATTAAACTTTTCTGTCGAATACACAAGGAACAGGCTTAACGCGCGTAAAATATTCTTTCTTGCCTTCTTTGCCATGCCGTTCATCGCAAGATGGCTCTGTGTGATCGCAAGATCCGGGTAAGCAAGGAAACGCTCCTCGAGCAGATCGAAGTCTGCCTGATCCTCCTCGTCCTCCGGCGAATCTTTTACAACAAGATAAACAATTTTTTCAATCCATTTGATAAATGGAAGAAGTACTAAAATCGTTGCCGCACGGAAAACCGTGTTTAACAGTGCGATCAGTACCGGGCTCATGGTGGCATTCATAAATGGAAAATGCACCACTGCATTGACAGAATAGAATACAATTGACCAGAACAGCATGCCGAACAGATCGTTAAACAGATAGATCAGGGCTGTTCTCTTACCATTTTTGTTCGTTCCGATCGAGGAGAGCAGAACCGGACAGGCTGCGCCGACACCGATACCCATGGTAATAGGAAGCGCCGCTGCAAAAGTGATCGTTCCACTCATGGACAACGCCTGAAGGATACCGACTGAGGCAGATGCACTCTGCAATACCGCTGTAAATAAAATACCTGCCAGTATACCTGCCGCCGGATTCTTAAACATTGTCAATACATTCACAAAATGCTCGTTATCTTTTAATGGTGCAACTGCCCCACTCATGGTCTGCATCCCCACCATCAGGATGGAGAACCCAAGCATAATGTCACCGACATTTTTAAAGCCGGATTTTTTTACAAACATTTTAAAGATAATACCAATGATCGCCACGATCGCTGAGATGGTCGCTGTGGACAGCAGCTGTGCTATCCCGTTCGAACCGTCAATGTACGACAGACACAAAATCCAGCCTGTCACACTCGTTCCGATGTTAGCTCCCATGATGATACCGATCGCCTGCGCAACCTTCATCATTCCGGAGTTTACGAAGCCGACAACCATAACAGTCGTTGCGGAGGAGGACTGGATGATCGCTGTCACAACAGTTCCAAGCAGCACTCCTTTCAACGGTGTGTTCGTCAGCTTATAAAGAACCAGCTCCAGCTTATTACCCGCTACTTTCTTCAGTCCGTCTCCCATCAGGGACATACCAAAAAGGAACAGTGCCACTCCGCTGAGCAGCGATAAAATAATAGTAAATGTTGTCATTTGTACTCCTAACTACGTTATACATCCTAACGTATCCCTGTCTGCAATTTTATTTACAAACTTTTTACATAATTTTTACATTTAACCGACATTTCTTATTATACTGTACCTCATGGCAAAATCACAATCATTTTATTTCTATTTTAAAATTTTTTACATTTCGCCTAGGAAAATACCGTTTTCAGACAAAATTATTATCACTTTTTTATCTATTCTCATTTAGTGAGAGCAGATTCAGCCTTTTTTGTCTGCACCTCTCCGCTCAATCCCTGTTTTCTTATAGTATTCTGCCTTATCCTCATACATGCGCTTCTCAGCTTCCTGCAGAAGTTCATCCAGATGTGTGTCCGCCCTGTCCTGCCAGATCACTCCCACTGCGATATTTACGTCCTTCTCAGCTGTCAGACACTCTAACTGCCTTATGCGTTCCGCCAACGTGTCCTGATCGATCTGCGCGCACAATACAAGCAGCTCATCTCCCCCGATACGGAATACGCCGTAATCGCCAAACACTTGCTCCAGACATGCACCGGCTCTAAGGATCAGGTCATCCCCTGCCTTATGTCCCAGTGTGTCATTCACACCCTTTAAACCAGTAACGTCACAATAAACTACGCCAACGCTCTGCTCCGGATCGATCTGTCTCACATACTTTTCCATCGCAAAGCGGTTTCCAAGCTGAGTCAGCGCATCCTTATAGCTTAGATCTTCCAGACGCCTCATCAGATTCCTGCGTCTGATGCAGGACTTGAGAAAAGAACCCATGATCTGAAGCATATCCGACGTATATTCCAATGAAAATGCCGGCGGATTGTCAACTCCGTAAAAAGCAATGACTTTTTCCGCATCATAAATTGGCATGGCAACAATGGAATGGATCTTCTGCCGCTTCAGATTCTCATATTGTAACGGATCGCTCAGGCGCATCCCCTCAATATCCGGTATCTGGACACATTTTCCCTCCTCAAAAATGTGATACCAGTTCTCACAGATCTCCGGCGGAAGATTCTGGAGATTGTCGATCTCCGGTGGCACTCCCGGCGCCGTCCATTCATATGTATTATCATCCCTGCCATCTCTGTTCTTCTCAAAAATATATGTTCTCTCTCCGTTCAGCACTTTTCCGAGATATTCCAGAATAATACGGATCGTCTCGTCCGGCGACTCGACAGAAAGCGCATCCTTCAATGCCTCGTTGACAAAGGACTCCATATCCCTGTACTTCTGGATCATCTTGTCCTGTGAACGCTCCTCGCTGATATCTATACTGATCTCGATCCGGTACTTTTTATTTGTGACAGGATCTTCCACCAGGGTATCTTTCAACATCATGTATTTATCGATCACCGGATTATAATAACGCCACTCGACAAACTTTCCGGCACAAAGCCTGTCATTATTGCACATACCACAGGGAACAGAAGATTTCTGCAGCACCTCGTAGCACTTCATCCCTTTCACATCATCTATGGACTGTAATCCATACACCTCTAACAATTTGCGGTTCATATAAACAAGCTCATCTGTCTCTATGTCTGTTGCGTACACGTACTCATCCAGATTATCTAAAAACTTCCAGATAACTTCTATTTCGTTCATTCTTTATACTCCGTTTCATGCAGATATGAAATTTCTATAAAAATCTGTATAGTAAAATAGCACCTCCTGAGAGGTACTATCTCACCATACGCCATTATTATGCGGATTGCAAACAAACTCTTCCATAAACTTCTTTTTTTCACAGGGTTTTCCAAAAAAATACCCCTGAAGATAATCCGCCTGCAGTTCTTTCATCTTAAGATGCCAGTCTTCTTTTTCAATTCCTTCCACACAGATGCGGATGCCGATGCTGTGAACCATCTCAATGATCTTTTTAAACAGCTCGTAATCCCGTTCGCAGCTCATTGCCTTTGCTGTGAAATCCTTATCCATTTTCACATAGCCCGGATTCATGTCACTGATGCAGTGGAGATTGGAATATCCGGTTCCAAAATCATCGATCACGAACTGAATCCCATTTTCCTCAAGCACTTTCCTGAATTTACAAAAGACCGGTGTCATATCCATGAAGCCGCTTTCAGTCATTTCTATGCAGATGCGATCCGGCGTCAGTCCATTGTCCCTGACCGCAGTGAGTATCTTGTCTGCAATCTTTCCATGCTCGATCTGATAACAGGAAATATTCACGTTCACACTGAATTCCGGTATATATTGCTGTATCTCACGGCACATTTTTGCTGCCTCATTTAACACAAACCTTCCCGCCGGAATGATCAGTCCTGTCTTTTCCAGAAGCGGTATAAACTCGACCGGAGACAGCCACTCCTTACCTTCCTCTGTCACCATGGTATACCGCATGAGTGCTTCTGCACCAATCACACGCCCGGAAACACAATCCACGATCGGCTGATAATATACTTCAAAGCCTTCACACCCGTTAGCGATGGAATTTCTCAGTGCACTTATGATTCTTCCATTCCGCTGGAATTTCTCGTAATCCTCCTGCCTGTAAAAATAGATGTTATTTTTTCCCATCCGTTTTGCCTTTTTCAGGGAAAATTCAAACTTTTTGCGGCATTCCTCGTAGCCTTCTGCCACAGTCGAGGCATCAATCACTCCTGCAGAAGCTGAAAATACAACTTCATATTTTTCAGAGATGATGAATTCGTCTATTTTCTCACCGATCTTTTTTTTGAGCTGTATGGCATCATCCATGGAAGTACTGTCAAGATCCACGATCACATACTGATCTGCGATCAGATGATAGAGTCGCTGATTTCCGGACAGACACTCTTTCATACAGTCTGCAACACTTTTTAACACATAATCGCCATAATTGCTGCCATGTGTTTCATTCACCGTTGCAAAATCATCAATTCCAATATGCATAAGAAATCCGGTCGTCACAGGTTTCTTCTGTGACCGCAGGTAAGCACAAAATTCCATTCCGCCTAAAAGCCCGGTCACATTATCAGCCCGCCGCTGGTTTCCGGTCTCATTCAGACATCCCACCAGATACCCCGGCTTCCCATCTTCATCATCGATCACTACTCCGCGGCAGTTGACCCACACCGGAAGCCCGTTTTTGTCGAGCCACCGGTAATGGATATCATGCACCTTTTCCTTTCCATCCATCACAGCCTGCATATGCTTTGCAAACATAGTGCGGTCTTCTTCGTAGACAACGGCCATGATCTCCTGCTTTACATTCCTCACATGTGTCTCAGAAATCATAAACCGATCCAGGGCAGACTGGGAAATTTCCATCTTATTATTCTGGAGATCGATTACGTACAGGTAATCATCCATGCATTCCGCTATGATCTCCAATAAGATCTCTGCTGTCAGATCTCCTAATATTCCATATACATCCTTATTCATAACCAGAGAACCTTTCCTCTTTCTTTTGCGCTTATACTCCTGCGCATCCAATTGAATTTATCTGGTCTGATATTATTTTTCCGTCTTTACAACTTTAAATCTGCGGATCATTGTACGTAAATTGTCTGCTTCGCTGCTCATCTCTTCACTTGCAGCCGCACATTCCTCTGAAGTAGCTGAATTCGTCTGTACCACATCATTAATCTGCTCGATTCCTTCATTGATCTGATGGATCTCTGCTGTCTGTGTCTCTAAGGTGTCTGCGATATTTGTCACTTCACTTGTGATCGTTTTTGAATTCTCTGCCACTTCCTCTAACTGTGCTGCTGTTTCCTTTGCAACTATCATACCTTTTTCAACAGCATTCACAGAGCGCTCGATCAGTGCCGCTGATTCCTTTGCCGCTTCTGCACTCTGATCTGCCAGGACATTTACCTGATTTGCAACTACTGCGAAACCTTTTCCTGCCTCACCGGCTCTTGCAGCCTCAATAGATGCGTTTAAGGCAAGCAGGTTGGTCTGGGATGCGATCTCATTGATCGTCGCAATGATCTTGTCAATCTCATGCGATGCATCATTGATCTCGTTCATGGAGACAACCATCTCCTGCATCTTTCCGTTGCTCTCGATCAGCGCCTGTCCAAGCTGTTCCACTTTTCCGCTGATCTCCTTTGCTGCCTGTGAATTGTTTGCCACCTGTTCGGAAACACCGGTAACGGTAGCGGTCAGTTCCTCGACAACTGCTGCCTGATTCGTTGCGCCGTCTGCAAGCTCGTTCGAGCTGGATGCCACCTGTTCTGCTCCGTTGGATACCTCATCGGAAACCCTCTGGATTCCTCTTACCGTATCAGACATGCTGTTCTGGAACTCCATAAAGGATTGTAAAATACCAACAAAGTCCCCTCTCCACTCTACCTCTGGCTGTACATCAAAATTGCCCTCTGAGAACTGTTTCATGGAGCGGTCAATATCATCGACATACGTTCCAAGGATATGGATGGACTTACGCATGCTGTGTGCAAGTCTTCCGATCTCGTCCTCGGAGTGGTATTCCAGCTGGCTGTGCAGATTTCCTTCCGTGAGTTCCTTCGCCACGTCCTCGATCGCATGTAATGGTTCCAGAATGGTTTCAAGTACCATCCTGCTCACTTTCTTTGCGATTGCCCATGCAAGGAGCAGGAAGATAATGATCACTGCAATACCGGCAGCTGCACAGAAGATCGTGCTCTGGACAGCCTTACTTCTCTGTTTATCAGTCAATGCATCTAATTTCTTTGAAATTTCTACTAAGCTGTTTAATGCAGGGGTACACTTATTTAAGATACCATCGACAGCCTGATCTTCCTTACCGGCCTTGATCTCTTCCATGATCTCATATCCGATCGTTCCCCAGTCCGTAAATGCACCTTTATATTCTGTATAAAGATCCTCTGTAATGACACCTGTGCCGTGTAAAACATTCATCTGTGTATCTACGGTCCCGAGAAGCTCTTTCACCTTCTCCTCGTAGCTGTCGTAAGTGGATTCGTCATCATTCAGCGCCATTTCACGGATATTTCTTGCTGCTGTATTTATATTAATTCTGCATGTTTTTACTGCCTGATCTGCTGCGTTGACATTATTGACATAATTCATCATATTGGCAAACAGAATGCCTATTGCAATAATAGAAATCACTCCTGACAGCAGCATCATGTTAATGACTTTTCTATAACCGTAACTGATTCTTTTCTGCAGATACATATTTTCAAGTTTTGTTTTCATTGTACTCTTTTGTGACAACATAAATTGTATTTTCCTTTCCATTCTAATATACTTTTTTTCTTTCTCTGATATATTAATTTTTCCAGTCTGACAATGTATTAATTGCCTCGTTTTATTTCACTTTTTATCTGTTTTTTCTTCTACCCTCCACCTGAAAAATCTGTCAATTTTCTTCTAGTTTCTCACATTATAGTCTCATATTTTATGTCTGTCAAACCTTAAATGACTTTTTTCAATTATTTGTTTGAAAACGTTTCTAAATTGTATTTCCGACCGCTTCCTTTGCAAGGCGGTCTGCTTCTTCATTGCCATCCACACCGGAATGGCCTTTTACTTTCACAAATTTAATCCTGATTTTATTTTTTGCAGACTGCATATAATCATAGTAGGCGATCGTGCCCTGCCTGTTTCGTTTCCAGGCTCCCTCTGCCCACATCTCGATTCCCATGTAGTCGTAATAAATCGTCACTTCCGGAAGTTTTAACTCGATCGCACGTTCTACTGCAGCCATCGCTCCTAATATTTCTCCTGAAACATTGCGCATAGATGCCATCTCCGCATCGTTTCCGCTTCCCTGCAGCACTTCTTTCTCTCCATTATGAACGAGAAATCCGCCGTAGCCGTAGACTTTGGTGGCAATGTTGTAAGAGCCGTCGACAAAGGCGTAGACTGCCGGATTTTGTTCCTGCTTCCCTGTATCTGGTTTTTCTGCTTTTTCGCTCCGCTTTCTGGAGGTGTCTTCTGCACCCACGAAGGCTTCCGCTTCCTCAAGTGTTTTGAAGCTTTTATATACGGCACCCGGAAAACCGTCTACCATTTTTTTGCAATCATCCCAGCTGTTATAGATTCCCGGAATTTTACCTTTTTTTACCGCGTAGAATTTTGATGCCATGTATGCTTCCTTTCTGACTGATATTTCATTATGATAATTCCAGCCTGCAGCTTCCTCTCATCTGCAGTGGACACTCGTAAACATTTTCGTCCCCATTTCTTCCGATATAGGACAATGGGCATTTTCTGCAATCCTCTAATGCAAAATCTGCCGGAACATCAAACTCAATTTTCGCTTTTTTACTTCCTTTTGCCTCATTCTCATGCCTGATATTGTCCCAGCTTAATTTCTGTCCGCATCCCTGACATTTTTCAGTACCGGTTGCAACTGCGCGTTTGCATGTCGGACAGGCATAGTACTCTTTCCCTGTCATATCCTTTGTCTCTATTACCTCTGATGGGAACTGTTTGATCAGTTCTGCTCTTAAATCGTCCTGCATTTTTTGTCTCCTGTATTCTAATTTTTTATTTAAAGCATGTGATGTTTGTTGTTATCGCCATTCTTACTCACCATCACTGTAAATACCAACAACTTATTTTATCACAACAATTTTTAAATTTCACTAACATTTATATCAGTATTTTGAAATATTTTCTATGTAATGCGCCATTGCAAAAATTGTCGATTTTTCAAAGTTTTTGCATTTCAATGCATAAACTTTATTTTTTCAGAAGTTTATGCTATACTCATGTCATAAGGAGGTATATCAAATGATTGATACTCACGAACTCAAAAAAAGAGATTTATACCTGAATAAGATCATAGCATTTCAAGACACCGAGCCAGTGAAGGTTGTTACCGGAATCCGTAGATGCGGCAAATCCAGTCTGTTGAAGTTAATGACCCTTCATCTGAAAGAAACTGGTATTACTGACGATCAGATTCTTGAAATGAATTTTGAATCCTACGCTTATAAAAATATGACTAGCGATTCCTTCTACGAATATGTCAAACAACATATCGTACCAAATAAAAGAATGTACTTCTTTTTTGATGAAGTTCAGCGTGTGCCTGACTGGGAAGATGCTGTTAACTCTTTTCGTGTCGATTTCAACTGCGATATTTATGTCACAGGCTCAAATGCCTATATGCTCTCCTCTGAATATGCCACCTATTTATCTGGAAGATGCATAGAAATAAAAATGCTGCCGTTATCTTTCTCTGAATTTTTAACATTCCATGATTTTGAAATAAGAGAGACCAAAAGTGCTTTAGGCGGTACACGAAAACAGGCTTATGATAAAATGGGAGAACATTATGAACTCCGTGAAGTTTTCGATGCATACATGCGATTTGGCGGAATGCCGGGTATCGCTGACATAGGTTTAGATCAGGAAAAAGCACTTGTGCTGCTTGATGGTATCTACTCCACCGTTATCATGCGAGACATTCTCGAACGAGAAAATCGCAGAGGTCAAAAGCGGGTCACCGACCCCATCCTCTTAAAAAAGATCACTATGTTCCTTGCTGATAACATTGGAAACAATATCTCTATTTCTTCTATCGGCAACACCTTAGTAAATGAAGGACTTCTGGAAAACAAGAATCGAAAAGGAACCCCAAGTGCTCACACAGTTCAGACATATATAAATGCACTGTTAGAATCATATTTCTTCTACGACATCAAAAGATTCGATATTAAAGGAAAAGAATTTTTACGCACTCTTGGCAAATACTACATTGTCGATATCGGACTCAGAAACTATCTGCTTGGGTTCAGAGACCGTGACAGCGGTCATGCAATAGAGAATGTTGTTTACTTTGAACTGCTTCGTCGCGGCTATGATGTCTCTATTGGTAAAATTGATAATCTTGAAGTGGATTTTATTGCAACAAAAGCAGATGATAAACTTTATGTCCAGGTCACGGAATCAATGACAAGTGAAGATGTTCGCAAAAGAGAATTAACACCACTCCAAAAAATCAACGATAACTATGAAAAAATCGTTCTTTCCCTGAATACAGGAATGGACTCTTCGTATGAGGGAATAAAATCTATCAACCTCCTCGACTGGCTGATCTCAGAATAAAACCCAAAAGCATCAAAAAAGGAACCAGAGATTTTCTCTGGTTCCTCAAAATTATAGGATATTCTTCATGAACCGGAATTTTACGCTTCCTGATTCATATTCGCCAGCTTCGCAGCCTGGTCGGCTGCGATACATGCATCGATGATCTCCTGAATATCACCATTCATGATCTTATCTAATTTGTAAAGTGTCAGGTTGATACGGTGGTCTGTCACACGTCCCTGTGGGAAGTTGTAAGTTCTGATCTTTTCAGAACGGTCACCGGTACCGATCTGGCTCTTACGAAGTTCAGCTTCTGCATCATGTGCTTTCTGCTGCTCTAAGTCAAATAACTTTGTACGGAGTAACGCAAACGCTTTTGCCTTGTTCTGGATCTGTGATTTTTCAGTCTGGCTGTAGATCACGATTCCAGTTGGAATATGTGTTAAACGGACCGCAGAGTCTGTGGTGTTGACACACTGTCCACCTGCTCCTGACGCACGGCAGACATCGATACGGATATCTTTCTCATCAATCTGTACGTCAACATCTTCCGCCTCCGGCATCACAGCTACCGTGATGGTAGAGGTATGGATACGTCCGCCGGATTCAGTCTCAGGCACACGCTGTACACGGTGCACACCGGATTCGTATTTCATAACGGAGTAAGCACCTGCTCCTGTGATCATGAATGTCACACTCTTCATGCCGCCGATTCCGGTGTCGTCACATTCCATGATCTCTGTTTTCCAGTTCTTTGTCTCTGCATAATGCTGATACATACGGTAAATCTCTGCCGCAAATAACGCAGCCTCATCTCCACCGGCACCGGCACGGATCTCCACGATAACGTTTTTGTCATCGTTCGGGTCTTTTGGCAAAAGAAGGATTTTTAATTCATTCTCTAATTCTGCGACACGGTTCTTTGCATCGTTTAACTCCTCTTTGGCGAGTTCGCGCATCTCTTCGTCAGATTCTTCCTCCAACATGGCAAGCGAATCCTCGATGTTCTGCTTGCACTGTTTGTATTCTTTGTAAGCCTCCACGATCGGTAAAATATCGCTCTGTTCTTTCATCAGCTTACGGAAACGTTCCGGATTATTTGCCACATCCGGCTCACTTAATTCACTCATCAACTCTTCATAACGGATGAGTAAGTCCTCTAATTTATCAAACATATTTCTCCCTCATTTCTAATCTGATCAACATTTGTTGTTCGTCAAATGCAGCTAAATCTGCATTTTCCTCTGTTTCGCTCTTTATATCTCTATGCCCTGACACCGCTACAACATCCCGGTCACAACCCTGTCATTTCCTGCAAGGTCTTTTTTCACACAGACGTTTGAAAATCCTGCGTCTGTCATCATTTTAGATACATCTTTTCCCTGATCATACCCAATCTCAAACATCAGAGAACCGCCAGAATTCAGATAATCTTTACTCTGTTCCACGATCTTGCGGTAAAAGTAAAGTCCATCCTCTTTTCCATCTAACGCCTCGATCGGTTCAAACACCTGTACCTCCGGCATGAGCTGCGGAATCACATCCGTTGGGATATAAGGCGGATTTGACACGATCACATCAAACTTCTCCGTAACCATCTCAAAAAGGTCACTGCGTTCAAAAAGAACCGGCACCTCATTTAATTTTGCATTCTCTTTTGCAACGTTGACCGCCTGCTTGGAGATATCAACTGCATATCCTTTCACGCCCTCAACGTTATGTAAAATACTGATAATAATACAACCGGAACCGGTACACATATCAAGTACTTTCATTCCCGGCTTTACTGTTTTTAATGCTTCCTCCACAAGTGTCTCTGTATCCTGTCTTGGAATCAGGACATTGGAATTTACCTTAAACTTAAGTCCCATAAATTCCGTTTCTCCCACAATATACTGCAACGGGATATGTTCTGCACGTTTTTTGATGGCAAGTTCATATTCCTTCAGCAGATCATCAGGAAGATCATCTTCCATATGCATATAATAAAATTTACGGTCTATCTTACAGCCCATTTCCAAAAGCAGCCATGCATCTGTTTTCGCATCTGCAATATGCGACAGCTCCAGCACTTTTTCTCCATGGGCAACAGCTTCCCGATATGTCATTCTTATCTCACGCCCTTCTACTTCATTTCCCGGCGGATTTCTTCCACATAAGGTTTCCAGTCAAAAACGGCCTCCACAGAGGCAATTCCAACCTCGATCATCTCATCATCCGGTTCTTTTGTTGTCAAACCCTGCAGCCATAATCCCGGCTTGCTCAAAAGATTCACAACTGCATTATCGCTTCTTCCTGCCAGCCGGATAAATTCATAGGATACACCTGCGATCACCGGGATCAGAAGCAGACGCAAAACCACACGGAGGATTGGAGAATCCACGCGGATAAACATAAAAAACAAAATGCTGACTAACATTACGATCAAAAGAAAACTTGTTCCACAGCGTTTATGAAATCTGGAACTTTTTCTCACATTATCCACGGTAAGATCCATGCCATGTTCAATGCAGTTAATACATTTATGTTCTGCACCATGGTACATATAAACACGCCGGATATCCTTCATCAGAGAGATAAGTGCTACATATCCGATGAAAATCACCAGACGGATCACTCCCTCTAACAATGCGATCACCCACTGGGATGTAATTACTTTCTGAAACAGAGTCGATAAATAATATGGAAGCATCATAAATACTGCCACAGCAAGAACAATCGATAATACAACCGTTCCGCCCATCATGGCATTTTCCTGCTTCTTCTCTTTCTGCTCCTGTCTCCTGCGCTCTTCTTCCGTCATTGGCTCTTTTTTCTTCTCATCCACTTCCTCATCCTCAAAAAAAGAAGCGGAATAGGTCAATGTCTGCATTCCGAGTACAAGCGACTCTATAAAACTGAATACACCTCTTAAAATCGGCATATTTCTTATTTTCTTATTTCTGATGATCCCAGTATATTCTGAAACCTTCACTTCAATCTCATGGTCAGGCTTTCTCACTGCAACGGCGTACTTTTCCTGATTCTTCATCATCACGCCTTCCATGACAGCCTGTCCGCCAATTCCTGAATATTTCATTTAAATAACCATGTCTTTCTCATAGAGTTTCCATGTTCTAAAAAAGGTTGAGATTTAATAACCTCAACCTTATCTGTAACCACTTTTTTCTATTTGTTGATACCGTATTTCTTGTTGAACTTATCAATACGACCATCAGCTCTGTTAGCTTTCTGCTGACCTGTGTAGAATGGATGGCATTTAGAACAGATCTCAACGTGGATATCTTCCTTTGTTGATCCTGTAACAAATGTATTTCCACAGTTACATGTAACAGTTGCCTGATAATAATCTGGATGGATTCCTTCTCTCATGATTTTCACCTCTTCTATTCTTATCGTTGATTTGTTGCGCTTGTTCTATATTCTTTATGCCCGTATACCCGATTCGCATATGGCACTTACTGCAAGAATATACACGATATAAAAACTGTCCAGAATCTGTAAAAGATTCTTTATCCCGATAAACAGCTTTTAAAGTATAGCATACGCATCATAGTAAATCAAGATATTTTTTTAAATAATTCTATTTTTCTTTACCATTGCGATATATTCTTTATTATTCTTTGTGCGGGCGAACATATTTAAAATATTCTCCACTGCCTCATCTGCACGCATACCATTGTAAGCCTTGCGCATGATCTCCACTGCCTCTAACTCATCCGGGTCAAGCAGCAGGTCTTCTCTTCTGGTTCCTGACTTTACAATATCGATTGCCGGGAACACACGTTTTTCGGAAAGTTTGCGGTCGAGTACAAGTTCCATGTTACCGGTTCCCTTAAACTCCTCGAACACAACGTCGTCCATCTTACTTCCGGTATCTACCAGTGCTGTTGCAAGAACGGTAAGGCTTCCGCCCTCTCTCATATTTCTGGCTGCACCAAAGAAACGTTTTGGCATATGAAGGGCTGCCGGATCAAGACCACCGGATAACGTACGTCCACTTGGTGGAACTGTGAGGTTGTATGCCCTTGCAAGACGTGTGATACTGTCGAGCAGGATCATGACATCTTTATGATGCTCCACGAGACGTTTTGCACGCTCAATGACCATCTCAGATACTCTCTTATGATGTTCCGGTAATTCGTCAAATGTAGAATAAATAACTTCTACATTATCCCCTTCAATCGCTTCCTTGATATCGGTAACTTCCTCCGGTCTTTCATCGATCAGTAAAATGATCAGATGCATGTCCGGGTTGGATGCCGTAACCGATTTTGCAATCTCTTTTAACAGAGTTGTCTTACCTGCTTTCGGCTGGGAAACGATCATACCACGCTGTCCCTTACCGATCGGTGAGATCAGATCCACGATCCTCATTGCAACACTGCTGCCCGGTCTCTCTAAACGGATTCTCTCATTAGGGAAAATCGGTGTGAGGTCTTCAAAATTCTTTCTCTGCTGGATCACGCCCGGCTGATAACCGTTGATCGTTGTGATATATAATAATGCAGAGAACTTCTCCTGCTGTGTTTTGATCCTTGTGTTACCGCAGATAATATCGCCTGTTTTCAGGTTGAACTTACGGATCTGGGATGGAGACACATAAACGTCATTCTCACCCGGCAGGTAATTGTCGGAACGGATAAATCCGAATCCATCCGGCATAACTTCAAGAATTCCATGTGCCTTCACACCGCTGTCTAAGTCCTTGTTTTCTTCTGCCACACGCTCCGTTTCATCTTTTTCCGAAATATGCTCATCCGGTGTATGTCTTACTGTGCTTCGACGCATCTCGCCCTCATGTCCCCTCGCTGAATTTTCCCGGTGCGGACGTTCTGCGCGATAAGTTCTGGTTTCTGCTACCTGCTCCGTAGTTTCTGTTGTACCTTCTGCTTCTTTCTTTGCTTCCTGCACCTTTGCTTCCTTTTCATCTTCCGCCAGCATAGCTTCTACTAATTCAGCTTTCTTTAAGGTAGAAATTCCTTTCATTCCCCTTGCTTTCGCCAGTTCACGCAGCACTGCCGCAGAAAGACTTTCATACTTCTCTCTCATTCTATTCTCCTTACCTCTTGCTTATTTGATTATCTGCTAAATAATTGGGATTTCTTTTTGAAATAAAAATAATTGGAACGTAAGATTCGTCTTTTCGTATTATACAACAGTTTCTTTCAAATAGGAAGTCCTTTTTCTTGCTTTAAAAATTTTTTAATGATATGATACTAGACGGAAGTAATCAATGGCTAAGAAAAGGAGACGAACTATGGATACCAACGAAAAAGCAATTGAAATGCATAAAAAATGGAATGGAAAATTAGAAACCATCTCCAAGACACCGGTAAAGACCCGGGAAGATTTATCTATCGCATACACACCTGGTGTTGCGGCTCCTTGCCGTATCATCGCAGAAAATAAAGAAGAAGCTTATACCTATACCATGAAAGCCAACACCGTT
>ERZ780166.811-NODE-811-length-20923-cov-4.827631_pt1 | contig 20923 bp, 28 predicted proteins | sample MGYA00511366_ERZ780166 | MGnify/ENA primary metagenome ERZ780166 (study PRJEB29588, sample SAMEA2162231) | human gut metagenome | biome: human gut; feature: human-associated habitat; material: faeces | place: Denmark | collected 2008/2010 ...
TGCTGACTACCCCGTCGGAGCCTGCCGTGATTCCCGGGACTGCCGCCGCGTAGATCACTTCCGTGCCGTCGTTCCGAAGCCAGGCGTTCGCTCCGCCCGAGTAACCTGCCCTGATTTCTGCGCCTGTGAGCGTTATTGTTTTTGCTGTCATGTCGTATCCTCCAATACTACTTTTTTGTCGTTGAAGTACAGCCCGTCCGGCTTTGCTTCCAGCGTGCAGCTGCCCATTGTCACCTTAAATCCATTATCCGTCTGGCGGATATGCAGTGTTCCGATAAGTATTTCCTCCGGGTAAACAAACAGCTGCGCTCCACCCTCAAGCTCAAGCACGCTTCTTGCAGAACCACCGTCCACCTGAATACGCATTGCAAATGGATTTTCGCCGCCGATACGGACATAAGTACTGTGGATGTCACCACTTGTCTGCGCTGATATTCCTCCGTCCGCGACAGTAAAATTATGCGGTCCGTATGCATTTATATTAAAGCCGCTTCCAGACTGCGTGATATACGCGATTTTGGTATCGCCTTTACCCACGCACACGCCAGAGTTATCTGTCACCGCCCAGAAATCCGAGCCGGTGGTCTGAAGCTTTTCCGCGACTTTTGCTCCCTGTTTGGTCTGCTCGTTCTGGCTGAAGGACGTCGGCGTATAGTTCGTGCTGGTTGAGATATTATCGAAGCCGCCGCAGGTCACGGTCATGGAGCAGTTCCCCGTAATCTCAATCTTGGAAACATTGCCGGTCACTGTGACCTGCTCCTCCTCGTCATATACCTGCACACGATCGCCGATATGCAGTTCCAGGTCGGGATCCGAAAGGGTGAACGTCATGGGAGTCAGCGTGAATCCCTTGTAGTAGTCGTAAAGCTTCTGGAAATACAGCTCGAATGCAGAATCATCAAGCCCGTAGCTTATGTACTGGTTATTGATCACCAGCGTATAACCATCGTCAGTGCCGAGCTCGTAGGTCTTGTTTTTCTGCGAAGTCTTGAGCTTTGAGAATATCACTGTTTCATCGCTGTAGTCAAGCTCCATCAGCTCGCCGGAATTGTATTCCCGGGTAACGGTCTGCGAAAACTTGTCCACCTGCAGCTTTCCGCTGTCGTTGATATGGGCGTATCCGCCGTTCCATTCCGCCATGCCGGAAACCAGCTTTCGGCAGGAATTCGCGTAGATGTAATCAGTGTAATCCGCAGAAATCACGCCGTTATTCCAGACGCCGTTGAGGATCACATTATCAAATGATACTTCGTCAGCAAGTCCAGCGGTGAAAACGCACTGCGCATACACTGCCCAGAACATCTGCGGAAACGTGTAATCCGTGGGAAATTCCACGTCCAGCTTTACCATGTCATCGTATGCAGTCAGCTCTATCACGCCGTTCCGGCGCTTCGGCAGCTCAGAGGTGTAATATCCCATGAACACGTCGTTGATCTCCAGCTTGATGCGGCAGTTTGCGAACGCTCCACGGGGAAAGCGCTGCGTATTGTTGTCAATCAACAGATACAGCTTCCTGGCGTTGATTCCGCCGAGCTCAAAGGTATCGCTGGAGAAGCAGCTTGCTTCGTACTGGAAGTCGAAGAGATCATCTTCTGTCAGTACTATATCGTCACGTCCTGCCTTTGAAAAGGTTATTAAAATCACATTTAAACCTCCTTTACTTTTCCCGGAACTGAACGGAAGCGGAGAAGCTGCCGTCCAGACTTCCGTGTTCCAGCACCGCCTCGGATATTTCCGCTGTGTGGCTCTCCACATGCATTGTCCGGGTTATGTACCTGCCATGATCCGGGCTGTAGAATGTCAGTTTGCCGTAGGTTCCCTCGTTTATCTTGCCTATCACGGCGGATTCCTCGGCGGACAGGTTCTCCCAGTTCACCTGAAGATCTACCTTCCTGGCGATGATCTTCTTTGAGTACGTTCCGCCGAGGGTCTGTCCGCTGTTTGTTCCCTCGACGATACGGTATTCGCAACCTATTCCCGGGGACGGAACCGGCAGCGGTTCGCCGTTCCACCACATCATAATTATTCCTCCTTAAGTAAGCAGCACGTTTTTCCCGGTCTGGATTATCTTGCCGTTGGTAAGGTCAACGATCAGGTCAACGAGTTTCTGCGTTCCTATATAAATAGGTATATTGGTTTTGATGGAGTTGAGCGTGGACGGCATATTGACTATCGCTCCGAGCGCCGACATGGACTTCGCGGCTGTAGGAGCGGTCGCCATAGTCCCGGTGCTAACGGAGGACATGATGTCACCGAGGGTAAGATCCTCGGTTCCCATCTTCTTGTTCCAGCCCTTGACGAATTCCTCGGCGACATCCACGCCGACCTGATACATGTCGCTGGAAAGTCCATCAAACACGCTGCGGAGCTTATCCACGAAATTCTCCTTCAGGTCGCTGATCTGATCCTGATAGTACTTTGCGGATATCTCCGCCGCCTTGTTGTTGAGCTTTTCCAGGCTGTCAAAGTAGCTGTTCCAGTCGGAGTCCGACATCTTGAGCAGCTCCGCGCCGTATTTCATGCCCTCCTCGATATCCATGTCCAGGATAGAGCTGAGCGTGCTCTCGTCGGCGCCCCGGGCTTTAAGAGCGTCCAGCATAGCGCCGTAATCCTCCAGCACCTTGATATTGTCCTCAATGCTGTCAGCGCCCATCTTGTAGACGTCCTCTTCATGCTCGGCAGTGGTGATCGTGAATTCGCCCTTGACTGCTACTGTTTCCGGAATGGTCTGGGTGGTTTTCTCAAAGGTCTTGTTGAAATCCTTAAGCTTGTTGGTCAGACTGTCGCGGCTGGAGATAAGCTTGTCCAGAGCGTCCAGGGTGGAATCGCTGGTATCGCTGAGCAGATGATTCAGCGCGTCCTTGTTCGCCTGGATTATCTTCTGGTTGTATTCATAGGTTTCGAGGTAGGCGCTGCGCCATTCCGAGGAATTCTTGTCGAGGTACTTGTCCCGGAGCTTATCCAGGGCGGCGTAGTATTTTTTCTCGGTGATCTGTTTGGTTTTCAGCTGGAACTCCAGCTCGGATTTTCCATCGGTGTATGCCTGTTTCCGTGCCGCAGCGGCTTCCTTGATCGCATTTTCTTCCTGCTTTTTGGCTTCCTCGTCAGCCTTTTTCTGCGCTTCAAGCTGCTTCTCGTATGCCTTTTTCTGATCCTCAGTCAGCTGATCACGATATTTCTTGATCTCGACGGTGGCGTCATACCATTCGTCGGAATCAATGGCAGAGTTGAGATATTTGTCCCGGAGCGCCTCAAGAGTGCTGTAGTAGGTAGCAGCGTCGATTTCGCCGAGATTGTACTCCTTTTTGAGCTCGTCCCGTGCGGATTTGAACTTTTTCTTCTCGGCTTCGACGTCGATGAAGTCACCGGTGTAAGCGGTTGAGGCAATTGAAGGTGAATCAGTTGTTTCTATTGTGTCGCTTTTGTAATGTTCGGAAAGAAGGTTTTGCCAGTCTGCTATTGTTGCATCGGCTTCTTCGACGGCAGCATATGCAGCTTTAATCTCCTCTGCATTATTTCCTGCTATAAGGAGAGATCCAAAAACCAATGCTCCATCCGTCAACATCCCGTTAAAGTCTATATTGCCGTTTTCATCGACATATTTACTCGAATCTGAATTTGTAAAATCGAAAGCATTTTTAACTATGGCTTCATAATTGTCAATAGTTTTTTGTGCTTTTGCTTTGATTTCATATGCTTCCTTGGCTGCCTCTTCGTAAGCATTTAACTTTACGGAAGCCGATTTTTTCTCTATGTATGAATCAATGGCAGATGTAAGGTCATTATACTCGCCCGTAAGCTGATTCACGACAGAAACTTCGTCACCGAGCACGCCCTGTAAATCTTGAGCTAGGCTTGCAAGTTCTTTCTTTTCATCAGCAGTAAGGCTTATAGCAGTGCGAAGATCTTCATATCTTTTTGCCTTGTCTTTAAGCACAGACATTTCTGCTTCATTCTGAGCGATAGAATCTTCTGTGTTTTTTTTCATCTGCTCAATGGAATCATTTAACTCGCTTGTAGCAGTGTCCGCAGTACTGGCATTTAATGCGAATCCCGTCAGAGCTGTAGCCAACAATCCTACTCCTGCAGCAATTATTCCAGCCGGGTTCAGGTTCATCGCTGTATTGAGTGCCACCTGCTTAGCCGTAGCGATATCCAGCTTTCCGCTGAGCACGGCATAAATCGTTTCCTGCAGCGTGAGCTGACCATTAAGCGCAGCAGTCTTGACAGCGGCGAACTGCTGAGCTGTACCGAGCATTTTGACCTGTAAGATAGCAGATTGCCAGCTTTGGATCACCTTGGTGATCATGGCAGCAGTCTTAAATGCTATGAACGCTGCAGTAACTCCGGTGACCGCCGAAGCTATGAGATTGATATTTTTCAGCAGCAGCGTAAGTGCACCGGAAATGAATTCAGAAACCGAAACAGCTATTTCCTGTAGGTCACCCTTTTCCCTGACGTCGCTGATTGTTTCGGAAACCTCATTGAGAGAGGGAACAAGGCTTTTGCCAATGGGCTCGATAAGCAGGTCGATCTGGCGCTTTATACTTTCGAGCGTATCAGGTAGCCCTCCATAGTTTATGTCCTTTATGTCATCGAGTGCTCCGGCACAGTCGTATGCGCTGTCTGAGATATCACCAAGTGCCAGGACAGCCTGAGCGCCCATGTCCTCCCACATGGTTCCCATCAGATTGATACCAGCTGTATTCTGCGCAACAGGATCGTCCATAGCGGCAAGAGCTGTTATTACTTCCTGGAATGCTGTGCGTGCTGTTTCACCGCCTGCGCCGAATTTTTTTGCCATTTCATCAGCTTTGAAGCCGAGAGCTTCAAAGCCCTGCTTGGTTGTGTCAGAACCATCAATAACACGGATAGCAAGTTCCTTTACAGAATCACCGATCTTATCGAGGTTCCATGCGCCATTTACAGCGCCGTTTTCAAAGATGGTGAACATATCGCTTGCGGAAAGTCCCATCTTCTTGAACTGCACGGAGTACTCCGAGATGTTATCCAGCAGCTCACCGGAATAATCAAGACCATTCTGAGCGCCCCTGGCAATGTAATCATAAGCTTCCGCTGCGGAAACATCGAAATTTTCCATCATTGCCTTTACCGCCCTGGAACTCTCGTCTACGCCATAGTCAAACACGTCCTGCAGAGCGTAAGCGCTCTCGGTTATGCTGATGAGCTCCTCATCGGAAAGATCGCCGAGATTTTGCTTTATTTTTGATATGCTGTCCGCAATATCCTCGGCGCTTTCTCCAAAGTTGTCACCATATATTGTTTCAACGATCTCCCGAAGTTTTTCCATATCCTCAGCGCTGGCATTGGTGGCTGAAGCTATTTTTCGCACGCTCTTGTCCATGTCGCCGGATACCTCAACAGCCCTGGAAGCGGCGTTCTTGAGTAATTCACCGAGCTTTTCGACGCCCTTGGAGATAGCGTCCGAAAGCAAATTAGCCTTGATGATATCGCCAGTCTTGAGAGCGGCGTCGCCGGTATCGTCCAGTCCATCTTCCACCTCGCCAAAAGCGTCAACTATCTGATCGGTAGAGCTGGAAATAGTCGAGCCGAGCTGCTCAATGGATTTCTGGATATCCAGAAGCACATCAGTCATTTTGTCCGCCGGGGAAGTATCCAGCGCTTCCTGAATGGTGTCGCCGAGCTGTTCCGTGGAGCGCTGTGCTTCGGCGGTGTCGTTCTGGGTGACAATGCGGACGTATCCGTCTGCCTGTGACATATTAGCTCCTCCTTCCTATTTTCGAGATAAAGTCCTGCACTGCGGTGCTTTGCTTCGGTTCGGACAGGGATAGCAATTCCGGATTCCTCCGCACGAATTCTTTTTCGCTGTCCGTGAGCTTACCAGTCCGCTGCCGCGAACGCAGGCTGATCAGTGTATTAAAAAAGCAGTCCTTGCCGAGGTCGGCAAAAAGACTGCGGAATTTCCACCAGTGAAGATCTTCAACGGAGTTTAAATCAATGTTGAAAGTGCTTTTAAACGCCGTATAAATATAGATTGAATCCTTGTTCAGGCTATAGACAGCTGCCGGGTGTGTCTTGCTGGCATTCATATCCTCGCCCAGATTCAAGAATTTCAGCCCCTGCTCAATTGCAAGGGCTGTGTTTTCCGGGGGTTCCGGGTAAAGGAGAGTCAGCAGCACGGTGAGCTTTTCGTGCTCCATGAGCCGCTCGTCCTCCAGCGCCTGAACGACGCGCAGGCACACCCGGAAATCCGTGTGTATGGGTACCGCTTTACCATCGATCAGGACAGCCTGCGGCAGCTTATCGAGGAGATAATTCACTTCATTACACCGTCCCCGATAGCGTCGGTGTAATGCTTGATGAGGTCGCTTGAGGTCTGCGTGAAGTAGTGTGCCGTTTCGCACATAAAACGGATAAGTTCCACAGGATTGCAGCGACCGTTAGTGATCAGCTTCGCCGTTCCGGCACCGAATATGCCATCAATCTGTTCACCGAGGAAGTCCGTGAAGCGGCGCAGCTCCTTTGCGTTCTCCAGTTCGGCACTGGAAACGCCGTTCTTGTCCACAGTGGGGACGATCTCCTTCAGCTTGTAGTTCTTCAGGTTTTCGTAGGTCTGATAGAAGCGCTCTCTTGTCAGAAGGTCGGTGGGGTAAAACTTTATGCGGTGTGTTTCTCCGCCGGATACGATTTCGATGTCTACCGGCTTTTCCTCTGTGGTGCAAAATCTCATCATGCGAATTCCTCCATAACAAAAAGCACCCCAGTCAAGGGGTGCTTTAAAATAATTGCAGATAATCAGCCTAAGCTGCTGATATTAAAGACCGTTATCAGCGCAGATGCCACGCTGAGCGCAGAACAAATCATAGAAATCACCATTATGATTGTCATGGTCATTGTATGCTGTTCAATCTGACTTAATAACCGGTTGTTTTCTTCTGTGTATCTTCTGATTTCCTGGAGCTCTGCTGCTGACACTTCATCAGGTGCTCCGACAGTCATATTTCCCAGGTTGTCAGTTACGTCAGGCGCTAAGATTGAGCTCTGGTATGTTTCTTCTTTCATGTGCTACCCTCCAGATGTGATTTTCATACATTATACCACACCCGGAGGATAAAGTCAAGCAGAAAATGTCACATTAAGACCCGTACACAGCCGTCACGCTGCCAGCCTTAACAGCCTTGCCGGCGGCGTCAGCCTCGACCACCGTTACAGTCGCCGGAGAGCCAGTCAGCGTAATCGCGGTACCCGGGGAAAGCACAGTCCAGCTTGTGACGTCCTGTCCGGCGGTGACTGTCTGAGCAGAAGCGCCGCCCTTGTACACATAATGATTACCGGTGCTCAGTTGCGGAGCTACCAGCAGGATCGTACTCGTTGCGGAGGATCCAGCGGTGGATACGACCGTCAGTTCCTCAATACCGTCATCACTGGTAAAGGTGTTTGCTGCACGATCATATGTGCCGTAAGTGCGGTCGCCCTCCCAGACGACGTCAAACGGAGCAGTCAGACCATCAGCAGCAGCGCCGCCCCAGCTCTTGAGGTCGATCTTGGCTTCCTGCGTCCATGCCGCGAACTTCTCATCGCCCTTCTGGTCGAAGATAGACACCTCCATGAAGCGGTACTTGACCTCGTCAAGCTGCTTGTCCTTCCTGTCGATCTCGTACAGCTCCTTGGCAAGCGCGGAATCCTTAGCGATAAGGTACGGGGATACGGAGGTCACCTGGTTGCCCTTAGTGATCTTGGTCTTGGTTCTGCCGAGGACGTTCTTCGTCTGGGTCACCGTGTTGTTACGGGTACGCTCCAGGCTCTCGTTGTCCTCGCCGATGGGTTCCCACACGCCGTTGATCTGAATGAATAATATACTCTGTTCGCGCTCTACAGCGCCTGTTCCTGTGATTGACATAATAAATCACCTTATCCTTTCTTTATAAATAAACTGTAACTGTGTGATATAAATTCCCGTGGTTCTGCCCTCGTCCACTTCGTCAAGGGCGCTTGTTTCTATGACCTTCAGGCTCTTCGCTGTCTGGTTCGCCGCCAGAACGGGGAAGCTGTGGCGGTCATTCTGCTCATCAATCCAGCGGCAGAACTGCTCAAGAAATTCCATGTTTTTGCCCCGTTCCGCGTCGCTGCTGATAGCCGTTCTATATGCAAACTGAAATGTCACCGTGTAGATACGGTTGCCGAGGATATCCTTGCGGTAAGGCGTATTCGGCACCGTTCCCACACAATAACAGTCCTTGTCGTCCACATAGTCGAGGTAAACCGGAAGCTTCGGGTCAAGCAGCGGACACCCGGAAAGATACTCGCAAACGCTATCCATTACAGATTTCATGGCATCAGCCTCCTTGCGTAATTTTTGACTTCCCGGACGATCGTGTCCTTAAGCGCCGCCCACATTCGGTGAAACCATCTTGAACCGCGCTTCCCGACAAGCTTCCCGTTCTTGCTGTAATACCGCTTGTGAGCGTAAGGCGCGATGAACACCAGCTCGCCGCTGCCCATGCGCGAACCGAGGATAACGGACTTCTTCAGCATTCCGGTGCGCATGGGGACGTATGCGTCCATGTGCCGGACTACTGTGTTGTCGATGAATTTCTGCAGCTGGTCGAAATTCTCCTCGGTGGGCGGAGCGTTCTTGTTCCAGCGGAGAATTGATTTGCCGCTGGCGGTAGTGAATAATGTTCCGCGGTCGGTAGTAATTTTCATCGAATCACCTACTTTCCTGAAACCTCCCAGTGCCTCAAGCTTGCAGAACCGAACCGGCAGTCGCGAACCGCTGTGATTATCAGTTTTTCGGTGTGCTGCCGTTCGAGTTCCGCTGCACTTGAGATATCGCCACATTCGCCCCGGGCGATGATGTCGCCGGGGGAAAGTGTGAATTTGTCCGCCGGGCAGCCGTCCCGGAACCATTCCGCAGCCGGCACAAGCGCAGGCAGATCCGGAATCATAACCGTAATGCTGTCGCTGTCGTCCTTCCCGGATTTACCGAACGCCGCTCCGGAGGTACTGTCCCAGAATACTCCGTGGACTACCGTGCGGCGGAGCTGCTCCGGAGAGCGCCCCTGCTGCGGAATTATGTTGTAGACTGTTATGGTGTCGCTAAAGATCATTCTCGTGCCACCCCTCTGTAAAGCCACTCTGCCGGAAGCCACGCCCGGCAGACCGCCCGAACCATGACACCTTCGGAAGTTCCCTCCGAACTGCTCGCCAGTGTGTAGCTCCAGCTCCCCACGCTTTCGGACTGCTTCACCATGCCGCCGCTGCCATCAGTAAGCAGCAGGCTGTCGCAAAGATCACAGCAGCAGTTTTTCAGCCGCTCATCGTCAGCGTTCTCGGCAGCGCGTCCGAACGTCAGGTTATCGAGGTAAGCGGAAGCTTTGGCGGCAAGCCGTGGGAAATCCTCCTGCTTTACCGCCTTGCCGCCGTAAGTCCCGGTGTAGTAGGCGTAGTCAGCGTAACTCATGTCGAAGCCACTGCGCATACGCGGACAGAGGACAGCATGTTGTCCTTTATCCAGAGGTCGTGGAACTTGCGGTACTCAACGAGCCATGCGTCCGCGGACTGGTTGGTTTCCGGGTCGAACATCTTGAAGTTGTCCGTCTTGGAAACGGCTATCGGCGCGGACTTCGGGCAGATTATCCAGTTTATCTGGGTCGCCTTTGCCGCAGGAGTGAAGCCGCCGGCTTCCTGACCGCTGGTCTTGCCGTCGTTGAATACGTAGGCTGTTTTCATTCTCGCCGAGGGAACGCGGATTATCGGAATGCCGTTGAATGTCTTTACCTTGAGGTTAAGCTCACCCTGCTTGAAATCATCGGTGTTGATATTGCGGTTGATTTCCTCGTTAGTGTCGAGCATATCAGCCACGGTATACGGCATGATGATAACAAGGTCAGCAGCGCCGGCGCTGTCCTGGACAGCAGTGATGTCTGCAGTGAGCGTGGACAGGATCGTGCTTGCCGCCGGAGTGTATGTCTTGCTGTACTTGTCCTTTGCAAGCGCATAGATCCTGCTGTAGCGGTAAGCGTCCACTTCCGGAATGACCTGTGTGCGCTGGAACTCGCTCATGACTGCGGAAGCGCTGGCAACGAAGTTGGTTTCGTCCACGTCCATCTTGTCCAGCAGGAACTTTCTGCCTCTGTCCATGGTCATGGTCTTGGTTTCATAGGCATATGTGACTGCTCCCTGAACATAGCCGCTGTCGCGGTCGTACTTGCCGAGACCGCTCAGCGACATCTTCGGGATCTTGATCTCACTGCCGCCGTTGTAAATGACCTGAGTGGCGTTTTCCTCCATCCAGCCGGAGGTTGCTCCCTCCAGCACCTGCTGATCGAGGGCGGTCTGGAATATCTTTGCTGCTTCGATTGTGTTGATTGCCATTGTGGTTTCCTCCTTACTTCTTTAAGCCGAAGCCAGTGTAGATCTGGCTTTCGAGGTTGTTTGCGTCGGCGCTGACGTTGTTCTGGGTGCTGCCCATGAACAGTCCGGGCTTCTGATCGTGGGCGAATGAATCCGGTTCGGACTGCTTCAGCCCCTCCAGATACTCCTTGCCGCCGACGAACTCGCCGTTCTCCAGCTTGAAGCCCTTGCTCTTGAACTCTGCCAGGACGGAACTCTTGACACGCTCGCTTGCGAACTTGTAGCCGCCGAACAGCTTCTCCGCAGCGAAATCCGCCTGCTGAGCGGTCAGCTTCGCGTTGAGATCGTCGGTGTCCTGCTTGTACTTGGCGTTCAGCTCGTCGAGCTGCTTCTGGAGCTCCTCGGACTTGTTGTCCGCCTTGAGCTTTTCGAGATCCTTGTCACGGGCGGCGAGCTGCTTCGTCAGTTCCTCCAGCCTGGTCTTGTCTGCGGCAGCGTCGGCGGCGGAAATGAACTCCTTGCTCATTACCTCTTCGATCTGCTTTGTCTGGTCTGCGGTAAGCTCGATTCCAAGCTTCTGCAGGAGTGCCTTTAACTTATCCATTTAAAAATCCTCCTTAAAATTGAGTATAAAAAAGCGCCCTCATGGAGGGTGCAAGTTATCTGTGGTATTTCGCCGCAGATCATTCTGGGCGCGTCACGGGGCATGCAGCGCTGCCGCTTTCGGCGTGCGTCTGCGACCACCGCTGCACGCCTGGTCTTGCAGTATCTGTCGTGTGGGGTCATGGGTGCTCCTTTCGAAAAATGGGTATAAAATTGCACCCCCATTGCTGGGAGTGCATGTATTGTGCTTTGCTTTAGTAATCACATTCTGGATCATATTCGATAGGTGACCACTGTTCGGAAATTGGTTTACCATTCGTCAGCATTTCATATATCTGCTGCGATGTTGCTTCATGAGGAGAATAATAGCTTTCTTTTCTGTCCTTGCTCTCATAGCAAAGAGCAACTCCGGGTTCTTCGCAGTAAAACTCACCGCCGTAAGCCTTCACATAGTTCTCTGAAGCCTTCTGTAATTTAACATCATCTTCAAATTCAAAAAAAGTCATTTTATCACTCCATTCAGAAGTTTTTCAAATTCATTCAAAGCATTAGGGAAATACTTTTTCATGAGTTCATATTTTTCAGCATCAAACTGTGCTTCGTACATATGAGCAAACGCTTCTTTTTCTACTGCACCGTTTTTAGTCCAATACAAATCCTTATGTCTATATCTGCCGACGCACTGGTTGCCAGAAATACCTCCGAATAAGTCTGAAACAGAATGCTGCTTATGCCCTGAAAGCTCTTTAGAAATCTTGTAGTATGCCGCAGGCAATTCAATGTGATTTTGCTTCATAACTGAGTTCACATAACTATCAAAGTCGCTTTTTAACAGCTTTCCAAACTCGGGGGATTTTGTCGAAGTATAGCCGTCACCTTCACACGATGTGTAGTCAATGTAATGCCCATGCTCATGAAAGAACGTAGTTCCGGAGCCTTTGGGATTAATCTGATCCTTGGCAAAATTCATCTTGATTTTCTGTGTAACAGGAGAGAAATGTGCGGTCTTATCATAAGAACTATCTGCAACTGAATCGTGCTTAACGTACCTGGTAAAGGCTCTTTTTGCGTCAGCTGTTCCACCAGAGAATTTATTTTCCAACACAGTCTGGTATTCTTTTGACATACCATTCTGAGGTGAAATAATATTCTTAAAATCAGAAGTTTCCGTTTTCTCTATTATATCATGACTTGTTTCTTCTGTCAAGCGAATCTGCGCCTTTTCAAACTCCCTCTGCTTCCGAGTAACCGCCCCGGTCTTGCCTGCAAGCCTGCGGTCATAGCCGGCGACATAAGTCCGCTCGTACTGTGTGTAGCTGTCCGCAGCCTTTGCGAAATCCTCATAGATATCTTTCTGCCGCCGGAGCTTAATGCTCGCAGCGGTATAACTATCCTCGTCCCCGGCAGCGTCAGCGACAATGCAGCGGTCTTTCTGCTTTCGCATGGCGCGCTCCATCTTTCGCATCTGCTGGGAAGCTTCGTAAGCGGTATACTTCCGCCCCTCATAGGTGAACGGCGGTTGGTCTATGTTCTGGAGTTCTTCCTCGGTATAAACCGGCTCGGACACGCCGAGGATTATCGGGAACACATCGTGCCGGCAGTTCGGCTCGCTGATAAGCGGCTTGATTATCCGCTCATACTGTTCCTGCGTGTACTGCCGTCCCTGATACACTGCGTGGGACGGTCTGGAGCCGGAATGCGCCGACATCTCCCAGCCGTCCGCGCCCAGCTCCTCACCGTTCTCCTCGGAGATACGGTGCGTGACGTGCGCCACGCTGGTAAGCAGCGCCCTCCGCGCCGCGACCTCGATACGGTCAGAGCGACCGCTCTCATAGTCTATCGTGCGCACGCCGCTTGCCGCAAGCTTATTGCATGCCTGCCGGATCGCGGTCATGTAGTCCGTCGCACCGGTCGCGACCTTCATGTGCGCGGAATCCATCTCACGGCGGTACATATCCGTCATGGACAGGTAGTACACGCGCCCGAGGAAGTCATGATCGGCGAAGCCCATCGTGTTTGTGAGGTTCTCGCATTTCCCGGCGGTTTCCTTGATTTGCGCAGATATCAGCTTCTGCAGCTGCTTATTCTCCTCCAGAGGGACAGCCGTGCCATTATCAGCGCCGAGCATTTTCCGGTCGAACTCGTCAGACTGCGCCGCAGCCTCCCGAATAATTCGGTTGACCTCTGCAGCGGAACTGCCGTTTATCTCGGCAATTTTCGCGGCGATCTCGTCCGTGGAAAGCCCCAGGGAACGCGCCCGGTACATCTGATATTCCGCCGTGTCGGTGATCTCCGCGCCCTTTGCAATGCGCCGGGCTATGTCACGGAGGATAAATTCGGAAAGCTGTTCGTACAGATCTGTGAGATCCTGCGGCAGGTTCTGGAGCTGTTCGGGCGTCAGCATTTAACTCTCCTTTCTTACCCGTCATTTTTGTGGTTTTCGTCAGAAAATCGGTGACGACTGTCACCGAAACAAAAATGATGCAGTTTAGCAACAACGTTCGGCAGCTTGCTGCCGTTTCGTTGTCTAAATCTGACCAAAAGCTTCTGTCATTGGCGGCAACATCTCCCGTGCTCTTTCCAGCGGAACGCCGAAGTACCATGCGTTGAAGTCCTCAGCCTTGAGAAGTCCTGCCTGAACCATCTGGAAGCGGCGGTTGAATTCGGTGCCGGTATCCTCAAACACACTGTCGCCGAACTCTATCGCACACTCGCCGTCCTCGCACTCCACGCCGTAGAACCGCGCCAGTGTGACTATGATCTGACTGAGCGACTGGAGCACCGGGCGAAGCTGCCGCTGTATCTGGCAGACCGTGTTGTATGTAGTCCTGTCCTCGGAAAGCACCTGCGTTGCTGTGACAAGTCCTTTCTGCGTGTCGAACGAGAACGTGCCGGAACTTACTCCTATCTGCGTTTCAAAGAAGCGCAGTTCCTTGTTTATCCGGGCGGCGTGCTCTGTTTCGCGAATCTGCGGAGCGTAAGCCATTATCTGCTGTTCAATAGCAGCAGCGCCGTCGCCGTTCATGCTGATGAAATAATCGTCCGGAATGCCCTCATTACCACGGAGGACAGTCTTGTCCGCAAAGACTTTCGCCGACATCTTCTTGAATTCGGCATGATACTCGGAATGTGCCACGTCTATTTCGTGGAGCGTGCCGAGGGAATTTGCAAAAACGCTCACCGGAAGTTCGCTGTCGAGATCTATGTTGTTCGCATACGGTGTGCGGAATGTTGCTATCATCGGAATATCCGAGGGAATCTGCCCCTCCGGAAGCAGCATAGCCCACTTCGGTATCTCGGAAAGCTCCACAGTGCGCTTGGTGCCGTAGAGGTACGCCGTGTTCCGGACGGTATGTACGCCGTCCCGGAATATGTGGTGCTCCCGGCGCTCGTAGACCTTGCCCTTGTACCGGATACGCTCGAAAAATACGCCCTCGGTGACATGTCCGTTCTCGTCCAGAGCCATCGGCAGGAAGTCACGGCTGGTGCCAAAATCGAAGAACATTTCCCCGGACTGTGCGAAATACGGCTTTATCACCGTGAATCCTCCCACAAGGGTCAGCTGCGTTATCCTGTCAAGGTTCGGCAGGAGATTCTTCTGGACGTGCCTGTTGAGCTCCTCGTCCGCGATTTCGAACTTGATTTCGCCGGTGACGAGCTGCGCCAGATACGCGGTAGACATGTACGCCGTCGGCAGCGGCTTGAAATTTTTGTGGGTCAGCGCAAACGGGAGCTGCCCCTGAAACGCGTCCCACCAGAGGGAAGTCGCGGAACGCATGGTCGAACTTACCGCCGAATCTGTTATATCAAAGTCGTCCACAGTTGCTCCTCCTTTCCCTTTAAATAAGCCTTTAAGCGTGTTTAAAATACTCATTAATCCCTCCTGATAAGCCGCGGAATGTACCGCTCAAAGCTGTACTCAAATGCGTCCAGCGTATCAATATCCGAGGTACCATTATCCAGGCGGACGTCCTCGCCGACTACCTTATCATCGTACACAGCGCCCTGGAACGCTTCCCGGAGCGTTTCGCAGTCCGAGGTCAGCAGGAACCGTTCGCCGCCCATGAGCATGGTCGTCGCACGGATACGGTCGATTATCGGACGCTTTCGGGCATTTTTCACCGTCAGGTCAAGAGGGTCTATATATTCCCTCAGCCCGGCGATAAGCGTCTGCTCGGCGCTGTCGGCGTAGATATCCTCGATTTTGCCGTAATCCCGGAGGATTCCCTCGCAGAACTCGTATATGCGCTTGTAGATCTGCTGTGGAGTCAGTCCGGTTGCAGGCACTCGTTCGCTCCGCAGGGCAATGAGCTTCCCGTAATCTGATGTCATGCCCGTGGCGACCATCGCATGAGCCGAGCCGTTGCCGCCCCAGTCCACGCCGACATTGATAATATCCAGCCGGGGGAGCGGATCCGGCGCTGCGAACGCTGGGATATTATCCGAGAATACGCGGTAAATTGCGCCGGCAGCGACTACCCACTTTCCGAGGATAAAACGGTCGTAGAATACGCCGGTGTACTCTTTCTTCAAGCTGGTGATGTAATCCAACGGAAGCGTTGTATTATCGTCAATGCTGAAAAAGATGTTCAGCAGGTCGTCCGCAAGCTTCTCATTATCGAGGTACTTTTTCTTGAGCCAGTGCGTCGGAACATCCGGATTTGTGGTAGCGAACAGCTTCGCACCAGGCGCGGATAATCGCGACAGAAGCATTGTAAAGAAGTCCTCCGGGAACAGCGTCAGCTCGTCGCAGTAAGCGCCGCCGAGCGTGATGCCTCGGATCTTGTTCTCGGAACGTGCGTCGTTCGCGCCCTCCAGCATTATCTTCCGCCCAAAAAGAATGCCCTCCTTTGCGGAGAGCGAGAATGTGAAGTTTTTTTCGCCGATAAGCTCCTGAAGAGGGAGCAGGCAGTTGCGCTTGAGGGTCTGGAGCGACTTTGCGCTCATCATGTACAGATATTCCCGTGGGCGCGAAGCCACCCACAGCGCCCACAGTATCAGCGAGATCCAGGTCTTTCCGGAACGCACCGAACCCTGGAGCACGGTCAGACGGGGAAGCCGCTGCTGCTTGAACAGCCGCATGAGGTCGTTCTGCTTTTTCGTGAATGCTACTTTACCCATTTTTCAGCGCCTCCAGAATATCCGCCAGAGCGCCGTCCGCATTGCCTGAACCGCCGCCGTTCCTGCTGTAATCTTCGCCCTTTTTATTAATAAGGTAGAACTCAATAGCCTGCTGAGAGGGAAGAATATGCCGCTCCCTGGTTTCCACGGTCTTGACGCCGTTCACATATTTAATAGTGTGTTCGGTGACGGTGTACCCGGTCGCCGCGCGCAGGAGCGCCTGCTCAACCTCGGCGGTCAGCAGCTCGCTGTTCTGTGACAGGAGCTCATTCAGTCCGCCGCACCGGGATTTTATTTCGGCGATCTTCTTTGCGCGTTTGGCTTCGTTGTTTGTGGATAAGTAAGCCTCCACAAGCTGCTGCACTGCGGAGGTCTGATCTGTGCCGTTTTTTTCGCGTTCAGCGATGGCAGCACCGAGGGCTGCTATGCTCTTTTTCTTCTTGCTCATGCTGTCACCTTTCTTTCATACGTTTAATCGCGCTTAAATTGCGTTTAAATCCGCGCATTGCTTCGGGGTAGGGGAATTACCCTCTGAAACGCATAAGGCGCTTACAGGCGATTTTTCGGGGTATGCTTCGCCCTGTCCGTCCGGAATCATGTTCCGCAGATCTCAGAGGATATATTTCGCCGTTCCGGAGCTGATCGACGGAATGACCGGCGGAACATCGAACTCGCAGCCGAGGGTTATCTCGTAATGCCTGCCGTAGATCGTCACGTCCGCCGTGGCACGTTTGCCACGTTTGTTGTATCTGATTATCTTGTGTTCAAAGCGCCGCAGGAAGCCGTCCGTAATATGCAGCGCATCTCCGGAGACATAGCCACGGCTTATTCCCAGCGCGTGTCCGTCGTTGCAGAGGAAGCGTATGTACTCCTCCTCGGTGGGGCTAAGCTGTGAGCGGCTGAGTATCCGCAGCGTACCATAGCAGGCTTTGACTGCCTGCCAGGTGTCCGGCGTCAGCTCCTCGTCCAGGAACACATATCCGCTGAACAGGAATATTTCCCGGCGCACCCATCTGCCGAAGTGACGTTCCATCACCAGGCGCCGGGGCGCATACGCCCGGATATTCTTCTCGGCAAGCTGCCGGACTACCGACATCTCCTTGCCGGAGCTGCAATATATAACGTACATTATTCCTCCTGCGATTTGCTGTTGATGAACTGCACCATTGCCTGGTACAACTCTGGGTTCTCCTTTGCCATGGCGTCGAAGATATCCTCCTTGAAGCTTTCGAACGCCACGTTCTTGAGGTTCGCCGTCTTGATATCCGTGGAGTTTTTCAGGCTTACCGCTCTGATCAGCGCCGTTGCCTTCTCAATGAGCTTAAGGGGGTCGGCTTCCTTCAGCGCGATCTCGTCCATCTGCTGGACTGCCTGGAGCACCTTGTGTGATATCAGCCGGGCGATTCCCTCGGTAGTGTCGAGCTGAGGGAATTTCTGCATTTCCTCGGTCAGAGCACGCATATTTTCGCTTGCAAGGCGAATCTCCTGCACGCTGGCGTTCAGCCCCTGGGCGTACCTGCAGACCGCCGCTTCGGAAAGCGTGACGTTTGCCGTGTCCCGGACGAAATCGCAGACGTCGCGGTAGGTGTAGTCCCCGAGGATCATCTGCTCAACGGCTTCCTTGATATCCGACGGCAGCTTGTCTATCTTGCTGTGCTTACGCTTCATGAACTCACCGCCTTATGCACGGGTCAGAAATCTTGCCATTGAGGAACGCAATGCCCTTGGCGGTCAGCTTGGCTTCCAGGCTGTGCAGCTCGGCGTCAGCCAGGTCAAGAACCTCGTTATGGAACTCCAGATCACGGAGTTTGATGTATCCTCCCTCGTTCAGATAATTCACGCAATCGGCTATCTCGGATTCCGTCATTTCGGCTCCCAGTCCGTATTCCAGATCGCGGATATGGACGTATCTAGTCCGCAGGGCGTTTATAGCCCGAAGCACCCGGGCGTTGTTATCGCAGAATTTTTCACGGCGTACTCTTTCCATGTCCATCTATATCACCCCTTTTTCAAGTCGTCGATTTTGTTTTCCAGCCGGCTCATAGTGCGTATAAAATCTGCATTACGCACGGTGTTTTCCTTGAGGAAATCAATGTTGTTCTCGATTTTCTCGATGGATTTTTTCAGTTCGTTAAGCTCGGATTTGCTGGCATACTTCTCGTCGGCGCTCTCGAGTTTGTCCTTGAGCTCCTCGACATCGGAGCGGCTTGCACGGCTGCCAAGCTTGTTTTTAAGTTCCTCGACATCCGACAAGCTTGCCCGGCTATCCAGTTTGTCAAAGCTGCGCTTCAAGAAGAATGTTATCGCACCCATTCCAATGGTAAGTATCATATTATAGATAGCGTCGAAGTCCACAGTATCACCTCTTATCAATGTTAGTTTTTATCTTGTCCTATTATACTATTAAAAATGTATTTTGTACACCATTATATAACTCCACGAAATAACGGAAAAATCCCCCGGCAAAACCGGGGGATTGATTATTTGATTTTGCGGATATCCGCAGCAGGGATCTCAAGATCCCGTGCTATCTGCTCGTTGCTGTATCCGTTCTGTCGCCTGCGGCGTATTTCATAAGCCAGTTCCGCTGCCGGAACTATGCTCCGGGCTTTCGGTATGTACAGCCTGTCACCGCCATACATGTCTATGAGCGCCTGGTAGTTCTCCAGCCCGATGATATCCGCCACCTCCTGCTGATCCGCATTAAGGTGGCTCTTCTTTATCAGCATTGCCAGTCCCATTTTTACTGCTCCTTTTCAGCTTGTTCTGCTCCGAGCGGAGTATCCGCTTGAGCATTTCGATTATCTGCGATCCCTCCGCCCGGGTGACGCGGTGGAAGATATCTCCGTTCGGGCAGATATCCCTGCCGGTCACTTTGGCTACAACGCCCCGGAGCCGTTCCCGTGGCTTGATCTCCGACGGGGAAATATCCGCTATACGGTACATCAGCTTGAAGCACATGCTTTTCTGCTCCTCGGTAACGAGCTCCGGTTTCGGTGCGACCTGTGAGCGATATTCCTCCAGGTGCTTGATTATGAATTCTGCCTGCTGCTCAGTCAGTTCCGAGATGTGGTCTTTAAGCGAGAGTTGCTTTATCCACAGGTGGAGGTTGTCGTCGTTCCCGGCGCTCCTGTCGAGCAGTCCGGCGGCAGCGCCGAGGGCATATATCCGCCGGATCTGTTCCTTGGTAGCCATCAGGTCACCGTGATCTTGGTGGAGCTATCCACCGCAACGCCGAGATCTATGCAGCGGAGCAGCCGCGCATCGTCCGCACCGGACATCTCCGCAATGCGCCGGAACGTCTGCCAGACCACCGCCTCCGCGTACAGGTAGGCGTAATCTCCTGCGTCCTGCTCCGAAAATCCACCGATCTTCATGAGATTGTCCCGGTCGGTTTCAAACTTCGCGCCCTTGAGCTTCTTCGCAAGCGCCGCCTTTGCCTTGTCGTCGCAGGGAAGCTCCGCGATTATCTCCTCCGGCGTTGACCTGGTGTAATTCCCGGTATACATGCCGATGAGCATGCGCTCTATGTCCTTGCTCTTCGGCTTGACTTCGGTCTTGACGGCTTCCTCAAAGATATCCGGGAACATCGCTCCCAGTGTTTCTTTAAGGTAATTCGGATACACTATTGTCAGCGCCTGCGCTTCGGTGTAGGTAACTGCCGCCTGGGAATCCGGGTCGGCGTACACCGTGGACTTAAATTTGGTGTCCAGGACATCATCGCCGCCGCGTTCCAGAAAGTAAGCTTCAAGCTGTTTCTTCCGGTCGGTCAGCCTGGCGATGTCCGCCTTGATCTGGCTGAGCTCCCGGACTTTCTCAACGATATCACTCATTCGCCGTTACCTCCTGATACAGCTTTGTAGCGCACAGGGGACAACAGTAGATGTCGCCAAACTGCTTCACCTTTTCCGCGCCGCCGCAGAACCGGCAGGTGTCGATGTGCCTGGTGATGATTAGCTTTCCGTCCCCGGAAGCTGTAAGGTCTACCGCAGTTCCGGCATCAATGTCGAGGTGCGCCGCCATGTCCCTGGGTATCGTCAGCCCACGGGACTTGGTAAGTACTTTGTACTTTTTCATTTAAATCCTCCTTTAATGATGTTTAATTATTGTTCCAGGGTTTCTTTCCGCCGTAATACAGCAGCGCCGCCCTGTCCTGGACTTCTTCCGGCTTGCTCCGCAGCAGTTCATCATGCTTCCGGTCGGAAAGCTCCCTCTGGGCGTAGGTGCAGAAGAACGTGCACTGGCATTTCTGTTCGCATACCAGTTCCATGAGCAGGTTACAGCGGTCTTTGCCGTGGTTGTAGTTGACGCATTCGGCTTTAGCCATCGTTGTCACCTCCTAACAGCGCCTGCATGTCCTCAAATCCCTGCCATGCTCCGGCTTTGCGGCGAGAATTCCCACGGAACTCCACCGGGAAGCACCGCTCCAGGATACGGTCGTATATACGGGCGTACCGCAGATCTGACGGGTGCTTCAGCTCCTCAAGCGTGAGATTTGTGGTGTAAATCACCGGAAGCCCCACTCTGTAACGGCTGTCTACGATATTGTAGATCTGCTCCAGGGCGTAATCCGTGGAGCGTTCGGCTCCGAGATCGTCCAGGATAAGCAGGTCTATTGCCGCCATGCGGCTGCATAATTCGTCGGCGCCTCCGTCGATGAGTTTCACCAGCGACGTCATGACGACCGGGATCCCCTGCGGCAGCAGCTCATTGGCAATGCATGCTGCTGTGTAAGTCTTTCCGGTGCCGACGCCGCCGAACAGCAGCAGTCCACGGTTATCCCGGCGCATTTGCCCGAATTTCCCGGCGTATCTGCGGCACATCTCCATGCTCCGGGCATTATCCCCGGACTGGTCGGCGC
>ERZ780166.820-NODE-820-length-20679-cov-3.900504_pt1 | contig 20679 bp, 15 predicted proteins | sample MGYA00511366_ERZ780166 | MGnify/ENA primary metagenome ERZ780166 (study PRJEB29588, sample SAMEA2162231) | human gut metagenome | biome: human gut; feature: human-associated habitat; material: faeces | place: Denmark | collected 2008/2010 ...
GCATGGTAGATGGACAAAGCGCATATCCAATACCCATTAAGATACCACAGATTGGTAGACACGCTACAGGAAGCATTAAAGCTTTTCCTAATTTCTGTAAATACTTCATCATACTAAAAGCCCCTCCTTTTTAATAATCCCTTTTAGTTTTATTTTATACCGTTATAAACACGGATATAATACATTTTATCAACTCTGCATTGACCTTTATTTTGTTGTTCTTTATTTATTAAGTATCAGTACTGTGTCACCTGGACTTACTTCCTGATCTGTCACTGTTTCCACTGCCTGATAATCCGATGTATTGCACACAACCACAGGTGTGATCACATCATAACCTGCTCCTTTTATAGCATCCATATCAGCTTCAATCAGAAGCTCTCCCTTTTTCACGGAATCACCGTTGCCTTTATATGCAGTAAAATGTTCTCCCTTTAGTGCAACCGTATCAAGTCCGATGTGTATCAGTATTTCTACACCTTCTGAAGTTATCATGCTTACTGCATGCATTGTATCAAACAACATCTCAATCTTACCATCAGCTGGCGCATAAATCTTACCTTCCGCAGGCATGATTGCAACGCCTTTTCCCAAAATCTCCTCTCCGAAAGTCGGATCGCTTACATTGCTGATTGCAACTGCTTTCCCTTTTACTGGTGAACCTACCTCAATTCCTTTGTTTTTTTTCTTGCCAAAATTAAACACATTCATCCCTCTTTTCTGTATTGTGTTCAGATTTATTCTGTCATACGCACACGTTTTATATGTATTGCAAGAAACATGATTTCCTCACCGGCAATCTTGCTGCCATATTCCTTTTCGATATATGCCGCAACATGTTTACTGCATTCATATTCTTCCGGATACTTATTTTCCATCATCCTTGCAAATTCAATCTCCTCATCCTTCAACAGCTCATGCCGGTAAAGGCGCTGTACAAGAAACTTAAGATGAGTGACAAACCTCTCATAATGCAGGGATTCCTCATCAAACTCAATCCCCAGTTCCTGTTTAACCAGCTCTAAGATCTCCTGGATCATATTTGTCATTGCAAAAGTATCATTGATCGTTGTGTTATATTCTGCATTCACAAAATGGAGTGCTATAAATCCTGCCTCATCTTCCAGAAATTCTGTCCCTAACTTCTCATTCAAAAGATCAATTGCATATTTTCCCATCAGATATTCCTGGTGGTAAAACTTCTTAATCTCCCAAAGCAATGCATTCTTTAGTTGAATTCCCTGTGACTGTCTTTGAATTGCAAAATTAATATGATCCATCAAAGTGATATATATGTTCTGATTCAATTGTACATTCAGATTTTTTCTGGCATAGGAGATAATATCACTGGTAATCTGCATATGCTCTAGCGGAATATTTTCTAAAATCTCCTGAAACTGTCTGGAAAGCTTTTCATTCTCGATACGGAAAACCTTCTCTATCCTGCCCTCATCGATCAAATCCCCTGTATGCGCCTTAAAACCGATTCCTTTACCCATAATAACAACTTCCTGCCGGTTCACGTCATATGCCGATATTACATTGTTATTAATCACTTTCTGGATAACCATATTTCACTCCATTTTTATTTGATACAGGCTCTTTATATAGAAAAAAACCAAATTTTACAAAATCCAAGTAAGATATGTAAAATTTGGTTTTGCCTGTTTACCAGTAACAATCCAATGTGTCTCTCTTATTTAAGAAAATTTTAACACTATTTGTTCATTATGTCAATATTTATTCTGATTGTTTTTCTTTCTTTATAAATATCAACTATACATCTTTCGAAAATACTATTCATAATCACCAATATTTTTTTATATTCATTGTTTTAATGTAAGCAAAATAACAGTTCCCCTAGCTGTGAATACCATGCCATTTCAGTACTGAAGTCCAACTCCGTCCGGTATTTTATAAATTTGCTTCAAAGAAAGCTTTTAACGCATCATATGCTGCCTCTTCATCAGCACCTTCTACTGTTACAGTCACAGTCTGGTCTTTTTTAATCCCCATACTCATAACTGCCATCAGACGGCCTGCATCAATAACCCTTCCATCTTTTTCAAGAGTTACTTTACTTTCAAAATTTTTAACCTCTTTTACAAGCATTCCCGCCGGTCTTGCATGAATTCCCAATTCATCCTTTACTGTGTAATTGAATGATTTCATTTTCATTTCCTCCTTAGACTATGCATTTATTATTTTATCTCTTACAGGCAGTACCATCGCAGGTGATACCGATAATTCATCAATTCCCATTTTCATGAATGTTTCTGTCAAAGTCAGATCCGCTCCAAGCTCTCCACAAATTCCTGCCCAGATACCCTCTCTGTGTGCACTGTTAATAACCATCCGGATCATTTTGAGCACAGCCGGATGATGTGGATCATAGAAACGGTCAAGCTTTGCATTCTGCCTGTCAACAGCAAGAGTATACTGCGTCAGATCATTTGTTCCAATACTGAAGAAGTCTACTTCTTTTGCAAGATCATCTGCAATCATGACTGCTGCCGGAGTCTCAATCATGATTCCAAATTCAACATCTTTAAATGGCAGCCCCTCTGCAGACAATTCTGCTTTCAATCCTTCCATCATTTCTTTTACTTTTTGCACTTCCCATACGGATGCAATCATGGGAACCATAATGGAAATATTACCAAACGCACTGGCCCTCAGCAACGCTCTTAACTGTGTCCTAAATATTTCAGGCTGACTCAGACAGATTCTCACTGCACGATACCCCAATGCAGGATTATCCTCATGGTCAAGTCCAAAATAATCAATCTGCTTGTCCGCCCCGATATCTAATGTACGGATAATCACCTTTTTCCCTGCCATCACCTCTGCAACTGTTTTATAGGAGCGGAACTGTTCTTCCTCTGTTGGGAAATGGTCACTCTGAAGATATAAAAATTCACTTCTGAAAAGTCCGATTCCTTCTGCATCATTCTGTAAAACAGCTCCCAGGTCTTTTACCTCACCAATATTGGCATAAAGCCTGATCTTTTTCCCTTCTTTCGTAACAGTCGGTTTTCCCTTTAACTGCTGTAATAATTCCTCATGCCGCTTCTCATCCTGCTCTTTTCTCACATATTCTTTTAATACGGCTTCTTCCGGATCAAGAATCACAATCCCTTTAAAACCATCTACAATCGCAGACTTCCCATTCACTTCTTTTGGAATTGCGGTCGATACCAATGCCGGAATATTCATGGTTCTGGCAAGAATCGCTGTATGTGAATTTGCTGAACCCTGTCTTGTCACAAATGCAAGCACCCTTTCACGGTCCAACTGGATTGTTTCACTTGGAGCAAGATCATCTGCTACAATAATATATTTTTCCTTTTCCTCTTCGGATGTATGTATGTTTTCTTCCTTCCTGGACAAAATACGAATCACACGCTCAGATATATCTTTTACATCTGCAGCACGTTCCTTCATATAATCATCATTCATTTCTGCAAACATCCTGGCAAAATTATCTCCTGTCGCTGCCACTGCAAATTCTGCATTCACAGCTTGTACCTCTATGATGTTATGGATTGAATCCAGATAATCTTCATCTTCTAACATCATCTGATGTACTTCAAAAATTGCTGCATTTGCTTCTCCGACTTCTTTGACCGCCTTATCATAAAGTTCCTTTAATTCCTGTGCCGCCTGATCTCTGGCTGCTTCAAAACGTTCGATTTCCGCCTGTACATCATTAACCTTCACACGTCTTACCACATTGGTTTCTTTAGAAATTTCTTTGATTTTTCCAATCGCAATTCCTCTGAATGCAATTTTTCCATTTATGTTCTGCATTTGTCCCCTCCTCTCTGAATAACAAACTGCAATATTTCACCACTTCTGCTGCAAAAACCAAAAAAACCGAAAAAGTGTACGCAGCCATAAGCGTATTACTTTTCCGGTTTAGTACATTTGCATGTGAACTATCCTTCAAATATATTTTTATTATATATTTTTTACATTTTTTTGTCAATGCTTAAGTTATTATATGACAATTTTGCATAACTTACCTTACCTTTTTATCTGTAAGGATTCCCCTCTTTCCGTTTTATTTTATTCACAATATTATATTAGTGCGAACTAACCCAAATGTTAATAGACTATTTCCCATTTTCCATATATAATTCTTGTGAGTAATCATATACAGAAAGGTTTAATGAACGATGAGTATTTTAAATGTAGAGAATCTTTCCCACGGTTTTGGGGACAGAACTATTTTCACCAATGTATCCTTCCGTCTCCTGAAAGGCGAACACATCGGTCTTGTAGGCGCTAACGGAGAAGGTAAGTCTACTTTCATGAATATTATTACCGGTAAATTAATGCCGGATGAAGGTAAAGTAGAATGGGCTAAGAATGTACGTGTAGGCTATCTCGACCAGCATACCGCTCTTCAAAAAGGCATGACGATCCGTGATGTACTTGCTTCTGCCTTTGATTTCCTATACGAAATGGAGTCCCGCATGAATGAAATCTGTGACAAAATGGGTGAGGCTTCTGAAGCAGAACTGGAAGAATATATGGAAGAACTGGGAACTATTCAGGAACTTCTCACACAGCATGATTTCTACATGATTGATTCCAAGATTGAAGAAGTAGCCAGAGCATTAGGTCTGTTAGATGTTGGTCTGGATGCAGACGTCACCGATTTGAGTGGTGGTCAGCGTACCAAGGTTCTGCTTGCCAAACTGTTACTGGAGAAGCCGGATATCCTGCTTCTGGATGAGCCGACCAACTATCTGGATGTGAATCATATTGAATGGCTCAAACGTTATTTACAGGAATACGAAAATGCCTTCATTCTGATCTCACATGATATTCCTTTTCTGAACAGTGTCATTAACATTATTTATCATATGGATAATGCACAGCTCACCCGTTATGTCGGTGACTATGACAAGTTCCAGGAAGTCTATGCCATGAAAAAGGCACAATTAGAAGCAGCATATAATAAACAGCAAAAAGAAATTGCTGATCTGAAAGATTTTGTTGCCCGTAATAAGGCAAGAGTTGCAACCAGAAATATGGCAATGTCCCGTCAGAAGAAGCTGGATAAAATGGATGTTATTGAACTTGCAGCAGAGAAACCAAAGCCAGAATTTCACTTTAAGGAAGCCAGAACCAGTGGCAGATATATCTTTACTACCAAGAGTCTGGTCATCGGCTATGATGAAGCCCTCTCCAAACCTCTGAACCTTTCTATGGAAAGAGGACAGAAAATCGTACTGACAGGTGCTAATGGTATTGGTAAAACAACTCTGTTAAAGAGCATACTGGGGCTTATCCCTGCACTTAATGGCGGTGTGGAATTAGGTGATTATCTGGAGATTGGTTACTTTGAACAGGAAATGGATCAGTCTGTTACCACGACATGTATTGAAGAGATATGGAAAGATTTCCCATCTTTAAGCCAGTATGAAGTACGTAGTGCTCTTGCAAAATGTGGTCTGACCACCAAGCATATCGAGAGTAAAGTCAAGGTATTAAGCGGTGGTGAACAGGCAAAGGTCAGATTGTGCAAGCTGATTAACAAGCCGACAAATATACTACTTCTGGACGAGCCTACCAATCACCTGGATGTAGATGCCAAATCAGAATTAAAGAGAGCTCTTATGGAATACAAAGGAAGTATTCTTATGGTCTGCCATGAACCTGATTTCTATGACGGACTGGCAACAGACGTATGGGATTGCTCACAGTGGAGCCTTAAAATATAAATTCACACAATCATCCATACAACTGCAGCAGATATCATAATCTGAATAATTGCAAATTTGAATACTGTCTGCGCATTTGACCAGTTCTTATTCTTTCTCACATGGTCATGAAGAGGTGTACGTACCTTCGTCAATATCTTAATATGCAAATACCGAAGTAATGACACCTTTACCAGACCAATACCTCCATCTACCATCAATACACATGCAACCAGCAGATATAAGAAAGGGCTTCCCATCTTCATCACTGCAATGGCAATAAATAATCCAATTGCACGGGAGCCCGCATCTCCCATCATCAGACAGCTCGGTGTGGCATTATACCAGAGATACCCCAGAATACATGCAATGAACAGCAGAATCAAATATGCAAAATCCGGCGCAATCTCCTTACTTTGCATAATCAGATATACGGTTGCCAGTGTAATGCTGGCAAGCGTTCCCGACAGGCCATCCACACCATCTGCGCAATTCGTTACATTAATAGAGCCCCATACGAGAATCACTGCCAGAATACCATATACTACAGGATTCAATGTAAATGTCTGTCCTGTCAGTGCAATTGTTATATCACTTCCATTGAAATTAACATAAGTAATTGCTGTCATAATTGCTATCACAAGATCAAGCAGACCCTTACGAAGTTCTCCCCAGGAGACCTTGGCACAGTCATCCAGAAATCCTGTCATCATAGCAGCTACTGTCAGGATAAGATAGATAACTGTCTCTCTTCGCATATCTCCAAAAATAACTGCTGTTACTACAAACACCAATATAAAGATAAATCCCGCTCCTCTGGGCTTACCGGCTGACAACACTCCATCATGCGCATATGCACGTCCATGGTCTCTTGGCAGTCGGTTAATTCCTGTTCCCAACAGAATGCATGTTGCCAGATATGCAAAAGCCACACCAATGAAACCTATTATACTGTACCCTGAAACATTTCCTAAATAATTAATCATGTTTCAAATCTCCTTTATTATAGTTTATTGTACAACCTGTTTAGATATTCCATAATTATATGCACATGCTATCAGGCACTGAACTGGCTCTGGTATAGACCTGCATAGAAACCGCCTTTGGCAAGAAGCGTTTCATGATTACCCTGTTCAATGATATTACCATCTTTCATGACCAGAATAATATCTGCTTCCCTGATTGTAGAAAGTCTGTGTGCTACGATAAAGCTTGTTCTTCCTTCCATCAAAGTAGCGAAAGCCTTCTGTATCTTAATCTCTGTTCTCGTATCAATAGAAGATGTAGCCTCATCCAGAATCAGAATTGGAGGCAGACACAGCATGACTCTGGTAATACATAATAACTGTTTCTGCCCCTGTGAAAGACTTCCCCCATCCTCTGAAATCACTGTGTCATATCCATTAGGCAGGCGCTTGATAAAGCTGTGTGCATGAGATGCCTTTGCTGCAGCAATAACCTCTTCCATTGTTGCATCCGGCTTACCCATAATAATATTATCCTTAATTGTACCTGATTTCAGCCAGGTCTCCTGCAATACCATTCCATAGCCTTTTCTCAGGCTGTCTCTGGTAAGCTTACGTATATCTACGCCATCTACCTGAATACTTCCCTTATTCACATCATAGAAACGCATCAACAGATTAATTACTGTTGTCTTACCACATCCTGTAGGTCCAACAATTGCTACTCTCTGTCCTGACTTTACATGAAGATTCAAGTCTGTGATCAGCTTCTGGTCTTCCGTATAGGAGAATGCCACATCCTGAATATCAATCTCGCCCTTAGGCTGTTTTAATACGATTGCGTCCTCAGCATCTGGAATCTGTGGTTCTTCCTCTATAAATTCAAAGATTCTGCCTGCGCAGGCAATTGCATTCTGTAACTCTGTTACAACACCTGATATTTCGTTAAAAGGCTTGGTATACTGGTTTGCATAGCTTAGGAAACTGGATAACTGTCCTACACTGATTCTGCCTTTGATTGCAAGGAATGCGCCTACGATTCCTACACCCGCATATACCAGACTGTTTACGAAACGAGTACAGGGATTTGTCAAAGAGGAGAAAAAGATTGCTTTTACACTTGCTTTCTCAAGTCTGTTATTTACTTCATCGAATTGCTCAATTACCTTTTCTTCTCTGCCGAAAGCCTTTACTACTTTTTCATTTCCGATCATTTCATCGATCAGTGCTGTCTGCTCGCCTCTTGTCTCCGACTGAAGCTTAGACATCTTAAATGTTCTTTTGGCGATAAAGTTTGCGATAAAAAATGACAATGGTGTCAGAACAACTACAATAAGTGTTGTTGTAACATTAATGGAGATCATAAACAATAATGTACCGATAATGGTAATCACACCTGTAAACAACTGTGTGAATCCCATAAGCAGACCGTCTGAGAACTGGTCTACATCTGCAATGATACGGCTTACAATATCACCATGTGCATGACTGTCGATATACTTTAACGGAAGAATCTCCAGCTTACGAAACGCTTCGTCTCTTACATCACGGATTACCTGATATGTGATCTTGTTATTGCATGCATTCATCAGCCACTGGACAATAGCAGTAAGCAGGATGATCACTGCCATTTTCTTTAAAATTACCAGAATTCCTGCAAAATCTACCTGTCCCGGTCCAAGAATACAGTCTACCGCATTACCTGTTAAAATAGGGATGTATAAAGTCAATGCTACGGATATTGCTGCCAGAATAATTGACAGTAAGAGAAATATCTTGTATTTTCCGATATAATCCAGTACTTTCTTAATGATTTCCTTATTATTTTTCATTACCTGCTGCCTCCTTTGGGAACTGGGAATAATAAATCTCCTGATATACCTCGTTCTCTGCTAACAGAGAATCATGTGTACCAATTCCGACCATCTTGCCATCATCCAGTACAATAATCTGGTCTGCATACTGTATAGAAGAAGATCTCTGTGACACAATAATGACAACCATGTCATTTCCCATTTCCCGGATAGCATGTCTTAATTTCGCATCTGTGGCAAAGTCAAGAGCGGATGCACTGTCATCCAGAATCAGTATTTCAGGATCTCTGACCACAGCCCTTGCTATGGTCATTCTCTGTCTCTGTCCGCCTGACAGGTTCTTACCACCCTGTGCAATCTTAAAGTCCAGTCTGCCTTCCTTTGTATCCACGAATTCCTTAGCCTGTGAGATCTCCAATGCTCTCTCCAGCTGTTCCTCTGTGGCATTCTCATTACCCCACAGCAGATTCTCTCGAATCGTTCCTGCAAATAATACAGCTTTCTGTGGTACGATTCCTACCTTGGAACGAAGCTGCTTTGGATCATAAGTCTTTACATCCTGCCCGTCTACATACACAGTTCCTCTGGTTGCATCATACAGTCTCGGTATCAGATTCACAACAGAGGTTTTACCGGAACCAGTACCACCGATGATTCCTATTGTCTGACCTTTCTTTACTGTAAAATCAATATCCGTCAGGGATTCTTCTCCACCGCCCTGATAAGTCAGGCCCACATGGTCGAAACGAATCACGTCGTCTGTTTCAGCCTTTGCCTGCTGTGTCAGTTCTTCTATCTGCTGGGAATTCTCCACTGCGAGAATACTCTCAATACGCTTCGCACAGGCAAGTGCCTTGGTAATCTGGATGATCAGGTTCGCCATCTTGATAAGCTCTACCAGAATCTGGGACATGTAGTTTACCAGCGCTACTACTGCACCCTGTGTAATAATACCGCCATCTACACGGATTGCCCCGGCCCAGAGCAGAACTACCAGCGCAATATTTACAATGATATAAGTAAGCGGATTCATGGCTGCTGATATCTTACCTACAAATACCTGGATATTTAACAGTGCCCCATTGTCTTCTGAGAAAGATTCTATCTCCTGTCCTTCTTTACAGAAAGCACGGATTACTCTGGCGCCTTCCAGATTCTCTCTGGTTCTGCCAAGCACCTTATCCAAAGCAGCCTGCACCTTTTTATAAAGAGGCAGGCTCACAATCATAATTCCAAATACAACAATAGATAACAGTGGAATTGCCACTACAAAGATCAACGCCGCTTTCACATCTACTGTAAAAGCCATGATCATAGCACCAAATACAATAAACGGAGAACGTAACAGCAGACGCAGTGTCAGATTGACACCTGACTGCAGCTGATTTACATCACTGGTCATTCGTGTAATTAAGGTATTCGTTCCCAGTGTATCCAGCTCCGCATAGGATAATCCCTGAATATGGGAAAACAGCGCATGTCTCAGCTTCGTAGCAAAACCAACGGCTGCCTTTGCACTAAAGAACTGTGCTGTCACAGAACAAGCCAGACCAATCAGCCCTAATGCTACCAATACGCCACCCATTCTGAAGATATAACCCTTGTCATGATTGGCAATACCGGTATCAATAATTGCCGCCATAACGAGCGGCACGAATAATTCAAAAGATGCTTCCAGCATTTTGAATACGGGTGCAAGAATACTTTCTTTCTTATAGTCTTTTAAATATTTCAGCAGACTCCTCATATATTTCCTCATTTCCGGTACTCAGCATACCTGTAATATATCATATTGTAACTATTCAAAACTACATGCGCAAAATCGCAGCTTCGATGCTTTACTTCTCATCATACCACAGTTTTCCAAAAAGAAAAACCTGCTTGCAATGTTTTCTTATGCATGCTACGCTGAAAAAAATACTACTGGAAAGGAACTGCCATGAATTTAGATATAGAGTCCGGTCAATCTACCCGTTATATGCAAGTATATGATTATTATAAGGAACTGATTCTTACCAGAAAGCTTCCTGAAAATACGAAAATGCCCTCTATCCGCCGCTGCTCCGAACAGCTTGGTCTAAGCAGGACAACGATAGAGACCGCCTACTTATGCCTTGCTGCGGACGGCTATATCATATCCCGACCTCAGAGTGGTTATTATGTGACAGGCCGCCCCTTAGTTCCATCCACATTATCTGCGCAAATTTCAAAAAATATCCACAATACAACACCCCAGATAGTCTATAATTTCACCTCCAACAATGCAGACGCTGACAGTTTTGACTTTAACCTGTGGAGAAGATATATTAAGAGCGCCCTTCGCCAGGATAAACGAATGCTGACCTATGGAGAACCCCAGGGTGAATGGGAGCTTCGCGAAACGATATGTAATTATGTCATCAACAAAAGGAATGCGGTCTGTACGCCGGATAATATCATCATTGGTGCAGGTTCCCAGAGTCTTCTCAACATCCTGTGTCCTCTTATCAGGGATAAACACTCCGTTGCTTTTCAGGATTCCAAGTTTGAACAGGGTACTGTTATTTTTGAAGATTATGGATTTGCGGTCATTCAGGATAAAGAACACGCAGATGTTCTCTATATGACACCCTCTAATATGACTTCCCTTGGTGATGTCATGCCCATGGAGAAAAGACTCAGCCTGTTACGTGATGCCGTATCCCATAACAGACTTATTATCGAAGATGATTATAATAATGAATTTCGTTATTTCAGCAAGCCACGCCCCTGTCTTCAGGGCTTAGCCGGCGGAACTAATGTCGTATATCTGAGTACCTTTTCCAAACTGCTGCTGCCCTCCATCCGTCTAAGCTTCATGATTCTGCCGGATGAACTGCTGCCGCTATACCAGCGTAAAGCAGCATTATATAACCAGACCGCCTCCAAAGCAGAACAGCTTGCATTGTGCCAGTTCCTCCGTGACGGACACCTGGACAGTCAGATTCGTAAATTAAAGCGTCTCTACGCAGGTAAAGCCAAGGCTCTGGCAACCGAACTGGAACAGACCTTTGGCGATCAGGCATTTGTCACCATGGGAGAATCCGTTACTCTGGTACATCTTCATATCAAAAGCACGCTCACCAATCAGCAATTCAAGGAAAAAGCCGCCAAAAAAGGCATCCTCGTATTCGCTTCTCCAAAAGAAACGAAGGAGTATGCCCATATTGCTCTATCCTGTTGTGAAGTACCGACCACAGATTTTCATGATGCCGCCATCCTTCTGCACGATATTGCCTTTTGCAATTAATGTGTCTGCTTATTGATATAGTTGGTCTTGAATTTGGAATATACAATCTTCTGGCTTCGATATAATCCTGTATAACCGGATAACATATAACTGAAAGCTACCGCCAGCAGGAAATATGGCATTCCATCATATCCAAATAATTCAAAACTGATCAACAGCGATGTAATCGGACAGTTCGTAACACCACAGAATACGGACGTCATACCTACTGCCGCACACATGGCTGGGGAGAATCCGATTATATTACCAAACAGACATCCAAAGGATGCACCAATAAAGAAGGAAGGGACTATCTCACCGCCCTTATAACCTGCTCCCAGTGTCAATGCCGTAAACAGCATCTTCATGAAAAACGCTTCCGGTCTTACATTCCCTTCCATACAACTGGCAATCACGGATACACCCGTACCATTATAAGTCTGGGAGCCAACCAGCATCGTAAGTATGATAATTACGACACCGCCAGCTGCCGCACGAAGATAAGCATTTTTAAATAGTTTACGATACAGCCATTCACTGCGGTGCAGCATAATACAGAACAAAATGCTGACAATTGCACACATAGCTGACAGAAGTGTCAGAATTGCTGCTGACTGTAATGTAAATGATGGAATCTCTCCTATGGGAAATAATTCTGCCGCAGCACCAAGGGAAACGGCAATTGCATGTGCCACCAGAGAGGATACCACACATGGCACCAGCGCAGAATAATGCATGATACCTACTGTTACTACCTCCATAGAGAAGATTGCAGCTGCCATAGGCGTTCCAAACAATGCCGAAAAAGCCGCACTCATTCCACACATGATCATAACGTGCTGATCCTTCTCATCAAACCGGAACAATCTGCCCAGTGTATTACCCAGACTTCCTCCCAACTGTAAAGCAGCACCCTCACGTCCTGCAGAACCGCCAAATAAATGCGTCAGTAACGTGGTCGCAAAAATCAGGGGCGCCATTCTAAGCGGTACACTCTCTCCCGCCGAAATAGCAGACAGTACAAGATTCGTTCCTGTATCCTTCTCATCATGAAGTAATTTATACAAGCCTACAATTGCCATACCACCAAAAGGAAGACCTAACACCAGCCAGGGATGCGCCAGCCTTGTAGCCGTTACCCAGTCCATAGCGAAATAAAAAGCCGTTCCTACCAGTCCCACGACAACACCTGATACAATAGAAAAAACAATCCACTTAATGACCGTCCCTAATCTTCTTCCATTGTGATCCAGCTTGTGTCTGATATACGCATTTGTCAATTTTTCACTGCCTGTTTTCATCTTATCTGCCATGCCTTCCTGTTACTTCTTTTGTTTTATACCTTGACTCCATTTTATTAAATTTCTATAACTTTTCAATACTTTTTTTGAAAAAGAGCTTGAAAAAAAGCCAAAATCCAGTATAATAATAAAAGCACTGATAAAATTTCTTTCGATGCGTGGCTCAGCTTGGTAGAGCGCTGCGTTCGGGACGCAGAGGTCGCAAGTTCAAATCTTGTCGCATCGACTCAATATAAAAAGACTGGATTCTTCCAGTCTTTTTATTGTACATCCTGCAAATCTAAGAACCATTAGGAAAATACCTGTTACAGTATTCTATTTTGTAATATCTTACAGCATCAGCTGCCCTTCCATACCTTCAAAGTCTACTTTACGGGTACTTCCATTCTTTAATCTCACCTGTACCGGTCCATAGCCGCCCTTCTTTTGAGGGTCAGTATAGGTTACACTTTCTATCGGAAATAATTCATCCTCTGTGAAATCTTCCAGCGTTTCTTTGGTAATTACCTGTGAAATCAGAATAGAAGGTTCATAATGATTCTGATTCTTTCTCTCCAATTTAGCATATACAACAATGGAATGCTCCGAATCGGGATTCGTACCACAGCTCTCTACATATGCAATATCATCCCATCCATCATAAATTGTCATGGCAAGCTGTTTCTCCCTGCCTGTAGCATCATGTCCCTTTAAGATAACAGCTTTGGCTTTGCCATCTTCATATGGCTGTTCCTTTAGCGTTATCTGCGTTCCGTTATCCGGGAAGCCATATGCGCCAAGGGTCAGTGAGACAGGCTTCTTAAAGAGTCTGAGCTTATCTACTCTGATCACACCACATGGTACTGTGAAATCAGCCAGATTCATCGCCTGTATCCAGTGACACTCTGTCTGAAGATTATAGCCAAAGAACTGACGTCTATATAACACATCCTCCTTTTGTCCATGCCAGAATGTTACATTTGCCTTATCATAGGTATCTGTCGTTACATCATGAAGCACATACTGCTGCGCCTCAATATCTTTTGCAGGTGCAGATTCCCAGGGATACTTTGTGTTAAAGCACAGCTTGGAATAATTCCACATACCATGCTCGTCTCCCCTGTCCTTTACTACCTTGCCTGTTCGTAATATTGTCTCGCCATTTGCCCGATGATTGGAGAAGCATAATGCAGGACCATCCAGTGCTGTTACTTTTACTTCCTGATCTTTTAACTTCTCCCATGTACCATTATTCTCTTTCGCTGTCCAGAAAGGATGGTCTTTGGGTAAATGCAGACAAAGAAATGCCTTGCCAAGCCAGAATGGAGATTCTGCACAGGAATAGCCCTGAACCAAAGGAGTGAACTGCCCATAGAATCCCAACGTAGGTACACCCTTATACAGGAAGTCCTCTCTTTGCAGGAACTGTAACAAAGAACCGGAGGAAATTCTTCTTGCAAGCCCGGGATCAGCTTCCCAATGCTTCAGCATCATATTGCCATCAAAGGCACTCGTAGCCGCATTTCGATATATGTTGCTGCGTCCCCACATGTTTGTAAAGCCATCCACATCAAAGAAATCCGCATATGTCTTCATTAACGTATTGGAGTATTCTTCAAATTTTGCTGCCAGATATGGTTCCTTCCCATATCCATACCATTGGTTCCAGATAGGTGCATATACATTAAAAGCCCAACAGGAATAATAATCAAAAGACTGCCCGTCACGATACCAGCCATCCCCTGCATAATAATTCACAATAGCCTGGGCATGTTCTCTCATAATATCCTCATCAATAGGATATCCCTCCATAGACAGAAATGCCAGATCCAGCATATTGAACAGACGCCAGTTCTGCGGTACGGTATTACCATTTGCATATCCATAAAGGAACTCTGCTATCAGATCTTTTTCCTTCCTGGTATAGGTATCCCATATCTGCTCCTTGCTGATCCAAAGACAGATAACCAGTGCACAAGTCTCTACTGTCTGCTGAAAAGCTCGGAACGGATCTTCTTTTCCTGCCAGTTCTACCAATTCTTCATATCTTCCTACTGATAATTTATCTGAAGGTGTACAGGCTCTTAGTACGCGATTCTTGTAATACTCTTTGATGGAATATCCATTGATTACAAGCTCAGGATTATTTGCAATCAGTGGCGCTGCAACGAAGAAAGATCTCGCCAGTCCTTCAAAATATTCTGCTTTCCACTCCCAGATTGCATCTGCACTATGCGGATAGGTTACTTTTGTTTCTTTTCTGGGCATAACCACCGGATCGTCAAAGGACTTGATATTATTGAAAATCCCCTGCAAAAGATACTCTCCTGCTTCTATCCAGCTCTGCCTTGTAAGCCCTGTATATGGACTTAATTCATAATCAACTGTCTTTGGCTGAAATACCATTTCTCCCCCTCCATTCACCAGTTCATTACCATATGAACAACTCTTTATCACATAATTTCCAGATTGCTTCTATAAAATAATAGTCCCCATAAATAATGGAAAATTCATGATCCTTGTCATGATAAGCTGCTGTACACTTCTCTAACAGATTATCCTGATTCTCATCCCAGTTGCATCTCTTTTCTGCCAGTGCTTTCAGCATTCTAAGAGCTGCTTCTTTGTATTGGGCGCCTTCTTCCTCTGACAGATGAGAAGCAATCTCAAGCATACCGCAGGCTGCAATTGCTGCTGCCGTAGAGTCTTCCCATGCCGGCTCTACTGGCTGTCTGAAATCTACAGGAATCAGACCACTTTCAGGAATACAGGAGATAAAATATGCTGCTACTTTTCTGGCTGTGTCCAGATATTTCTCCTGCTTCGTATGACGGTAGCTCAGTGCAAATCCATAAATAGCCCATGCCTGTCCTCTGGTCCAGGAAGAACCTACCCCATATCCCTGTCCGCCTACAGACTGTACAAATTCACCTGTCTGCGCATTGAAGTCTACAATATGATTAACAGAACCATCATCCCTGACAAAATATTCCATCGCTGTATCTGCATGCATCTTAGCTACATGATAGAACTTCGGGTCATGAAGTTCATCTCCTGCCCAATACAGCAATGGAAGATTCATCATACAGTCAATAATCGCCCTTCCTGCAAAAGAGCCATCCTCATTGCCATCCCAGTTATTCCAGGCTCTGATAAACCGTCCAACCGGGTTAAATCTGCCAGCAAGATTATCTGCTGCCAGCAATGCTCTGTTTCTGGATTCCCCATTTCCATCCACACGATAATGTGCTGCTGCAGTTGGAAGCCATTTAAAACCGCTGTCATGGTCCATACCCTGTCTGTTCATCAGATTTGCATCCAGTTTTTCTTCGTTCTCGATTGCAATCTCACGATACAGCTCATTTCCTGTTGCATGATAAAGCTGCCACATCATACCGCCCCAGAATCCATTGGTCCACCAGCAGATCTCTTTACCACTCTTATCATCAAATACACCATCTTTCGTTGTATATGGTATCTTGTGTGCATTTCTCTTTGCAACCTGTTCTTCTTTTGTCAGTATTTTTTCATATACCTCTTTTACCCACTTCTCTGTCATTTTGTAACCTCCCATATTTGTACTATGTACTCTATCTATAGATAATATATTTATAGATCGGATTCCCCTGAGCTGAGAATTTCTCTTCATACTCTGTCATAATATTCCCTGCACACAGCTTCTCATCATGATGCAGGTCTCTGGTCACTGCCTCTGCCTTCCAGCCCGCAGGCTCCAGCTCTTCCAGTGCAAAATCAAATAAATCCCTGTTATCTGTCTTAAATTCCAGTCTGCCGTCCTTTACTAGAAATTGATCATATCTTGCCAGAAATTCCCTGGATGGCAGTCTTCTCTTGGCGTGTCTATCCTTAGGCCATGGATCTGAGAAGTTCAGATATATCTTGTCTATCTCTTCCTTGTCAAATACTTCACAGATATCCTCTGCATCCATACGGATAAATACTACATTTGGTAATTCGTTTTCTTCCATTTTCTGAATGGCACGCAGAAGTACTGTAGAATACTTCTCGATTCCTATGTAATTAATATCTGGATGAGCCTGCGCCATTCCCATGATAAATTTACCTTTTCCCATACCTATCTCTATATGGATCGGTCTGTCATTTCCAAAGACCTCACTCCATTTTCCCTTATGTTCCTGCGGCTCATGAATCACGTACTGACTCTGTGCTATCATATCCTTTGAACCTGTTACATTTCTTAATCGCATAAGTTCCTCCATTTTGTGCTTTTATAGATTTGATTTTACACCAGCCCTTGCGCTTTGTCACGGTATTTTAGGTCTATTTATTTTATAGAAAATGGTGTAAAATAATATAGATTATTCAGCATTTTGGAAAGGATTTTCTTTTTATGATAAAGACACTGATTCGTTATACTGCGACCGCTCTTACATGTGTTATACTTGCGGTCTCTATCCCCTTTACATCTTATGCAGATACCACCAATGAGTATCAGCAGCAGATGGAAGAACGCAAGTCTCTTCCCATTCAGTCCAATGAAATTGTCAACTGGCCGGAAGGACCTGCCATTGGTGCAGAATCTGCCATTTTAATGGAAATGAATACGCATACCATTCTTTATGCCAAGAATATTCATGAAGAGATGTACCCCGCCAGCACAACCAAAATCATGACCTGTCTTCTGTCTGCCCAGAATTGCAACCTGGATGAAAAAGTCACTTTCTCCCATAATGCCGTGTACGGCGTGCCTAGTGATGGTTCTAACATGGGAATAGATGAAGGCGAAGTGATTACCATGGAACAGGCAATGTATGGCATTCTGGTCGGCTCTGCCAATGAAGCAGCCTCTGCTGTCGGTGAGCATGTTGCCGAAGCTCTGGGAAAAGAACCAACACAGGAAGCTTTCGCCCAGATCATGAATGATAAAGCAAAGGAGCTTGGATGTGAGAACACCCACTTTGTAAATGCCAACGGTCTTTTTGATGAAAACCACTACACCAGTGCCTATGACTTGGCATTGATTGGTTGCGAATTTTTTAACAATGAGCTGCTATGTAAAATGTCCTCCACATCACATTATAATATTCCACCTACAGATACCCAGCCCGATGATATCTGGATCAATTCCAAGAACCAGTTATACAAGGGAAAAGAGCATGCCTATCCATATCTACTAGGTTCTAAAACCGGTTTCGTATCCCAGGCAAGACAGACTCTTGTATCCGGTGCTGAAAAAGATGGTATGAAGCTTGTCTGTGTTGTATTTATGGAAGAATCACCTAATCAGTTCACTGACACGATTCAGTTATTTAACTATGGTTTTGAGAATTTTCAGAAGCTCATGGTAAACGACAATGAAACCAAATACAAGATTGATAATCTGGATTCTTTTGATACCAGCAATGATTTATTCGGTGATTCCACTCCTCTTATGAATATGGAATCAGATGCTTATATCATCCTTCCAAATACTGCTTCTTTCCAGGATGCTGTATCTACTCTGGAATATGCAGACACCAGTATATCCTCTGACTTAATTGCAACAATTGCATACACCTATTCTGATGTCCCCGTGGGCAGCTGTAACATATATTTCTCAAAGGATCAGAAAGAATCGTTTCATTTTGCTGCGGACTCTGTTCAGAATACAACCGATACTGTAATCAACACAGACACAAATGCCACTTCCAAAGTAATATTTATTAATATCAAAAAAGTCCTCCTGGGCATTCTGGCTGTTGCAGGAATCATCATCTTTATTCTGATTCTGATTTCCTTTATCAACAGCTACAGCTTCTCGCCAAGAGGACAGAGCAGTAAAAGACGGCGTCAGCGTTCCAAGGAAGCCAGAGCCGCCAAACGTAATGCCAGACGTAATGCACGCCTGTTCAAAAAACAACAAAGGAAACGTCGTAAAGCTTATAAAAAACGCCATTAAAAACGCCGCTTGTAGGTTTACACTACAAGCGGTGTCTTCTTTCTTTACGTACTTCTCTCGTCTGCTGTTTTCTTTTTAATATATCTGTTACACCACTCTCATCAATGGATTTTAATGTTTTCACCACATAGATGCAATCATCCTGTACAGATTTACGCATACGTATCTTACCTTTCAGATATCCATGAGTTTTGCAGCATACAACGGTGTAATAGTGCTTTCCGTTGTTCACAGAGAACCATGGAATTCTGCGTTTGGTATTGGCACCACACAGAAAGCATCTTGTAGATATTACTTCCTTATCCTGCATGGCAGTTAATTTATCCGGAAATGGTCTCGATATATATTTCTCATAATTTTCAAAAATTGCATGAATCTCATCTGCCCGGCTCTTGGGGAGCTGGTATGTGTCAAATGAATAATTATCAAATAATGCGGGATTATAGAAGTGAGACATTACCTTAGCTGTATAATAGGCGTCACTGTCTGCTCTGTGAAATGCAATATCCTGCTCTATCTCCAGATAATCTACCGCATATTTCAAAGATCTTCTGGTCTTCCTGTCCTCATAGGCAATACTGAACAGTTTCTGGATATCATAATATTTTAACGGGCCATCACTAAGAGGAGGCATATGATAATATTCCATATTTCTTTGCAGCTCTGTCAGATCAGCCCCACCCCATGTACAGAAGACATAATCTTCTCCACACCATTTTAGAAAATCCCCGGCCACTTCTTCAAATGACCGGCAATTACTCAATTGTTCCATCTGTATATGGATCAATTCACCTGTTACCTGGTTCATGCGATGAAATACCTGTGGCTTAATCAATTCATGAAAGCTGTCAATCTGATGTTTCTTATCATTGAGTTTGACAGCGCCTATTTCTATAATCTCAAACAATAACTCATTGGCAAGCTTTGTCTTCTCATCAGAAGCCTGATTCCATTCCAGATCCATTACAATATAGTTCATAATTATTAATATTTTGAGAATTCCAGAATTTTCTTGGCATTCTGTATTCTTTCTTCTGAGGGAGGATCTACTCCTTCAAGCTTATAAGGAATGCCGAGTTCCTTCCACTTGTATTCTCCTAAAGTATGATAAGGAAGTACTTCTACTTTCTTCACAGTATCCAGAGAATCAATAAACTCTCTTGTTCTCTTCAGGTATTCATCATTGTCTGTAATACCCGGAACCAGAACATGTCTAATCCACATGGGAATACCCTGCTCAGAAAGATATCTAGCACAATCCAGAATATTCTTGTTTGTATGACCTGTAAGCTTCTTGTGTTCTTCATCATCTATATGCTTAATATCCAGCATTACAAGATCAGTATATTTCAATAATTCATTAAATTTGGAAAAGAAAGGCTCTTCTCTGGTAAAAGGCTGTGCCGAAGTATCCAGATTGGTATTAATGCCTCTCTCATGTGCCTTCTTAAAAAGGTCAATCAGAAAGTCAATTTGCAGTAAAGCTTCTCCGCCGCTGACGGTAATTCCGCCTTCCTTGCCCCAGTAACTGCGGAAACGTTCTGCTCTATCCAAAAGTTCATCTGCAGTCTGCAGATTGTCAGTATCCGGGTTCCATGTATCTACGTTGTGACAATACTGGCAACGCATATTACATCCTTTCAGGAAAATAAGATAGCGGATTCCAGGGCCATCTACTGCGCCAAAAGATTCTAATGAGTGAATTCTGCCTTTGATCATTGTAATAATCTCCATTCTCTGCC
>ERZ780166.828-NODE-828-length-20580-cov-7.034153_pt1 | contig 20580 bp, 16 predicted proteins | sample MGYA00511366_ERZ780166 | MGnify/ENA primary metagenome ERZ780166 (study PRJEB29588, sample SAMEA2162231) | human gut metagenome | biome: human gut; feature: human-associated habitat; material: faeces | place: Denmark | collected 2008/2010 ...
AACTCTGGCGAGATGTCCTGCGGCAGTTCTGCGGTTATTCCTCGCCCGGTTATTCGGATTACGCCTGTGTTGTCGGTGGGGATGTTTGTTTCTTTCACGCTATCTCTTAACGGGACTATCTCGTGCTGTTCTTGCTTTATTGCCGCTTCCCGCAGCTTTCTCAGCCTGTAATAAAATGCCTTTGTGCTCAAGTTTTTCTCTTCGCACCATCGCCGAACCGTTTGACCGCTCGCCTGATATTCGCTATACATCATTTCCCAGTTTCGCAGTTTTACCTGCTTTTTCGCTTCCGTTATCTTATCCACTCTAACCAACTCCAATCCGGTCTTAAGACTTCTTCAGACCCTTTTGGATTTAGTTTATCACTTTTCGGGCGGTCTTTTCAAGTCGCGGGATGAGTTGGCGGATATGTTCAATCAGCTCTCAACCCCAGCGTGACCAAAAGTGTGACCATTTCAACTGTGACCAAAGATATCCGGATATAAGAAAAACCGCTCAACCATAATGGTTAAGCGGTTTTCTGTTGGCACGCCAGGAGGGATTCGAACCCCCGACCCTCTGGTTCGTAGAAATAAATGCTGAGGTTTGTTCCAAGTGCAACGCTCAAAAATCGCATAACCAAGCCATTCTTCATTTTGAGCTAATCGTTCGGAAACCTCGTAAATACCGTTTTCCGGACACTGGTGTGACCATAGTGTGACCAAGGAAATTGATTAAAAATCATACATAAACTGGCTGGAATTACTTCAACGACAAATTTTTTATATAGAATTTTCGTCAAGCAGGAAGTCAATCAAACCAATATTTAGCACTCCCCTGTCATCGTACCAGCGTTTTCTGATGTCTTTTCTGTTACAATATTAATATAATTGTCGGTAAATCCACAGCAATCTATGGTTTACACGCACTTGTTACTTAAGCTATAATGAAAGCAGTAACTGGACTGACACGTCTTTCTTGGGACAAAGCGCCCGTAATTCAGACTGTCATCCATTCTTTCATTACAGTGTTCGTTTTTGCAGGTTGAGCCGCCGCAGGCGAATTCGCGTCACCAAAAAGACTGAATTTGAATCACCTTTCCTTAATAGAATTATAGTATTATTTCTACTGAAAAATCAAGCGAATTTATGTCAGGCTTTCGCTTGCGGCTTCCTGCCGCAGTTGTAGTTTGGCAGGCACAAACACCCGAGAGCCTAGCCGAAGTGCCATTTCCTAGCATCTGCACCTTTATCGCCCCTGAAGAATATACTTTTTCGACAGGCTGTTTATGTATCTTTCTGGGAAACGCAGGTTTGCCAAATGCTTAAGGAAGCGCTTATTTTCTGCTTTTAAATAGTACGCTTCACATCGCCAAATTTCGCGTTTTGAGTAAATTGGCTTATAGCCGCTTGTAGAATGGGTTTACTCTCTTTACGATGCTTTATCCGAGTACTCCATCGAATCCATTCTGCGGATATCTCTCGGCAGTCTGCAGTCATAGGACTTGACCCGGCACATCGGGCAGGAGCAGTGTATCTTCCCTTGCTGAGCTGTCCCTCGAATTTGTAGTACCAGATGTTTTCCCCTGCGATGATTCGTTTCTTGCGACTGATATGCGCTCTCCTCTGATATCTTGTGAATGCTCTGCTTCTGCTCATGGCTTGTCCTTTCTGCATTGGCTGTGAGGTAAGATCATATAATATCACACTCCGAAGAATTTGTCAAGTGCGAAAATGATACAATTTTCTCCTGCCGTTTCCGGTGGGAGTTTTTCATTTTATTCATAGGTCAATTTACGGATTACCTTTCAGAGATCTTTTTGTGGTATACTAAAATCACGGAAGAAAGAGACGCTTATTCTGGAAAACACAGAATGATCACTGAGGGGGGTTAACTACGAACAACTCAAACGACTACGAATCAATTTTTCCCGACGGCAAGGAAAAGGAAGCGCTTACTGAAAGGTACTTTGAACTCTACGAACTGCTCGGCGCCGAGGCTATGATGAAGCTTTACGCCAACTACCACGGCGACAAGATAGACTGCCCGATGAAGCTGTACCGCGCGGAGTACATAGCCGACCTTGCCGCGCAGGAAAAAGACCGCCGGAAGCGCGCCGAGATTGCCCGCGCGGGTGGTTATGCATTGAAATTCATTGAGAGCCTGATACAGAAGCGCAGAAAAGAGTCGAAAAAGTGATTTACAAAACGCGAATCATGTGTTATACTTTAATTAATTACAAACAAGGAGCGATGTACAATGCCTTTCATTCTGATGAGGAACGATATAACAAAAGTCGAAGTTGACGCGGTCGTGAATGCTGCGAACACTTCCCTGCTCGGCAGCGGTGGAGTTGACGGCGCGATACACAAGGCCGCTGGTCCTAAGCTGCTTGAGGAATGTAAGAGAATCGGAGGCTGTCCGGTGGGCGAAGCCCGTGTAACTCACGGCTACAATATGCCGTGCAAGTACATAATCCACACGGTGGGTCCTATCTGGCGCGGTGGGGGTAAGGAAAAGGAAGAACAGCTTTACTCCTGCTATAAGAGCTCGCTGAAACTTGCCGAAATTAAGGGGTGTAAGTCCATAGCTTTCCCGCTGATCTCATCGGGGGCTTACGGCTGTCCGAAAGAAAAGGCGCTTTCCATAGCGCAGAAAGCCATCAGGGATCATCTTAAAGATCACGACATGGACGTTTTTCTGGTGCTGTTCGACAAAAGCGCGATCAACGTCAGCCAGAAGCTGAAGCTTGACATTCAGAGCTATATTGACGACAAGTATTCCGAGGAGCACTACCCGTCCGAGGAGGAAAAACAGCGTGCAAGGTTCAGTATATCCGGCTCCATACTGTTTGCACTTCGAAATAGATCTGCCCGCTATGCTGGTGTAGCTCCGGCTGCAAACATAGCGGCAATATTAAAATATATCAATAAGCCTGATTTTTCCTTTTCGCAGAAGCTGTTTCAGCTTATAGACGAGCGTGGAATGACCGACCCTGAGGTCTACATGAGGGCGAACGTCAGCAAACAGGTGTTTTCGAAAATACGCAGATCTGGCTACCACCCGAAGAAAAACACCATACTTGCGCTTGCAGTCGCGCTGAAACTTTCGCTGGAGGAGACTAACGACCTGCTTTCCTACGCCGGATACACGCTTTCGCGCTGCGATAAGGGTGACCTTATAGTTTCATATTACATTGAACACAAAATATTTGACGTTGACGAAATAAACATCATGCTTCTGAAATTTGACCAGACGCTGCTGGGCTCTGCCCCTGATTCGGACAAAAACAAGTAAACTCCAGATTGACCAAAATCCCGATGAAATGTGCTAGTATAAATTCAGCGGAAATGTACGCATGCAACTATTTCAAAAGGAGAAGTCAACATGAGAAACGATTTAACTGAACTTGTATTCATTCTGGACAAGAGCGGCTCAATGCACGGGCTGGAAGCGGACACAATCGGCGGATTCAATTCCCTCATTGAAAAACAGAAAATGGAGGACGGCAGAGCGCTCGTCACGACTATCCTGTTCGACGATAAAATCGAGATAGTTTACGACCGTGTTGACCTCCGGTACATTCGCAGCATGATGAACAAGCAGTATGTCGCAGGCGGTACTACTGCCCTACTGGACGCTGTGGGCAGCGCGGTAAACCACATCAGAAAGATCCACAAGTACATTCGCCCGGAGGACGTTCCGGCAAAGACGCTGTTCATCATCACAACGGACGGAATGGAGAACGCAAGCCGCCGCTACACCTACGACAGAGTCAAAAAGCTCATTGAGCGCCAGAAAGCAAAGTACGGTTGGGAGTTCATCTTCCTCGGCGCGAACATTGACGCTGCGGAAACCGCCGTCAGCATGGGAATCGGCCATGACCGCGCGGCTGACTACATCTGCGACAAGGCAGGAACAGCACTGAATTACGATGTTCTCAGCAAGGTCACTTCCGCGGTTCGCGCAGGCACGGGAATCGCCTCCGACTGGAACAGCTCGATAAACGACGACATGAAGCGCAGAAAGCGCTGAACAAAGAGGTGAGTTAAATGCTCGAAAAGAAAGCCCCATGCCCTGTCTGCCCCTACAAGCTGGGAATGATCAAGACGGTGGTCAAACCCTGCACGCAGTGCAGGCTGACCAGATATTTGTTCTACTACAAGCATTCTAAGGCTCCGGGCAAGATACTGGACGGCAAATCCGGCAAGTAACAACTGCATATATTCACATATAAAAACGAGCCACTTCCTGCTTTGGCGGGAGGTGGTTTTTTCTGTTACCGGAACAAATACAGTCAGAAAAAGGGATAGAAATTGGCACATTATCTGTGATATTTTGAGGCATTGAATTGTGGGTCGGATCTGTGCTATGAGCTTACAAAGGGAGGATTTTTTCTTAATGGAAAAGACTTATGAAATGAGCGTAAATCTCAACCTGTTGGTCGAAAGGGGTATTTAAGAAACGTTCCACGTTGACGGGAACGAAGCCGAAGTCCTGACCAACAGCTACTTTAAGCTGTACCGTCTGCTTGGAACGGAGGGAACGCTCAAGCTGTACAAGCACTACCATGGCGACAAGATATTTCCCCGGGGCTTTACACCCGGGGATTATTCTATTCCATAAAAAGGTTCGGAAAAAGGAACTTTTTATAGAACATTTACGGATTGGACATGTAAGGTGTGTATATGCTATAATTTTATAAAAGGAGGTTTTTGACGAAATGAACAAAACCGATGACCTTAGCATTAATCTTAATACGCTCGACGAAAAAGGGGTATATGAGGCGTTCCATGTCGAAGGCAACGAAGCCGAAGCCCTTACCGACAGCTACTTTGAGCTTTATCAGCTTCTTGGCGCGGAAGCCATGCTCAAGCTGTACAAGCACTACCACGGCGACAAGATAGACTGCCCTATGAAGCTCTATCGCGCAGAATATGTCGCAGACCTCGCAAAGCAATCCACAGAAAGGCGGCAGCGGGCTAACATCGCCCGGGCTGCGGGGTACTCGCTCAAATTCATTGAGAGCGTTCTCCAGAAGCGCAAGAAGGAGGACGAGGACGAGAAGGACGAGGAGTAAGCAAATCGCTTTCAAGCATTTCATTGTCCGATATCACTAAGCACAGTCCTGTACAATTAAATCTCAAACCACATATGAAAGGAATAGACGTTTTAATTCGTCAAAGGTGAAAATTATGGCTGGCAAAGTTGACAAAACTGCATTAATTCAGAATCTCAAATCCCAGGACGACGGCATAAGCAAGATACTTAATCTGAAGCGTTTTTCCCTTATTGACAGCAATACAAGGGAAGAACTATCCAAAATTCAGACCGAAACGAAGGAAATCATTCGCAAGCTGGAAAACAATGAGTTTCAGATTGCAGTTGTCGGTTTGGAAAAGGCAGGTAAAAGCTCTTTCTGCAATGCTTTAATCGAGAGCAATATGCTTCCTACAAAGCAAGGTCGTTGCACATATACTGCAACAAGTATAATCAGTAGTAACGAAAGCAAAGCAGACATAGTTTTTTTCACTAAGCAAGAGTTTGAAGCAGACCTTCGAGATAAATTATCAAAACTGGGAATTGAAAATAGTGACACTTTTTCATTAAGCAATTTAGATTCTTCAACTTATAATTCTTTGTACGAAAATATAAGTTCAGAGAAAAAAGAGAAATACGGCGAAACGCTCAATGAAGAGATCATTAATATAATCGAATATAAAAACAAACTAATAGATTATCTTGATAGACCAGCAATATCTTTTCCCGGCGAAAACGTCAATGATTCAATTTATAACTATATTGTTGCACCAGAAATTGCAATGGCAGTTAAGGAAGTAATAATCAAATCACCACTGTTGGATAAAATGCCGAATGCGGTAATATATGATGTCCCGGGATTTAATTCGCCTACTGCAAGGCATATGCAGCAAACCAAAGAAAGAATGTATAGAGCTGACGCAATAATCATGGTTGCCACAGCAGATAAACCAAGCATCACTTCTGAACAGCTAAAGGCTTTTAGAGATTCAGACAACGATGGAACGGCATTAGCTGACAAGCTGTTTATTTTTGAAAACAGATCAGATGAAGCTACACTACAAGAAAATATTCCATTAATATTTTACGAATGGGGAGAGAAATATAAAATTCTCTATGACCATAACAGATTCTTTTTTGGCTCTGCCAATGCTCGTTTACAGCAGATCGACAAACTTCCCGTGGAGGAAAAAAAGAAAAACAAAGATTATGTGTCGCCAATGATGGGAAGTATATCAATTTTGGATGACTCATTATCTGATGTCAAAGAAAAGTCCTCAGCAGAAAAAGGCTTTGGAATAGTATCCTTACGCGAAGCGCTGGAAAAATATAATCAGAATGAGCGAATAAAAGTTCTTCAGGGGCGTGTCGGAAGGCTTCAGAGCAGGCTAAAGGAAGTTCTTGCACCGCTTACTTTGGCGTCAAACAGCGATGAAGAACCGATCTCCGTAGATGGAGCTCTTTTTGCAAAGTTTATGCGGGATTTCAAGGAGAATCTCTGCAAATCGCTCAACGATTTCCGTGATGAAAGCAAACAGTCTTTCCTAAAGGACAAGCCTTTGTCAGAGGAACTTACTACCTACATTAAAGGCCACATTAATTCTGAATCGTACAATACTTTGATTTCAGAGTCGTTGGAAAGAGCCAAGAAAGAATTAAATATCATTTCAGACAATAATGGAACCTTGAGTGTTGCTGAGATAGAAGCAAAAGTTCGCAACGATCTTTTTTCCAAAATGTATGAAGATGATTTTGCCAATCAGATGGATAAGATCGTAACGGAACAGCATGATGATATTACAAACAAAATCCTTGATATCATTATGAATTCTCTCGGTGTGCAAGTATCAACAAAATATTATGAGCCTGTAAAAGAAAGAATACAGTGCGAATTTGCCAAGATCCTTGATTCTGAAAATACCGAGAAATACTATCGCAGCCTTATTGAAAGGTATTCCCGTGATCTATATGAGCTTCTGATAGGTCAGCGTTATGCAGAGGAACGCTATGAAAGGTTCCTGGCAGATATAAGCGGATACTTCAGTCTTGCGGTGTATTATGATGATTCGATAGATCCCAAGTCAGCAAAGGATGCAAAATCTGTTGGAACTGCGCTAACAAACAATGATTTCTGCCGACAGATGCTCTGCCATAACTACACAAGTCAGAAAGTTAAAGCTGCTATTGACAGTGTGAAAGAAAGGGTTAAATCCATCATACGCGTTGAAAAGCTTCCGGAAAGCGTTCTTTCACTTGTCGTTTCGATTGCAAGATGCGATATCATTGGAGCCGGAGAAGCAATTGTCAATGCCCTGAATGGTGTAGCGTCAATAAATGATGAGCCCACAAGAATCGAGAACGCCAAAATGGCACTCAGGCAGCTCGGTCAGAACTATAATGGAAACATTTCTGTTTATAATGCTGACCTTACTGACAGCGATACATTCAGGAAGCTGTACAAGGTTTCCTTCGAATCTTCCAGAAATTACAACAATGTGATCTCTTCCGTTAAGGAAGATATTGAAATCCTGCAAGATGTTATGATACATTGCTTTGTAAGGGCTCTTAACCTCGAAAAGCCATTTATTGCAAGAGAATACCTGGTTATAGAGAACGTCAAGAAACACGTTGATTCTGATGATTTTATCGACTTTATCGGAAGAACAATTCCTATGATCCGTCCGGAAGAATACGATAAAATCAAAGACGCAAACCTTGAACGTCAGATGAACGATGAGTGCCGCAAGGCTGTAACAGACATCATGAACTCCATGAACAACAACTGAAATTGAAAGGAGACTCTCAATGAATTACAAGTTTCTGAACGGTAATAATATTGCTGAAGACGCAAATGTGATCAAAAACGACTTTGAACAGCACATGGATATCGTGTACATTCTCACGAAATCCAATACCCCTCTTTATTCGTATATAGGGTGTCTTGAAGACAATGGCGTAAATAATGCGATTATGTTCAAGCTCAAAATCTGCCGTGAAATCAAAGGGATCGATCTGTCTTTTCTTAGAGCTGGAAAGGAAGAACAGAAACTGACATCACTTTCTTCCCTTCTTTCTCTGCTTGATGGAACGCCATGCAGCGTTATTGTAAATGATAACGACCGTGGAGTTCTCGCTGATGTTTCTCAGCAACTAATTTACATAGGCTATCCGCTGACGGCTGTAAACATTATGCTGCGTAATGAGGCGAAAGACGCCGAAAAGACGCAGCGATTTATGAATCAGATCAATAATATTTCCACTGCTATTGATAAAGCTGTTACTGGCATAGATAAAATCAGTGCTGAGTGGGAGGGCTCTGACAAGTTCCCTGCTGATAAAATGAAAGAGTGCATTGATCTTATAGGCGAGGCAAGACAGAGGTGCCAGGCTATTCAGGAAAAGGTCAGAAAGGCCCAGAGTGTTGAAATGACAATTGCGGTTGCCGCTTCCAAGAAGACTGGCAAAAGTGTTATTGTGAACAGCATGATCGGCGAGGAAATTGCGCCTACAAGTCTGCTTCTCCCTACCCCCAATACCTGCATATACAAAAAATCACCGGACGACAAGTATCATCTTATCCTTAACGACGAGCCCAATAAGGATAATGTGATCCAGAAAAAACAGTCAGACTTTGCAAGCAGAAAAGACGTATATGAAATCCTTAATGAGGAGTTTGGTGATTCCGTTAAAGAAAATAAACCAGTGGTCGATATGACCATTCAGTATCCCACTGCAGGCAACAACTTTGAAAGCTATACTATATTCGATACTCCGGGTCCGGATTTTGCAGCTGATGATAATCATGCGCGTGCGGCAAGAGAAGCCATGAAGGTATGCGATGTGGCTATTTTTGCTATTGATTTTACAAAATACCTGACAGACACCGAAAAAGAATATCTGGAAAAGGTTAAGGCTGATTTCAACGAGAATCAGAAATATGCCTCACTGATATTTGCCATCAACAAACTTGACCAGAAATACACTGATGCAACTGGAAGCAAATCCACTACTTACGTCATTGATTTCATAAAGCACCAGCTTATGAATCTGGGCGATATGTATAAAGATTGTATTGTATTTGCCACATCAGCACTTCAGTATTATAATACGATTCATTGTGAGAAGGAGATCGGCAGCAAATTCAGCCAGCTTGACGACCTTTATGATCTGAGAAAAGTAATGAATGGTCAGCCTGATAATATTCGATTTGAACTTCAGTTCCTTCAGAATATGGCTAGTACATATTCCAACCAAATGGGATTAGATAGGGTATCCCCAGCTGATATGAAACAATACAGCGGTATTCCTGACCTTCTCAGTTATGCTGCATATATCTGCAAATCAAAGGCACGACATGAGATCGTCAACAACATTACTGCTACTATTGACTTAAATAATAAAGCTCTCCGGGCAATAAGTCAGAATATTGAAAGCATCGAAAAGCTAATCAATGCAGAGGAAAGCCAGATTAACAGAATAAGAGCGGTCATTGATGACTACACTAACTCTGTAAGGAAGATGCTGACTAACGAGGTTTTTCTCGAAGAGCTCCGGGCAGAAAACGCAAGTGCCGGGGCAAATGAAAATGAATTCCGTTCGCTTAATTACTACTTCAAGAAGATCAATAAAGAAAGCCTGTCTTTTGACGCTATAAAAGACTATACCCGGAATAAAATTGAAGGTAAGTTCAAAAATAATTACCAGGTTTATAAAGAAATCTATGGTTACATTGAAAAATTTACTTTTGATTGTTTGGTCAGCAAATTGGAAAAGTCCCGAAAAAAGGGAAATATTCTAAATGACACTCAGCTAGATTCTATTCTGAATGAATGCATATCTGACAAAAACATCCTCAGTGCAATCCGTAAGTATATTGTCGATAAGGTAAATGGAACGCTGGAAGAAAATCAAGATTTCATCACCCAGTTGAACAGTGAAATCAATGAACTTCTAAATCGACGGCTTGAAAAAATTGAAAAATCGTCCGATAAGTGCCGAAGCAAACTTAATAAACTTGAAGCGCCTCTTGATCTGCCTGAAATTCCCGATTTCGATTTAAAAATGTCAGATATTTCCATAAACCCAAATCTAAAACCTGAAGACGTCAATTTCCATATAAAAACTGATTCTTTTAAGAATCTTATCAAACGAGAGAATAACCCTATTGTTAATTTTTTTAGGGCTTGGTTTTCAGGAAATTTTGGGAAGACAATTTATTACAATGAAGAAAAACCCGATTTCAATAGGTATAAAGAAGAATTGGGAAAGCAGCGTTTTGATATTCTAGATGCATTAGATAGAGAAGGTGTATTTAATGCACTTAGTTCGGAAAATGAAAAGTGTGCAGATGAACTTGAAAAAATAATTGAGTCGATTTCAGTTCAGATGTCTAATATTCTCGAACCTCTTAAAAGCAGCATCAGCAAATTCTCCAACCTTATCGACGATACACGTAAGCATAAAGAAAACATCGATTATCATAACGCAAAGAAAATGCTGATCAATGAACTCATGAATGCCACGGCTGACTTCTCTGATTGCTGGAATGTCGTGCTTGACAAAATCGATTCTTCAAAGGAGATGGTTTAATGTACTTTATTACTTCCCCTGTTATGCTTGATATGGTGAAAATGCTTACTCCCGAGTCTATTGCAAATGTATCAAACTCACTCCGGTTTAATAAGCAGGAATTTGTTCAGTACTGCAATGACGGAAAATGCGAGGAAGCAGATAAGATCGTTGAAGAGAACATACTGAAGCTTACAAAATCATCAAACATCTTTGTTTCACTCTCAGAGCTAGCAAGGAAATTTCCATCGCTCAACATTGATGTTTCGGATATAGCTACTTGTAAGGATATGACACGAATTATCGGGCAGCATGCAGACGAAATGCTTGCCATAGCCAGGGAGCAGAGAAACCATGATAATTAGGAGAAACACTGTTGAGCATGGGACACTACATTCATCAGTCCGTCTTAAAAGGAGGGGTTATATGCCTTGGTGGATATGGGTACTTTTGTGCCTGGCTGGAATAATAGGATTTGCTGTCTGGTTCTTGCATAATAACCGCATTTCAAGGACGCCACATTCAAGCAAACATCAAAGTTCTTCTAATTACATTTCTGATGATGAGATTCAAGCCATTAAGATCATTCGTGAATTATCAAGAATGTATGATGAAGTTGATAAGCGTAAAGCTAGAAAGAAATAACCGCTTTTACATTTAGTGGCATTCACGGATCATAGCAACACAAAAAACTTGGGCAGATCACTCATGAGGTGGCTGCCCTTTTTTCCGCATAATGTAGTCTACGTATAAATTCTATGGCGCACTCAAATAGAGGAAAATGCGCCGAACGGGGATTCTTACGGCAAAAGAGAAACCGCTCAACCCTAACGGTTAAGCGGTTTTCTATTGGCATGCCAGGAGGGATTCTAACCCCATCCTCTGGTCCGTAGAAATAAATACTGTGGTTTGTTCCAAGTGCAACGCTCAAAAATAGCATAACAAAGCCACTCAATCAGCCGGAATTACTTCAACGACAAATTTTTTATATAGAATTTTCATCAAGCAGGAAGTCAATCAAACCAATATTCAGCACTCCCCTGTCATCATACCATCGCTTTCTGATGTCTTTTCTGATTATAACCTTGGGGAAACTATCGCCAGTCAGAGTGAAAGGTTTCATTTCCTGTGCCGCCTTTTCCTCGTCTGGCAATGCAAAAGCCGACTGAATATACACCTTCCTGCCGCCCTTAACCGCAACAAAATCTATCTCTCGCGCTACCTTTGAGTAATTCCCGCTGCTGTTCTGCTCTCTGGAATACACAACGCCCACATCAACCGAGAATCCACGGACTATCAGCTCGTTATAAATGATGTTCTCCATGATGTGAGTCATCTCCTGCTGTCGGAAACCAATTCTTGCATTACGCAGACCAATGTCCTCGCAGTAATACTTATACGGATACTCAAAATAAGACTTCCCCTTGACATCATAACGCTTGCTTTCCGAAATGAGAAAAGCGTCCTCAAGATGCCCGATATATGAGGTTATCGTGTTCTGAGAAATAGATGTATTCGTCATCGAACGAATAGTATCAGAAATTTTCTTGGGATTGGTAAGCGAGCCTATCGATGAACATATCAGATCAAGCACCTGTTTCAGCACGTCTTCGTGCTTTATGCCCATACGCTCAACAATGTCCTTGATATATACCTCGTTGAACAGAGATTCAAGGTACTTCATCTTTGCAGTATCGTTCGGTCGGGACAACACGAATGGCATACCGCCGTAGAATGCATATTCGTCAAAGGCGTCGTCCTTGTCACCGCTGACCGCCGAGAAATACTCCGCGAATGACAGCGGGTGTACACGAATCTCATCGCTGCGCCCTCTGAACTCTGTCAGGATATCCGATGACAGCATTTTCGAGTTGCTGCCTGTAACGTAAATATCAAGATTTTCAAGCTCACGAAGATCGTTCAGAGCGTCATAGAAAGTGATTTTCTTTCCATCCGGGTTGTAGGGATTATTCACTTCGTCGGACATCTGGATTTCATCTATGAACAGATAATAATGCTCCTGCTTGCCCTCAACATATCCGCGAACAAACGAAGTCAGTTCCAGCGGATTTCTGTACTTGATGTCACGAACCTGGTCAAGTTCAATACTGATTATCTGGTTTTCTGCAACGCTGTTTTCCAGCAAATAATTTCTGTACAGCGTTCTCAGCAGGAATGACTTCCCACAGCGGCGGATTCCCGTAATTACCTTTATCTGACCATCCCACTTATATTGTATTATTTCATTCAGATATGCGTCTCTTTTTATCTCCATTTTATCACCTCAACTGAAAACTTAGGTACACTACGACTTTATCTATCAATATTATATCGTCTTACATGTAATTTGTCAAGAGTTTCACTGAAAAGTATGGTGCATTTTCCACGAATTATTCAAGGATTTATTATTGGCATCGCCCATAAGACGGGTAAAGCTTTTTCTTTCAAATATATATTATAGTAGTGTATAGCTATATATGAGCTATCCGTTTATAACGGCACACAGAAATTTCCCCGAAGCGTAAATGCTTCGGGGATTTTTTGTGTCCGGGAAAGGAGAAAAGTATGTTTAACAATCAGCGTTATGTCACAAGAGGCATAGCGAACACCGTACCGCTTGTAACCCAGATAATCCTCTGGAACTGCATCGACAGCATGAAAGTCGAGCGAAAAGATTACCTGCAGGTCTTTAAGCTCGTAGCGAACGGCACGAATCAGCAGGTAACGCACAGTCAGGAAGAACCCACTTACGAGCGGACTTTTACGTTCCCAACTGACGAACCAATCACAGCAAAAATCTTCGTTATAGACGATGAAACTCACACCACTATGCTTTTGGCAGAAGAATACTGATTAGGAGGATCACACCATGGACACCAACGAAACCACACGCCCCGTTTGCAGCTGCTGCGGAGCAACGATTGAGACTGATGATTACTACACATTCAACGGCAGCATACTCTGCGACGACTGCTACCACAGCGAAACTGTCGTTTGTGAGCACTGCGGCGACAGAATCTGGGCGGACGACAATGCTGGCTCAGACAGTATGCCGCTGTGCAATTCATGCTACGACGATTACTACACGACCTGCGAATGCTGCGGGCGCATTATCCACCGTGATTACGCCAATTACGACGATGATGACGATTACGCCTACTGCGACCGCTGTTACGAGGAACGTCAGAACAGCTCCATTCACGAATATAATTACAAGCCCGACCCGATATTTTACGGTGACAGCAAGCGTTATTTCGGCGTGGAACTTGAAATCGATGAGGGTGGCAAGAATGGCGACAACGCTGATACGCTTCTGGGTATCGGCAACCGGATTGCGGAGCATATCTACATAAAATCTGATGGCAGTCTTTCAGACGGCATGGAAATTGTAACACATCCGATGTCCCTGAAATATCACAAGGACAAAATGCCCTGGGCGGAAATCATGCGTTCAGCAATTCGCATGGATTACCGTAGCCATAAAACAAGCACCTGTGGATTACACGTCCACGTTAACAGAACAGCCTTCGGCAGTACCCGGGAAGCGCAGGACGAGTGCATTTCCCGGGTTCTTTATTTTGTGGAACACCACTGGCTGGAACTGCTGAAATTCAGCCGCAGGACGGAGTACCAGATGAACCGCTGGGCTGCACGCTACGGTTATAAGAACAGTCCGAAAGAGATTCTTGAGGACGCCAAGAAAGGCTGCAATGGACGCTATGCCTGCGTGAATATTACGAATTATCACACGATTGAATTTCGTATGTTCCGCGGCACGCTTAAGTACAATACGCTCATTGCAACCCTGGAACTCGTGGACAAAATCTGCGAGCTTGCAACAGATCTCACAGATTCTGAACTGAAATCCGTAAGCTGGTCTGATTTCGTAGGTTCGCTGGACGACAGCACCGAACCAGAACTCATCACATACCTAAAAGAGCGACAGCTCTACATAAACACACCAATCACCAGTGAGGAGGACGATTAATATGTGTGCAATATTTGGCTTGATAGACTACAATCATACCCTTAATGCGAAGCAGCGTGAAAAACTGCTTCGTGTGCTTTCCGAGGAATGCGAGGAGCGAGGAACCGATGCTACTGGTTACGCATTCAATCACAACGGCAAACTCTCAATTTACAAACGTCCCTATGCCGCTCATAAGGTTCACCTACGCCTGCATGATGATTCCAACGTTATCATGGGACACACCAGAATGGCAACGCAGGGCAACAAGCTCGATAACCGCAACAACCACCCATTCCCTGGAATAGTAAACGGAATGCATTTTGCGCTTGCTCACAACGGTGTCCTTCACAATGATGTGAGGTTACGCAAGCAGATGTCACTTCCGAGCACACCGGTAAAGACAGATAGCTATATAGCAGTGCAGCTTCTGGAGCAGCAGAAATCCCTCGACATACAGTCCATCTCCGAGATGGCTGAACTTATCGAGGGTTCTTTTGTGTTTACGGTTCTGGACGAAAATAACAACATGTACTTCGTTAAGGGAGACAATCCGTTAGCATTGTATCATTATGAAACCTGCGGACTTTACATATATGCAAGCACAGAAGCAATCCTCGACCGTGTACTTACGCGCCTCGGAATCATAAGCATAGAGCACCAGAAAATCAACACTACTTGCGGCGACATCTTGAAAATCGACAACACAGGCGCAATGGAGCGTGGAATGTTTGACACAACAAACCTGATGATGTATGATTACCGCTATTTCCGTAGGAATTGGTGGAATGTCCCCGAGTCATGCGAGAGCGAACCGCATGACGTAAGGCAACTCAAAGATTTTGCTAGTTCCATAGGCGTATCCCGGGAGGACATCGACCTGCTCCTAAGCTACGGATATTTCGTGGAGGAAATCGAAGAAATGCTCTATCAGCCCGGCGTAATTGAGGAAGCATTATGCGAAATTCTGAATGAATGCGCATACGACTACTGTGGGGAATTCTGATGAAGAATTTCGTATTCGGATACGCTCGAGTATCCACGGAACAGCAGAACCTCGACCGCCAGCTTGATATGCTCCAGAAATACGGCGTGGATTTCATCTATAATGAGAAGATGACCGGCACGAAACGCAATCGTCCGGAGCTTGAAAAGCTGCTCGAACGCCTGACAGAGGGTGATACTGTTGTGGTTGAATCCCTCTCCAGACTCGGAAGAAGCACAAAAGACCTGATATGGCTCATGGAAACTTTCAACTCTAAAGGTGTGAACCTCGTATCTCTGAAAGAAGCTATAGACACTACGACTAGCACAGGAAAGCTGCTTTTCACGCTGATGTCAGCATTAGCACAGTTTGAGCGTGATGTTCTGGCCGACAGAACCAGGGAGGGGTTAGCCGCCGCTCGTGCGAGAGGGCGTAAAGGCGGACGTAAGCCAATCGACAGCGATGCTGTTCGCAAAGCTGTGAAGCTCTACAAGACTGGGCAGTACACAGTCAGTGAAATAACTGAACTGACTGGTGTCAAGAAAACCACGCTTTACAAGAATCTGTATTGATAGCAGAGTAAAATAAGTCTGTTTCACCACAGGCTTATTTTTTATTATATTGCTCAAAATAGCACTTACGCTGTAATAAAGTGTGATTATTCTAACTCGAAAATAGCTTTTTTCGCTTACGCTGATGAAGGGTGATAAGGTGGTCGAGGGTGCGGAAATAGGTGCCGATTTGGCGCTGTTCTTCTGTACTGGGGACAAGAACAGCTTGCGCATCCAAGTCATTTTTATTCAGATTTCCTATCGCTCCATTTCCACCTGCCACATATAAACTTAAAAATTCACTATACCATTGTGAACCCAATGAAGCATTCAAAAAATCTGGATTGGAACATGAAGCAATTAACATAAAACCGCCGTGAACAGCGGAACTTTTAGGCAAATTGCGGATAATTGCGTGCTTTCCCACTAACCTCGATGAGCCATTTGCTGATGTTATTAGAATATCACCATTTTGAACAAAGGGGATATTTACAGCATTTTCATCAACAAATACATCTTCATTTCCAAAGACAAATGTATCTTCATTTATATTTGAAGAACGCAAAACCCGAACACCATTATTAACTGTGTTGGTCGGCTTGTATGTCAATCCACGACGCGTTTCAGCTATATCTGAGAACTTACGCAGTTCCCAAGCATAAAAAATTACAAAAAATGGGGCTAAGGAAACCTTAGCCCCATAAAAATAAAAATATACTATATTATCCATTTGTGCTTTGCAATGCCAATTTTGCGTCGTCAATTCTGTAATTATCATCGCGTAAAGGAATGATCTCATCAATCAGCAAGTCCGCAAGAGCTTTCTTGATTGCCTGATGGTACTTGAACTTCGACACTCCATCGTGTTCAGCGGCATATCTGTCGAAATCCGCAGATTTCTTGAGATTGTTAAGTCCCGGGATTTCCGTATCTCCGAATTCGTAACGGTCAGCGGAGTAGGATATTGCGTCCAGCGCAACACACCATTTTTCAGCGAATTCTCTGAGGACGCTTTCGATAGTTTCCTTACGCATATCCGCAAGAATGTAAGACACTCTCTTGTCCTTGAATTCATCGGGATTCTCACGGATATTATTCCATAATTTCTGCATAAGGGCACCGAGTTTCGGGTTTGTGGAAAGCAGTTCCTCTATGTACTTGTTGATTTCGCCGAGAAGATTCTGGAAGTGCTGTTCGCTGCGCTCTTCATCGGTTGCAGAAACTACCGTCTGAATCAGGCTGACAATATAATCGTAGTCGATTTTCTCCTTGCTGTACGCTTTGAGTTCGTATTCAAGGTCAATGTCAACTGACGGGTCGTTGCCGTCTTTCGGGTCAGGTCTGTACTTTTCACGAATGTTCTTGTAATGAGCGGCATATTCCTCGTATTCTTCCTGAGTGATTCCATAGAAATCCGCAGGATTATCGGCATAGCCGGTAAACGCCTTGAGATTTGCGAATACCTTATCAAACTCCTGGAAAGCCTTTGCAAACCGCAGCTGACCTTCTTTAGGAAGTGCAGCTATTGCGTCCGGAGTTTCGGCAGTAACACGGACATAAGCCAGCGACTTTCTGAATTCCGCCAGCACCGTATCCCAGTCCGGAGCAAGAACAGATGCCTGACCGCCTGCCGAATACAGTATCAGAGCCTCGTCAACGGCTTTCTTGAACTTGTGCGGTGACTGGAATGTTACGATTTGTCCGGCTGTCTTGGGCTTGTCAAAAAGACGGTTGGTGCGCGAAAACGCCTGAATAATGTCATGCGGGTGCATTGGCTGCCTGTCCATAAACACAGTTGAAAGGCAGGGCGCGTCAAAGCCGGTAAGAAGCCGGTTCACGACTATTACAAGGTCAAGCTGTTCGTCGCGGCTCTTGTACTTGGATTTCTTTCGTGCAAGTCTGTCGTTCAGATTGGCGTTGTAGCCCTTTATCTCGCCAATGCCGTATTTAGTTCCGAACATAGCGTTGTAATCATCAAGCGATTTCTGCATTTTCGGCACGTTCAGATCTGCGCTTTCGCTATCGTCATCGCTTGATACAGAGTAGGTTATCGCGAATTTCGGGAAATCAGGCAGCACACGCTTGGTTTCTTCGCTTATCTCGATACTTGTTTTTCCTTCCTTGACTTTCTTAAGCAGCTCATAATATGCCTGCGCCCTCTGAATGGAATTTACGGTCAGCAATGCTTCATATGTCTTTCCTCTGCCATTTGCGAAGCCGAGTTTCTCCCTGGATTTGTTGATGATAGTATCAAGGACCTGGAGCATATGAGTTTCTGTCTCGTATATAGCAAGATTCTCATTTTCGTCGTCCTTTTTCAAATCCTTTGCGCCGAGGTGCTCCGTCTGAAAACCTAATACCGCCTCGTCGCGGATAGCTTCCTTGACGGTGTATTTGTGCAGGCATTCGCCGTAAAGCTGGTCTGTCGTCCTTGGAAGATCACCCTCTGCGGGGTATGCATTCACATCAAAACGCGGCGTACCGGTGAATCCGTACCACAGGGAATTGCGGAAGAACTGCGAGAGTAATCTCTGCATTCTCGGAGTTACCGCGCGGTGGCATTCATCAACAACAAACGCAATTCGGAGATTCTTTATGCGGTTATATGCCGGAGTACCCTCCTGCAGGCGCTTTTTAACAGCGATAGATAGCTTCTGGATAGTTGTTACGATAACCTGCTGATTCTGGTTTTTCAGCTTATTTATGAGGTCGCCGACATTATCTGTCTCATCGACATCCACAACATCGTTGTTTGCATAGGACTGGAACGCCTGCGTTGTCTGCATATCAAGGTCTTTTCGGTCAATGAGGAAGATAGTTTTCTCAATGCTCGGAATGTCGATCAGCAGATTTCTTGCAGTCTTGTAGCTCGTCATTGTTTTACCGGAGCCGGTAGTATGCCAGATGTAGCCGGATTTTCCCTGACGTGAAGCCTTTCCGACTGCCTCGATAGCGTGAATCTGATAGGGACGGAGCAGAAGCAGCTTCTTGTCCTCCTGGTCAAGCACTACATACTTCATTACCATCTGATGCGCTTCGGGAATTTTAAGCACCTGGGAAGCAAATTTCAGATAGTCTGTGACCGGAGTATTTGCAGTATCCTCCCAGCCGGAAAGGAACTTTTCATTGAGCTGTTCCTCGCTTGCCGCCGCAAAATACTTCGTATCGACGGCATTGGAAACCACATACATCTGCACAGCAGAAAACACACCCGTAAACTTGCCCTCACGGATATACTTCTTTATCTGTCTGAAACCGTCCATGTAGGAGTGCTGACGGTTTTTCAGTTCGATATGTATAAGCGGGATTCCGTTTATCAGCAGCGACACATCAAAGCGGCGGTTCTGGTCGTGAATATCGCACTCGTCGTCCTTTAGCGCCCGGTATTGATTTATGACTTCGTACACGCTGGAGCCTCCTGCAATGTCGTCACGCTTCAGCACGGTGAGCTGTACGGTTTTGGTGTCCCTTTGGACGGAAACGTGCGCAACTCCGTTTTCACCGGCGATCCATTTCGCAGCGTCATAGAAAGTTGCAAAAGAAAGCTGGTTCTTTACCTGCTCAAATTCGGAATCGGTGAGGGGTTCGCCGTCAAGCTGCTCCTTATTTCCGCGCTCAAGTATCTGCCTGATGTTGTCCCAGAGCTTGTTTTCGTCGTTCAGGTCAGGGCGGTATGTCCACTGGCTTTTGCCCTGGGTAAGCTGGGTTATTAACTTTTCTTCGATAGTCTGTTCCAGTTCAGCCATTACAGTACACCTTTCATTTCAATTCGTCGGTTTTGAATGCAGTATATCCCTCGTAATAGTAGCTATGATCAATGCCTTTCATGTAGATTTCCCGGTCGTTTACTCTGTCGGTAAGCGCGGCATTTAACACGACTTTGATTTCTGTGCTTCTGATGGGACTGCGCTCCATGGCAAGCAGATAATCTTCCTTATCAACTTTGCTCCAGTCAACGACTTTGCCAAGCTCCGCCTTGAAAATCAGGTCGAGCCAGATTCTTCCGCTGCGCCCGTTGCCCTCGCGGAATGGGTGGGCGATGTTCATTTCAACGTATTTATCAACGATTTCGTCAAATGTGGACTGCGGCATTTTTTCGATGTTCTCGATTGCGGCTTCAAGGTACATCACCGGCGCAAACCGGAAATTTCCCTTTGCGATATTCACGGTTCTGATTTTGCCGGCAAAATCATAGATCTCATCAAAGAGATATTTGTGTATCGCTTTCAGGGCGGAAAAACTGCCGGGTTTAAGCGTGTCAAGTATTCCGTTTTCAAAAAGCTCTGCGGCTTTTTTCTTGCTGATACGCTCCTCTTCACGGGCAAGCTGGGCTGATTCGGTGATCCCAAGTTTGTTTTCAAGTGCCATTTTTGCACCGCCTTTCAGATAAACATCTTCTGGAGCATTGCTTTTTTCAGCTTTTTCAGCGTTTCCAGCTTACGCTGATGAAGGGTGATAAGGTGGTCGAGGGTGGTGAAGTATTCTCCAAT
>ERZ780166.834-NODE-834-length-20383-cov-3.082054_pt1 | contig 20383 bp, 17 predicted proteins | sample MGYA00511366_ERZ780166 | MGnify/ENA primary metagenome ERZ780166 (study PRJEB29588, sample SAMEA2162231) | human gut metagenome | biome: human gut; feature: human-associated habitat; material: faeces | place: Denmark | collected 2008/2010 ...
AAGCAACGTGCTCCCCACTACTGCTCCTCTCGCTTTTCGCGGCAGGACTTACTTCTAAGCTGCGCCGTGCTCACAGTAATTTTTACTGCTTACGTGGATCGTTTTGCCCGCAACTGGCATCGACTTTCAACCACAGACCTGAGCTGCATTTTAATTATAGCGGCTAATAGATTTTTTGCAATACCTGCGGCTAAAAAATTTATAAAATGCTCTTTGATATTTTGCCGCGTTGTAGTATACTATTATGTGCAAGATTTGATTGGACGGATTTTTAACAGGATGGTTGTTTTATGATTGCTTTACCCCAGACGCTGGATTTTCCACGCGAAAATAACATACGAGAAATATGCAACTCGCTTTTAACGCTGCTGCAAAAAAAGGATACGGGTTTATACATGCACAGCCAGCAGGTTGCCAACTATTCGGCATGCATTGCGGCCAAGCTTGGCCTGCCAGCCGCAGAAATAGCCTCCATAAAAAGCGCCGCGCTGCTGCACGATATCGGGCATCTTTCCGTGCCTAACACGATTTTAAAAAAATCGCCCTATTTAAGCACACGCGAAATGGCTACCTATAAACGCCACTGCCAGGCAGGTGCCAGTATGCTCGAAAATATTCCAGAATTTGCGCATATTATCGATATTATTTACAGCCACCACGAAAAATGGGATGGCACAGGTTACCCCAAACGTTTAAAAGGCGTAAACATACCGCTGGGAGCGCGTATAATCGCCGTAGCCAATTATTACGACCGCATTGTAAACCCATGCACCCATTACTGGCAAAAAACGCCTATGGAAGCCATTAAAGAAATGAACGACAAGGCCGGCACCGACTTTGACCCCAACGTTGTCCGTGCGTTTTTAGAATCGATAATACCTAGTAAAATACGGTAAAAATTATAAAAGTTTAAAGTTAATATTAACTCATCATCATTCAAGAAACTATCTTCTTAATGATGATGAGTTTTTTATATTTTGCTAATTTTATTATTTCTCTTCTGTTGACATCATAGCTCTATCATATATAATTGTTTTAATATTCTCACGTTTCCCCATAATTAAGGTTTTCACTCCAAATCTATAATTATTAGTTTCTTTAGAATTTTGATGGAACTTTTCTTTTTCGTAAATCCAAAACAGCAATATTTATATACATTTGAATTTCATCAGTATAAACATTTTCGCGGATAAATTTATAAACTGTATTATATTCACTATCTGTAAAACATGCAATTAAATAAAATGCATTTTTACAATTTGAAGCGTACATATATTTTGTTAACTGGTTTTCATAACCTTTTTTCAAATATGAACTGTTTGCTCGTTTTACTTCTATCAAAATTTTTTCTTTTTCATTATCATTTTTTAATAATGAAAAATCAACTTTACCATTTCCAACTAAAGCTTCCCGCGTTATTTCAATATCTTTATTATGAAAATAAGCATCCATTATATTTTCTAAAATCAAATGAATTCTTTCTTCGTTTACCGGCCGATTATCTACCCAAAATAATTGATTCAAATTACCGTTATGAATCCTGTTTTCTATATAATCTAATAATGAAGAAATTTCACCACTCATCGTAATGTGTTTTGTTTTATATTGTTTTTGTATATCTAAAGGTAATATTTCAAAATAATAATCTAAGTTTATACCTAATTTATCTTCAATAAGTGTACTGCCCATTTTATGATTATTATATATTAAATCTAAAAACAAAAAATCCATATCAATAAACAAATTATCAGCGTAACTATTAATATCATAATACATATCTTCTAAATCTTTTAAATTAAAATCATCATCAATTTCATTCATATCATCTATTGCAGCTTTTTTAATCATTTTCCTTAATTTTTTATTGAAATACAATTTTTTAAATTTAGGACAATCACTTTGAATATCTGACATATATTCAAGAAATCCATTTAAAGCAATCTCATGAAACGCTGTCATTTCATGATAAAATTTATCATTAGTCCATTGATACAATTCTTTTAAAATCTTAATACATTCATTATATTGTTCTCTATATAAATATTTAGGATATATACATTCAGCCATATCAGAAATAACTTCTTCATCTTCAATCCCAAATACCTCTATTTCTAAAAAATCATGAATTATATAATTATATAATTCAAAATGTTTAGTATTGAATAAAATCATTCTCTTTCCTTCTTATATCACGATAATATTTAATTAAAACGATAGTTATTATAATCAATTTCAAAAATTATACATCATTATTACTAATTCAAATAACAATTTTTATAATGATTTTGTCAAGTTTTTAAGGTACGGTTACTCCAACGTTGCACCCATTGAGCAACGGTTTATTTTGCACCCAAAAATAAAAAAGCCGTGGAAGTCGCTCCACGGCTGGGTTTTAAGGTGGTGATCCAGGAGGGATTCGAACCCCCGACCCACGGCTTAGAAGGCCGTTGCTCTATCCAACTGAGCTACTGAACCATTTGGAGCGGGCGATGGGAATCGAACCCACAACATCAGCTTGGAAGGCTGAGGTTTTACCACTAAACTACACCCGCAATATAAAATTTTCTTCTGGTCGGAGCGGCAGGATTCGAACCTGCGACCCCCTGTTCCCAAGACAGGTGCTCTACCAAGCTGAGCCACGCCCCGAACACAACGTATATTATACCGTTTCAGAAGTTAAAAGTCAAGCATTTTCCTTTGCATTTGTTTCTTTCAAATGCTGCTGGTAAAGTTTTGTTTCGGCAACAACAACGCCGCTTAAAGCCAGCAGTGCAATAAGGTTAGGTATTGCCATTAAGCCGTTAACAATATCTGCCAAAATCCAAATTGCTTCCAGTTTTAAAAACGGTCCGCAGGCAACAAGAATAATAAAGATAATACGGTAAGGCAAAATTGCTTTAACGCCAATTAAATATTCAACGCAGCGTTCGCCGTAATAGTTCCAGCCAAGAATGGTTGTAAACGCAAACAGTACAAGGCCTACTAAAAGCAACATGCTGCCGAAAGCAGGAAGGCCCATCGAGAAAGCCTGTTCTGTCATTGCAGCGCCGTTAAGGTCACCTTTCCAGACACCGGTTACTACCAAAGTAAGGCCGGTAAGAGTACAAATAATAATGGTATCAATAAATGTACCTGTCATAGAAACGAGACCCTGTTCCGCAGGCCATTTTGTTTTTGCTGCCGCTGCTACAATCGGCGCACTGCCAAGGCCGGATTCATTGGAGAAAACGCCGCGTGCTACGCCGTTGCGCATTGCCATCATAACAGTTGCACCAAGGAAGCCGCCTGTTGCTGCCGTGCCGGTAAAAGCACCATCAATTACGCTTGCAAAAGCGGAAGGAAGCTGGTCGGCAAAGATAATTAAAATAGCAACTGTTGTAATTAAATAAAGCATTGCCATAAAAGGCACAATTTTAGATGCTACGTTTGCAATGCTCTGCAAACCGCCGATAGTAATTACTGCAACCAGAACGGTAATGGCAATGCCTGTGTAAGTTACAGGTATGCCTGCGGTAATCTGCGTAATTTCTACAATGGAGTTTACCTGTGCAAAAGTACCAATGCCAAAGTAAGCACATAAAACGCCAAACGCAGCAAACAAAATTGCAAGCGGCCTGTATTTTTTGCCCATGCCTTTTTCAATATAATACATAGGCCCGCCGGAAATATTGCCGTTGGCGTCTACCGTGCGGTATTTAACGGCAAGCAGACATTCGGCATATTTGGTGGCCATACCAAAAAACGCTGCCATCCACATCCAGAACAAAGCACCAGGGCCGCCTGCTTTAATAGCCGTTGCCACACCTACAATATTGCCTGTGCCGACAGTTGCGGCAAGTGCCGTACAAAGGGCTTTAAAACTGTTTACATCGCCGTGGCCGTCATTTTTGGCCAAAAAGATAAGTTTTAAAGCATCGCCAAGTTTAAAAACCTGAAGCAGCTTTAAACGGATAGTAAGCCAGATGCCTGTTCCCACCAGCAGCACCAAAAGCGGCGGTCCCCATACAAAAGTATCAATCGTGTTCAATAGTGCAATAACTTCTTCGTTGTTAAACAATTTTTACTCCCTCTTCCCTGTTTAGTAAAATAAAAACCGCCGGACAAATCCCAAATCCGGCGGCAATAATAAGCAGGCAAATAATAATATAAATATATTATTTACGCTTAAAGCTCTGTCCTTTGGCCTGAGAGATAAGGGGCATTGCTTCCCCGTGCACCTTCGGCACCCTTTTAGTGGGATTCTCCAGAGATGTGTCCACATACGGTTCTCACCGGCAACCCGGCACCTGAGAGTTTACTCCTTCGGTAGAAAAAATTCTTCTCCCATATGCTTCATCCACTGCGATATTCATTTCTAATTATTTTAACACAAACTCTAATAATTGCAAGTAGTTTGTTTACAATTTTTTAGATTTTTTTATTTTAAATAATCTTTGTTTTCATCAAGATGTTTAAAATATAACTTTGTTTCTTTTACTATTACACCGGTTAAAAGCAGCAGCTGCCTGCCCGGATATGCAAAGCGTTGTAAACAGCGTTAGCAGTAAACGCTATACAAAATCGCGCATCCGCCGCCTGTTAATGCAGCTTTTGCTTGGCAATGACAAAACCATTTTTACCGAAGCCAAACCGCAATACCTGCGCGTGCTGGCTTTTAACAGCCGCGGGCGCAGTATGCTTGCACAAATGCGCAAAACAGCCTCGCTCCCTGTTATTACCAAAATAGGCCGCAATTTTAAAAACTGCCTAACCGGCGATACCAAAAAAGACGAACTTATTATACGCCAGCTGCAAATGGATATTAACGCCGCCAACCTTTTGGCACTGCTGCAAAACCGCAGCCAAACCTACTGCCAAACTTATAACAGCGATTTTTTAATGCAGCCTTTTCAGCAGGCCTGATAAAAAACAAAGCCGCTTACCCGTAAGAGTAAACGGCTTAAATTTTTGCCTTATTATTTTTCTTCTTCGTCGTCCTGAATTTCATCGCCGTAATATTCCTGCGGCGCTGCAAGTTTGCGGCGTTCGTCGTTAACGGAATTGCGGTTATCGTTCAGCCCCTGCAGGGCAGACTGCAAATTGCCGCTTAAATATGCCAGCATATCATCGGCATATTGCAGCACATCCATTTTTACGCGCTCTGCATAAGCGTCTGCTTCTTCCTTAACTTCCTGTTCATGGCGAAGGGCCGTATTTTTAATATCTTCGGCAAAAGCCTGTGCCTGCTGCACAACTTCTTCCTGGCGTACAAGGCGTTCCGCTTCCGCCTTGGCAATTTCCACAATGCGTTCCGCCTCGGTTTTGGCCTGTACAACAATATTGTCGGCATCTTCGTGGGCCTTGTTGATTATGGCTTTCTGTTCTTCCAAAAGTTTGGCGGCACTTTTTACTTCACGGGGAATGGCTTCCTTCAAATCATCAAGAATCTCGGCCAAATCGCTTTCTTCCACAATGATTTTATCAGTCAGCGGAATTCTGCTGGCCGCAGAAATAAGATTATACATTTCATCAAAAATTCTGTCTAAAGCAGCACTGGTACTCTTGTCTATCATCGTAACATCCTCTTTCTATAACAAGTGTTTTTCCGCCAGCAGCTCCTTAATGCGCACCTCAACGTTATCGGGCACCAAACCGTGGATGCAGCCGCCAAACGTAGCCAGTTCGCGCACGCCGGAAGAGCTTAAAAACGAATAATTGGCATTGGTCATGATAAAAACAGTTTCCAGATTATTATCAATTTTTTTAATCAGCAGCGCACGCTGAAATTCATACTCAAAATCGGAAAATGCACGCAGGCCCCTGACAATAAAAGGAGCTTTTTCCTGCCTGCAAAACTCGTTCAGCAAACCCGAAAAACAGGTAACCCTGGCATTGGGGATATGCGCCGTTGCCATACGCAGCATTTCAACACGTTCTTCCATGCTGAACATTGCTTTTTCCTTTCCCGGATTGTGAAAAACACTGATGACAATTTCATCAAACATCTGGCTTGCCCGTTCAAAAATGTCCAAATGGCCATTGGTTACCGGATCAAAACTCCCCGGGCAAATTGCTCTGCGCACTTTATTAACCTCCTAAAATCTGCTTTGCAGACGGTAAATTTTGGCAATATTCTAAAAGCTTTATTCTACACAAAATGTAATATTCCTTTAATTGCCGCACCTTTTATCTATTGTAACATGTTTTCACACTTTTGCAAAACGTATAAAGCTAATTTTTGTTTCGCCGTAAGTTTCGCAGCGCACAAGTTCAAACTGCGGCGGCAGTGTTCCAAGCTCGTCATGTGCCGAATGTTCGGCAATTAAATAGCCGCCGTCGTTTAAAAGTGGGCTTTCAGCCAGCGCGGCAATAACCTTCTGCACCAGCCCCTTGTTATAAGGCGGGTCGGCAAAAACAAAATCAAAACTCATGCCCTTTTTATGCAGCCGCCCTATCAGCTGGCAGGCATCTCCGCAAATTGTTTCCGTATCGTCCTGCGCCCGGCATTTGGCAATATTGCTTTCCACCAACCGCAGCGATTCTTTGCTTGTATCGGTAAAAACAATTTTCTCCGCGCCGCGGCTCCAGCTTTCAAGCCCGAGGTTGCCCGTGCCGGCAAATAAATCCAGCACCTGCGCGCCGATAATTTTGCTGCCGACAATATTAAACAGCGATTCCTTCACCCTGTCGGCAGTAGGGCGCACATCCCAGTTTTTAGGCGTAGTCAGCTTCAGCCCTCTGGCTCTGCCAGTAATAATTCTCATTTTAAAAACTCCGTACTTGTAATATAATATTTGTAACTATACGCTGCAAAGGAGGCTTACCGTGAAAAAATATTTATGGATTTTTTTAACCGCCCTGTGCAGCTATATTTTTTATTTTTTCAGCCTGCCGCCAAGCACGCCTTACACACCGCCGCCCCTGCCGATGCAGGAACAGCTGCTGCTTGTGCCGCTCGACAGCCGCCCGCCCTGCACGTTAATGGCGCAGGATTTGGGCAGGCTTGCTTCCATAGATGTAATTTTACCCCCAAAAGAACTTCTTGACAACTACCGCACACCGGCAAACCGCGAAAAATTATACTCATGGCTCAGCCATAACGCAGGCCAATGCCCGGCGGTTATTTCCGGCGACCTTTTAATTCACGGCGGGCTGCTTGCTTCGCGCCTGCCGCAGGGAACCGTTAACGACGAGCAGAACTTTTTAAAACTGCTGCAAGAGATGCCTTCAGGCGAAGATATTACCGTTTTTTCGATTATTCCGCGCCTGCTTGTAAGCGACAACCTGCTGCCGGACGCCTGGTACCAGTGGCACCTGATGCGTTATTCCACCCTGCGCGATATTGTAGAACAGTTCGGCGACTACCCTTCCACAGCGCAGCTGGAAGAAATAAAAAATAAAATTCCGCAGGAAATACTGCAAAAATATAACGTATTGTACAGCACAAACGACAATTTTAACAAACAGCTTGCAGCATTGTGCGCCGCCAAAAATTATACACTTGTAATAGGGCAGGATGATGCCCAGCCCTTTGGCCTGCCCAACCGTAACCGCACCCACGCCGAAGCCTATATGCGCCGGGCAGGGTTAAGCAACGCCAGCACAACCACCTGCGGCGCGGACGAAATAGCGCAAATGCTTACGGCACGCCGCTTTTGCCAGATTAATAATTATAAGCCAAAATTTTATATTGAATATACCACAAGCAGCGCAACTACCGCCATTATGCCATACATGGCAGTTACTGCCGAAGCCGCCCTGCTTGACAAAATTAAATTTACCGGCGGCACGCTGACGCAAAACCTTAATGAAGCCGACGTTATTTTATATGTACACTGCGGAAGTGCCAAAGAGCCTGCCAACGAAAAAATGGCGCAGAAACTGCAAACACTGCTTAACAGCGGCAAGCATGTTGCCGTTATCGATGCCAGTGAAGATTACGAAAGCAGCCAGATGCTTTTGCCCGTGCTTTTGGCAAACAACGTAACCATAAACAAACTTGTTTCTTACTCGGCCTGGAACACCTTCGGCAACGCGGCAGGCACAGCCATGGCGCAAAGCGCAATATTTACAGGGCAGCTTAAACGCCTGCCCAAGCATCTGCTGCCTGCGCTTTACGCGCAAAACCTTAACTTTACAGTTGCCCGCCTGCTGGATGATTACAGCTACCAAAAACTTTTGCACCATCGCCTCAGCACCATACTTACCCTGCGCGGGCAGGACCCTGCAAATTTGAATTACAGCTATAAAACTTTTGCCGAAAATATTATAGAAGGCTTTATTTATAACGAAAAACGCAGTCTTTTATATACCAATTTAGGCCTTACGCCCTTTTACAGCGACGGCGCAGATGAATATTACCTTACCGGCATTAACGCCGAAACAAAACTTCCGTGGAACAGAATTTTTGAAATAGAATTAAAAACAAATTGTGAATACGGCATAAAAAAATCTGCACGATAATTAAGCACTAAATCTCACGATACATAAATACCGTGAGGTTTTAGTTTATTTGTTAATTTATTATTTTACGAATTTTTAAGCAGTTTTAAGTAAAGCACCGGCTTTTTAAAACAGTGTTTCTTGCTTTTCAGCTTTTAAAATTTTCCAAACTGCCGCACAGGGTTAAAGCGTAAACACTTTTAGCGCCTGCCTGCTTTAGGGTTTTTGCCGCTTCGTCCAGCGTTGCGCCGGTGGTTAAAATGTCATCTACCAATAAAATTTTAGCACCGCGTACATCGCCCTGCACTTTAAAGCAGCCGCGCACATTGCTGCGGCGTTTATCCGGCGCAAGGCCGTACTGCGGCGCAGTTGCCTTTATACGCGCCAAAACCTGCGGCTGCCACGTGCCTTTAACGGCAAGCGCTCCGGCAAAAATACTTTCAGGTATATCAAAGCCGCGCTGTTTGCGCCTTACCGCGTCCGTCGGTACGGATACCACCATATCAAAGCTGCTTTCGCTATATGCCTGCGCCAAAAATGCAGCTTCTTCCGCCAGCGGCTGCAAAAATTTGCTTTCACCTTCAAATTTAAGTTTGTGCAGCATTTCTTTAAGCGCGCCATCATACTTATACCCCATTACCGCGCCGTCAATGTTTAACAGCCCTGGCATTGCTTCAAGCAAGAGTTCACTGCGCCTGCAAGCAGGGCAAAACACGCCGCTTTCGGTTTCCGCATTGCATACGGCACAGCTCTGCACAAAAAACACGCTTACAAGCGCCCGCCACCATTCTTTTATATAATTCAAATTATCACCATTTTATTAAAATACATCGGCCTGTTCCTGCAAGCGTTCTGCCAAAAGCGAATAGCGCTTGCGCGTTTTATCGTTTAAAACAGCTGCCTGCACCGCTTTTTTGCTGCCGACTATTACAACCTTTTGCCGCGCCCTTGTTACCGCGGTATAAAACAGGTTGCGCTGCAGCATTATATAATGCCCCGGCACCATTAAAAGTATTACCACGGGATATTCGCTGCCCTGCGATTTATGCACGCTCATGGCATAGGCTAACTGCAGTTCATCCACTTCGGCAGAAGTGTAAACAATTTTGTTGCCGCTGATACCGGAATAAGCATATTCATCTTCAAACGAGGTAAATACCGGCTTGCCGCCGTCGTCATACACAACCGTTACATTGCCGCCGTCGATGCGTATTATGCGCCCTATGTCGCCGTTAAACACTTCTTTTTCATAGTTGTTGCGAATCTGCATTACCTTATCGCCTTCGCGCAGCACGGCTCCTCCCGGCAGCGTCAGTTCGCCCTTGTCTGGCGCGGGCGGGTTTAAATGCTGCTGCAAAACTTTGTTTAAGTTCTGCACGCCGCATGGGTTTTTGTGCATCGGCGAAAGCACCTGCACATACTGCAGGCCGTGTTCGGCCGCTATCTTTCCGTACAGCTGTGCCACAAAATCTGCCGCCATAAACTCGTTGTCAAAACCGGCAAACTCAAAATCGCTGTGTTCGGCAAATTCCGGCATCTGCCCATGGTTAATGCGGTGGGCATTGCGCACAATGGGGCTTACTTCCGCCTGGCGGAAAACATTTTCCAGCCTTACTACCGGCATTTTTTTGCTGCGGATAATATCTTTCAGCACCGAACCCGGCCCAACCGAAGGCAGCTGGTCAACGTCGCCGACAAAAATAAGGCGGCAGCCGCCCGGCACTGCTTTCAGCAGATGGTGCATTAATGTAATATCAAGCATGGAAGCTTCGTCGATAATAATTGCTTCCGCGTCGAGCGGGTCGCTGTCGTTTTTGCCAAAGTTAAAACCGCTGCCGTCAGGCTGGTATTCCAAAAGGCGGTGCACCGTCTGCGCCGGATGCCCGCTTGATTCTGCCAGACGCTTGGCCGCCCTGCCCGTAGGCGCCGCCAGCAAAATGCGGCAGCCAGCTTTTTCCAGCACCGTTATAATGCCCTTAACAACGGTGGTTTTGCCTGTGCCCGGCCCGCCGGTTAATACAAACACACCGTATTTAAGCGATGCATGGATGGCTTCTTTCTGCGCTTCGGCAAGCTGTATGCCCGCCTCGAGCTCCCACTGGCTTATAATTTTTTCAACATCAACGCTTTTAATTTTTCCCGGCGCATCACGCAACGCTATCAAACGTTTTGCCGTCTGCGTTTCCGCCTGATACAGATATTCCGGGTAAATAAGGCGCAGCCCGCCCACTTCTTCCGTGCGCAGGCGGTCTTCGTCAATCAGTTCTTTAAAAAGTTCTTTTACCGGCTCCGGGTCGGTCTGCAAAAGCTTAACCGTTTCCTGTGCCAAAAGTTCTTCCGGCACACAGGTATGCCCGGCAGAAGCCGCCATGTTAAGCGCATAAACAAGCCCCGCTTCTATGCGCCGCCTGTCGCTGCGGCTGCACCCCAGTGCCAGCGCTATTTTGTCGGCCGTCCTGAAGCCTATGCCCGTTACTTCGCCCGCAAGGGCATAAGGGTTTTCCTGCACGCGCACCAGTGCCGTGCTGCCATAGCGTGCCTGCAATTTTGGCGCATAATTGGCACTTACGCCGTGCTGCTCCAAAAACAGCATCAGTTCGCGCATTTCGCTGAGTTCGGCATACGAAGCCGCAATGCTTTCTGCCTTTTTACGGCCTATGCCTGCAACTTCCGTCAGCCTTTCCGGTTCGCTTTCCATAACGGTCAGCGTACGGCTGCCAAAATGCTCAACAATACGCGCCGCCATAGTTCTGCCAATTCCCTTAACCGCGCCGGATGCCAGAAAGCGCTCAATGCCGTCCGTGGTGGAAGGCTTTACCACGCGCAAAGTATCGGCCCGAAACTGGCGACCAAAACGCACATGCTCACACCATTCGCCTTCCATGGCAATGTTTTCGCCCATATAGGGAGCCATGCCTTTATAGGTAACCGTTGCCAAACCGGCTGCCGTTTTAACGCGCAGCACGCAAAAGCTACCGTCGCCGCTCTGATATATAACATTTTCCAGTGTTCCCTGCAGCTGTTCCAAATGCTCACCACCGTACAAAACAAACGTTCAGTTTATTATAGCATGTTTTTTTAACTTAATAAACCTTCTGCGCACGGCGCGATTATTTATATAACTTATATTACAAAACAATAATTATAATAGTCTTAAGACTAATTTGACGGCAAAATACATCTACTCAATTAGTACATACATTTTTATTTGCCTACAAAGAATAGTAACAAAAAACAAATTATCAATGTTAAACTAAACAAGCATCCCTCTCCCTTGCCTATCATCTATTTGAATAGTTTTCGAGAACTAAATAACATTGTAAAATAAAATATTTTTAAATAGCAAATAATATGGTATTTATACAATAAGATCATAGTTCATAGAAAAATTCTACGATTCTCATTCTATATTTATACAGTTTTTTCTTTGCTTTACGCATAATATATTTTAAATGATTTTCAATCAACTTTCACTTCTATGTAATACATAGTTTAATATATTCCTCAAAATTTAAGAGTAAAAATATTATTAACGTACATTTTTATAACATTAAGCATTTTACTTTTTTATTTCTCAGTTCTTTTAAGTTACACTAGCAACATTATAAGCGTTTAATATCCTTAAAAAGCGTAAGTGTATTATTGTCAAAACTACATATTCTAATTTTTACCTTAATCTAAATGCAATTCTTTCTATTACCAATTTTGGTTTTAAATCAAACTTTTGCAAATTAGTGCTTTCTCAAATGGTAAATTTTCTAAATAATTCCTACGGGTAATCTCGAATACGTAAAAAAGATTCCTTTACTCATAGTTAACCAACCTTTCACAACAAATTTCTATATAAAGCATTCGTTTGTTACTTAAAAACCGTTGTTTCATAAACTGCATATTTTTAAAATTTAAAAAGGGAGTGATTAAAAATGATTACTAAAGAATTTGGTCAACGGATTAGTGAGCTTCGTAAAAAAATGGCTTAAGTCAAGAAAAATTCGCACTTAAGATCAATATGGATCGGACCTACTATGCTTCTGTAGAAGCTGGACGCAGAAATATTTCTCTTTTAAATATTAAGAAAATTGCTGATGGCTTTGAACTATCACTAAACCAATTATTTGAAAATTTATAGAAATGAGGTATAAATATGCCAGATTTCATTACTCTTTATCATGATTATGAAAAAACAAAAAATATTTGTGGCTTTTGTAAACAGTACGCAGAAAACGATATTGCTACTCGTTTTCTCTTAATTCGATCACTTGACAAGAATAACTTGAAAGAGATTATTAATAGTTATTCAACAGAATCATTAGAAGGAAATATTCCCATGCTAACAGAGAAAGCATACAATTCATCAGTTAGCATAGAGCAACTTGTTGCCTATATTGAAAACAAGAGATATGAACTTATTAATCAACGTACAAAAGAATTAAACGGTTTACAGGAAGTACTGGCCGAATTTCCCGTTGTAAATTGTGGTGTAAGAAATGATAAAGTTGATGATATTATCAAGAGATTTGTACGAAATAAATCTTTAAAAACTATGAATGCGTTAGAAAATGAACTTGATAGTGTAATGCTTCCAAAAATCCGTCAATACAGCATGTGGTCATACTACAATCAAACTGCTAATGATATAATTGAATTGTTTTTTCTAAAGCATCAACGCATTCTTCCTACCCTGCGAAAGATACACGACATTGATTTTTTTATAAAATTTAACGGAAAAATCATTCCTTTTGATTTGAAATTCACTCATATTTCAGACAACTATTTTGATTTAGCCTCTCAAGGTATAATTAAAAACAGTTTTGGTACATTTGATGATTTTTATATTTCACCAGATGCTCAATCAAATGAGTTGAAGCAGTTAAAGACTTACTATCAAACATTCAAACGTAAACACAAAGAATTTAATCTTCAGGGAATTAGTGGACAAGACAAAACATCACTTATAAATATCCTCATTAATACCCGACATCCACATGCCACACATTTTATTGCAGAATTTACTGAAAAACATGCAAATTATATACCAAAAACTCGTGAGCAATTATATTCTCTCGAATGGTGGAATTATAAATACCAAGGAGAGCGCCTCTTTTGTAATAATAATCGATTTTTTGTCTTTCTTGCATACCTCAATAAATTTATTGATGGAAGAGAACTGAAAGGTAAAACTTCCGCCATTGGAGAAAAGATTAACTTATTACTTGATAATTTATCGGCAGATGATTTTCATTCTGTCCATTATCACTATGATAAAGAAACTGATTTAACAGGTGATTATACAGCACTTGCTCTTTCCACAATATACTATGAATAACGTTTAGCAGAACTGATATTTCGTTGCTGATTTTTAATTCATAATCTCTGCATATACTTTAATAATACGAGAGACTTTGTAAATATAACCTTGCGGAATAGTCTGCTGAAATAATGCATTGATTATATTATAAGCTTTATATTCTGGCTTAATAGATAATATAGATTTTATATCATCTTTGAGTTGCATATCATCATCCTTAAAAATCATGTGATTTTGTTTTTTATTGTTTGAATTCTTGAATGTAAGAACAAAGTCTGTCTTTAAAGCATTTTTTCGATTATCTTGAACGACAGATGTTGCTGAATACTCTAGAGGTATGACATTCACAATTTCAAATCCATAAGTAATAAATAAATTAAGTGTGTCAATCCAAATGGCATCCTCCAAACAGTTAAATACCATAGAAAAATATCTGTTTGGTTTTAATACACGTGCTATTTCAGAAAATGCTTTTTCTAATAACTGTTTATAATTCTTTATGTTTTTCTCTCTTTGTTTTGCTTCTGAAACAATTATCTCGTTATTCCAATCTATATCAGCATCTAATTCTAACCAAGCATTCCACATCAAACTCTGTTCTAAATAAAGAATTCGATTTGCATGCGGTGGGTCAGTAAACACATAGTCAATGCTATCATCTTCTAATGGAAGTCGAGTAGCAGAACCATTAATAAGGCGTACATTTTTTTCATAATAACCGTCTTCTCTATTTGAAAACAATTCATTAATTTCATTCTCGCCTTTTATTATTCTTTTAAACCTATTTTCAAAGCAGTTCCAAACATTAATTTCAAAATGTTCTTCTGGAACCCAATATCCAATTACCCAACTACCTACTTCGGCTTTAGTCTGGGTTTCTTTATTCTTTTTTCTACGTCTAATAACAAAAACCAAATTACTCGCTTGGGAAAGCATGCCTGTGAAAGTCAATTCAAACACTTCTCGAACATTGGGTTCCTTAATTTGTTTTATTTCATCATAAAGGAGAGACAAAGCAACTAAAGCCCTTGGTGTAAACAAATTATTTACCCTTTGATCATGTCCTACATTAATTCGGGAATTTTCAAACATTAGAGCCATTGGATACCATTTAGGTTTAATAGATGGATGTTGTGACATCATTATATCGGTATCTATACCTTCTCTAATTTTCTTCTTATTCTGCTTTGTAGAATACCATACTTCAATAGGTATACCATCTCTCCATATTGTATGCGTTACAAGTGTTAATTCTCCTTCATACTCTAATTCATACAAAGTGTTAATAGATTTTTTTAGTTTTTTTTCTATATTCCTAAACTTAAATTTAATCTCTTCAATATCGACTGCTGTCATTGAAACTTTTGAAAGCTTAATAGCTAAAGGATTAAGATCAACACCAACACATTTTCTATTTGTCTTTATTGCTTCAATTAATGTAATTCCTGAACCGCAAAAACTATCCAAAACCGTTTCTCCAGGTAAAGTATATTTTTCTATGAATTTTGAGATCTCGTTGAAAGGTTTTTTACCCCAGTATTTATGCATAGCATAAATTCCTTTGTATGTATTAGTATTAGTCATAATCTTCTCCTGTTATATATTCCTTTTTTGTACAATATTTCAACTATATATCCACAGCTATCTCAAACTTATTTTAGCTTTGTTAAAGTATTTAGGTAAATTGTTTTTCACTCACAATCTACCACTCTGAACTTGGTGTCTATATATTATATAGACACCAAGTTCAGAGTGGTACAATTAATAATTGCCGAATCTGTCGTTTCTTTTGTATGCTTCGACATTTACTATTCCTTGTTTATTTCTTTTGCCATCCAAATAAGTATCCTGCAAGGTGTGTATGTTTCTATTGTAAGGAAAATCTTTCCGATTGTCAAAAGGATTAGTAATTTTAAAGGAATAGTATGTACAGCTGGTAGATCTACGCGTAAAAATTTTCCTTTCGGACTACTACTAAAGCATAAATAAACCTCAGCCGCGCAGGCTATTATTTTTTGACAACAGGTTTAAAATTAGCTATAATTAATTAAATACGTTTTAGCCTTTTTCCAAAAAGGCAGGAGGTTCCGCTTTGAAATCCATCGGCACACAAATTGCCATTGATATGTATAATTGCAGCGATATACTTTTGGATGACGTTATCGGCATCGAGCACATGCTCAGCAGCGCCGCAGCGCGTTTCGGCATGGAGCCGAGCGGCGTTTATGTAAACGACGAGGACGGCATTGACGAATATTCCGTGTTTGCGCACTGCAAGCAGGGGCATATTACCATGCACGTTTATCCGGATATGGGCTTTGCCACGATTGATATTTTTACCTGCTTTAAAGAAGCCGACCCCGACGGGCTGGCACGCTTTATGCGCAAATACTTCAATCCCGACAAATCCAAAATCACTTATCTGGAACGCGGCGATTTTGGCAACGAAAGCGATATGAAGCCGCGCCGCAAATCACATACAAAAATAATACGCAAAGCCAAAACCCTTGGCAAAAAATTATCTAAACTGATGATGCGTCCTAAATCCATTTAAAACGCTGCCAAAAGGCAGCTTTTTCTTTTACCCTGCATTTAAACGGAGGATTTTATGAAATATATTTTTTGGGATATTGACGGCACGCTGCTTCTGACAGGCCTTGCCGGGGCAGATGCGCTGCGCGCGGCAATCAGGGAACTGTTCGGCGTTGAAAATTTCCAGTTTTCGCATCCGCTGGCAGGCGCAACGGATTCGCAGATTATCAAGCAAATTTGTATTGATATAAAAGGGCGCTGCCGTACTTTTGATGCCGCAAATATTTTAATTAACTACCACCGCCTGCTGCCAAAATTTTTAAAAGAACGCCATGGGCATTTAATGCCCAATGTAACCAAAACGCTGGCTTATTTTGAAGGCCTTGAGGGTTTTAAAACCTGCCTTTTAACCGGCAACACTACTACCGGCGCTTATTTAAAATTGCAGCGGTACGGAATCGACAAATACTTCGACAGCCATTACGCCGTCTGCGGCGAACTGAGCGAGGACCGCAGCGAGCTTGCCAAAATCGCCCTGCGCCGTTTGCAGGTAAGGTACCCGGAAGAAGAAATTAACGGCAGCGATATTTTCTTTATCGGCGATACGCCCAACGACATTATCTGCGCCAAAGCCATAGGGGCGCGCTGCCTTGCCGTGCTGGCAGGCTCAACCTACACCAAAGAGCAGCTTACGGAGAACGAACCGTGGAAAATTATTGACAAACTGCCTGACGAACCGCAGAAACTGGTTCAACTTTTTAACGAAGCCTGAGAGGAATTATGAAAAAATTTTTATTAACATTTATTTGCTGCCTTGCCTTACCGGCAGCAGCATTTGCCTATAACGCAAGCGACGTGCAGCAGGTGCAGAGCGGCATCAGCTGCCCCGGTGCGGATTTAAGCGGCGCGGATTTAAGCGGGCTTAACCTTAACGGCATTAACCTGCGCGGCGCCAACCTAAACGGCGCGCGTTTGGCAGACACCGATTTAAGCGGTGCAGACCTGCAAAACGCAAACATGCACCGGGCCGTATTTAAAAACTGCACTTTAACCAAAGCCAACTTAAGCGGCGCGGATTTAAGCTATGCCAACCTAAACGGAAACAAGCTGGACAAAGCCGTTTTAAATAACGCCGTACTGTACCGCACAGGCCTGCGCGGCGCATATTTAAACTATGCAAGCTTTGCCTACGCCAAATTGCAGGAAGCAACCCTGGACAAAGCAAATGTGCAGAATGCCGATTTCAGCTACGCCGGAATGTCTTACAGCTGGCTGTATAAAACAGATTTAACCGGTGCCGTTTTAACGCACACCAATTTATACAATGCCAAAATGCAAAACGCCGTGCTGACCAATGCCGATTTAACCTCTGCCAACCTTTCGCGCAGCAATTTGCAGCACGCACAGCTTAACGGTACCCGGCTCGACCGCGCCATGCTTGACGATGCCGATTTCAGCTACGCCGATTTAACGCTTACTGATTTTGGCCGTGCCTTTAAGGATAACGCCAAATTTTAAGCAGCACAATCAGCGCATAACAAAATAAACTACATATATACAGCAAAACTCCGCAGCATTAAACTGCGGAGTTTTTATTTTGCTGATTTTAATTTTTAAATGCTTATAATTTTAAGCCTTCCACCCATTTTTGCAGTTCTGCCGCGCCTGCGCTGCCTGCAAAGCGTTTTGCCGGGCGCCATTCTGTTTCTGCGGAACAGGAAGGATGCAGGTATTTATCCGTATCGCCTACGCCGCTGCCGCCGCTTGTTGCAAACGGAATAACGGTTTTACCGGAAAAATCTTCACTTTCCAAAAAGGTATTAATAATTGTCGGCGCAACATACCACCAAATCGGAAAGCCCACAAAAACAGTATCATACTGCGCAAAGTCTTTTACGCTGCCGCTGATGGCAGGACGCGAAGATTTATCTCTCATTTCTATCGAACTGCGCGAATTTTTATCCTGCCAGTTTAAATCTGCCGCCGTGTAAGGCTGCGCGGGCGTAATTTCATACAAATCGCCTTTAACAACGCCTGCCAGCGTTTGCGCCAGCTTTTTTGTTACACCGCTGCACGAAAAATAAGCAACTAATACTTTCTGCATAATTATCCCTCTTTCTCAATAAATTTAAATTTATATTTTCTGCTCTCTGGCAGACCATACATGTTCAACCCCGGCAGCCTCTGCCGTGTTTTGCGCCATGTGTTTTGCAATCCCTCCCACACATTTAATTATAACACTATCCTGTACCGCCGCAGCATTATAAAATTTTATCCTCTGTTGGTTTTATTATAATTCTGTGTAGTTAAAACAACAAATAGTTATAAAACATGATGCTTCATTACTTTTAGGTATAATAAAAAATCAAGGCAGCTGCTTACAATAAAACAGCTGTCCTGATTTTTAGTTTAAGGCGTAAGCATTACAGCTTTACAATATTCAGCAAAACTTCGGTGCATTTTACAAGCGAAGGCACGGTCAGATATTCGTAGCGCCCGTGGAAATTATGCCCGCCGGTAAAAATATTGGGGCAGGGCAGCCCCATTTCAGATAAACGCGAGCCATCCGTACCGCCGCGCACAGGCACAAGCTGCGGTTCAATACCGGCTTCGCGCATGGCGTTTTCGGCACGTTCAACAATTTCAAACACCGGCATTATATATTCCTTCATGTTGCAGTACATATCCTGCAAGCTGCATTCCACGCTGCCGGCACCATATTTGTTATTCATAAACGCTGCCAAATCCAGCAAAAGCTGTTTGCGTTTTGCCAGAATGTTCTTATCGTGGTCGCGCAAAATCATATCCAGTTCCACGCGGTCGGTGCCGCCTTCAATGCGCAGGCAGTGGTAAAAGCCTTCATAGCCGTCTGTATATTCCGGTTTTTCTCCCTGCGGCAGAGAATCTGCATGGTGCGTTCAGAGCAAGCTGCCATTCCGCGGCCATGGTTACGGCATTGCGCATTTTGTTTTTGGCGCTGCCGGGATGTACGGATACACCGTTAAAAATTATTTTAGCATTGCAGGCGTTAAAGGTTTCGTAATTAAGTTCACCCAACGCGCCGCCGTCCACAGTGTAGGCAAAATCAGCCTTAAAATCAGCTAACGGAAAACCGTCCGTGCCGCGGCCGATTTCTTCATCCGGCGTAAAGGCCAGCAAAACTTTGCCGTGCTTAATTTCCGGGTGCTGCAAAAGATATTCACACGCACTTACTATTGCCGCAATACCGGCTTTATCATCTGCGCCAAGCAGAGTTCTGCCGTCTGCGGTTAAAATATCCTGCCCTTTGTATGCCGTCATTTCCGGAAAATCTTTTACGCTCAGTATGCAGCCGGGAGCAAGCTGCATATCGCTGCCGTCCCACGCTTTGTGCATGGTAACCTGTACGTTTTCGCCGCTTGCCTCGCTGCTGGTGTCCATATGGGCAATCAGCCCGATAACAGGCGCGGCTTCTTCTGTGTTGGCAGGCAGTTCTGCCAGCACATAACATTTATCAGTTACCTGCACATTGGCAAGGCCGAGTTCCGTAAGCTCGTTTTTTAAATGTTCCGCAAGCTGCCACTGGCCTTCGCTGCTTGGCAGCTGCGCGCTTCTTTCATCGGAAGCGGTATTGATTTTCGCATACGTGGTAAACCTTTTTACAAGGTGTTCCGCATTAAGTTCATACTTCATTTGTATCCTTCTTTTCCAAATATTTCTGCCATAATTGGCCGATAGTTTTATGCAGAAGCGGATGTACTTTGTCCGGCGCAATTTCTGCCAGCGGGCGCAGCACAAAATCGCGGTTCTGCATATCCGGGTGCGGCACAACAAGATTAGGCTCATTAATAATCTCATCGCCGTAAAAAATCAGGTCCAAATCTATAATGCGCTCACCCCAGCGGCGCAGGCGTACCCTGCCCATTTCCAGTTCGGTTTGCAGCAGCATTTCAAGCAGCTGCCGCGGCAAAAGCTCCGTCTGCACTTCACATACCGCATTTAAAAAGCGCGGCTGGTCGGTAACGCCATAAGGGTCGGTATCAATATACGTAGAAACCTTCGTTATCTGCAAGCCCTTTTCGCGCAGGCGCTGCAAGGCACCGTCAAGGTTCTCCTTTAAATCACCCAGGTTCGTACCAAGCG
>ERZ780166.852-NODE-852-length-19996-cov-1.882353_pt1 | contig 19996 bp, 10 predicted proteins | sample MGYA00511366_ERZ780166 | MGnify/ENA primary metagenome ERZ780166 (study PRJEB29588, sample SAMEA2162231) | human gut metagenome | biome: human gut; feature: human-associated habitat; material: faeces | place: Denmark | collected 2008/2010 ...
TTACTACAACAACATCCGGATGTTCTTATATAAAACATGGGGATGTTTTCATGCACAACATCCCCATGTTGCATATAAGAACATCCCCATGTTTTGTGTGACAACATCCGGATGTTTTGATATCCCGGTTTTATAGAAAAATGATGGCGGAGCATATATGGCTATGGAATTACTTGTTATGTATTGGTAATAAGGATATTTATGCTTGTTTTTTAATAAAAGCTTCTGGAAGTCACGTATATAAGTTAGTCCTGAAATGTAAAAAGGAGTGAGTGGGCGAAGAGGATACTACTTTGAACACTGGATTACATGGATATGGCAAAAAAACTTGTAATCCAGTATTTAAAGTATTTATATGGCCATTGTATGATGTGCTGTCTGTGTTGTTGTTCTGAAAAATAGAGTTCTGTTTCTATTTTCTCTATATTGGGTAGGAGATAATTTCAGATAATTGGTAAATAGCCTTGAGAAATAAAGAGGATCATCGAATCCGACCAACGGACTGATTTGATTCACTTTCATCTCCGTTTCTTCTAAATAATGGCAGGCTTTCTCCATACGGAGCTGTGCCAGATACTTGGATGGTGAAGTGCCGATCTGGGCAATAAATATTCTGGAGAAGTAAGAGACGGAAAGATTCACGTGCTCTGCCATATTTCTTAAAGAAAGATGCTTGTGCAGATTCTCCCGCATGAATTTCAAGGAAGTATCGATAATGCTACTCTCTTTGATGGCTTCCGATTCTTTCTTTCCCGAATTAGAACACTTTATGATGCCTAAGAAATGGAAAAATACGCTGGTGGCATAAGACATTTGTTCGGTACTGCTTTCTGATTGCAAGGTACTGAATATTTCCTCAAACAGATCTATTTTGTTTTTGAATCTCGATTGTGAGTTATACGGCATATCTTGAGGGATATCGAAACCTTTACTGAAATACCCGGCTTTTTTACCGTTGAAGTGTATCCAGTAGATAGACCACGGCTTCCCTTTGCTGCTTCCGTAAGCATGGGACATGCCTTGTGGAATGATAAAGAACTGATCTTCTGCAACTTTTAATTTTTTTCCGTTATATTCGAGCCAGCCTTCGCCTTTTACGCAATAGATAAGAATATAGTCGGCAGAATTAGCTGCTTCTCTCCGGCAGTAATGATATTCGGCATTTGGAAAATAACCTATATTAGTAAGGTATAACTCTTTGCCTAATTCATCCTTTTTGAACTTCTCGATAGCAAATAAGGGAAGACTGATCAGTCGTTCGCCTTTAAATCCTTCTTTGATCTTCAGCATAGCATTAAAATAATTAAAGGTTATTGTTCATGATGCAAATATAGGAGAGTGGTTTCGCAATGGATATTCGATAAAAATGAAAAAGTATCAAATTTTAATTTTGATGGGGATTACCCGGCTTTTGAGTGAATATTTTATATTTTGATATCAAAATTTTATATTGTGAGACTTTATATTGGTCTGAAAAGGCGTTTTTTGATACTTTATGGTTATTTTTGCATTTATATATTATATAATCATGAGAATAACTCTGTGTTTTATCATCTTTATTAATCTATGTATATCGTTGTTCGGGCAGGTACATTTTACGCGTTTGAATAATGAAGACGGGTTGTCGCATAGTGAAGTGAAAGCCATATTGCAGGATAGCTACGGTTATATGTGGATCGGAACCCGTAACAAACTGAATCGTTATGACGGATGCGAGTTTAAGGTGCTGGATTGTTATGATCCGGTGGCGAACAGACGGAATAATAACATTGCTGCTTTGTGTGAAGACGCTAACCGGCTTTTGTGGATAGGCACGGACGACGGAGTTTTTGTCTATGATCCGGCTTTGGAAACTTTTACGTATTTGGAACGTTGGTTGAATCCCGACCAGAGTGCGGACTTTTTATATAATTGGGTCTCAAATATTGTTGCCGATAAGGAGGGGAATATGTGGGTCGTCTTACCTTCCCGTGGTATACTGAAAGTGAATATACAGACAAAAGCCTATCGACTCTATTCGATATCGGAGGATACGGTATTTGGAAAGGGCGGGCCGTTGTCACTGACGGTAGATGAACAGGGAACGATCTGGGCCGGTTGTATCGAACAGGGCATTTGCCGGTATGACAGGAAGAAAGACGAATTTGTGCGGGTATTGAAAGAAACCGGAATGTTTCAGGGAAAAGGAGTTTATACGATGCTGTCTTATAAGGAATTCCTGCTTATAGCTTTGCATGAGGGGGGCTTACTGAAATATAAGATGGATACGAAAACACTTTCCCTGCATGATTTTCCGGAAGTGGATAAGGTAATGCTCCGTTGCCTGATGATGTCCAAGGAGGAGGAATTGTGGGTGGGTACGAATAATGGTATCTATATCTATAATGTGTTGACCGGGAGCTGTACTAATGTCAAAAATGATTCTTTCGATTCGCATTCGCTTAGTAATAATACGGTAACAACGATGTATACCGATAGGGAAAAGGGGATCTGGGTAGGTACGTTGTATGGCGGTTGGAATTATCAGAGCCGTAGTGCGGAGAATTTTACGGTTTATATTCCGAATGATCATCCGCAGAGTGTACAGAGCCAGTGGATCCATGGTTTGTATTGGGATGAAGAGACCCAGAAGCTCTGGGTGGGAACGGAAGATGAGGGCTGTTCGGTTTTCGATAAGAATATGTCTGTTTTTACTCCGGTCAATACGCATCCTACTGTTACGGTCACCTGTATCCGGAAAATCGACGGGAATATCTGGATCGGATATTTTAAGAATGGTTTGGATGTGGTGTCTCCGTCTATGAAGGTGACGCATTATACAGGTAAAGAACTGGGCTTGAAAGAGGAAAGCATCTTTGCTTTTTGTGAAGATCATACAGGTACTATTTGGATAAGCGACGGCGGGGGCGTATATACGGCGAAAAAAGGGACGATGCATTTTGAGAAAGTGACGGAGTTCGGCTACGGATATATACAGGATATCAAAGAAGACAGCCAGGGGAATATTTGGATTGCGGCAATGGGAAATGGGGTATATCGGTATAATATCCGTTCACAGGAGGCGGAGCAGTATCTTGCGGCTGGCAAGCCCGGGTCTATCCGCTCGAACTCGGTCAGCAGCATTTTGGAAGATAGCAAGGGACGCATCTGGCTTAGCACGGACCGGGGAGGTATCTGTTGTTTTCAGGATGAGGCTTTCGAAGTCTATTCGCTTGAAGAGGGATTGCCGGACGATATTGTTTTCAAGGCTGTGGAGGATACTCGTGGAAATATCTGGTTTGGAACGAACCACGGGCTTGTGTGTCTGAATCCGGAGAGCAAAGAAGTACAGGTGTTTGGTAAAAAAGACGGTTTGAGCGTCTCCCGGTTTAATTATAACTCGGCGGTTGTGGTGGATGGAGAAACGATTTTTATGGGAACCATGCATGGGTTGGTCTCATTCAATCCGGAGCAGTTCGTCAGAAACGATTTAATGCCTTCCGTCTATTTCACAGATTTTCTTGTAAATGGGAAAAACCTTCTCCCCAATGTCATCAACCGGTATGATAAGGATTATAAAATAACACTTAAATACGACGAGCGAAACATCAGTATCCGTTTCGTTGCATTGAGTTTCGCTTCTCCGGGGGCTAACCGGTATGCCTATCGTATGAGTAACGTCGATAATGACTGGATCTATACGGATAAGAATGTGATATCTTATGCGGGGCTTACTACCGGAAAATATGTTCTCCACGTGAAAGGGGCGAATAATATGGGAGTATGGGATGAATCGGAGAAGGTCTTGATGATTGATGTACTGCCGCCTTGGTGGGCATCGCCTGTTGCTTATATCATTTATATTCTGGTAGTGTTTTCATTGCTTTTTTACTGGATACGTTCTTACCTGAAAAGAATTGCCCGTAGAAATGAGGAGAAGAATCTGATTTATACAATCGAGAAAGAGAAGGAGCTTTATGAATCCAAAGTGGCTTTCTTTACGAATATTACGCATGAGATACGTACGCCTCTGACATTGATCAGTGGTCCGATGGATCTGGTGATACAGGAGTCTGTACAGTTTCCGAAGAATATACAACGTTATCTGGGATTGATCAAACAGAATGTAGACCAGTTATTGAATCTGGTAAATCAATTATTGGACTTCAAAGCGGCCGGAAACATGAATAAACCGTTGATCTTTTCGGAGATAAAGGCATTGCATCTGATTGAGTCCTTGAAAGAAAGGTTCTCTGTGCTGCTTTCGGAAAAGAATAAGACTTTTGAGATTATAGCAGACCGCGTAGATCCGGATATCTGTGTAATAGCCGATAAGGATGCGGTTGACAAGATAATGAATAACTTGATATTCAATGCTATAAAATACAGTGACGCTCGTATTACGGTACGGGTGAGTCGTGATGACGAATACCTGACACTTGAAATTATAAATGACGGCTTGTTGGTATCGAAGGATATGCATGAAGCGATTTTCGAACCGTTTGTCCGGGCAGAAAACAGTAAGGAGAATATAGGCGTGGGGATCGGATTATCGCTTTGCCGGAGCTTGGTGGAGCAGCACCGGGGTACTTTGACCTACGAGGAGATGGATGGGCTGAACTGCTTCGTGCTTAAACTTCCGGTTCGCCAGAAGATAACCGAGAATGTACAGACGGTGGAGATGAACGACGGGCAGATTCTGCTGAATAAAAACAGCATAAGGGTTACTCTGTTGATTGTAGACGATCATCCGGATGTGGTGGATTTCTTATCGGAACAGTTGCATGAAGAATATACTGTCCTGACGGCGGCCGATGGCAGACAGGCTTTGGACGTGATAGAACATAATAAGGTAGACATCGTATTGAGTGACATCATCATGCCCAATTTAGACGGATTGTCTCTCTGCCGGAAATTGAAGGCGGAGATAGCTACCAGCCATATATTGGTGGTGCTGTTGACATCGAAGAATGACGTTAGCACGAAGATTCAGGGACTGGAGGCCGGGGCGGATGCTTATGTCGAGAAACCATTCAACCTGAATTACTTATCGGCTTTGCTGAGAAGCTTGATAGTGAACAAAAACCGGGACATCAGCCTGCAGAACACCAAACCACTGATACCGATCGGGCAGGTAGAGATCAATAAGTCTGATGAGAACTTTGTAAATCAGGTGGTGGATATTGTGAATGCAAACATATCCGATCCCACTTTTAATGTGGAGATACTGACGGCAAAGATCCATATGAGTCATTCTAATTTTAGTAAAAAGCTGAAGGGCATTGTAAATATGAGTCCGGTGGAGTTTATCCGTTTCATTCGGCTGAACCGTGCAGCCACTATTTTGTCGCAGGAAGATTGTCAGGTTAATGAGGTGAGTGTGTTGGTCGGCATCAACTCTACAAGTAATTTTATCCAGCAATTCCAGAAACAGTTCGGAAAAACGCCTAATGAATTCCGGAAAGAATGCAAACGGAGAAGGAGCGAACCGGAAAAGTAAAATCGTCCATACTTTAAGTGATTCTCTCTATTTCTTTATAGGGTAAATCCCGGTTACTTTGCGGTCATCAAATGAATGATTAATATTTGTATGACCCTGATGAAAACACAATCGAATCTTTATCTGTTCCTGATAGCCTTGATATCGGCTATGGGAGGTTTTCTTTTTGGCTATGACTGGGTAGTGATAGGAGGTGCGAAACCTTTCTACGAACAATACTTTCAGATAGCAGGTAATCCCGTACTGCAAGGATGGGCGATGAGTAGTGCACTGATAGGTTGCCTGATAGGTGCGTTAAGTGCCGGAAAAATGAGTGACCGCTTCGGTCGGAAGCCGGTTCTTACATTGGCGGCAGGACTCTTTATTTGTACCGCTATCGGTACGCCAATTCCTTTACTTTTTTCAATGTTTTCAGACTGGTCGGCGGGTTTGCCATCGGTATTGCTTCCAGCCTGTCGCCGATGTATATTGCGGAGATAGCTCCGGCTCATCTGCGCGGACGCTTTGTCGCTATCAATCAGTTGACGGTTGTGCTGGGTATTTTAGCTTCCCAGATCGTGAACTGGCAGATCGCGGAGCCGGTGGAGATAGGAGCTACGTATGAAATGATACGTGAATCGTGGAACGGGCAGATGGGATGGCGCTGGATGTTTTGGGCGATGACTGTGCCGGCTGCTTTGTTTTTCATTTTTAGTTTTATACTTCCCGAGAGTCCTCGTTGGCTGGCCTCTTCCGGCCGTAGGGAAGCCGCTTTAAAAGTCTTTACCCGTATGGGCGGATCTGATTATGCCCGTCGGGAATTGGAAGCGATTGCCGTGGCGTCTTCGGATAAAAACCGGCAAGGTAGCTTTAAGCAATTATTGCGTCCCGGCATGCGTAAAGTGCTGGTAATTGGTGTTGTGATGGCCGTTTTGCAGCAATGGTGCGGTATCAATGTGATATTCAATTATGCACAGGAGATATTTATGGCTGCCGGATATGGAGTATCGGATGTACTGATGAATATCGTTGTGACCGGAATTACGAATGTCGTGTTTACGGTTCTGGCCATGTTCGTGGTCGATCGTTGGGGACGCAAGGCACTTACTTTGATAGGGGCATTCGGGCTGACTGTGATTTATGCCTTTATGGGGGCAGCCTATTATTTTCACATTACCGGGGTCGTGTTGCTGATTATTGTCGTGACTGCCATTGCATGTTATGCCATGACGTTGGCTACAACCATGTGGGTAATTATCTCCGAGATCTTCCCCAACCGGGTTCGTGGAGTGGCGATGTCGGTTTGCACTTTCGCCTTGTGGGCTGCCTGTTTCATCCTTACTTATACTTTCCCGGTATTGAATAACGGGTTGGGAGCGGCCGGTACTTTCTGGCTTTACGGCATCATCTGCCTTACCGGCGGAATATTTGTAGCACTCTATTTACCCGAGACCAAGGGAAAGAGTCTGGAAGAATTGGAAAAAGAATTAATAAAATAGCAATTATTATAGTATGGAAAAAGTAACTCAATATCTGATTAAGAGTACAGTGCATACCAGTGAGGTACGCGCGTGGGAAGAGGATATTCTACTTCCCACCTATGAAATAGGAAAGGAAGAAAAGAATCCTATTTTCCTGGAAAAGAGAGTGTATCAAGGTAGTAGCGGGTCTGTCTACCCTTACCCTGTGGTGGAAAAGATCTCCGATACGAAAGTGGAAAAGAAATATCATGCTCTCTTTATCGAGAATGAATATATCAAGGTCATGATCCTGCCGGAATTGGGTGGTCGCATACACATGGCTTATGATAAGGTGAAACAACGCCATTTCGTATATTATAATCAAGTGGTGAAACCTGCTTTGGTAGGTCTTACCGGTCCGTGGATATCAGGAGGAATCGAGTTCAACTGGCCGCAACATCACCGCCCCTCTACTTTTCTGCCTACCGATTTTTCTATCGAGGAGAATGCCGACGGCAGTAAAACGATCTGGTGTAATGAAGTGGAGCGCATGTTCCGTACCAAAGGGATGCAGGGTTTTACACTCTATCCGGGTAAGGCTTATATTGAAATTAATGTGAAGATTTATAATCGTACAGCATTTCCTCAGACATTCTTGTGGTGGGCCAATCCGGCCGTGGTGGTGAATGACCATTACCATTCGGTGTTCCCACCCGATGTAAATGCTGTGTTCGATCATGGTAAGCGGGATGTATCTTCTTTCCCTATTGCTACCGGGGTGTATTATAAACAAGACTATTCGGCCGGGGTGGATATTTCCAAATATAAAAATATTCCTGTTCCCACTTCTTATATGGCTATCCAATCGAAATATGATTTTGTAGGTGGTTATGAAGACGATATCCGGGGAGGTTTGCTACATGTTGCCGACCATCATGTTTCTCCGGGTAAGAAACAATGGACTTGGGGAAACGGGGATTTTGGCAAGGCTTGGGACCGGAATCTTACGGATGAGGACGGACCTTATATCGAACTGATGACAGGAATGTATACGGATAACCAGCCGGACTTTTCATGGTTGCAACCTTATGAGGAGAAGTCGTGGGTGCAATATTTCATGCCTTACAGCGAGGTGGGTTATGTAAAGAACGCCACTAAGGATGCCCTGTTGAATGTAGAACTGAAAGACGGCAATGCCCGTTTGGTTCTTTATACGTCAGGTGTCAACAAGGATGTGCATCTGTTGGTGAAAGATATCCGGGGAGCATTGCTGTTCGATAAAACGATTCAGGTTTCTCCGGTAGAGCCGTTCATTGCCACTTTCCCGGCCGAAGGGTTGAAAGAGGAAGAGATCCGGGTAGAGGTCCGGGATAGCGAGGGCAAGGTAATGTTGACTTATCAGGCTGATAAGCCGGAGATAAAACCGGTACCGGATCCTGCTAAGGCAGCAAAAGATCCGAAGGAGATCGCTTCGATGGAACAACTGTTCCTGACCGGGCTTCATTTGGAGCAATATCGCCATGCTACCTATAATCCGATGGATTATTATATGGAAGCATTAAGGCGTGAACCGGGAGATGTACGGTGCAATAATGCCATCGGGTTGTTGCTGATGCGTAAAGGGCAGTTTACTGCTGCCGAGAAGTATTTCCGTACGGCTGTGGACACGCTGACCGAACGCAATCCCAATCCATATGACGGTGAACCCTATTATAATTTAGGCTGGAGCTGCAAGATGCAGGGAAAGATGGACGAAGCTTATGATGCGTTTTTCAAATCGGCCTGGAATGCGGCCTGGCAGGATGCCGCTTATTATGCCCTGGCACAAATAGATACGGCAAGGGGTAAGTATGAGAGTGCTTTGGATAAGGTGGAACGTTCGCTCATCCGTAACTGGCACAATCATAAGGCCCGCCAGTTGAAAGCCTCTATTCTGCGTAAACTAAACCGGAAAGAAGAAGCATTGGAACTGATACGGGAATCTTTGAAAATAGACCGTTTCAATATGGGATGCCGTTTCGAGCATTATTTATTGACGGAGGATCAGAATTTACTGGCAGAGATGACTGGATTAATGCGCCGTTGGGAACATACATTTATTGAATATGCGCTCGACTTTGGCGGTGCGGGTCTGTATGATGAAGCCATTTTGTTTTTGGAAAGCTATCTTTCGGAAACCCGTAAAGTGTATCCGATGATTTATTATGCCCTCGGGTATTTTCATGCCTGCCGGGGAGAGAAAGCGCATGCACTGGACTATTACCGGAAAGCGGAAAAGGAAGACCACTCCTATTGTTTTCCGAACCGTATAGAAGAGGTCTTGATTTTGCAAAATGCCTTGGAATTGAACGACCGGGCTGCTAAGGCCGCTTACAGCTTGGGGAACTTCTGGTATGCTGCCCGGCAGTATGACCGTGCCATTGAATGTTGGGAGACCTCGGCCGCTATTTGTCCTGATTTCCCTACCGTATGGCGTAACTTGTCATTGGCGTATTATAACAAACAGGATAATAAGGCCAAAGCATTGGAGGCGTTGGAAAAGGCATTCCGTCTGGATGAGAACGATTCACGTATCTTGATGGAGTTGGATCAATTGTACAAGCGTTTGGGGTATTCGCATGAACGGCGTCTTGCATTTCTTGAAACTCATTTGTCCACAACGGAAGAACGGGATGACTTGGCTATCGAACGCATCACGCTCTATAATCAACTGGGACGTTATGATGAGGCGAAAGCATTGATTGCCGGTCGTAAATTTCATCCGTGGGAAGGTGGAGAAGGAAAGATTACCGGTCAGTACGTGTTGTGCCGGGTGGAGCTTGCCAGGGTGGCATTGCGTGAACAGCGTTATGCGGACGCATTAGCTTTGCTGGAAGAGACGGATCAGTATCCCCACAATTTAGGAGAGGGCAAACTGGCAAATGCCGAAGAAAATGATATTTGGTATTATAAAGGAGAGGCTTACCGGGGTTTGGGTGATGAAGAGAAGGCGAAAGTTTGCTTCGAGAAAGCGACTGTCGGTTCCGCCGAACCGCAGCAGGCATTCTATTATAACGATCAGCAGCCGGATAAGATATTTTATCAAGGTCTGGCCTGGCGTGCATTGGGAGATGAGAACCGGGCTCGGGGTTGTTTTAACAAGCTGATCAAACATGGAGAAAAGCACTTGTTTGATACTTGCCGCATCGATTATTTTGCCGTTTCATTGCCCGATCTGGCTATTTGGGAAGACGACTTGAACAAGCGGAACCGCATTCATTGCAATTATGTGATGGGACTGGGTTATCTGGGATTGGATGAAATCCCGGAAGCTGCCGGCTTTCTGGATAAAGTCATAGAGTTGGATATCAATCATCAAGGTGCGCAAATTCACCGCAGTTTATGTGACGCTTAATTTTTATATGAGAAGATCTCCATAGGTTTGCATATGGGGATCTTTTTTCTTTTCAATACTTTATAATGAAGGTAATACACGAAATCGCAGGTTATACGGCAATGGGTGAACCTGTTTTTTATTTTAAGGTAGTCAATGCTTCCGGTGCCTGGGTAGGATTTACCAATTGGGGAGCCCGGTGGATTGAAGCGGGGGTACCCGATAGTGAAGGACGGCTGACGGATGTGATAACCGGTTATGATAATCCGATGGAGTATTTGTCCGATACCTATTATATGGGAGCTACGGTCGGTCGTTTTGCCAACCGGATCGCAAACGCATCGTTTCTGATAGACGGCCTTACCTATCGGTTGGAGACGAATGACGGGCGACATACAAATCATGGAGGCTATTCCGGTTTTCATCAGCGATTGTGGAAATGGGAAAAGTTGGCTGACGGCATCTGTTTTATGTTGGCTTCACCGGATGGCGATGGAGGATATCCCGGTAATTTGGAGGTAACGGTGGAGTATCGCTGGAGCGAATGCAATGAATTGTCGGTGGATTATTTCGGAGTGTCGGACAAGCCTACCTATTTGAATATGACGAATCATGCCTATTTCAATTTAAGCGGAACAAAGGAGAAGATTCTTTCGCATTCATTGTATATTCCTGCCCAAAAGATAGTAGAGACAAACGCCGGGTTTATCCCTACGGGTATGGTAACTCCGGTGGCAGGCACTCCTTTTGATTTCACTTGCCGTAAACAACTTGGTGAGGATATATATACGGATAATCAGCAGTTGCGTGATAATAGGGGATATAATCATTGTTATATCCTGAAAGAACAGCCTTCCCATGATATGGTATTGGCGGCTTGTCTCTGCGAACCTGTATCCAAGCGCCGTCTGACAGTGATGACGGATCTGCCGGGGGTATTACTCTATACGGCAGGCTATTATGAATCCCCCGATACGGCAGTCTGCCTGGAGACGCAGTTCTTTCCGGATACGCCTTCGCATCCTCATTTCCCTTCGTGCCTGTTAAGACTCGGAAACGAATACAGACAACGGACCGTCTACCGGTTTGACTTGGATTTTTCGGAATGATACAGGATGTTTTTTATCCCTTCTTTTTGGCTTTGTATTCCGAGGGAGGTATGCCCATCGTTTTAGTAAATAACCGGGAAAAGTAGAGAGAATCTTCATAACCCACCAACGGACTGATCTGGCTGATTTTCATATCGGTGAAATCCAGATAGTGGCATGCTTCCTGTATTCTTAGATAGTTCAGATACCGCAAAGGCGAAGATCCGGTCTTCTCTTCGAACAGGTTGGAGAAATAAGAAGTGGATAATTTTACTTCACCGGCAATGTCCGTCAGACGAATCTTCTTATTCAGGTTCTCTTTCATGTAATGAATGGCAAGCTGTACTACATCTTTTCGTGAATAGTTCATAGAACCGCAGTCACGGTATTCTCCGATAAATTTCATAGAACCTAAAAAGTGGAACAGGCTGGTGGTGGCGTACAACATATAATTCTTGTTGTATCCGGAATTGATGGCGGAATAAATCTCCTCAAAGAGCGTCAGCCGTTCTTTTATCCGGGAGTGTGCTTCGGGAGTAATGTTACATGGACGGTCGAATCCGCTACTGAAGAACGCCGCCTTTTTCCCGTCGAAGTGTATCCAGTAGATGGTCCAGGGATTGGCGGTATTACTGCCATAAGCATGTGCCACGTGTTTGGGGAGAATAAAGAATTGGTTGGAATTGATTTCGTTCCGCCGGTGGGCCAGTTCAAACCAGCCTTGTCCTTCTACACAGTAGATAAGGACAAACTCATTAACCTCTTCGGCGGTACGTTCGCAATAATGAAAATTGGCATGCGGATAATAGCCTATATCAGTGATATATAGCTCCTGGCCCAGAGGGTCTTGTTTTAATTTTTCGATCAGGAAAGCCGGTAATACAATGGTACGCTCTCCTTTGAATCCATTTTTAATTCGTGGCATGTCTTGTCAGGTATAGGGTTGATAAATCTGAATATAACAGTTCGCGTTATCTGTATTCAAAGTTACCAAAATATTTCTAAACCGGATTGGTTTTATCATAAGTTTTTGATCGCTTTTTTTAGGGTAAGATTCTCCATATCCATAATTTTTTTCTCTATTGATTTCCCTTTCTTTTTAAGCTTACTTTGCATATGATAAATATAATTCTTATTAATATGTTTTTATGATAATATAAAGTGATAGATTTAAAATAATTATGTATGGAAAAACACATGTTTGAAGAACTTTCTTTCCGGAAAGTTTTTAAGTTCATTTTAGCCTTGTTGTTGTTTTCCTGTGGTGCGTCGGGATATGCCGGAGTACTTGACAACCGGGTTGTAAAAGGAGTGGTTAAGGATGAAACCGGTGAACCGCTGCCGGCTGTTACCGTGGTGGTGAAGGGTACGACCAACGGTGTCACTACCGATATGGACGGTGAGTACACTTTGTCTAATGTTCCCGCCGGTTCCACACTGGTATTCTCTTTTTTGGGAATGCAGACACAGGAGATTGTGGTACGAAACCAGAAACGTATCGATGTGGAGATGAAAGAAGATGCTGTCAGCATTGACGAGGTGGTGGTAGTGGCATTCGGTACTCAGAAGAAGGAGAGTATGGTCAGTTCCATCGAGACGGTGAAGCCGGCTGCGCTGAAAGTGCCTTCGAGTAACTTGACTACCGCACTGGCCGGGCGTATGTCCGGTTTGATAGCTTACCAGCGTAGTGGAGAACCGGGACAGGACAATGCCGATTTCTTTATCCGTGGTGTGACGACTTTCGGTTATAAAAAAGACCCGTTGATCCTGATCGACGGTATCGAAACAACGTCTACCGAACTGGCTCGTTTGCAGCCGGATGATATCGCTGCTTTTTCTATCTTGAAAGATGCGACCGCAACCGCTTTGTATGGTGCACGTGGTGCTAACGGCGTTATTCAGGTGCAGACAAAAGAAGGAAAGGAAGGGCCGGCTAAGGTCAGTTTACGCGTGGAGAATTCATTTTCATCCAATACGTCGAATATAGAGCTGGCAGACCCGATCACTTACATGCAAATGGCCAATGAAGCGGCTGTTACACGTAATCCGTTGTCTCCGTTGGTCTATTCGCGCGAGAAGATTGCCAATACGATTGCGGGTAAGAATCCTTATCTGTATCCGGCCAACGACTGGCGTAAGTTGATGACTAATCCGCTTGTGGCAAACCAACGTGCCAATTTGAGTGTGAGCGGTGGTGGTAAGGTAGCCCGTTATTATATTGCGGCCACTTTCTCGAAAGATAATGGTAACCTGAAGAATGACAAGTATGCCGGTTATAAGAATAATATCGATTTGAGCACTTATCAGTTACGGTCGAATGTAAATATTAATCTGACAAAGACGACTGAGGCTATTGTGCGTCTGGCCGGTACGTTCGACGATTACACCGGTCCATTGGATGGCGGTGATACGATGTATAAGAAGATCATGGTTTCCAATCCGGTATTGTTTCCGGCTTATTATCCGTCTTCCGACCTGCCTTCTGCCAAGCACGTGTTGTATGGTAATGCACTGTACAATAACGGTGTGGAATACACGAACCCTTATGCCGAGTTGACAAAGGGATATAAAGATTATTCGAAATCGACGATGGACGCACAGTTCGAGTTGAAACAGGACCTGTCGTTCATCACGAAAGGATTGAATGTTCGTGGTCTGTTCAATACTTCCCGTTATGCCTATTTTGAGGTGGGACGTGCATCGAATCCTTATTTCTATAATGTAGGATCTTATGACAAGAATAGCTCGTATACCATCATGCAATTGAACGAAGATGCCAACCCGACGGAATATCTGGAGTCTACCGGTTCATGGACAGACGTACAGTCTACGGTCTATATGGAGGCGGCTATGTCTTACAACCGTTCTTTCGGTAATCATGATATAAGCGGTTTGCTGGTTTATCAACGTCGCGAAAAGAAGGTATCCAATATCACTGACGATTCGGGGAAAGACAATTTGCAGAAATCGTTGCCTTACCGTAACCAGGGCTTATCCGGCCGTTTTACTTATGCATTCGACAATCGCTATATGGCTGAGTTTAACTTCGGGTACAACGGTTCGGAACGCTTTTACCGTTCGGAACGTTACGGTTTCTTCCCGGCTATCGGTGTCGGTTATGATATTTCGAACGAGAAGTTCTGGAAACCATTGAAAAAGGTTCTTCCCAAGTTTAAGTTGAAATATACCTATGGTCTGGTCGGAAATGATGCGATTGGTGACGAAGACGACCGTTTCTTCTATCTTTCCGAGGTGGATGCAAACGATGCCGGCAAGAGCTATAATTTCGGTACGGACTTCAATTATACAAAGAACGGTGTGACCGTGAGGCGTTATGATAACCGTGATATCACTTGGGAGAAAGCCTACAAATCGAATTATGGCGTAGAATTTACATTGTTCGACGGATTGAATATCCAAGCCGACTATTTTACGGAACACCGTACTAATATCCTGATGGATAGGGAGTCTATACCTTCTACAATGGGACTTTCGGCAAAGGTGCGTGCCAATGTGGGTGAAGCGAAAGCGCGTGGCTTGGACTTGTCGCTCGATTATAACAAGGCATACCGGAATGGCATGTGGTTGCAGGTGCACGGAAACTTCACCTATGCCCATAGCGAATTCCTGAAATATGAAGAACCGGAATACAATGAGAAGTACAAACTTCACGTCGGACAATCGTTAAATCAGGAATTCGGTTATATTGCCGAGCGTCTGTTCATTGACGATGCCGATGTGGCCAACTCTCCGAAGCAGACCTTTGGCGAATATGGGGCGGGTGATATCAAATACCGGGATGTAAACGGTGACGGACAGATTACCGAACTGGACCAAGTGCCTATCGGTTTTCCTACCGTTCCGGAAATCATCTACGGTTTCGGTTTCTCTTTCGGTAGCGCCCGTTTTGACGTTTCCGCTTTCTTCCAAGGGTCTGCCCGTTCCTCTTTCTGGATCGATGCAAAGAATACTTCTCCGTTTGTGCACGTATACGAGGATACCAATTGGGATAACACTTATATGTGGAAGGATATTCCTTTGCTGAAAGCTTATGCAGACAACCATTGGACAGAGACCAACCGGGACATTTACGCTTTGTGGCCACGCCTGAGTACGACCCGTATGGAGAACAATATCCAGAAAAGTACCTGGTTTATGCGTAACGGTGCTTTCCTGCGTATGAAGACGCTGGAAGTGGGATATACTTTCCCGGAGACATTGACGAAAAAGGCTTATATAAATTCGGCCCGTATCTATTGTAGCGGTAACAACCTGTTTGTTTTGAGCGGATTCAGCATGTGGGATATCGAAATGGGAGGTAATGGCCTGGGATATCCTATTCAACGGGTGATTAATATAGGTGTTCAATTAACTTTTTAAATGAAGGAGACGAAAGCAATGAAATATAATCTTAAAAATAAATTGAGAAATCTGGCATGTGTCTCGTTATTGACCGGCGGAATGTGGGGATTGAGTGCATGTAGTGACTATCTGGATGTCGTGCCCGATAATGTCGGTACGATCGAACATTCTTTCAGCAACCGTAATGAAGCCGAGAAGTATCTGTTTACCTGTTACTCATACATCCCTGAGTATCATAGCGAGCGTGCCAACGTGGGATTGATGGGAGGTGACGAGTTGGCTACTTTTTATCCCATCCAGAGTGGGGATGATTATGCAACCTGGCGTATCGGTTTGGGATATCAGAATGTGAACGATCCTTATATGAATTATTGGGATGGCGGTAATGGGGCAGCCCACAGCTTGTACGAAGGACTTCGTGATTGCAATACTTTCCTTACTTATGTTTCCGATCTGAACTATGTAGGTGATCTTGCACCTTCCATGCGGAAGAGATGGCTGGCGGAGGTAAAATTCCTGAAGGCTTATTATCACTATCTGCTGTTGCGTATGTATGGTCCGATTGTGATTATTAATGAGAATCTGCCTATCTCTTCCACACCCGAAGAGGTGCGCTTGAAACGTGCCCCGGTCGATAAGGTGGTGGCTTTTATTTCCGACCTGCTTGATGAAGCAAAAACAGATTTGCCTGTGAAAATAGATGATCAGGCAACCGAACTGGGGCGTATCACCCGTCCGGCCGCTTTGATGCTGAAAGCTAAGTTGCTGGTGATGGCAGCCAGCCCGTTGTTCAATGGAAATCCGGATTATGCCGATTTTACGAATAAAGACGGGGAGCATCTGTTTAGTCAGGAATACAGCGTACAGAAATGGATCGATGCCCAAGAGGCCTGTGAAGAAGCAATCGAGATGTGCGAACAGGGAGAGGGCGGTGTCAGCCCGGAGATCGTATTGCACGAAACCCATACGAACATGCTGTTCAGTGACCGGTTGAAACGGGAGTTGAGCTTGCGTGAATGCGTGACGGAGAAATGGAACGATGAACTGATCTGGGGATTGTCCGGTCGTCCGGTAAGCGGCTTGCAGCAGTCTTGTATGTCACGTGTCGGTAAATATCCGTCGAATATGCACGGTGCTTCCGAGAAGATTAACCCGACCATGTATGTTACGGAATTGTATTATACTAAAAATGGTATTCCTCTCGACGAGGATAAGGAGTGGGAATATGCCAACCGTCTGAAAGTGAAGAAAAATACCAGTAACACGGCGAATGAATTTTATCTGATACCGGATTACGAAACGGTGACTGCCAATTTCGACCGTGAACCTCGTTATTATGCCAATATCGGTTTTGACGGTGGTTTGTGGTATCAGAGTAACTGTGTTTCCGGAAACTCATCCGATATTTGGCAGTTGAAAGGACGTGCCGGTCAGGCACAAGGTATCTTAGGAGCTTACGGATATTCTAAAACAGGTTATTGGGCAAAGAAACTGGTCAATCTGGGTTTCGTAAACACAGAGAGCGGCTGGAACTCGGAACAGTATCCGTGGCCGGAATTTCGTTTGGCCGATCTGTATTTGCTGTATGCAGAGGCTGTGAATGAGGCTTCCGATTCGGAAGCGGCCCGTACTTTGGCAATCAGCTATGTCGATAAAATCAGAGAGCGTGCCGGTTTGTCGGGTGTAAAAGAATCTTGGGAAGAGCATTCGCGTAAACCGAATAAGTTCAGAACGCAGTTGGGATTACGGGAAATTATCCAGCGTGAACGCACCATCGAGCTGATGTTTGAAGGGCAGCGTTTCTGGGACGTCCGTCGTTGGAAGATTGCCGATAAAGAATATAACAAGACGCTGATGGCATGGAATCCCCGTGGCAAAACAGTGGATACTTATTATCAGCTCACTACGATGTATACGCAGCAGTTTGTGGCACCGCGCGATTACTTTTGGCCGATTAAAGAGAAATCGTTGGTAATCAATCCCAATCTGGTGCAGAATCCGGGATGGCAATAAATGGTTTTAGGATTAAAAACAGAAAGAAATATGAAATCAATAAAAATATATGCACTCGCTTTAGGGCTGTTGGCGGTCTTTGCCGGTTGTCAGAACGACGTTGTGAAGCCTTTGGAAAACGACAAGGAAGCACCGGCGCCGGTACGTGATGTTACTTATACAAAGATGTCCGGTTCGGTACTTCTTACCTATACCCTGCCTTCGGATCCGGACTTGCTTTATGTGGCGGCGAGTTATACGAACAAGGCAGGAAAGAAATACGAATTCAAGGCTTCCTACTTCACCAATACATTGCTTGTAGAGGGTTTTGGAGATACGGACACTTATTCGTTGGATGTATATGCCGTGGATCGCAGTGAAAATTATTCGGAACCGGTGAATATACAGGTTGCGGCAGATACGCCTCCGGTGCAGGCTGCTTACGAAACATTGGAGGTACAACCGGACTTCGGCGGAATGACTTTCTCATTTGACAATGCTTCGAAAGCCGACCTCACAGTGTACGTCTCTACTCCGAATGCAGACAATGAAATGGTCAATGCGGAGACTTTCTATACAGGATTGGCGAAAGCGACTTTCTCTGTACGTGGTTTTCTGGATGTTCCCCGTGATTTTGAGATCTGTTTTGAAGATAAATGGGGAAACAGATCTCCGGTGAAAAAGGAAAACCTGACTCCGATATACGAGGCCGAACTCGATAAGAAGAAGTTTAAAGAAGTTATTTTGCCGGGCGATTTCCCCTGTACTTTCTATGAGAGCAAGATGGAATACATCTGGGACGGACGGGCGGCAGCCGATGGTGACGGACAAACCGGCGCTCATACGGGTATCGAAGAACACGATGGCCCTACCTGGTTCACTTTCGATCTCGGTGTGCTGGCCAAGTTGAGTCGTTTCAATTTGAAATTCGTGCAAGACGATAAGCACTTCTATAATGACGTTTCTCCGAAGATCTATGAAGTCTGGGGATGTGCGGAATTGGATAAATCCGGAAGTTGGGACAGTTGGACAAAACTGCTTCATATTGAGAATGAAAAGCCGTCCGGCCTGCCGGGAAGCGAACTGACCGAAGACGACCGTCTGGCCGCCAAGGAAGGGGATAACGCGAATTTCCCGTTGGATGCACCGCGTGTACGCTATATCCGCATTAAGTGTATCGATAACTGGACCGGTAACTCGAATATGACGTTTACGGAAGTTACTTTCTGGGGAAATGATAAATCGGAAACGAATAATTGATAAATGCTTGAATTATGAAATTGATAGTTAAATATATATCGGCAATAGGAGTGTTGCTTTTGTTGCTTGGCAATTTTTCCTCTTGCACCAAGATGGATGATTATCTGAAGTATACAGATGGAAAGGAAATACTGTATATCGGCAAGCCGGAGGCGATGCAGATGCGTTCGGGCAGGGAACGTGTACAGTTCTACGGTATTCTGATCGATCCGAAGATTACCCGGCTGCGTATCACTTACAACATGGGAAAGGATGTGATCGACCTGCCCGTTCAGCGTCAGGAGGGAGCGGAAGTGTTTACATATGATATTCCGTTGAAAGAGGGTATTTATAACTTTGTAGTACAGACTTTTGATGATGAAGGACATGCTTCCGTACCGGAATCGCTGATCGGTTCTTCTTACGGCTCGATCTATGAGAGCACATTGTACAACCGGGGCATTTCGTCTGTGAAATGTGAGAACAACTCTACCACGATTAGCTGGTCTACTGCCGATAGCCATTCTCCGTACGTCCATATCTGGTATACGGACGTCAATGAGCAGGAACGTATGGTTCAGGTAGAACAGAGTGAACAGGAAACCGTTTTAGAGGAGTACAAATCGATGAGTGGTTTCAGAATGAAAACTTATTATCTGCCGGATACGGCTGCTGTGGATATCTTTGACATTGAGGCGAATGTGGAGGCGGATGAAACATTGACGGGGACTGTGATGAAGAATGCTACCGAACCGTTTGCGCGTCAGGATGAGGGGACAGAAAAGAGCGGTGTATTGAAAGATTGGGAATATACTCCTAATCTGCTTACTCAAAACGGCGGTCGTACGGGAACTTTCTATGAGGCTTCTGCCGGTAAGACATTTATCAATATGTCTACTCTCAATTATGACAGTGCCATTGAAAACGGTAAAATCTGGCAAAAGGTGACCTTGCCTGCCGGAACCTATGAATTCTCCTTTAATGTGAATACCTCTAAGGGGAATAATCTGAACCCGTATGGCGC
>ERZ780166.867-NODE-867-length-19610-cov-5.275428_pt1 | contig 19610 bp, 14 predicted proteins | sample MGYA00511366_ERZ780166 | MGnify/ENA primary metagenome ERZ780166 (study PRJEB29588, sample SAMEA2162231) | human gut metagenome | biome: human gut; feature: human-associated habitat; material: faeces | place: Denmark | collected 2008/2010 ...
CAAGATACAGAAGCAACTATAATAACATCTCTTCTTTCAAAAAGTGCAGAAGTTGCAGAGTGCCTAAGTTTATCTATTTCTTCATTTATATTCTCTGTAACTTCATTTTTGTTGTTCTCTATAATCATTTTACTAGTAGCAATCGGAATTTTTATTTCATGAATCCATAATTCTATAAAATCTTTATAATCTTCTTGTAAATACTTATACATATTTACATTTTCTAACATAGATTTGCCCATATCTTTAATAATATCTTCCATCATTTTTGTTTCTACGTAATTAGTTTTAGGTAAAAGTTCTGTTATTAAATATTGCTCTTGCAAATCTTCCATTCTCGTTTTTATAGTGTTATAATATTGTTCTTTCGAATAGTATTCTATAAAAAATCCAATGAAAAATGCTAAACAAATAGCTACTGGTACATATATTTTTATATATAATTGTACATCATATGGAATCAAAAAAATTTCTATACTAATTATTGTTAAAATTAATAAAATAATATATATAATTTTGTCTTTTAAAAATTTTTTCATTTTAATCCCCATGTCACTGCTTGGCGGTGAATCAAATAATAATGAAAAACGTGCTTTTTACGTTTTTACTGTGTGAAATCGTAATATCTCAACATATATTCAATAGTTTAATCGCATTGAATTTATTATAACAGCCCGCTGCCAAGAATAATACCCATATATTTTTTTAAAGAGAACAAATTATTTTTGTTAAAGTTACTATATAAAGCTTCCAGATTTTCCTCGGAATGCTCTGTCTCCTTAGAATATATTCTCATAAGAGTTATCTGTTTCTCAAAAGTGAATTCTTTTTCAGTGCGGCAGGCTGATGAACCTAAAAGCTCCTGCATTATAAGTGCGGTACAGGCAAGTTTAACTTTTTCTGATAATTTTTCATCGAACACAGCTCTCAGGAAATATCTGTAGATATAGTAGACAAGCAGATGCTCGTACTCGTACTCACGTTCATTGACAATGTTGGAATTTTCTCTACATTCAGGCATTCCCTCTGATACAAAAGCGATAGCGCTTGAGAGTATTTGCGTCCATTCAGGCTTAATATGTTCCAGATCATCATACAGCTTAAGCCAGCCGGAGAGAGTTTCCGGTGTTTTTTTATAATTTCCGTATTTCTTTTCAAGCTTTTGGATTCTCTTATTACAATAATCTGTATTTTTATAGTTATCTAATACTTTATCTATTTTTCTGCTTCTGATTCGTTTCTGAATTGCATGTGAAAAATCAAGCATAAGAACTGCACGATACTTAACAGGCATGCTTCTGTTCTGACAAATCGAATATGCTATAGCTCTTGCCTGACAGAGCTTGAAATAAAGCGACGCATCTATATTGTTGTAGCCTGAAACCGGCTCGCTGTTTTCTGAAAGCTTGAATGTAATCGGCTCCCTGCGCTTCATAATAAGTTCAACGGCAACAGGACACGAGAGTGAAATGCCTATTTCCATGGTATTTCCGAATTCCGTTATGTGTCTTGGAAAGTTCGTGCATGTCTCACACAGCTTGTCTTCACCAAGCTCAGTATATATATCACATAGATTTCTGTCATTTAGGAACGGACATCTTCCATGTTCCTGAAGAATGAATCTGTCCTCTATAGGATAATCTACAAGCATGCTTCTGAGCCTGTCTCCGAAAGCGCCTTCAACACTTTTATAATATGCACTTGATTTTTTATCCACATCAACTTCCCATCCTGCACAGCAGGTATCAATACAGGTTCCTCCAATGCATGCAAAGTCCTTGTAGTACTCAGGTACTCTTATCTTCATAGCTCTCCTTATACATCCATATAAAATTATTTGGCTTTTTTCGCAAAAAAGAACACCAAAATGAAAACATTCTGGTGCCCTTATTGATTCATATACTATTACAGATACCAATTATATGCACTGTTATAATAATTGTTGTACATTCCGTCTGCACCGTAAGAAGTTACAGATGCACTTGCATTCTCTGCGGCACTGCTGATATCAGATGCTCTTACAAAAGTCTGATATGCCATTGAACCGGAACCATTGAATAACTTCTTGACATCAGAAATATCGGACTTCTTGAATGTATCCTCATCAATAGACAGTGTCTTGTCCGAATTGATGGTAATGCCAACCTTCTCAAGAGAACTCTTGTAGGCATTTGCCTGACCTGTCATAAATGACACCTTACCGGTCACCTTGGAATTGGTGGTATCGGCAGCTTCCTCAATCAAGGAATTATAATTCTTCACATAGTCCTTTACTGCAGAAGTAATATCGTTCGTTACCTTATCAGCCTTCTTGAAAAGGCTCTTGGATGCGCTTGTGTCAGTAAGCTTGCCTGCAGCCTCGTAGAGACTGTCTGCTACATCCTTTACCTCTGTAAGCTCTCTCTTCTGTGCAATGGCATTCTTGTTAGAGTTCAACTTAGTTGAAGTGGTATTAGATTTATCTGTAGAAGCTGTCTTATTGTAATAAGAGCTGACAAGCTTCTTATATGCTCCACTTCTTATGGTTGAATATTCCGATAATGAGGAATACAGACCACTCGTAAACGAACTGTTGGCTGAGCTGTTATTAAAACTTCCAAACAATGTACTAATCGACAACGACATAATATGCACTCCTTTCTATAATAATATGCTATCATCTAAAAAATTTTCTTTTTCACTTTTTAGCATATACTTATTTTTTCTTTTTGTCAATATTCCTGTTATAAAAAATATATATCGTATAGAATACAAGAAGTATCACGGATGCAAGGGAAGCATAGTATCCTATATACCAATAATTGATTCCGTTATAGTATATCTTATAGTCGTACTCCCCCACAGGAACCTTGAAGGAGACATTTTTAATTGCCCCGGCCTCTGCCTGTGCAAGCTGGTGCGTTGTCAGGTTCTCCACAACATATCCTCTATAATAGAACAGAGGAAGCTCAATCAACCCTTCCGCTCCCGATGAATTGGAGGCATGCAGGTAGATATTGGTATATTCCTTCTTATAATCACTTACATCGACAAATATTGTTTTACAATTCTGCTCATTCAGATTTATCGACGTCAGCGTATCACCAACCATAGGATAGTACTCCATCATGCCGATATCGTTTGCATATTCCGTGTCATTCCGGGTTATCGAATTGAGATGTACAACATCCTTGGTTGTCATCAGTCCTATTGATGACCAGATATATTGTCCAAGCAGCATAAAAGCTATCACCGATGTTACTGTATACTTTACTTTTCTGTTTTCAAGCATGCTGATGGCGAAAACAATGGCAATAGCGAAAAACACGGTTGCAATCGTGAGAAATCGGTATGGCCACTGTATATTAGCCAATGCGTTTGCCGCGTAAAGTGTCAACTGGTTTATGCGTGTGCCCGCCATAAAATTCTGGAGGAACGATATTATTCCATCCCATGGGAATGTCGTGAGGCATAAAGCTGTGAAAAAGACTGCCATCGACGAAAAAAAGATGAATGGTTTATTTTTAACAGCCTTTTGTCTATATCTTATGAAAACATATATTATGACAAGCAGTCCAAGCCCGAATGCGATTCCGAGTCCGGTATACACTTCCCTAAAAAATCTGACCTCAAGAAACATCTGGGGTATATCAACTCTGAACAAGTCCGCAAGGTGTATTCCATTCGCCTGCATTGTACAGTCAATGTCCTTCCACTTGGTGATGACAACATTCTCATTCTTCATGCTGTCGAGAAAAGGGAGAATGAAATACATATTGACTGCAATGGAAGCTGACGCGGTCTTGAGCAGATTCAAAAAACGATTCAGCTTAAATGTCCTCTTAAAAAGAACCAGACATGTCAGAACAGTTGCCATGGCGACAAGTTCCGTGCTGATGATATGCGACTCAATTACCCCTGTGTAGCCTATCATTGGGACAATCCACTGGTGTGAATATCTTTTATCATCCACATCCATCGTATATATATTCCACAATCCTACAACAATAAGGGAAAAAAATCCCCATGCGGTTATCTCCCCTATTGACGCCCTTCCGTAGGTATCCGAAAAATGATAGGTGGAGAAAATAAAGAGAAACGCTCCGAGCAGTCCGTATTTTCTGTTGCACGTTATTTTCTTTACACAAAAATAAAACGCTATAACAGAAAAAGCATTAATCATGAAAATAAACGCTTTGAAAGAAAACTGCAATGTGAAGCCCATAAGTCTCATAACTGCCGGAATATAAAGGAATGCATCACCGTAAAACAGAGGTGTCGCATATCCGTATCCTGAATTGATGAGAGGATATATGCTCACTGGGAACTGCCCCGATAAAAGTCCTTCTTTTATTCCTTCGATTCTATCAAGGTGGAAGCGTGAATCATGACCTAAATAAATCACATCATTATACAGAGGAATACACGATATTATAAGCATTCCGACAAGAAGAAGAGCTGTAGCTGCCTCCTCTTTTGTCGGGCATATTCTGCCGGAGTCTATAAGCCCGGCGAAACATGTTATGGTAAAAAGCAGCATGACTGTAATCAGCCCCATATAGTATATATAATCAGTGCGCCGGAAAACAATATTATCTATTTTCACCGGAGCAGCATTATTTGACAAAAATGTGCAGCTCACAGGATTACTCAGTCTGCCGAACCATGTTTCCAAGGACTGAATATTATTTTCTGCTGTGAGGCTTATACTCTGTATTACTTTCGCGCCATTATATACATATATGATTGTTGATGTCTCAGCACATTCATAGTTAACTTTAAGAAAGTATCTTCCCATAGGAAGTGAGACAGGCTCCGTGACATACCGGTACATCTCACTATTGTTCCGGGAAAACGCCGCAGTGTCTGATGACTCACTGTATCTGCTTCCCGATATATCTACGCTGTATTCCCTATCCGGCAATAAAATTAATATAATAAAAAATAATGCAAGCACTAATTCTATTGCACATGGGATAATATATTTGTTCTTTTTTATTTCTTTTTTCATAGTTTTTGTCATTCTCTTTATTTTCACAATATTAAGGCTCTTCCCGGGAAAATTATTTGTAAAACAACATGCCGGAAAGCTGCCCTATAAGAGCATTATCGCAGAAACATCATAACAAGCACAAGTATACCAAGAATGATTCTGTACCATCCGAATACTGTGAAATCATGCTTCTTTATATAACCCATGAGAAACCTGATTGCTATAATGGATACCACAAATGCTACAACCATTCCAAGTATAAGCGCAGCTGCCTCAGCAGCGGTGAATGCGAAGCCGAACTTGATAAGCTTTAATAGGCTTGCACCGAACATTACAGGTATTGCAAGGTAGAAGGTAAATTCAGCGGCAGCAGTTCTTCCTACACCGATAATCATAGCACCTACAATGGTTGCTCCCGAACGTGAGGTTCCCGGTATAAGAGCAAGCACCTGGAATATTCCTATGAGCGCAGCGGTTTTGAATGTAATGCTTCCTATATCATTAATCTTAAATTCTTTACCCTTGTGAAGTTTTTCGACAATTATAAATGCAATACCATATACAATGAGCATAACCGCAACTATAGGCGCATTGTAGAAAAGCTCATCGATTTTATCGTTGAACGGAATTCCGATGATTGCGGCAGGAAGGCATGCAACGAGTATCTTGCACCATAAAATAAGTTTATCCTTGTTCCATGCAGGCTTCCTGGAATTATCCTCCTTTTTTACCAAATCAACAGGAAGAAGCTTCTTGAAGTATATAACAATTACAGCCAGAATCGCTCCAAGCTGTACAAGGACATCAAACATTTCCTTGAATGCATCACTCATATTGAGCTTCATAAATTCATCAACAAGAATAAGGTGCCCTGTACTGCTGATAGGAAGCCACTCAGTTATACCCTCCACTATTCCTAAAATAATAACCTTTAAATATTCAATCCATTCCATGTTATGTATCCCCTTAATCAAAAATAAAGGACTGTCACACTAAAAGCGAAACATTAAGTATAACAGTCCTTTTTCATTCATTTATTCTTCGTCATTATTATCTTCACTGATAATCTTAATCTTGGATTCGTAAAGCTCCTCAATAGCAATTGATAATGGCTTATCAACTGACTTAACCTTTACAAGAGGTTCATCGCCTGCAATAAGCTGTCTTGCTCTCTTAGCGGTGGCAAGCACAATTGAATAACGGCTCTGTACAATAGGCTGCTCGCCCGGCTCAACATCGCTGTTAACAACTTCCATTAAGTCTGTATAAGATGGATGTAACATTATAATTCTCCTTCCATGACGGATATTCGTTCATATATTCCATTGACAAATGCTAAAGCTGCTGCTGTTTAATATATATACTTTAGCATTATGAAATATTGCCATAACTGTTATTATGTCTTGTTTTTTTTGTTTTGTCAATAGTTATTCTATATTCTGTATCTGTTCACGAACCTTTTCAATCTCAGTTTTCAAGGTGATTGCCCAGTCAGTGATAGATAAATCACTCGCTTTCGACAGGATTGTGTTGGCTTCACGGTTCATTTCCTGTGCTATGAAATCAAGCTTACGCCCCACACTGCCGCCTTCTATAAGAGTTGCCTTGGTACTCTCGATATGGCTTCTAAGCCGCACCGTCTCCTCGTCCACACATATCTTATCAGCAAATATTGTGACCTCTGTAGCTATCCTGCCCTCGTCAATGGATGTATCGGAGAGAAGCTCTGATACCTTATCCTCAAGTCTTACTCTGTATTCATCGACCACGAGGGGACTCCGTTTTTCTATCCTGGTTACAAGCTCAAGCATATTGTCAAGCTTATCGATAAGGTCATTCTTAAGGTGCTCACCTTCCGTTATTCTGGTCTGTACGAAGGCCTGACATGCCATATCCACCGCATGCTCCAACAGATGCCATACAGTCTCGTCATCACCGTCCTGATCCTCCATTGTAATAACTTCGGGCATTCTTGCAAGTGTAGATACATTCACATCATTATCTATGCCGAACTGTTCCGACATATACTTAAAGATACTCATATATTCACCTGCGAGGTCTTCATTATAGTGCAGGCATACTTTACCTTCTGAAAAGTCTTCAAAGGTGATAAATACATCTACCTTGCCTCTGCTGATATATTTCTTAAGTACATTTCTTATTCCCGCCTCATAGAAATTAAGCTTCTTAGGCATCTTAATACCGGTTTCAAGATATCTGTGATTGACAGACTTCATTTCGACCGTAATCTTATGGTCATCATCAGCAGCTTCATATCTGCCGAATCCAGTCATGCTTTTGATCATCGGATTTCCTCCATAATTATATATGTATTGCACTATCAGCACATACTTTGAAAAAATTATATCATATTTATTCAAAATATGCTACAATTATAATATGTTTTTAAGCTTTTCACGTTAAATATTATATATATACAGCATACAGCGTCAGCTGATACTGCCCTATCGTGAAAATGCAATTACCTATGTAATATAAAAGAAAGATGAGGAATCAAAATGGCATTCGATGGATTTGTAGTCGCTGCACTTGTCAAAGAAATGAATGACAAGCTGCTTGGTGGACGTTTATATAAAATAGCCCAGCCTGAGGAGGACGAGCTTTTCATCACAATCAAGAACAATAAGGAACAGTACAGGCTTCTTTTATCTGCGAGCGCAAGTCTCCCGCTTGTATATATATTGCAGGACAACAAGCCAAGTCCGCTTACCGCCCCGAACTTCTGTATGCTCCTCAGAAAACATTTGAGCAATGGAAGAATAGCTGCCATCACCCAGCCGGGACTGGAACGTATTATACGATTTGAAGTTGAACATTTAGATGAGATGGGCGATTTGTGTAAGAAGTTTCTAATTGTCGAGCTTATGGGAAAACACAGTAATATTATATTCTGCGATGAGAACGATATGATAATTGACAGCATAAAGCATATTCCTGCGTATGTAAGCTCTGTCAGGGAGGTACTTCCCGGACGAAAATATTTTATTCCCAACACCACAGGAAAGCACAATCCGCTGGCTGTCAGCATGAATGATTTCAGCATATATATTGGTGAAAAACCAATGCCCGTTTCCAAAGCACTCTACTCATCATTTACTGGGATAAGCCCTGTCAGTGCTGAGGAAATATGTCATCTTGCATCAATTGACAGCCAGACATCTGCCAATTGCCTGTCCGAACCGGAGCTTACACATCTGTGGGGAAATTTTCACAATGTTATGGAAGATATTATGTCCGGTGTTTTCTCGCCATGTATTGTGTATAAAAATGATGAACCGGTGGAATTTTCAGCGGTTCCGCTAACAATGTATAATATGGAAAGTAATGTGCAGGACAATGTACATGCGGATAGAAATATATCCTATGATTGTAATGAAAATTCCGCTCCACTGTACAGAATAGAAAACCTCCCTTCCATAAGCGCAGTACTCCAGAGCTTTTATGAAAAGAAAAACAATATTACCCGTATACGCCAGCGCTCAGCCGATTTAAGGCAGATTGTAAACACTGCTCTTGAGCGGAACAACAAAAAATATGACCTTCAGCTTAAGCAGCTTGCGGACACAGAAAAGCGTGAAAAGTACCGCATATACGGTGAACTCCTCAATGCCTACGGCTATGATATACCGGAAGGTGCCAAGAGCTTTGAGGCACTTAACTATTACACCAACGAGATGGTAACCATACCTCTTCAGGATGACCTGACCGCACATGAAAACAGTGTGAAGTATTTCGAGCGTTATAACAAGCTCAAGCGCACCTACGAGGCACTCAGCAAGCTGACGCTTGAGACCAAGGAGGAGATTGACCATTTAGAATCTATAAGCAACTCTCTTGATATAGCCGTCTCCTACGATGATTTAGTCCAGTTGAAAGAAGAGATGATTGAATATGGCTATATCCACCGCAAAGGCACTAAGGGAAAATCGGCTTCCGGCCGAAAAGAGAAAATTACAAGTAAGCCGTTCCACTATATTTCAAGTGATGGTTTCCACATGTATGTCGGAAAGAATAATTACCAGAACGAGGAGCTCACCTTCAAGGTTGCCACAGGAAATGACTGGTGGTTCCATGCCAAAGGCATCCCCGGCTCCCACGTGGTAGTAAAGACCGAGGGGAAAGAGCTGCCGGACCGTACTTTCGAAGAGGCGGGCAGACTGGCTGCCTACTATTCTAAAGGCAGGGAACAGGAAAAAGTGGAGATCGATTACGTCCAGAAAAAACAGGTCAAAAAGCCTGCCGGTGCCAAGCCGGGATTCGTGGTCTATTATACGAACTACTCCCTGATGATCGACAGCGATATCTCAGGTATCGAAAAGCTCAGCGACTGACCAGCCTATGCATCCGGCGCCTAATTTTATGCATATTTATACTGTATATTTTCCGTTTTATACATTTATGTGCATATTTTAATTTGTTTTATTCATTTTTATGATTTATTTATGCAACTTTTCTGCTTGCTTTTGCGAATATAATGTTGTATAGTAAATGTCAGAGCGTAACACACGATCCCAACATCTGATGCATTACGGATTGCTTCGTGCTTTTAGGCTTTTGCCCCTGGCATCATACACACTATAAAACGGAGGATTTTATCATGAAGGAAAAAGTAGTTTTAGCTTATTCCGGCGGTCTGGATACTACCGCTATCATTCCCTGGCTGAAGGAGAATTTTGACTACGAAGTTATCTGTGTCTGTGTCAACTGCGGACAGGCAGAGGAGCTCGACGGTCTGGAAGAGAGAGCCAAGGCCTGCGGCGCTTCCAAGCTGTATATTGAAGACGTTATCGATGAATTCTGTGATGATTATATTGTTCCCTGTGTCCAGGCTCATGCCGTATACGAGAACAAGTACCTGTTAGGTACCTCCATGGCAAGACCTCTGATCGCCAAGAAGCTGGTAGAGATTGCCAGAAAAGAAGGCGCTGTAGCTATCTGCCACGGTGCTACCGGTAAGGGTAACGACCAGATCCGTTTCGAGTTAGGTATCAAGGCTCTGGCTCCCGATATCAAGATCATCGCTCCCTGGAGAAGCGACAAGTGGAACATGGACTCCCGTGAATCCGAGATCGAGTACTGCAAAGCGCATGGTATCCATCTTCCTTTCTCCACCGATTCTTCCTACAGCCGTGACCGTAACATCTGGCACATCAGCCACGAAGGTCTGGAGCTGGAGGATCCCGGCAACGAGCCCAACTACGAGCATCTGCTTGTCTTAGGCGTAACTCCTGAGAAGGCTCCCGATGAGGGTGAGTATGTGACCATGACATTTGAAAAGGGTGTTCCCACTTCCGTTAACGGAGAGAAGATGAAGGTATCCGATATCATCCGTACCCTGAACAAGCTGGGCGGCAAGCACGGTATCGGTATCGTAGATATCGTAGAGAACCGTGTTGTAGGTATGAAGTCCCGTGGTGTCTATGAGACTCCCGGCGGTACCATCCTCATGGAGGCTCACCAGCAGCTGGAAGAGCTGATCTTAGACCGTGATACTTATGCATTCGAGAAGGAAATGGGTGCAAAGTTCGCAAGCCTGGTATACGAAGGCAAATGGTTCACTCCTCTCCGTGAGGCTGAGCAGGCTTTCATCGAGAAGACCCAGGAATATGTAACCGGTGAAGTGAAATTCAAGCTCTACAAGGGCAACATCATCAAGGCAGGAACCACTTCTCCTTACTCTCTGTATAATGAGAACCTGGCCTCCTTCACCACCGGTGATCTGTATGACCATCACGATGCAGAAGGCTTCATCAATCTGTTCGGTCTGTCCCTGAAGGTTCGTGCCATGAAGCTGCAGGAGAACGAGAAGAAGCTCGGCAACTAATAGTTATTCAGCGATTTTGTGAATAAAGCTATGAAATGATACAGTAAGAGGTGTCTATGATCACAATGCAGACAATTACTGCCGTGGGACTGGTCTATCTGATCGGTATCAACCTGGCAGGATTCATCATCATGGGCGTCGATAAAAAAAGAGCCATCCGGGGTGCCTGGCGCATCTCGGAGGCTTCTCTTTTTTTAACGGCGATATTGGGTGGCAGCCTGGGATGTATTCTGGGAATGCAGCATTTCCGGCATAAGACGAAGCACTGGTATTTCAAATACGGAATGCCGGCGATCCTGGTGGCACAGGTACTGCTTTTTGTCCTTTTATTCAGGTAGGAGTTATGCTATACTGATTGTATATAAGTTCAGTCTTTCATAATTACAGAGGAATAACTTACACGGAGCAGATTCCGGATATCTGTCTCTGCGTGTATTTGGGAGGTGTCGATATGCATATAGCAGTATGTGATGATAATGTAGCCGACAGAAAACAGTTAGAGCGCTTGCTAAAGCGGGAATCCGACAAACGTGCTGCATCTACGGGGATCATTTATACCGATTCTTTTGGTAATTCTACCGCACTGCTGTCCAATCCCATGCAATACGATGCCTTTTATATCGACATGTGTCTGACAGAAGGGACCACCGGTACGGATGTGGTCAATGCCCTCACAGCGCAGGGTGTCAACGCTCCCATTATATTATGCTGTTCCAAGATCAATTACAGGGAACAGACCTATCCGGAAAATGTCATCTTCCTAGATAAGCCCATCAAAGTAGCAGAGCTGGCGCAGAGCATTGACCATGCCCTGGAGATCATGGCGAAAGCAGTTCCCCTCATCGAGCTTCGTGAGGATGAGGATACCATCTATGTGACCGAACCGGATATTCTCTACGCTGAGGCAGAGGGCCGCAATGTCATCGTAACCCTGAAGGACGGCCGTACCGTAAAAGTCGCTACCACCGCCATCAATTTATTCTCCCAAATAGAAAATCATCCCACCTTCTTTGCCCCTACCGTTAGGGCCATCCTCAACGGCAGATACATGGAGAAGGTGGGATTCCGTAAAGTCATTATGTGCGATGGTAAAAAGTTCCCGCTGCACAGAGACTGCGTTGCTTACGCAAAACAGCTTTTGGCAGAGTATCATGCGTAACTTGAGAGTTAGTGAAGAAATGCTTTCGAATCCCCGTAGCTCGCATTGGGGCTAAGAACCGCAGACGCGCTTCCGCTTCGGACGCAGACCGTAGCGGTACATAAGCGAGGAAAGTACCCTCGCTAAGTACCGACGGCTGCTTAGAGTCTGCTTGTCCTTACCCCAACTGCGGGCTACTGGTTTTTTGAAAGCTTTTGTACCAAAGTGCTCCAAAATCGTCAAAAAAGTACAAAAACATAGCATTTTGCATTTGGAAACAGTATTATTTTCGCAAAGACATGATTATCCTTCCGTTTGGTACAAAGAATTTAATTTTTTCTAGTTTTTTGTATCAGAAAAGTAATTTTATGCCAATTTGCGAAAATCATTTTTAAAGCAAATTTCTGGAATATTCAAGAAAACAGAACTCCCGGGGCGGACAGAATGCCTTCCGGGAGTTCGTCCGGTTAGCCAACGATCATTCACTAACTTTCAATATTACACCGTTACGATCACGCCGCCGTCATTGGCGTACATGCTGCTGACGCCACGGGTGTCCATGATCAGGCAATCTCTGAACTGTACCTTATCCGTAAGAAGCTTTTTGATGGTCTCGGCGCGGTCCGGTGCATTACAATGGGTGATCATCAGTGTGCGGTGTTTGGCGTCTCCGACTTCCTCTAAAATGATCTCTGCCATTCTGCGGAGTGCCTTCTTCATGCCGATACTCTGTCCTCTCTGCACGATATTTCCCTTGTCTCCTGCCATAATGGGCTTAATGCTTAAGGTGGATGCCACCAGTGCCTTCACGCCGGTCAGTCTCCCGTTCTTACGCAGAGTCTCCAGATTATCCAGTACAAAATACGTATGCATATTGCTGCGGAATTCCTCGATCTGTTTTACGATCTCTTCAAAGGGAAGACCCTGTTCCTCCAGTTCTACCAGCTTCTTCACGATCTGCGTCTCACCGCAGCTGGCGGATTCGGAATCGACGACATGAATCTGCTTCTTACCGTATTTTTCCCGATACAGATTCATTCCCAGCACGGCGCTGTTGTAACTTCCACTCAGATGAGAAGATAATGTAATGGCATATACATGCTCTGCCTCTGTACAATAAGCCTCCCGGAACTTCTCCGGGGAAGGGCATGCAGATCTGGGACATTGAGGAGATTCCGCTACTTTTTTCAAAAACTCTGCCTGATCGAAGTTCTCATCATCCTGGATTCTATAGTCTCCCACTTCCAGTCCCAGTGGAACGATCTCAAACCGGGGATCCTGCAGATACTCTTCCGGCAATTCACAACAACTGTCTACTACGATTTTGAAACTCATAATATTGTCTCCACTTTTCTATTCTCAAATATAGTATTTCTTCTAAGAATTTTGCTATTCATTCTATTGTCATCAAAACCATTCCACGTGGTTTTACATACTACATATAATAGCACGGATAATTATCTTCGTAAAGAGGAAACAAAAGTTTTCTTTGTCATTTAAAGAGTTCTTTCTTAATAGCTCTATTTCTCTCCTGTGTTCCGCTTATAGCTTCTCCCAAATTTTCAGTATCTCCCGTCAAAAAATCTCTCTTCAACGTAATATCATCTCCATTCATTCTATGAATGTTTTCCGCCATAGCTTCCATATCCTGTTGTAGTCCAATTCCACCTGTATGCCCAAAAGCCTGATTAATTTCGCTTGGAATTGCTCTGACGGTATGCCTGTCACCACATTCGTGCCAGGTCAAGTTGTTGGCTTTCATATAATCATCCACATCTTCTCTGGATATTCCCAGTCTCTCCGCTACAATACCACTTGCCTGTGAAAACGTTCCCCCGTTACGTTTGGTGTCCATATGCTCCAATTGTACATTTCCTTCTGAAACAGCTTTGATATTTTCCCATTCTGTTCCATATTTCTGTTGCATGAAATCATTTATTCTCTCATTCGTAAATTCATGTTCAAATGGAGTAAAATCCGGTTCTCTGTGATGATAATTCACAATATCTGTTCCGTACTTTTCCTTCATATGTTCCGAAAATTCTTTGCCGGTATATGCAATATCAGAATTAGATGCTTTATCGTGAATTTTCAACTCCGAGTCCTCTCTAAGACGGCAGTCACTTTCTCCCGGTGTTCCCTCATCCAACCATTCTACCCGCCTGGAGGATGGTAGTTTCTGTTCTGTAACATTTTCCTGCAAAACATCTCGCATAATGTCTTCCGTTTTTAGTTCTTCCTTATTTTCCTCTTCCTCTAGCTCTTCAGGAATATCCTCTTCTTCCTCAAATTCTTCTGGAACATCTTCTTCCATCTCTAATCCTTCAGATAAATTTTCTTCTATTCCTGATTCCGCAGGAACATCCTCTTCTCCAGTTTCTAATTCTTCAGAAACGTCTTCTTCCTCTACCTCCCCAGAAATATCTTCTTCCAATTCTTGCGTTTCTACCTCAAGATTTCCAGCTTCTAAAGCATCTCGAAGATTATTCAATGCATCTGCATCTTCCGTTTCACTAATAACTTCATCCAATACTTCCTCTGGCACGCTCAATTCCGGTGCCGTCGTATCCATTTCCTCTGACAGCTCCTCCGTATCCACCTGCAGTCTTCCACTTTCTACAGCATCCCGAAGACTATGCAACACATCTGTATCTTCCGTTTTACTAACAACTTCATCCAGCATTTCCTCTGGCACACTTAATTCCGGTTCTGTCGCATCCGTTTCCTCTGGCAGTTCCTCCGTATCCACCTGCAGTCTCCCGCTCTCTACAGCATACCGAAGGCTATTTAACGTATCTGTGTCCTCTGTTTCTTTTATAAACTCATCCAATATCTCCCCTGTTATAGTTAACTCAGGCTCCGATTCTTCTATCTGTTCCGCTGATTCCAATTCCAAACGTTCTGGTAATTCTCCTGTTTGCAGTTCTTCCGGCAATTCTAAATTGTCGATTTCATCCGCACTATCCGTTTCTGTGTCTTCCGTACCTAAATCCATAACAAAGCTTGTATCTATATCATTTTCAAAGTAAGTTTCTCCCTCTGCCAAGTCATCTTCAAAGCCATCGTTGATTTCTGCTTCAAACGCATCGTCCACTCCATCATCAACTTCCATCCCAAGATCTCCTTCAAAATCACTATCGATTTCCTCTCCGATGTCGCTATCCGTTTCCACATCTGTATCTACATCACATTCCACATCCATATCTTCTCCGCAATCACCATCAAAATCGCACATGAACCTTTCCTTTCTTAATCATCTTTATCTTCCTTTGAATTCTCTGGTTCCCGATATAATAAAATCTGCTTTTCCTTTTCAGAAAACCTAAAAGGAAACTCTGTCTCACACTTACGATATAGTTTTATCTTTGTACATATTTTCAAGCGTTCTCCATCAATATCCACATATTTATCCCACTCTTCCTTCATGAGTTTCGATAAATGATATATCAATTTCTTTATATCAGCAGCATCCCTAATAGAAGCCCGATATTTTTCCAAGGCAACATTCGCAATATAATCTGCGTTGGAACGAACCTTAAAATCACAACTCTCCGCACAATATTTACATTGACTACACTCTTGAAAAGGCTTCAACAATTCCAAATGCTCTTTCCAATAAGTTGCTCTTTCTGCCACTTCTTCATTGGGAACACTCAGACGGATTCCTTCTTTTTCCCTGATATCCTCCGTCATCACCAACTGCGGTGTATCAAGTTTGCTATAATATATGTAAGCCTCTCCCGGTTTTAATTTAGATAAACGATTTTCTTCCTCTTCACCCATATTCGTGCTATCTGCTATCAATTCCTTTTCGATCGACTGCACTAAGCGGAAAGATACCTTAATATCCGTATTGGCAACTACTTCCCTGCTAACTTTGGTAGGTGACTGATCCGCAATAATGATACTCGTGCCATAAGAACGAATCTCCGCAATCATATCCTGCAGGGCCTTCACTGTTGTTGCCTGAGAATTCGGGCTTCCTTCCCCTGCATCCGCACTGCCTCCTCCCAACAGAACATGCGCTTCATCTATTAATATCGCATTTTTTAATTCACCATCACCAACATGATTATGCTTGGTATAAAGACAAATATTAATCAAAAGTAATGCGATGATCAATGATTTTTGTTCCGCATTGTCTATTGCATTCAATTCCAGTACCGTGGGCTGCGTTAAAAGATCCTCAATTGGTACAGTATTGATACTATCATATATATTGCTGTTTTGCTCTATTAGATTAGACAATCGCAGTAATCCGGCACTTTCTAAATTTCCCTTCACCTCTTTACTATAATTTGTATTTTTAAGCAGCTTCTGAAATACGATAATAAATTCATGCAGCCCAAACAATGTGACATCCGGATCCCCTGCTATACTATAATCTTTCCATCCATACTGCATATAGCAGGTCCTGATTGCTTTTAGGAAAATCATATCCAACGGTGAAGGCATAGAAAATGCCGCCTTGAATGCACTCGCAAGGCTGGGAATATACTGTTCGATCCGGATTCCCTTCGGCGGTATAAATGGATTAATTACAAAAGGACAAACTGCATTATTGCCCGGTGTAAAAATCTGTAGTTTCGGCAAAGCATCAATCATCGCACGATACTCTGTTTTTGTAGGTTCAATTGCCAAAAAAGGAATTCCCCTTCTTGCAAACTGTAACAGCAAATTCACCGAAAATGTAGTTTTTCCGGAACCAGGTGTTCCCACTACTAATGCATGCTTGGTAAATGACTTTTCAGGACAGCCTATCATAATTTTTGAAGAATCATTTGTAACCAATCGGCCTATCTGAATGTTTCGTTCGTCTACAACATCCTTTGCAAATTGTTCCTGTGCCTGTAATACCTGATTATTTTTCAGCGCAGTCATTGTCTTTTCATATAAGGGCAGCCGATAAAAGCTGGCTGCCTCCTCCGCTGTTATCATATAAGGAAGTCGAAAAAGTCTTTGTGCCAGCGGAATTGCAGCCTGAATCTTTTTATTACGATAATAGTGCATCAATCGTGTATTTACATTCCAAACATAATATGGAAACTGCTTATCCAGATTAATTTTTTCGGAAGTCAAATCTATACAGATTGGATCGCATTTGACAATCTGCTCTTTTCCACTCTGCAAATGGCTGATTACCTTTGTTGCCAGACTTGCACAGCAGGCTCTTTCTCCAAATACCAGAATATTATAAAGAAAATAAGGTTCATTCCTGCGTTCGTTATAGTAATTATATGCCTTTAATGGTTCTCCTGCTGCCGAATCACGATAGAGTTCTCTGTTGATCATCATGCCTGATGTAATTCTTCCCAATTCACCAGCCACTTCATTGATTATCGTAATTTCTTCTGTTGTCATTTGAACCGGAAACAGTTGAAAGCTTACACAACAATTCTCCTGTTGACTCAGTCCGGAAATCAATCCATTAAAATTGGAAACATTGTGCCCGGGAATTACATCACAAAAATAGTATGGATATATTGAATTGGCATTTCCAAAGCATCTTTCACTTTGAACCACGGAATACACGCAACTGTCATCCACTTGACCTAACATATTCATCAAATCTTGAGTTACGCTTTCCTCTGTTAGAATTCCGAACTGCATAGCAGATAAAGTTGTGACATAGTTTCTCTTGATATTTTCCAGCATATATGCAATGCTTTCTTTGTCCGATCCCAACTTTCGCAGCACGCCAAAAATGTGTATTTTAGAGCGAAAAATTTGATTTTCCGTTTTCTCTGTGCATATTGCGAAGCTAAACGGCTGCTTTTACGGAGCCAAACAGCCGCATTCCAGAATTGAACGGCCACTTAATAAGGTGTAAGCAGAACAACCCTTTGTTCTGCTTGACTGCCTCAATCAACAGTCTGAAATCAAGTCAATGGGGCATTTATGCCGGCTTTAGCCCTTGCCATTGACTTGAATTGATGACTGTGGTAAGACGACCGTTTGATTTCGGAAAGCGGCCGTTCTAAAACGGAACAGCGGCCGCTGAGCACCGTAAACTGCATCTCTGTCAGCCAAAGCAATTCCATGCTGACATTCTGACTCACCATTCTATGTGTTTCAGACAATATTTGCTGAAATGTTTCTCCAATCTTTTCAAAACTTTCCTGCAGATTTGTGTTTCCTGAAATACTGCCTGGAAATGAAGATATCTCAAAAACACTCATACCTAAATATCTGTTATCTGCCAATTCGTAATAGCATATACTCATGTTATGCACCTATAACCTTTTTTCGTAATTCCTTTAGATTACTGGGAATTTCTCTTTGTATACCATATTTGCTGCATTCCAGGGCAAACAATATTTCCGTTAATTTTTCTTTACCCATTTGCTTATACAAATTGCACTCAGAAATTTTATTTTTATATTCTTTTATTATTTCATTGCATTGCTGCATTTTCTTTTCAAGAATATCCAATTGTTTCTGATCTTGTTCAGAAATGCATACTGGTTTCTCCATAGTCTGCTCCTGAGAATCCATATATATCTGAAACCTACTTTCTTCATTAGTTTTCCTAATTAAATATATCACCGCCACTACACCACAAATTTGTATAATGCGCCCTAAAAAAGTATAGTGAGCAACAATATTCCCCACTATTAAACTTACTAATAAAACAGCCAGTATAACCAAACTTTTACTCGATTTGCCTTGCCGCTCCTGTGATAATTCCGCTAATCCCTTTTGATACTGTTTTTCCTCCTTTCTTGATTCTGCCTCCTTTTCATATTTTAGGCGAATAGATCTTTCCATCTGATATAGCTGATCTATTTGCGCAGTCTGTTCACCTATATTTTTGTTATATTTTTTTATAATCTCATCTACATTATGTAATTCATCATTTATCCATTTCTCAGAATCGTATTTTTTCATTACTTCAAGATAATCCTTTAGTTTTTCTTTATAAGAATCATCATCTGCAAGTTCTCTTACATACCCAAACCACTTCACAATATCATTCTTACAACCATCTTTTTTTATTGTAAAATCCTCTGTGTTTGCTCTAATTAGCCCCCACCAACCACGATAATCCTCTGGATATAATTTGGTTATATTCTGATATACATCAAATGCGGTTCTATAATCGCGTAAACGTATATATGTCTCTGCATTATGCAATAACCTTTCCAGTGATTGCGTATTGTCATACACGACATTACTGGTTGCCGTATTATTTGTGATTTTATCCTGCCGTACTACTTTTTCAATTCCCCTTAACAAATCCTGTTCAAAGCCAATTTTTCCCATATCCTGGCTCTGTAAAATCTGAAATTCATCCGGCAATTCATCTATTGTGATATCTCTAAAACATGGAATGAGCAGCTTCTCTGAATTTTCTCTCATCATAGTAAGGAAGCGGCTCCATTCATTTTTCACCCAAGGGGCCACAAATTCATCTCTTTCTGTTCCAATTACCAACATTATCTTAGACGAATTCAATGCCGAATAAATATAAGGCTCATATTTCTGTCCTAATTTATCCTCCAAAGATATTCTGGAGAAAAATACACGATAACCTTCCTTCGTCAGATGATTATACACATCCTGCGCCAACACAGACGACTTTGTTCTCTCTCCATTAGAAGCCTTTTCCTTATAGCTGATAAAAATATCATACGGTTCTTCCTTTTGGGCAATCC
>ERZ780166.888-NODE-888-length-19195-cov-5.274451_pt1 | contig 19195 bp, 21 predicted proteins | sample MGYA00511366_ERZ780166 | MGnify/ENA primary metagenome ERZ780166 (study PRJEB29588, sample SAMEA2162231) | human gut metagenome | biome: human gut; feature: human-associated habitat; material: faeces | place: Denmark | collected 2008/2010 ...
AAGGCGTACCGCGCGGCGGACTGCGACGACCTCTACAGCAGCGAGCCGGAGGAGCTCACCCCCTGCGAAGCGACCGCAATTCCGTACTACTCCTGGGGAAACCGCGGCGAGAACGAAATGCGCGTCTGGCTGAACGTGAAGTGACCGCGGAAACGGACTTAACCAGCCGACCGCAAAAACAGGAGCCGCTCTCATGCACAGAGCGGCTCAGTTATTTCACGCGAATCCGGGCGACTACGCTGGGAAGAATTTCTGTATGATTCCAATGACGAAAACAACGCCGACCATAACCGGAAGAATGTAGGTGAAGTATCCGCGCATGAACTTCTTCAGCTTCAGACCCTTGCCGGTATTCACCTCGGCGATGTAGTTATCCCAGCCCCAGCCCTTTTTCATTGTGCAGAACAGGATAAGCACAAGCGAGCCCAGAGGAAGCACCAGGTTGCTTACGATGAAGTCCTCGATGTCCATGATATTGGTGCCCTCGCCCAGCGGCTGGAATCCGCTCAGCACGTTGAATCCAAGACAGCAGGGTACGGAAAGCACGAACAGCAGCAGTCCGTTGAAAATGCAGCATTTCCTCCTGCCCCAGCCCGTGAGGTCCTCGACGCAGGCGGTGATCTCCTCGAAAACCGCAAGCACGGTGGACAGCGCGGCGAACGACATGAATACGAAGAACAGACTCCCCCACAGACGCCCGAGGGGAATGTGGTTGAATATGTTCGGGAGCGTCAGGAAGATAAGGCTGGGGCCGCTGTCAACATCAACTCCGTATGCGAAGCACGCCGGGAAGATGATAAGTCCCGAGGAAAACGCAACAAACGTGTCCAGCAGCGCAACATTCACGGATTCCCCGAGGAGCGACCTGTCCTTGCCTATGTAGCTTCCGAAGATAGCCATTCCGCCCATGCCAAGGCTCAGCGTGAAGAACGCCTGGTTCATAGCGCTCACGACGACGTTGCCGATGCCGACCTTCTGTATATCCTCAACGTTCGGTCTGAGATAGAAGGCAAGTCCTGCCTCGCCGCCCTCCATAAAGAAGCTGTTTATCGCCAGTATGACCATGATAGCCAGCAGGGCCAGCATCATCACTTTAGTCACACGCTCCAGTCCGTTCCTGAGCCCTATTGAGCATATCAGCACTGCCGCCGCGAGGACTATCGCCACGAACAGTATCATCATCGGCGCATCTGCCAGCACGGAATCAAAGTGCCCGGATATTCCGGCTGCGTCCAGTCCGGAAAGCGCTCCGCTCGCGGTGGAGAAGAAGTACCGCAGCATCCACCCGGCGACGGTCGTGTAGAACATCAGCAGGATATAACTGCCGACCATCGCGGCAACGCCGTGGATATGCCACTTCGTGCCCTTCGGTTCGAGCTGCTGATACATCTTCACCGGACTGCGCTGTGCTGCTCTGCCGACCGAGAATTCCATCGTCAGCACCGGAATTCCCAGTATCGCCAGGAACACCAGATAGATAATTACGAATAATCCGCCGCCGTTCTGCCCGACGATATATGGAAACTTCCAGACGTTTCCTATTCCTATGGCGCACCCTGCGCTCAGCAGTATAAATCCTAGTCTGCTGCCAAGTTTTTCTCTGCTCATTGACCGACCTCCGAGTTTTTATTTTTCTGATAGACTGCTGATTCAGACCAACGTATCCCACTGTCTCCCTTTTTCTCTATAAATAAATATACGGAGGTCATGCCGCGTTTTTACTGCAGCATAATATTTTGGTCACCTCTAAAAACCTTGTTGGAGTGAAAATGTGTATAGCACACCGCCTGCTTCATTCAACGAGCGAAATTTCTGATGCGACGGCGTCCATGCCGTCGCCGGTTATTTCGCTCTGCAACATCGTGTTGCACCTCCTCGTAAGGCATACAGCCTTACTTCGTCGGCTTTCATCGCATTCGGCGCACTCTACCCATTTTCCCTTTTCAAACCGGTTTTTAGAGTTTCCCATTAATTATTTCATAACCCGCCCGGTGAAATTTCTCTTGACAAGAGCCGAGTTAGTGTGCTATAATATAAATGACCATTTAAGATTTGTGGTCACTATAAAACGGAGGAAACGATAATGCCCGTAATTTTCAGCGAGAAAAAGCGCCGGGAGATAAGCGGCCAGATAAAGCAGTCGGCTCTGCGGCTCTTTGAAACGAAAGGAATACGCAAAACCACCGTTGCCGAGCTTGCCGAAAGCGTCGGCATAGCCAAGGGGACTTTTTACAATTTCTACTCCACCAAGGGTCAGCTTGTGGCTGAGATAATGGACGATTTCGACGCCACAGCCGAGCGGGATCTGAGGAAAAAGCTAGAGGGACGTCCAAAGATCCCGGTAACGGAATTCTACAGCTTCTACATGGAGCTGTTCCGCCCGGGCACCGCGTTCTCGTTTCATTTTCAGTCCGACGACATAATGCTGATGCAGGAGATGGAGGAGACACGGAAATTCTTTTCCGAGGAATACGCGGTCAAAAATGCAAAGCTTGTGCTGGACTGCCTTGACGGAATCCGCCCGGATGTGGATTACGGCTATATCGCAAATTTTGCGAAGCTCGTAAATCTCGCCATAGAAAACCGGAACGCATTCTGCCGGGAAGCGTTCGAGCAGAACCTGAAGGCTCTCTTTGACCTGATGCTGCAATACCTGCGTGGGAACGCGGACAAAGGCTCCTGCGGTGCTGCCCCGGGCGAATCTAAGAAAGGATCGGAATAAAATATGTATATTCAAATGAAAGACGTCGTAAAGAAATACGGCGAGGGAAAAAACACGATATACGCGCTGGATCACGCTTCGCTGGAGCTTGAGCAGAGCGAGATATGCGCGGTTCTCGGACCCTCCGGCTCCGGCAAAAGCACGCTGCTGAATATGCTGGGCGGGCTCGACAGCGCGGACGAGGGCACGATAACCGTTGACGGCTGCACGCTCAGCTCCATATCCAAAAAGGAGCTGCGGGAATACCGCCGCGACAAGGTGGGTATCGTGTTCCAGACCTACAACCTGATAGGAGAACTCACCGTGCGGGAAAATATCAAGGTAGTCCGGGATATATCTAAAGCTCCGCTTTCCACCGAGGAGCTGCTGAAGGATCTCGGGCTTGAAAGGCACGCGGCGCACTTCCCCGCGCAGCTTTCCGGAGGCCAGCAGCAGCGCTGCGCCATAGCCCGCGCGCTGATAAAAAATCCCGCGATACTGCTCTGTGACGAGCCCACCGGAGCGCTGGATTCCAAGTCCTCCCGGGACGTGCTGGAGCTTCTCCAGGAGGTCAACAGCAAGTATCACACCACCATTCTGCTGATAACCCACAATGAAAATATAGCGCCCATGGCTGACCGTATCCTGCGCATACACGACGGCAGGATAGTGGAAAACGCCGTGAACGCGAGAAAACCGGTAAAGGAGCTGGAGATCTGATGACTCTGCAAAAGAAGATACTGAGAGGTCTGAAAAAGAACCTGTCCTTTTACATCACCGGCTCCATTCTGACGGCGCTGTGCATAACGCTGTGGGTGAGCGCGTTTTCCGTCAGCAGGACGGTCAGCGAGACGTATACCAGCCTGTTCGAAGAAAACGCCCTGGAGGACGGTCAGTTCACCGTTTCAACTCCCCTGACCGACCAGGACATAAACGCTCTTGAAAGCGAGTTCAGCGTGCTTCTTGAGCGGCAGTCGTTCCGGAATATCTCTTACGGCGGCACGGTCATCCGGCTGTTCGCCGACGCGCAGAAAACCGACAAGGCCGTCATTCTGGAGGGCGCGTCGCTACGGAGTGATAACGACGCGCTCCTTACATACAACTATGCAAAGGCGCATGGGCTGTCCGTGGGGGACTCCATAACGCTTGCCGGGCGCGATTTTATCGTCAGCGGACTTTGCATAAGACCGGACTACGCCGCCATGTACGCAAATCTTGACGACAGCTTCCCCAACAGCACGGATTTCGGCATTGCGCTGATAACCAAAACCGCAATGGACTCCGTCGGCGGATATTCCGGCTATTACTCCGTAAAATACCTCGACCCGTCGCGGGAGGCGGATTTCCGCGCCGCGGTATACAGCGGCTTCGGCACGCTGGAATATGTCGGGAAATCCGCCAACCCAAGAACCGGCGGGCTGCTGAACCAGGCTGCCGACCTTGAATCCGAATTTTCGGTTTACAGCCCCATAATCATGCTTGTGGTGGTGGCGGTCATCGCAATGGTGCTCGGCAGGACTGTCCGGCGGGAAAGCCGCACCATCGGCACACTGACGGCTCTGGGCTACCGCCGCAGTGAGCTTATGCGGCACTATCTGTGGTACGCGCTTATCCCCGCCATTTTCGGCGATATCCTCGGACTTATCCTGTGCTACCCCTTTTCAAAGCTGTTCAACATGTATATGTTCAGCTTTGCGGAGCACATTGAATATCAGGTTCAGGTACCCGTGGGAATCCTTATCGCAGCGGTGCTTATCCCCCCGGCGGCATACGGGGTCAGCGCAATGCTGGTGTTGCTCCGGGCGCTTGACCAGGATATAGTACCGCTGCTGAGAGGCTCCCGCAAAGGGAAAGCCGCGCGTATGCTGAACAGGAGCAGGCTGCCGTTTCCGCTGCTGTACGGGATCCGCAGCCTTTGCGGCAACATTTCGCGCAGCCTTACCATGATAGTGGGCATCGCAGTGGCTTCCATGGCGATAATTCTGGGCGGAGTATACCAGGACGCCTATGACGATATGCTGGACAACAAAGTTCCTATGGCAATGATGGGCGGTCAGTATGAGTACGGCTTCACGGATTACCAGTCCGAAAACCCCTACGGCGGGTACGCGGTGCTGGACGTTGCCTTCGGCGTTGACGGCACGGACAGTATGTTCAACATGGTGGGCTGCGACGAGGACTGCACGCTGCTTGCCGCAGATACCAGCTCCGGCGAACCGCTGAGCTACGGCGGATTCTATATGACATCTTCCGCCGCAAGGACATTCGGCGTGAACCCCGGGGACGAATTCACGTTTTACGACCTTATCTCCATGAAGCATACCACCGTCGCCATCAGCGGCATTGTGGAGAACGACGTGCTCTCCCTGATAATCACCAGCAAGGCGAACGAAGCGCAGATATTAGGCAGAGGCGCGGACGAATTCAACGTTATCATCAGCGAAAACGCGCTTGATATCCCCGCAGGGCTTCTGAAGAAAAGCGCCTCGCTGGAGGACTACCGCCGCAGCACGGAAAGCGCCCTCGGCACCGCGCGTATAGTCCTGACTATCGTAAAGGTCATTGGCGCGCTGATATGCGTTCTGGTGGTTATTCTTCTCTCGGGAATGATAATCGAGGAAAACCGCCGCAGCATTTCCACGCTGGAGGTGCTGGGATATCGCAATAACGAAACGCGCAGGCTGATACTGTCCTCGAATCACATTCTGGTGCCGATAGGCTTTGTGCTGGGAATCCCTCTCGGGCTCGCGCTGGGCGACATGATAGCCCGGGCAAACGCAGCCTCCGGCGGAATAATGATGTACATTGCCCTCACTGGAAAAACGCTGCTTATCAGCGCGGCGTTCATAGCCGTAGCCTACGTCCTGTCCCTGGCGCTTTCCGCCCGGAAGCTGAAAAAGGTGGACATGGTGGAGTGCCTTAAAGAAGAGCGCGAATAATAACATTCCGTTCTGAAACGCTGAAAACGGCGCCCGGATTTCCTCGTCCGGGCGCTGTTCATTATCTGCCGCCAATTAATAGCTGCTTGACATCATGTCAAAAACCACGCACAGGTCTTTTGCGGAGGAGTCGTCCAGATTTCTTTCCCAGTCGCCGTCTGAGCGGAGCAGTATCATGCTTTCGCCGCTCAGCGCATAAAGGGAACGCTGTCCCATATCAGCTCCGCATGATTTTTCCTGAAGCTCCGCCTGCGGATCTATGCCGTCTATCAGCCGGAGTATCTCCGCGCCGCGTTCATTTTCCCAGGCTGCAATATGCGCCATAGGCTCATGGCTGGCGTAGAGCTCATTCAGCGCGGTCAGGAATTCCTCGTCGCTGGCAAAGCTCCTGTCGCTGAAATCGAACAGATACAGATTTCCGAGGTCGTCCAGGAAACTGCCGTTGTCCTCCTTTTCCATGCGTAGTTGGTTATGCGCTGTATAAGCAGGATATTCCCGTTTTCGGCCCTTTTCGGGGAGGATTCTCCGTTTTCTCTCAGATAATCAGAAACAAGGCTGTCAAAGCGCTCCCGGGCTTCAGCGCTGGTTATCTGGAATTTCCGGGAGTTTGTGCCGCTGATAACGAAGCACTCGCCGACTATACACTCCACTGGCATTCCAGGGTCGATTTCATCGTTGAGATCAGTATGCGAGTACACAGTACGGTCGTATGTGTACCCGCAGGAGAACTCCGTACCGTCCGGGGCGGTGACGGTGAGCCGCGGGGATAACAGTCCGTAATTGCCTCCGGAAAGCTCCGGCTGGGAGTACTGCTCCTTTATCAGCTCGTAGAGCTCCTGTGCGGCTTCTCCCTCAATCTGTCCCTTGTAGTAACGCGCGGCGTCCTGCGAGTAGTCGGAGACTATTCCCCTGAATGTGAGCTGTCCGGCGCTGTAATCACAGACGGTGCGCCGGCTGAGCGGAGCGCTGCACCCGGCGGCAAGCATTATCAGCACCATGACCATTGCGAATACGTTCTTCATATAGATACCCTCCTTTTATTATAAAACAAAGCGGGAAGTAAAAAGGCTGCAGCATATGCCAAATCAATTATACAGCAAAAATCCGGCGGTGGTAACCCAGCGCCGGAACATTTTATTTGCCAGAAATAATAATCAGGGAACCTCTAAAAACCGGTTTGAAAAGGGAAAATGGGTAGAGTGCGCCGAATTCGATGAAAGCCGACGAAGTAAGGCTGTATGCCTTACGAGGAGGTGCAACACGATGTTGCAGAGCGAAATAACCGGCGACGGCATGGACGCCGTCGCATCAGAAATTTCGCTCGTTGAATGAAGCAGTCGGTGTGCTATACACATTTTCACTCAAACAAGGTTTTTAGAGGTGACCATCAGATATTACGCGCTTCCCATTCCGCACGGCTGATTCCGTATACGGCTGTCCGCCCGCCCTCATCGTCGGTGAATTCATCAAGCATCTTCATTCCGTTTGCTGCCGCCGTGGCTGAGGACGGGATATTTTCTTTTTTCATGTAGGAGTACGCCATACCGAACGGAGTATGCGCAAACGTCCAGTCCCGGACAGCCCGCGCCGCTTCCTTTGCGTAGCCATTTCGCTGGTACGCCTTTGCGATATGGTATCCGATTTCCGGCATGATCGCGCCGTTGATATTTTGCATGGTAAGACCGCAGTCCCCGATCATTTCCCCCGTGGCTTTCAGGCAGACCGCCCACAGACCGAAGCCGAACACGCGGTACCGCTCCATATTCTTCCCTATCCAGTTCCGCACACGCGCTTCATCATAGGTATATGGGTAGTGCTGCATGATATCGGAATCGGCAAGCACTGCATAAAGCGCGTCAAAATCCTCCGGGGTCATTTCCCGCAGGAAAAGGCGGTCGGTCGTGAGTTCCATTTTCGTTTCTCCTTTATATTGTTCTTCACCTGAGCAAAACGGAAGCAGGAGATTTTGCCTTCATGCCCGACAGAAATGCATGCGCGATGTGCACGGTATCGCGTTCATTTTCTCCGGTATTACCATTTCAAATAGCGTTCCTTTCCCCACCAATCCGGCGTGAGCTCTTTGAGCGTAATGGTTTCCCGGCTTTCATAATCCAGCATTATCTCCATGTTTTCGTTTTCCTCATTCAGCTGATACAGGAACTCCCGGCAGGCGCCGCAGGGCATTCCGCTGCCGCCGCCGTATGGAGCCTTATCACGGAAAGCTATCATCCTTTTTATCCTTGTCTGACCGCTGTTAACGTACATATTCAGGGCGGCAACGCGTTCCGCGCACAGGTTCATAACGCCGCTGCACGCCTCGATGCAGAACCCCGTATAGATGCTCCCGTCCTCGCTTTCCAGCGCGCATACCACATGGTGCGCATATACAAATGGAGATACCTCCTCCGGGTGGTATTCCGCCTTAGCCCTCTGATAGAGCGTTTCCCATATATCCATATCGTCCTCCTAACCTAAAACGAAAGGCGCAGTGCCTCCGACATTTCTTCTTTTGTGAACTTATTTTCCGGTACCGCTGCATTTACCATTTCTTTCAATAATGGTCGCCTCTAAAAACCTCATGCGAGCGAAAATGTGCAGTGCGCACCATCTTCGTCGTCAAACCTCCTCGTAAGGCATACAGCCTTACTTCGTCGGCTTTCCTAGAATCTGGCACACCCTGCCCATTTTTGCTTTTCACACCGGTTTTTAGAGGTTCCCTAATGAAATGCTGACACACATTATACATCAGAAAATATGAATTGTCAATAGCTGAAGAAAAATTACTGCGGATAAACAGCAGCCTCCCGCGCAGTTCATTTTCCGCCCTGATTTATGCACAGCTGCATGACCGATATAATATGCTCGACAGGCTCCCGGCAGTCATCTCTGAGCCATTCGTTGATTACAGCCATCAGCCCGCTTATGTAAAACGACATAATATATTTATGGTCGTCTGACGGCACGTTGAAACGCTCCAGGATCGGAACGAACACATGACGATTCAGGGCATTGTACGCCTCGGTCATTTGCAGGGCTGATGCCTGTTCAATAGTCGTGCGAAATATCCGCTTGTGCTCCCTGATATAGTTCAGATACGGCGCGAGATACTCGGGGGGTAATAAGGTAAAGCTCGTCAAGCGGGCGCGTCGGCAGCTTTTCCAGGAAATCCACCGTATCCTGCGGCATGGATTCTGTAAACTGCCGGATTATATACTGCGAGCTTTCCGCCAGCAGGTCGGCGACGGTCTCATAATGGAGATAGAATGTAGAGCGGTTGACTCCCGCCGCCTGGCATATCTCCTTTACCGTAATATAAGCGAAATCCTTTTTTTCAAGCAGCTCAAGAAACGCCCTGTCCATACGCACGGCGGTGCTGAAATATTTACTTTCCGACCTGTTCAGCGGTATCCACCTCCCTTTTCATCTTACTGCTGCGGATGAGCATATACACCGCCGTCACAATGACCGTTACCCATACCGCCGCTCCCGTAATACTGTTCATCAGCCTGCGGAAACCGTCGTCCTCCGCGGAAAACTCCGCTATCATTGCGGTTTGCAGCCCGAGCACGGACATCAGCGCCGCAATGAAATTCAGCGCCTTCGCATCCGATAACACTGGGCTTCCCAGCCTGAGGTACCTTGCCAGATTTACCACGGACATTATCATCGTGTAAAATGTGTACATAGCCGAAATATATCTGACATACCCGGGGTAGGAATAGCCGTTATCTGCCGCCATCAGCACTATCATTCCGCCCATCGGGATATTCAGCAGGAAAAGGGACCATGCTGTCAGGCGGTAGCAGCGTACTTCCTTTGCCATATCCCGGCGGCAGCTCCGCGCAAGAAACAGCCGGATACTTCCAAGCGCCAGATAATAGACCGCCATGGAAATGAACTATACCGAAGCGTAGCAAACTCCGACAACAATGCGGAATATCACATAGAAAAAATCAACGAACATTCCCAGATAAATGCTTACGCCGCCGCGGAATGTGAGGTCGTCAAGGTATCGCCCGCCAAATTCCGTGCCCGATATTTTCCGCTTTACAGCGGCCTTTGCTCCCCTGAAAAGACCGGGGACCGGCACAACAAGTATTGCAAGGCAATACGCCGACATGACGTAGATAACGTATGCCGGCGCGCTTTCTTCCAGCCTGTTAGCAAATACGAAAATCAGTGCGGCAAACACAATCATCGGCATTGGTATAAGCAGCCGTTTTGGCGGATTCAACAGCTTCCTCAAAACCATCTTTGCTTTTTTCATGGATCACTTCTCGCTGATTTTCTTTGCAAGCTCCATTATCTCAAACGCGTACTTCTTTTTTCCGCTTTCGAGAATACGCTTATAAATCGGGTAGTTCACGCCCATTCCTATCATTCCGACAACGCCTACGACGATACCCAGCACTACTGAAACAGCGGTCCCGCTGCCTATCTGTCCCATAGCAAGGCACATTCCGATGCCAAAAACGAGCGCGGACGCAATTCCCAGCGTGTAGGTAAATACATTCGCGGGGAGCTTTGCCCTTGCGTCAAGCTTACGCAGCGCGACTACCTTTGAGGTGTCCTTCGGCGCGTATTGGTTTGCGATTTGTTCTGCATAGATCTTATCAGTGTTCATGGCTTTTTGCCTCCTTCATTTGATGTCTTTATTATACAGAAAATGAAGTGAAAACTGAACAACACAGGCATGGATTTGTGTTGATTTGAGATATACAAACCCGATATTATGTATCAGACTGCCCGCTTAGTCAAACAGGGTCCCGCCCCGGCAGAGCGGGAAACACGAAGTTTTATTTTTTCCAGCGATTCAAGTGCGGAACTACCGCTTCCATATGTGCCCGAACCTGCTCTGCGGGCCAGTTCTCGTTTGCCATATGCTCCACGCAGAAATCAATTAATTGTTCCATGCTGGAATACTTGAATTCCCCACCGGAATAGCACCACTTGCAGTACTCCTCATTGAACGAACCGTCATTTTCCTGGCTGAGCGTGGAATCCTCAAGCGGCATACCGCAGCATTGGCAAACAAGCTGCCTGGGCGCGCCCAGCAGCGTGTTGATAGAAACATCATACAGCTTTGACAGCAGTTTCAGCGTATCAATATTGGGCGTGGTCTCTCCGTTTTCCCAGCGGGAAACAGCCTGCCTTGTCACAAAAACCTTTTCGGCAAGGTCGTCCTGAGATAATCCCTTTTGTTTTCTCAGGCTTAGCAAAATATCCTTTGTTTCCATTCAAATCATCTCCTGTTTTATTTTAGTATCACAGCAGATAGACCGCAGCTTGAAGCTATGGCATGATCGTGCGGGGATATTCTGATTATATCATAAACGCCCAGCACATTCAAGCAACTCTCTGTTGCGAAAAGCTCCCGGTTAATTTGTCATATAAACAATCTTTATTGTATGATATGTTTAAGCTCCCGATATTGAAAAATCTTCTTTTTGTCTCCACAAACCCGGTTTTCCTGACAGAAACACTCATTTCCGTTATTGTACCACAAATTTGCACGTTTTTCAGCAGCTCAAAAATATCTCCTTTGATGTCATGCTCACGATACTCCGCAAAGCCCTTTGCAGCGCTAAAAATACACCTCCGGCTTACGGTAATACGTCTGTATGCTTACCGATAAGCCCGTATAATTCCGGTCTCCTGTTTTTAAATCCGCCAATTTCACGAGTTCTGTACCTCCGCAGCATATCTACATCCAATTCAGCCACAAACACTCCCTCTTCGCTGCCCGTTTCACACACAAGCATATCGCGTGGAGTTCCGGTTTCCGTATTGTATATAACGCCGTCGAACAGCGTTGAATGTCCGTTACAGCCGCGATATCCAACCGGATAGTTGCAGGTAGCAATAGCCAGCATATTCTCATAGGCCCGGGCGCGCAGCTGAGCCAATCTGTTTATTTCCATAGGACAAGCGTTCGGTACGAGGATCAGCTCCGCGCCCATGAGCGTCAAAATCCTTGCAGATTCGGGGAATTCCCTGTCATAGCATATCATCATACCTACCCTGAGCGTTCCCTCTCTGGTATCAAGCTCCTCAACAAAGAAGCCGTCGCCTGCGTCAAGTACGCCCTCGTCATCGTCCTCTCCGAAGTCGCAGATATGTACCTTTGAATAACGATACACCATTTTTCCGCGCCGGTCAAACAGGCAGACTGTGTTTCTGGGCTTTGGCTCGTGCTTTTCCAGCAGCGTTATCGCTATTGCCATATCCAGTTCCAGGGCAAGCTCAGAAAAGCTCTTTACATACCCGCTGTTTAATGAAACGGAGTTTTGCTCCAGCCACTCTTCATTATGTGGGAACATATATCCGCTGCTCCACATTTCAGGGAACAACGCTATATCCGCGCCTTTTTCCCTGGCTCTGCGGCAAGCGTTTATTCCCTTTTCAATGTTTTCCTGTAGGTTTACGGCGGGCGTCAGCTGTAAAAAAGCTATCTTCAGTTTCACTCATTCCACTCCAAACATAAAAAATCAACTATCCGGACGAATCCTGATATGTAATATATCAATTATAACACTCCCGCCGCAAAAAGTCATACCTGAACGCAGAAGCCGCCTTACAGTAAAATCCCCTTGCAGCCTGTCTACAAGGGGATAATACAATTGTAAGATGAATTATGTCAACCTGCCACAAAATCGCGCTGTTAAGCGCTTTTTAGGGTGGGCAACAAAATATCTTATGCCTTGAGTGCTTCCTCTACAAGTACTGCGCAGGCAACGGTAGCGCCAACCATGGGGTTGTTGCCCATACCGATAAGACCCATCATCTCAACATGCGCAGGAACGGAGGAAGAACCAGCGAACTGTGCGTCGGAGTGCATACGACCCATGGTATCGGTCATGCCGTAGGAAGCAGGACCAGCTGCCATGTTATCGGGGTGAAGAGTACGACCTGTACCACCGCCGGAAGCTACAGAGAAGTACTTCTTGCCCTTCTCTACGCACTCCTTCTTGTAGGTGCCTGCAACAGGGTGCTGGAATCTGGTCGGGTTGGTGGAGTTACCAGTGATGGAAACGTCAACGCCTTCCTTCCACATGATTGCAACGCCTTCTGTTACGTCGTTTGCGCCATAGCAGTTAACCTTTGCACGCAGACCAGTGGAGTATGCCTTGCGGAATACTTCCTTAACCTCGCCGGTGTAGTAATCCATCTCAGTCTCAACGTATGTAAAGCCGTTGATTCTGGAGATAATCTGTGCAGCGTCCTTGCCAAGACCGTTCAGGATAACGCGGAGCGGCTCCTTACGAACCTTGTTAGCCTTCTCTGCGATACCGATAGCGCCTTCAGCAGCTGCAAAGGACTCGTGACCTGCCAGGAAGCAGAAGCACTTGGTTTCTTCCTCGAGCAGCATCTTGCCGAGGTTGCCGTGACCCAGACCAACCTTACGCTGATCAGCTACGGAACCAGGAATGCAGAATGCCTGAAGACCCTCGCCGATAGCAGCAGCAGCGTCAGCAGCTCTGGTGCAGTTCTTCTTGATTGCGATAGCGCAGCCTACAGTGTAAGCCCACTTAGCGTTCTCGAAGCAGATGGGCTGGATCTTCTCAACTTCATGATAGATATCGAGACCCTTAGCCTTGCAGATGTCAGCACATTCCTCGATGGAATTGATGCCGTAGTTCTTCAGAACAGCAAGGATCTGGGGTTCGCGTCTGTCGTAGGATTCAAATAAAGCCATTGTATTTTTACCTCCTATTACTGCTTTCTCGGGTCAATGAACTTAACAGCGTCAGCAACGCGGCCGTACTGACCGTGAGCCTTCTCAAATGCTGTGTTAGCGTCATCGCCGTTCTTGATGAATTCCATCATCTTGCCGAAGTTCACGAACTTGTAGCCGATGATCTCATCATCTTCGTTCAGAGCAAGCTCTGTAACATAACCGTCAGTCATTTCGAGGTAACGGGGACCCTTAGCCAGAGTACCGTACATAGTACCGATCTGGGAACGGAGACCCTTACCGAGGTCCTCAAGACCTGCGCCGATTGCAAGACCGTCCTCGGAGAAAGCGGACTGGCTTCTGCCGTATACGATCTGGAGGAACAGCTCTCTCATTGCTGTGTTGATAGCGTCGCATACGAGGTCAGTGTTGAGAGCCTCGAGAATGGTTCTGCCAGGGAGGATCTCAGCTGCCATAGCTGCGGAGTGTGTCATACCGGAGCAGCCGATAGTCTCGACCAGAGCCTCCTGGATAACGCCGCCCTTAACGTTGAGGGACAGCTTGCAGGTACCCTGCTGGGGTGCGCACCAGCCGATACCGTGTGTGAAACCGTTGATGTCAGCGATCTCCTTAGCCTTTACCCACTTAGCTTCTTCGGGGATAGGCGCAGCGCCGTGAGCAACGCCCTGTGCTACGGGACACATGTTTTCAACTTCATGAGAATAAGTCATTGTTGTTTGAACTCCTTTCAACATTTTGTCCGGAGAAGTTTGCCCGGACATACAACTGTATTATACAACATTTTTCTCTATTTTGCAATAGGTTAGAAATACCTAACTTCAATTATTTTGTTTACTGTGGCTTACTGTGCCGTAAAACTCCCTGGAGAAATTTCCATCTTCCCCGGGATATGTACAAATATTCCTGCCAGACTTGACATCATCTGTGAATAATGATATAATTTAAACATGTATATTTCAACACGGAAAGGCGGCTGTAGCATGAAGAAACTTTTGTTCACATATAATCCCAACTCCGGAAAAGGCGCGGTGAAACTGGCGCTGTCGGATATCCTTTCTACTTTCACGGCAGGCGGATACGACGTGATGGTGCATCCCACCTGCTGCCCCGGGGATTCCCTTGAATTCATCTCCCAGCGCGGCTCGGAATTCGACCTGATAGTAAGCTCCGGCGGCGACGGAATGCTCCACGAACTGGTTTACGGAATTTCCGCCGGGAAACTTACCGTACCATGCGGATATATTCCATCGGGAACGGTCAACGATTTCGCCTCCTCGCTGAATATCCCCAAGGACATGCGGAAAGCCGCCGAAATGATCACCCAGGAGAACTTCCTCCCCGTGGACATCGGCAGGTTCAACGGCGGATATTTCGCGTACATATCGGCGTTCGGCTGGTTCACGGACGTGAGCTACGTCACCAGTCAGAAAACCAAGAACCGCCTGGGCTCCTTCGCGTATTTCCTCACCGGGCTACGCTCCTTCGAGCCGAAGTATCTCAAGGAAAACTCCGGCAAGGTGAATATCACCTGGGATCACGGCGTGATCGAGGACGACTTCATCTACTGCATGGCGGGAAACACCCACTCCGTCGGCGGAATGAAGAACATCGTCCCGGACGGAGCTTCCCTCACCGACGGAAAGCTGGACTGCCTTTTCGTGAGAACTCCGCGGAATCTGTCGGATATCGACGCGATAAATCGGTTCGTGATGTCCCACGACTGCGACACGGATATGATAGTTTCCTTCAAGACCTCGAGCCTGTCCGTGACCTGCGAGAAGCCGTTCCGATGGACTCTGGACGGCGAAAACGGCGGTGAATACACCTCTGCGGATATTTCAGTGGTTCCCGGCGCGGTACGGATCGCGGTACCCAGAGCAGAATAAAAAAGCAAGGACTGCATAGATTTATGCAGTCCTCAGACCGTCGAAAAATCCCCTAAAGGGGCTTTTCCGCCGAACATCCCAGCTGCGCGCACGTCTTGGCGGCTTTGCCGCCAACCCGCACACTTGCTGGGATAGAAGTGTTTTTTGCCCCGGGAAACCCGTGGCAAAAAACTGATTTAAAAAGCCCACTTCGTGGGCAAAATCTATTTTTTCGACAAGCTCAGGACTGCATAGATTTATGCAGTCCTTTTAGTCATTTCTTATCAATCCCTGTGAGCCAGTATGTAATCCACTGCCTGGTCGAGAGTTCCCTGAGTATATCGGCTGCAATCCGCATTTTCGGGGTTCTCAACGAACTCGTTCGCCAGGAATACCCTGACGCCCAGCTTCTCAACGATCATATCCTCCGCCACGCTGTTGCCCACCATGAAGCACTCCTGCGGCTTTACGCCTATCTTCCGTAGAATCTCCTCATAGTACTTCGTGTTCGGCTTGCAGTAGGTGCTGTTGTCGTAACAGGTCACCAGCTCGAAATCCTGCGGCGCGAGATTCACCCACGCCATTCTCGTGATAACGCCGTCCAGCGGGAATATAGGATTCGTCGCGAGAACCACGCGCAGCCCTGCGGATTTCAGCCGCTCAATCAGAGGCTTCCTGTCCGTGACGTATTTCAGGCTTGCTTTCGCCTTCTCAAACTCGTGAGTGTAGAAAGCATCGCATTCCTTGCGTGCGTCCGGCAGCCCGGGGTTCAGCACGTTGAATGTTTCCCAGAAAGCCTCAGAATTCAGCCGCGTGCCGTCGTTCATCACCATGGACTTGGTTCCTGCCCAGACGGATTTCACCGTTTGCTGCGGCTCGTATCCAAGGGGCGCGAGCCTTTTGCACAGTTCGCCGAAGTAAATCTTTATGAAGTCCTCCTGCTCAAAGGGCAGGAGCGTTCCGTCAAGGTCAAACAGGACTGTCGTTATCATCAGGATTCTCCTTTTTCAGCGGCAGCCTTGCGCCGCTCAATGGCAGCGTGCTGCTTTTCGATCTTCTTCCGGTAGGATTCCAGCGCTTCGTCATCGGATTTGTATACCGAACGCGTCACAGTCCACCTGTCGGCGGAAGCGCGCTTGCACACCACTTTCACGAGAAAATCACCGTGCTCCGGGCAGGTGCAGATATCGTTCTTGCGGACAACTCCCAGGGAGAGCCACTCGCCGTTGCTGAGCGTCCTACCGCACTCCGGGCACGGAACCGACGTCACGGCTTCGCTGGAGGTTATCCTGCGGATATCGTGGATATCCCGGAACATCTCCCGGGCGATCACCGGGCGCTGCCCCGGGGACATTCCGGAGTATTCCGCCAGTCCACGCTGCATGTCCAGCTTCCTGCATACCTCATAGGTGAACCACGCGTCATTCATTGCGTCATGCGCCTGGGCGTCCAGGGGTATCCCGAGCTTCTCCACGGCGTCGGAAAGCGACCACTGCACGCGCTCGTTGTCGATCTGGTTCTTGTATATCAGCTGCAAATTCACATAGTCGCTGCCGTATTTCGGGTCGAATCCGTGAAGTTCCAGATTGTCCGACAGCATTGCAATATCGTCGAATCCCCAGGTGATGAAGCGGAATTCCGGCGTGCACCACTCCCGCAGCTTCGCGAAAGCCTCCGGAAACGGAAGCCCCTTTGCCAGCATTGCGCTGGTTATCCCGGTGATCTTCTCAACATGGCGGTTCATCTTCCGGTAGTACTTCGGGGCAACGTTGATCTTGAGCTTGTCAACGAGGTTGAAATTCTCGTCGCACTTTACGGCGCCGATCTGGATTATCTCACCGCGCAGGAGCACAGGCTCATGGACTGTGTGCGCACGATCCATCGCCTGGTTCCATTCCATATCAAGGATAATATAGTACATCTGCGCGCTCCCTTAAAGCATGAGCTTTCCGCCGACATTCTCGTGGCGCCATGCAACGAAGTCATCGTAATTGCCCTGGCGGTCAAGGCAGCCGTTCTCAGTGATCTCGATAATGCGGTTAGCCGCGGTTTCAAGTATCTCATGGTCGTGGGAAGCAAACAGCAGGTTGCCCTTGAACTCGGACAGACCGTTGTTTACTGCGGTGATGCTCTCGAGGTCGAGGTGGTTCGTCGGACGATCGAGGATAAGCACGTTGCTCTGGAACAGCATCATTCTGGAGAACATGCAACGCACCTTCTCACCGCCGGAGAGCACGTTTACGGGCTTGAACACGTCGTCGCCGCTGAACAGCATTCTGCCGAGGAATCCGCGGAGGTAGCTCTCGGTTTCGTCCTTGGAGTACTGGCGCATCCAGTCGATGATGGACAGCTGGCAGTTGTCGAAGAACGCGCTGTTGTCGTTCGGGAAGTAGCTTACGGAAGTCGTACTGCCCCACTTGAACGTACCCTCGTCCGGCTCCATTTCCTCCATGAGTATCTTGAACAGGGTGGTCACGGCGATCTCGTTGTTGCCGACGAACGCGATCTTGTCGCCCTTGCCGACGGTGAAGCTTACGTTGTTGAGCACCTTGACTCCGTCCACGGTCTTGGAAAGCCCGGTCACCTGGAGGATATCCTTACCCACCTCGCGCTCCATGTCGAACGCGATATAGGGGTATTTTCTGGAAGAAGCCGGCAGTTCCTCGACGGTCAGCTTGTCGATAAGTTTGCGGCGTGAAGTAGCCTGCTTGGACTTGGACTTGTTCGCGGAGAACCTCGCGATAAAGTTCTGGAGTTCCTTGATCTTTTCCTCGGCACGCTTGTTCTGCTGCTTGATCATGCGCTGAATAAGCTGGGAGGATTCGTACCAGAACTCGTAGTTGCCGACATACATCTTTATCTTGCCGTAGTCGATATCAACGATGTGAGTGCAGACGTTGTTCAGGAAGTGACGGTCGTGGGATACGACGATGACAGTACCGAAGTATTCCGCGAGGAAGTCCTCCAGCCAGGAAACCGCCTCGACATCAAGGTGGTTGGTAGGCTCGTCCATCAGTATAATATCCGGATTTCCGAACAGGCACTGTGCGAGAAGCACCTTGACCTTTTCGTTACCGGTGAGGGAATCCATCTTCTGGGTGAGTATCTCCTCGGGAAGTCCCAGTCCCTGAATAAGCTTGGAAGCGTCGGATTCCGCCTCCCAGCCGTTGAGCTCAGCGAATTCCGCCTCCAGCTCGGAAGCGCGGGTGCCGTCCTCCTCGGAGAAATCCTCCTTGGCATAGAGTGCGTCCTTCTCCTGCATGATGTCGTAAAGGCGCTTGTTGCCGAGGATAACGGTGTCCTGAACGGTGTAGTCATCGAACGCGTAGTGATCCTGGCGCAGCACGGACATACGCAGCTCCGCAGGCTTGGATACGCTGCCCTTGGTAGGCTCGAGGTCGCCGCAGAGCACCTTTAAGAAGGTGGATTTTCCGGCGCCGTTTGCGCCGATAACGCCGTAGCAGTTGCCGGCGGTGAATTTCAGGTCTACGTCCTTGAAAAGAAGCTGTCCGCCGAAGCTGACACTTACATCAGATACTGTAATCAATTCGTTTTCTCCTTTATAGTTCATTGTTGTCGTAACACATACAATATAATTATAGCATAACTCTCGCGGCAATGCAAGCCCTTTTGACGGATTTTTGAACAAACCTGGAAAATAAAAATCGGGAGGCGGCTCCTCCCGATTATATGGAAACCTCTAAAGCACTGCGCATTTTTGCTCACATGAGGTTTTCAGATGTTTTCTATATTATTTCACGCCAAGGCGAACCCTGTAGCAGAACTCCACAATGCGCGGCTCGCCGAAGCACTCCGAAATACGCTCCTGGAACCGCTTCCAGTCGCTTTCGATGAGCTCCGGGTGGAGCTTCAGCAGGGTCTGGAGTCCTCCCTGGCTCTGGGCGAGTCCGATGAAGCGCTGCGTGGTGCAGGGCTCCGCGTTCGCGAATACCAGTTCGCGGACGTAGCGGAAATGCCCGCTGTTCCGGATATT
>ERZ780166.907-NODE-907-length-18792-cov-3.090943_pt1 | contig 18792 bp, 17 predicted proteins | sample MGYA00511366_ERZ780166 | MGnify/ENA primary metagenome ERZ780166 (study PRJEB29588, sample SAMEA2162231) | human gut metagenome | biome: human gut; feature: human-associated habitat; material: faeces | place: Denmark | collected 2008/2010 ...
CATCCATGCCATAACAGCCGTTTCTTGCGTCTTGCAATATGCCAGCCATTTGTCATCCACATGATAGCTATAGGTAAGGCGATTGAGCACTTCACTAACTATGTCCTTTTCGTGTTCGACTATCAATCTTACAATTCTTTCATCTACTGGAACATCTTCCCATATCAGCTTTGTTGCAAGCATCTCCCAATGCTCAAAGTTTATAGGCTCATGAAGTTCAAATTGTTGCAGAATCTTTTGGAATTTATCGCGCTCCATGGTCAGCCACACCTTATGGTTCAGCATTCTGTCGTCAATCTGGCAAAGATAGTAATACAAATCCCAGTAGTTTTCAGCAAGCAGTGCAACTTCATCGTCATTATATTCCCGTACCACCTCTTCCAATGCCACCTTCTTTGCAGGATTGTTAGTCTGGCTCTTCAGCACCTCAGTCATCAATCCAGCATAGGTTTCTAGTTCACTACCACGCACAAGTGCCCTCACCCTTTCAGTGTATCCGAAGCTCCCGTAATCAAAGGATCTCCAGTATTCTGTCGTTGCCATCTGATATACAAAGGTTTCCTCCCCAAAAAAAAACCTTGCCACATTCTCTGCCAGCACCTCTTTCTTGAATCGAGCACCATCTTCCGGCCTAGGGAATGCTGTGGCTATCATTCTCAGCGACAGTATGAATTTCTGAATATTTGCATCACCCGGTTCCTTCAGTCTATCCAATAGTGTAAACACCATCACCACAGCTGCTAGTGCTTCGGTTCTTGTTCCGATCTCATCACTGAACCGTGCTATCACCATCGGGATATCCGTATCATCATTTATGATGGAATTCGCTATCGTTGTGTACCAACCTTCTATTTTTTCTTCGCTATTCACCTTTCCGTCTATCCGAGGGATGCCTCTCCTTAGTTCCGAGGTCATCTGAAAGTCGAATACCACCCCATCATACTTCCTCAGTCTTCCCGTTCCTGAACAGAACGACATACCTAGAAGCATCTTCCAAGGAACATGATTCATCAGCGAAAGCAGAAATTGCTGACCTCTCAGCGAGTTTCCCTGATACGACAGTAACAAGGGCTCCTCTCTCTGATAAAGCCGAAACATCCAGAAGTCAAGCGATGCCATTTGTTCATACGCTCCCGACATCCGTTCACTCTTGCCTTGTTCGCTAGTTTCTATCGTGCGGTCATAGCAATCATAGTTTCCACCCCCAGGTCTAACAAAAAGCGGATACAATGAAAGAAAGTCAACAAACGACCTTACCTCTCTCAAGTCTATCAGCAAAGAGTGCGTCCATACGCATCCAGGTCGTTCTTTCTCCGAGGCATACCAGGTCTTGGCCACCACATAGTATGGACTGTCCGCCAGTGGGTAGCACGTCAGGTAGGAACTGTCATCATCTTGAGCTGAAACATACTCATCCCAATCACTCAGCAACGACATCTTCCGTCTGTCCTGCTGACTGAGACCGCCTACCGACGTTGCCAGTAGCTTATGTCCTTCACCGTAACCGTGAAGCGTCTGTTCTATTTTCATCAGTCAATCAGATACTGTAATGGCAGGGCTAAATCAAATTTTTTCTCGTCGGTGAATATGTATGCTCTCTTGCCCTTTTCAGTCAGTTCATTCAATTTTGCACTATCTTCAGAACCGTACTTCACTCCCTGTGCGCTCACGCCACAAAGCATGCTGTTGCTGAAGTTCTTCGTTACGTAGTTGTAAATAGCTGGGCACATCTGCTTGAAATAGTCCTCAATGGAATTATATCCTTTTCGTTCATCCCAGCTCGATATGGCCACCACTATTTTGACGTCGCCCATCAGCTCACGGAGATATTTTATCACGAGCAGGTTTTTGGTCACGTCCTGCATATTCTCGGGCTTCAGTTTAATTTTGTCAGCCGCCTCCCGTTGTTTAGTCTCATCAATCTCTTTATTTGCACCATCGTCAGCATCAGCATACTCCCCGTTTCGATCATTCTGCATATTCATAAAGTGATCTTTAAGGACAAAACGGCTCATCCCGTTGATAAAATATAATATACCGTCTGCTTCCTCGCAGAATTTTGCCAGTTTCGGGTCAAAGTCGTTATTAATGATGTCATAGTAATACTCTCCCTTCATATCGGGGATTGTCAGGTCTATACGCTGACCGTCTTTATTCTTCAGCGGCCATTTTATAAACTTCGCCTCCTCGTCTGTCGAATGGGTCACTGTCTCACCTTCCAACCATTTATTGGTCATATCGTTTACGTATGTCCACTGCGAAGCTTTGCCGTCCAATTGCAGGCTAAAATCTCCATCCTGACTCATCACTCCATTCAGTGCGGCTATATATGTTGTCTTGCCGGCATCCGGAAGTCCTGCTATCAATATTCTTTTACCTGTCATAATCTCTTTATTTCAACTCGTTTTTCACCCAGTCCAACTGTTCCCGATGTGCTCTGCCGCTCGCATTTTCCGTCATCAGCAGGTCTTTTACTAACTTTTCCACCGATGCAAATTGGTCCGACGCACCTGTAGCATCCATCTCATACACTTTATACTTACGACCACACAAGGCTTCCGTAAACAGCCCTTCTGTTTTTTCCTTATTAGCCGCATAGCCTTGCCTATCCTTTACAAGGTCATGCTTGTTGAACACAAGTTTCAATTGACTATTCTCTGGCAGCAGACCGTCAATTCTTGTAGCAGGTTTTTATAGGCATACCTCAGGGATGCATAGTTACTCATCATCCTGTCGCCATCGATAAAGAACACCACATGTTCTGCCACCTTTAATATCTGGTTTTCCTTGATTTCATCATCCGAGCCGGAAAACTGACGGTAGTCCTCACCCGACCTGTCTGAGAGCACCACTTTATACTTTCCCGTTGTTTCTGAGTCCAGCGACATCACCAAAAGGGGGTTCTCTCCTTTAAGAGTCCTCTTCTCTCTTATGCTAAGATCTGTGCGCTTCACATCTCTCACTAGCATCCGCCTTTCAAATCCGGAATAGGTGTCACTATCGAACAGGGTCTGACCGCAATACTTTTCATGCATCGTAAAACAATAATACATCGAACTGGCAAATGTAGATTTGCCGTATGCTTCAAAACCTATCAGCACCACGCGAGTAATGGTGCCACCATCAGCCACCTTGTTAATATCCCGCTCCGTCATTGCGTCACAATACAGCGCCGCCGGGTCTTCCATGTTGATACCCGTCATTTTGGCATCTACTTCTTGCGGCTGACCATCATTGGGGTTATTCCCTGTCGCGATGGTCTTTCCTGCCAGTAAGTCTGTCACTTTTTCTGCCATATATCAGTCCTCCTGTTCTTTTTTTTAGTTCTTAGACTCACAGATAGCCTCAGCCAACAACTCGTAATATAGATAAACGGCCAACTCTGTCACGGTCATCTCTGCCGTATAGTCCGGCATCATTCCCTCCACGTCATCCGTTGCTAACCTCAGCAGAACCGATGTCAGCCTATAGGCATTATCTTTCTCTTCCACTTCTCCCTTCAACTCATCCTTCACTTCTTGTAGTCTCACTGTCTCATTTCCTTCTTCGCCCATCTTCTTATTGATGGTCTGAGCTGGTTCTATGTCTGCATATAGCCAAGGTATTTCTTCTACCATTTGTCTTACCAGATTGTATGCTCCTTTAATGCTGTTTCCTTTGTCCACTTGCAGTGTATCCACGAAATCAGCATATCTCTTAAGCGTGGCATCATACAATATGGCTTTGGCCGTGCCGTTGTCCACTTCCGCCCACTTATTGTCAAAGGTGTCTTCATCTGTCTCTAAGAGTTCGCTTGCCACATCATCACTTTCCTCCGCCTCAAAGGTCTTATTCTCAATCAAGTAGGCCTTATAGTATCCAAATGTATTAGCGACAGCTTGTGCATTAGCAACAAACCCATTCCCCTTCACTGCCAATATCAAGGCATTCTTTAGCATCAGCGAAAACAGTGCTTTTTCACCTTCATCTTCACACTCTTCAATGGCTTTCAGCACCGTATATTCAGCTATTACTGGCATTATGGCCGCTATCGACAATCCTTCAGCCATGAATTCTTCGCTGACATACGTCTTAAATGCCTTCTCCAGTGGCTCATCGTTCTTCCTGGTCAAAAAACTCATTATCAGTTCTTCCATCCTGTCAGCATCAAGATTCTCTATTTGACCGCTGCAGAACTTGTCAATCTTCTCTGCCGTTTCTTCAGTAAATGGTATCACCAGAACATCCTTAGACATCTGGCACAATGTCGTCTTGTCTGTCATTACTTCTCGTGTATATAGTTGTATAGTTCTACATATCGGTCATCCTGCTTCACTCTTCCAAAGAATATGGAAGCATCAGCTACAGGGTCATTATGCAATTCAAAGCCGACGTACATCTTTCTCATAATGTCCTCCATCTTTCCACTCTGCACAAAATCAATTTCCACATCTCTCTGCGACTTCCCAGCAGGGAGTTTCAAGGGTTTCTCTTGCACGGCGTCGGCAACATTTGCAGAGTCAACCTTCACGCGATATGGTTCTCCTGCTTTTTCAGCGTCAAACCACCCATCGTCTTTGCTTGTCCACACCCACTTAAAGGGTTCTACAGTAACCAGCACTTCACCCTGTCCATCTTCAAACTTTATAACGTTGAAAACAGGCTCATAGCCGTCTTCTCCATCTCCTTCCCCTTTCGGTGGCATAATAGCCCCTGAGAATATTTTCAGAGCACCTTTTTCTTCAACTGTCTGGTGATGTATATGGCCATAGAATTGGATTGGATATTGCGCATCCATCTCCTTCTCAATTTCTTCTCCATCCTTTATAAACCCCATGGGATGGTGCATCACCGAAACATTCACCGTTGCTCTTCTTCGGGTTGTCTTGTATAGTTCCTTAGGTAATATCTGTGAGTGATTGCCATCCTCCCAATCTGAAACATAGCAACTGTTTATACCATGCAGACACAGCGTGTAAGGACCCACCGTCAATTCTTTGCTTTCCCAGTAGAGTTTGTCTGAATAGGTGCAATCTTGTCCAGTTCGAGTTTTCTCAACGGCTGGTGACAGGCATCTATATTCATTGGCAAATTCGATATATGCATCGAAGGGCAGAAGCCAGCTAGCAAACGTATTATTCTCATCCTTATACACATCAAAGAATTGGTCATAGCCTCTTTGCTCTATTTGACGGGCATCCTTTGTAATCGCATCCTTCAGCATTGCATCTCTCAATGCCTCCCTTGTACATGCATAGCCAGCATCTCTGTTCTTGTCATGATTTCCAGGCACCATATAGACACGCCCTTTACCGCAACCTGTGAGTTTCTGTAACTCCTCAATGAATGGCTTTGCTTTATGCTCGTACTCATCCTTATTGCCAGAGAAAGCCACATCGCCACAAATCAATATGCAGTCCACCTTTGTCGACTTGCATATCTCCTCCACTTTCTCATACAGTCTTTCCTTCAGTTGGGTATATTCATCCCGCGCCTCTGGCAAACGCTTGAAATGAATGTCTGATAATTGTAATATTGTTTGCATAATTCTCAATGTCATTTAAAATTCTTTCTCCAAGCCTATTAGCGCAAGACAGTCGCGACTTTGTTCCCGTCCACTTTTCCGCTCATCACCCGCTAATTTCCAACGGTTTTATAAATATTTTTTATTCCCTACTAAAACGCAATCCCCCACCTCCTCAACAACACTCCTCCCCTTCCGACCAATCCCCGAATACCGCATAAATTATTTATATCCCTCTTCCCCACAGAATCACCTCGTCGAACCACCTCCGCCAATCCGCCAATACTTCCTAAGCACCAACTCGCCCACACCCAATTCCAGCCCCACCAGCCTCCCAGAATAATTCTCCCCACGATTTAGGTCAATGCCAATTCTCTTTTTGAGGTATTGTTTTTCTACTTCATTCTGCCGTTCTCATGGTTTCTTCCAAATCAGAGAATCTAACGACTCGTGACATTCCTCAAAAGCCAAATTCCCTACGACACACTAATCTTCTTAACATAAAAGACCTTCTTGAAAGCATTACCGAAAATATTCATGATTACCCAGAAAGTAGCACAGACTGGATTCATTTTCTCGGCTATGTGGAATAGCGGATAATGTGCCCAAATGCGTTTGTATAATGGCTTAGGGGTAATCGAAACAGCGCGACGTCGGTAGCGGGCTAAATTCTCTTTCAACAAATAACACGGAGACTTCTTCACCACTTTCAGCCACATGGCCGTATCATTATTCTTCTTCACATCTCTAATTTGTATGAGGCCTATCTTCTCTGCATCATACATCACCGCCAAACACCCTGGCCAACAGCAAGCATACATATCAAACTCGGACACCTTTTTCTTGCCAGACACATACACACCCAAGTCCTTCCCTCCTCACTCATCTCGGTATATTCATGATATGTAAAGGCATAATTGTTCTCTACCATAAACTTCAACTGATGCTCCAGTTTGTCAGGCAGCCACAAATCATCCGAATCCAGAAAAGCAATCCACTTACCCTTGGCTCGACGAAGGGCATTATTGCGTGTAATGGCGGCACCTGAATTCTTAGGATTACACTCATATCTAATACGATTATCCGCTTCGACAAAGGGCTTTACGACCTCTTTAGTATTGTCTTTAGAGCAGTCATCCTGAATAAGAAGTTCCCAGTTCCGATAGGTCTGCGCTTGAACACTTCTGATAGTTTCAGCAATGAAATCAGCACATGCCCATGTTGGGGTTATTATTGAAACTAATCCGTAATCTTGCATAGACTATTTCTTCTTCAATGGAAAATCCTTGATATCAAACTTAGACCCGAGCACTCTGTTAAATTCCGGCGTATAGAAATCCATAAATCCCCCCTGTGAAGTAAAGGTCAATTCGCCAAAGTATATTTTTCCGTCAATGTTATATAGGTCAACACGAAGCTCTGGGAAACCCTTTGACAGTTTCTCAGCAATCTCCACCATTTTATCAAAGTTCTTAGGCTTAGGGATAATGTCACCTCTCAGATAGTCCGAATTGAATACAGAAAATTCCGGATGTGGATTCCAGTCCATGTCGTAGGTCATCACATGGGCACTGTTGCCGCCCGCACTACGATCATTACATATCCATGTGTAATAGCACTTACCATTAAAGCACCACATCTTATAGTCAGTCAATGATGTAGCACCCTTTTCTAAAGGCAAAACTTCTTCCGCAATAACACACGGCGTCATGTTCTTATAATGAGGTTCCGCATGAAGCGCGCCGATATTCTTACGATGCAACCATTCTCCTATCAGTTCTATATACTCAGCTTTCTTCTCCGGAGTAAGATCCGCCTTACGTATAATCTTGTTTGTGCCCTTTCCGTCACCATTGTTAGCCTTGATAATAAAAGTATCCGGAAGCACGTCAAAGTTTACATCCTCTTTTTTATACCAAGTAGCATAGAGTTTTACCAATATGTCGCCAAGGCCTATTTTTTCCACATAGTCTCGTACAGCTCGCTTATCTGCTAACTCAGTCCATTTAGAAGTGTCAGAATACAACTTTGCCCACAGAATTTTCTCATTCAAATCTTGTGGATTCTTCAGGTTCAGAGATTTCTTAAATACATAACGGTAACGAATCTTCAGCAGAGTCTCGGGAAAATGATTACCCATAAACTCTGTAAACTTAATCAACGGCCAGAATAATATTCTGCCAGATTTGCTTAATGTTGGATGAAATGCCATATTTTATTCTTTCTTATTTCAAAATTTTTCTTTTTATATAGTCTTTCAGTAGATTATTTCCCAATGTAGGATGTTTAATCATATTGTTGATAATATATCTGTGATTGGCTTTCCTGTAAGCAGCATAGTTTCTGCTTATTTCCGCATGATATTGCTCTGAGTTATCTTCTTTCTTAAGAACTTCATTTAAGTAGGAAAATCGCCATTCAGCAGGTATTTTGGTTTCATCTACTACAACAGGAGTACAGTCGTTCTCGATATGTATATATTCTACAAATGGTAGTTTCGTATCAAGGTCAAACTTAACTATTGCACCTATTTTTGTAGGTTCCCAAGCCATTTCAAAAACGAAGTTGCCAAGTGAATAGAATATATATTTAGCATTATACTCCTCATAGCCTTGAAGCACATGAGGGTGCATACCTATTATAAGGTCAAAACCCGCATCAATCAACCAATGGGCAAACTTTTTTTGTGCAGACGAAGGACGGTTTATATATTCATTCCCCCAATGAACATAAAGCACTTTGAACGCATCAACTGGCAATGATTTTAGTTCTTTTTCTATTTCCTTATATTCTGGATTATACCAATATGAAGGATCATCCGTAAAATCATCAATGCGAAGACACATACCTGTGAACGACACCGTTCTTCCTTGATGGTTCATCACAACGGACCTTTGCCAATTGGACCCGAAACATTTTGTACCATATCCGCATATTGCATCAAATGTCTGTTGGTACGCTTCTTTGCCATGTTGCATTGCATGATTGTTGGCAAGACCATAGACATCGAAGTGATTAAGATTTTGCAAGACTTCTGGCTGGACTCTAAACACCTCTCCATCGTAGCCTACTTTATCTGTTACATTTGATGCCACTCCCTCGAAATTGCCAACCCAAAGATCATTTGCGTTGCGGTTCAGCTTACGAAAAGGGTTGAAGCCATTGGCTATTCTGGTACCGATACCAAAGCCCACATTGAAATACCAGTCGGTAAGATTAATATCTCCGGTGAATACTAACATATCCCTATCTTTTCTAACAGTTTATCTGATACTACATTCTTAATGTCAAAGTCCATTGCTGAATCTTGACACGTTTTGCGCATTAATTCAACTGCTTTCGGATTGTTTATCATCGCGTCCATTGCATCAACTAGAGATTCTACTGTATTCTCTTTCAATATAATGCCTGTTTTGCCATCTTCAATGATGTCTGCATTTAGACTCCAATCCGTTGCTACTACTGGGAGGCCTGACACGAATGCATCAATGATTATTCCAGGAAAACCTTCTCCATGCCAATATGTTGGAAATAGCATCGCATCATATTCTGCCAGTATATCATAATTCTTTTGATTACGTAAATCCAAGAAACCTTTATATGAAATGTTGTGTAGGTTAGATATTTTATCCTTGAATATCGCTTTATATTCTTCATCAATGGGACCATAAAAATCCACTACGAAGTCATCCTTGTATTTCTCATTGAGAATTCTTACGGCTTCTATAATTGTGTTGCAACCCTTCTCGGGTATTATACGGGAAAGAAATACGAAGCGTATTTTATTGTCTATCTTTTTTTTAATCTCCGGCAAATACTCTATGCTCTTGAAATTTGGCACATAAATAGTATTCTTAAAGCCAACTTCTGCAAAGGAGTGTTGCATTTTTTTCCCTTCTGCCAAAAAAACATTTACTATCTTGAAAGGGTTTAATTTTACTTTTCCTTCTTTAATCCAATCCGCAATACTGCCTCCGATTATCCAATAAATCACAGAACGTTTACGTGGGAATAGGGACATAACCTGAAGCACCCTATAGCTACTCATATTATTAGTAGCTATTATATATTTTGCATTTGGATTAAGCAAGATGATAAATACTAATTTTATAAGAATCAAAGGATTTTTCCTCCAATTCTCAGTATCAACCGAAACCACATTGATGTTTTTCTTATGAAAGTAATTCATCAAATGGTAGTTCTTAGCAGATGCTCCATTTTGTGGAACTCCGCCTCCACCAGCGGGCCCGATAAATACAACTTTATGCTTACTCATTATTCAATAATACTATTTACATATTCCACGGTTGCCCAATCCCTAGCTTAATGATACAAGGATTTCAACATATGAGGTGATACAAGAATACCCAAAAGCAGACAATCCATATCATTGATTCCAAAGAACTATACTCTCCGGCGTAATGCGGTAGAATAGGATAAAAACACACTCTTTAAGCTATTGAGAGGCTTTATTACTTGCAACTATTCCTGCGATATAATTCTCCCACCGATCGATTATCATATCAGCATCAAATCGCTTGATGACGTCTCGTGCTTTTTCTCCACAAGACTTTGCTAATCCAGGCTCTTCCAAAAAACGCACCATTGCTTTAGCTATGCTTTCGGGGTCCCCAATTGGTGCCAATAGCCCATTAACACCATCTTGAATCAGCATTCGGGCGCCTCCTGGAGAGCTATCTGTTGAAACGCAAGGTAAACCAACAGCCATAGCCTCTAAAAGAGAGTTCGAGATTCCTTCATAATCAGATGTAATTAAGAACATCCCATCATTACTGATATCTCGCATAGGATTCTTACTTACTCCCATCCATAGAACTTTATCAGAAATATTTTTTTCTTCAATCCATTCTTGAATTTTGTGTTTATCGGGGCCATCACCATATAGTTTCAACGACCAATCTGGATACTTTCTAACAAATAACGAGAAAGCTTGGATCATTATATCATAACGCTTTTGCTCGTTATCCAAGCGCCCCACACTCACTATCGTTTTATTTCTGTTATAATACGATGCATAGCTGATGGTTCCCTTAATAAATATTGGATTGGGAATAATTGTTGCACGTTTTTGAAGATGCTTACCATAAAACGCCTTGGCTCCTTCAATTTGGAATACACCACCAACAGAATGATTAATGACAATCAATTCAAGTAGAGAATGTAAGTTTTTCTTATTTATAGTTATATACGGATTCCCTCGTTCGGACATAATAGAAGGAACTCTCTTTAAACTGCCAACAATTTTGCCTACATAATTAGGAAATGCAGTAAAGCCAATAATTACATCCGCATTTTTCTTTGAAATATGATTAAAAGCAAAGAGCAGTTTTTTAAAACGCGCTAATTGTCCCTTCTTTTGCCCCTCATAAGAAACAACCTTAATTCTATTATCAAATGATTGAATGGTTGAGTTAATCTCATCGGGTACAGCATTAAAATTCAGTATGGTAATATGATGATTGCGAAGACATAGGCTGTTCGCCACAAATGCCATCATTTTCTCTGCACCGCCAAAACCGATACTATTTGTAAGAAATACTACTTTCATGCTAAAATACGGTTAATCCGAAATTGCGACATAGTTTTAATACTGTTGAGATCCTAATTCGTCTTCCTACGTAACTATGTTGTTTTTTCATTGTTTGTACTAACTTGTCAGCATTTTCTTCACGTTCAGGAGACAGATATTTTTTAGCTCTAATCCAATAAGCTAAAGATATGATTGGAGCAAATACGATTGGGTATAATTGCATCTTCATTACTTTAAGAGATGCTAACCCGCTTATCAGAATATTTGCATTTCGGTCATCATCATAATTCCACTTGTTAATTGCAGGGTTATGAATTACTAAAAGGTCTTCTGCGAAAGCATTAATATAACCTTCATCAACCACTTTCAGAGAAGGTAATAGTTCTTCATAACCATACTTATTTGGGAAATAGGGCTCATTATTACCCCAGAATGATCTTCGAAGAAAATGGGACCCACCACAAAACATATAATTTAGACGTAAGCCCTGCTTATATAATGGGCCAGTATTTGATACTCTATTTGATTTCCAGATTAAATCATATATTTGAGATGTCAGTGTAGCAATTTGAGAATACTCATCAAGAAATTTAATAGCTTTTATAAAAAAATCTGAATGTTTCTTGTCAATATAAGCATCATCATCTAAGAAATAAACATACTTGCCATGGCTCTTCAAATATGCATAATTTCGTCCTTTGCCTACACCGAGGTTTTCGGACATCTTCTCATAATAGAAATCATACTGATAGTTTTTAAATAGACTAGAAACTACAGCTTCTGTATCATCAGTTGACGCATTGTCAATGATCACAAATTCTGTATCTTCAGGTAAATCACATGCAAAACAACTACCGAGAGCCTCCGCAAGTTGCTTAGACCTATTCCAAGTTATTACAACTATACTTAATATGTTCATGACCTAAAACTTATTTCCTAAAATAGATGGGCGCATACGATATAATTGTGGCAATGCACAACATGTTCATATTACCAGATATATAATATGCTACTCCGCCTATATCAAAGAATAATAACTCTATAATAATACCAATTCCAAGAATTGAATATATAGAATATTCTTTAGGCATTGAAATGAGCCTTTTATATAATCTATAAATGAATGTATAATAGAACACAAAACCCACTAAGCCGAAATCGTATAGCATCTCGACGTAGTTGTTATGAGAATAAAACATATGACCTGTAACTTTTGCATTAAAGAATTTAAATGAGTCCAAACCATGACCAAATATTGGACGTTCAGTCCATCCTTGTAAACCAATTAAGATCATCTTTTTTCTTAAGTCATCACTAGACACATTGCTTTCTCCAGTTCCACCTAGGAACCCCAATATTCCGTCGAAACGATAACCTACAACATCATAAATCCACTGAACATTCATCATTAAATACAGAAGGAAGCACATAGTTAAACAAATCATTGTTAATGCAATAATCCGTTTCTTAACACTATTACCACTTTTCTTCCAAATAAAAAACAACAAACACGCAACTAATGCTATAATAGTCTTTCGTCCTCCAGAAAGTGCCATTAAATATAATATCAATAATAGTGATAATGCTGATATTACACGTATAATGATATTTCGTTTGTACAGTGCCAACCATGAGGCAAGAACTCCTGAGAACATCATCAATGAAGTAAAGATATTGGCATTCCCCGTTTCTTCTCCACCTAGACGCTCTCCATTGAGGTTATCAACATTTCCGAGAAGATAAATCGGATTATAATACATAATTAAGATCCCCATAGCTACCGCCGATAGCATATACGTTACTAACGTCAATTCTAAAGTTTTTTCACTTGTTATAGTAATGCTGAAACAAAAAGTTAACACCAAGACTACAAACATTTGATATAATGTTGAAAAAACAGTATTAGTCATTAATAACGCAGAGCATAGAGCGTATAGTACGAGTATTATATACCATTTTGAGAAATGAAGATTGATTATATTTTTCCTGCTTAAAAAATAAATAAATGAAAGTCCCACATAAGCCATTAAAAACAAAGAGTTAATTCTTGGAGGTAACAAAGTTTCTTGACATACGTATGAAGAAATAATATACATCAAAAAAATTACAACTAATGGCTTATCTTTAATGTTTTTGAGATATTCTATCATTTTGAAGACATAACAAAATTAATCATTGTAATCCATTTTTCAGCCCATGTGTCACGAGAAAAGGTTGATGTTGCAGTTTCATAGGCTCTCTTAGCAACTCTTTTAAACTCATTTATATCCATTTCAATTACCTCCTGCATGGTTTTATATAGATATTCTTCTTGTGGGTAAAAAAGCCTACCATTAAAATGGTCTAAAATAATATTTGTTAATCCTCCAACATGAGATACTACTGGAACGCAACCTGATGCCATAGCCTCACAAGCAGATAAAGAAGTACCTTCTGAAAAGATAGTAGGAACGACAGCAATATTAAATTGAGAATGAAATTGAATACTATCTTCAGCATTGAATTTCGTATAAGTTACATTTTTGACATCATTAAGAATGTGATGAACCTCATTTTCACATGCTCCTTCACCCGCAATTGTAAATCTTAATGATGGATATTCCTTAGATAGTCTTTTTACAACATTTGCCCACATAATAGGTCCCCGATACCATTGTAGACGTCTCGCAAACACAATGTTAGCACTTTTTAAATCTTTTAAAGAATTCAATTTCTCTTCAATATCCAATGAGGAGAGTTTGCCAGAGGAGAAGTTTGGTATAACACAAAGGATTCGATCTTTGGGTATATCATAAAGAGTTCTTAGCCAGTTAAAATAATTATAATCCACACATACATAATTTGCGCCTCCTATGAACTTTCGCAGTTTTGAGACACATCGTCCTAACTTATATAATGGAAATATTATAGGCAAAGATTTCTTTCCTCCATTTCGTACAGAATCCCATCCTATACCGTGCTGAATAGAAATTAAATTCTTGATTTTTTTAGGATATATATCTTGTTCATCATCACCTATGATGAATAATGTTTTATTATCGGTATGATCCTTATAGAATTTATGAAATGCTTTGTTCAAATTACACCCATAGTAGAACTCTTCTACAGTAAAGTGCTTGAACTTACCGAATTTTGGACTTTTACACTTTCCTTTCTTCTCGTCAAGAATATGCACATCATAGCCTTGACTGTATAACAACTCTGAAAGCTCAGTGGCATATGTTTGAGTGCCCCCTATGTTAGGGCGATTTGCATCATAATCATAAAATCTAAATACAAAAATATATGCTTTCATAAACAATTTTATATAATATTTATTTTCTCAAATATATTTTTCTCATCCACGTTGGCAAAATATTGAAAATAGTTCCTTTTATCGAAGTGTAAAAAGGTTTATATGGCGTAGTGTATCGTAAGACAGTCCCCTCATGGTCTTTGCTAAAATCAACAAAGAATTTGTCCCGTTCATTCGAAAACCAAGTATGACCATCGAACAGGGGATTATATTTTATAATGTCTTCAATAGTGACTTCCCGCATTTCCATTTGTTTCTTCAATTGTGGGATAAGAGTTGTCGCTTTTTCGCTATTACAGACTATAGTAGAGTAGTTGCGTTTAGTGCCGAGAAGATCGGGAAAGATTGAGGATAATCCCTTAAAATCTGCTATTGTAAAATCACCTGGACGTCTGATACGTCCTCGATATTTACAGTTCTGCCCACAGGATGGACGGAGGCATATTTGCTTTAAAAAAAGCTGCATATATTGATCCTGAGTAACGTATAGTTTGGATTTTGAAAAGCTTAAGGCGGCAAGGTAGTCAGTTTCATAAATTCTTCTTTTTGCTCTAAAAGCGTAGGCTTGCAACTGTTCACCAGCTTGTTTACTAATAAGGTTAGTACACGTTTTAAATACAGTGGGACTACCTACTCCATGGCATATTAAGTCAATCGTGAGCAAGTTTTCATACTCCTTATGGAGAAATGAGCGAAGTCCACTCACTTGACAAGGTGTGCCGCAGAAGATAACTTTATTCTCCGCAAGTTTATCTCGAATCTCTCGAAAAGCATCCTCAATACGGCTTGCCACATATTTAGAATTGCATAAAGGTTTAATATTATCAACGCCCTTAACCATAATATGATGAACATCTAAACCATTCCACGCCGCACCAACGACAAAAGTATTCTCGTCACCCCATGCTTTACAAATCTCAGAAAAAGCACCGCCGGAGGCACTACGATGCCAAATGGAGTAATCCTTAGAGACAGCTGCAAAAGCGCGTTGAGTAACAGTCAAATGAAAGGATGTGTTAATAGGGCAAACCTTTTCACACAATTTGCAATTTATACAGGTATTAGGGGAGGTGAGTTCAGGATAGTCGAAACCCTCCTCGTCGCGAACCATAGAGATGCATTGCTTAGGACAGACCGAATAACATGCTCCACATCCGCTACAATTCTTCTTTTCAATATTGAATGATAACATAACTATTTGAGAGCGTTTCTTAGAAAGTCAATTGAAGATGCTCGAAGCTGACTCAATTTAGATTCAAAATCTTCATAATCAATTGATAAAGAATCTTCAACTATAGATTCTCCATAGATGATGCGAGGACTTAGATTAAAATAAGTATTGAGTTGACGAATACGCGAATTCTGACAGATTGGGTTTTCTTCATCAAAACGTTGGAAAATCCATAAATTCTTGTGAAAGAGTAGTGAGAAAATTGATCCGTGGTAAGAATCCGTCATAATTGTCTCGGCATGATTTATGAGCCATAGGAATTGGTCAGCTCCAAGACCTGTCAACCGAGTCATCCATTCGTTATCCGAAATTTTATCTGAGGCTCCAATTATTTGAAGATTATGCTTGTTGGCATACTGTTGAACTCTATCTTTGTAATGATGTTCAGTATTGAGAAAATAGCAGAAGAGATATGGTTGCTTTATACCATTTACTTTTCGTTGTATGTTTAAATAGATTTGCACATCTAGCATTAGAGTTGGATCAATAACGACTGTGGAATCCAGATCGCACTTTGCTTTTAGGAGTTCTTTGCCCTCTTGCTCTCGTATGCCAATCTTGTAGAAAGAGCCTAATAGGTGTTTGTACGTCGAGAGTAAATTGTCTGGTATATTATTTAAACCAATACTAGCAGCATAGGCGATTTTGCGGACAGTTGAATCGACATACTCTCCCAAATAGACAGTATTAAGAAGGTTGGGAGCCCAAATCTGATCGCTGCCATACACAATCACATCAAAACGTTTGGATATTTCACGAATTTCCTCTCCTGTCCTCACCAAACGAGTCTCGTTTATGTATTTTTTACGAAATGAAAGATTCGATAGCTTGAAACGTTTGCTAACACATTGAAGTATGGGGGCCAATATATAACAAATATTTTCTTTGAAAATATTGACTGATCCAAATATAGGATTCCTATAGTTGATGACCGCTACATCCTTACCAAGATTCTTCAAAACTGATTGCAAAGCAAAACCTTGAAGAGCACTTCCAAAGTTTTGGTAATAGTGCCAAGTAAAAATACCTACCTTATTATTCATGGTGATCATTGTTTACTATAAGTTCATATATATATTTAAATTCAGAATTATTAGTCAGATAAGAAAGTGCAGAATAACATGATATTCCAAACAAAACTTGAACAATTAACAATCCAAAATCCGATATAGGTAAAATAAGACCAATTCCATAAACAAGAGCAGCCATTATAGTAGATAATAATAACGATGGCAACATATCGCTCATCTGTTCTTTAAAAGAATAATCGAGGAGCTTTATATTTGGATAGGCATTAATAAAAGTGAAAAGCGTAGTAAGTATAGCCATATTAATAGCGATAGCTGTAACACTTATCTTCATCACTATTAACAAACTTATCAGTTCTAGTATTTTTTTTATTATTTCCAACGCAAGAAAGGTTCCGCTCCTTCCTATTGCTTTAATAGCTTGCATGTTAGCAGTGTGCATAGGATAAAACATATATGTGATGCAAAATAACTGAAGGAATGGAACACAGTCAATCCATTTATCTGTAAGTAATACACGGATTAACGGTTCAGCACACACGGCCATTCCCAACATCAGAGGCATCATCACATACGAACTAAAACGAATAGAGTTGCGACAAAGTTGCTTAACACGAATTCTATCGTCTTGTTCTTGTGACATTTTTGGAAATAGAACAGCACCGACAGATGAATTAATGTTTGTAACTAACAAGTTTGGAAACTGACGTCCTCTATCAAAAAAGGCCAGATCTTTAGCTGAATAAAGCTTACCAATAATCAATGATCGTAAATCCAAGAAAAAACTAACCAATAAAGAAGCTCCGAGAATTTTAGCTCCATAACTGAATAACCCTTTAAGTCTTTGGAATGAGAACATTAGGCCCGGTAGTTTTCTTGTAATCAAATACAAAACTATAGTGTTTGTAACAGCCATAGCCATTTGCTGTCCAACAAGAGACCAAATTCCATAACCTAAAAATGCCATACTCAATCCAATACAAGCTGAAACGATAGTCCCTATGAGTGTTGCCCAAAAGAATTTTTTGAACATCATCTTTTTAGATACGTAAGCCTGCTGAATTGAGTTCGCTCCATATATAATGACTTGAAGTCCGATAACTCTTAACACTGGAGTTAATATTTCATACCCTTCACCATAAAACTTTGAAATATATGGAGCACTAAAAAAAAGTGCCACATAAAGAAATATGGAAAAAACGATGCTAAAATAAAAAACCGTGCTAAAATCAAGTTTATCGGCATCTTTTTTCTGAATCAATGCACTTGAAAACCCTCCCTCCACTAACACATTCGCAAGTGTCACGAATATCATGACCATTGCAACCGAACCATAATCAGACGGGGTAAGTATACGAGCAAGAATGATTGATACAACAAAAGAAACTAGTTGCGAAGCAATTCTTTCGGCGAATTTCCAAGACAGATTTGTTAACGTAGTTGGCATCAATAAAAGTCCTTACAATTAGCTAAACAGTTATTATTATGTTTAACATCTTATAATCATGAACGTATGCTCATTTATACAATCACATGTATATTCTAACCAATAATGTATTTACCTGATTCTCGCAATTATTTCCACGATGCGCTTACTAGCCTTCCCATCCCCGTAAGGATTAATTGCTTTGCTCATTTTTTCATATTCTTCAGAATCATATAGAAGAATACTGACTTCTGTCATAATCTTGTCGTAATTTGTTCCAACAAGATGAACTGTGCCGGAGACAAGAGCCTCTGGACGCTCTGTAGTATCACGCATTACAAGAACTGGCTTACCAAGACCTGGAGCCTCCTCCTGTATTCCACCAGAATCAGTAAGAACTATAGTAGCCTTCGACATGAGGTGCACAAACTCAAGGTACTGCAATGGTTCAATAAAGAAAAAATTTGGACGTGTAAGATCTTCACCAAACACTTCATGGATCGGCTTACGGACATTAGGATTCAGGTGCATTGGATACACGAAATCGACATTTGGATACTTCTCACTCAAATCTTTCATTGCAGTTACCATACGAATAAAGCCATCGCCAAAATTCTCACGACGATGACCTGTAATGAGCACAAGCTTTTTATCATGATCCAATCGAGAAATATTGTAACCAGCTTGAAGAAGGATACGTTCTTGTTCCTTAGCAAGAGCAGTATCATTCTTAAGTTTCTCAACAACCATATGAAGAG
>ERZ780166.913-NODE-913-length-18751-cov-5.252460_pt1 | contig 18751 bp, 25 predicted proteins | sample MGYA00511366_ERZ780166 | MGnify/ENA primary metagenome ERZ780166 (study PRJEB29588, sample SAMEA2162231) | human gut metagenome | biome: human gut; feature: human-associated habitat; material: faeces | place: Denmark | collected 2008/2010 ...
TTTCAGGATCATCTGCCGCCTTGACTTTATCATTTGCCTTTATAATGATTCCCTGTTCGTCAATAAGATATGTTGTTCTTACCACACCCATGGAAACTTTTCCATAATTTTTCTTTTCTTTCCAAACATCATATGCTTCAATAACTTTACGCTCCGGGTCTGCTAAAAGCGTAAATGTCAGTCCATATTTTTCTTCAAATCTCTTGTGAGACGCTACAGAGTCCTTGCTTACCCCGAGAATAACAGCTCCCTTCTCAGTAAACTGTGGATAACGCTCAGAAAAACCACATGCCTGCTTCGTACATCCCGGTGTATTATCCTTTGGATAAAAATATAAAATCACTTTTCTGCCTGCATAATCGCTTAATTTATGCATTTCTCCATTCTGATCCGTCAATTCAAAGTCCGGTGCTTTTGTTCCTGCTTCTAACATACATTATTCCTCCACTTCTTTCACTTCCATCTGTTTTCTTGTCCTCTTATTGCCTGAAATCATTTTATGACCAGAATAAACTGCCATAATCATGCATATCAGGGAACCAAACGCAAAGTATTTGTGTGCTGCTTTTAACCCTTATATCCGGTATAAAAACTCCTTGATTTTACTAATCATTCTGTTATTTCATGTCAAAATAAGAAAAACCGTTTTCATCTCTGTAAAGCACCTTTCGGTGCTCGGAGCACCCGGAGGATGTAACCATTCCGTTCCATCGAGTTCACTCGGTTGGCCACCATTACGATTCAGCTTCGCAACAATAATTACTTGGTTTTCTTATTAGATTAACTATATTATAATGTGCTGTTGGTCGGATGTCGATGGTTTTTTGACCAAAGCAACCTGCTTGTTTGTGGGTGAATTATCTCTTATCGTAATATATTTCTAATCAGCTCAGTGTAGTTCAATTTTACAGTTTCATAAAAAATATTGTCAGAAATCAGTTTCATAGTTGAATCAACATAATCGTCAGCATAAAAATCTTCTCGTATGAGTTCTTCTGCTACAGCCAGCAGATCAACATTCTCCCTTGCGGATGGGGTTATTTTAATATCATTGTCACATAGTAATCTTTTTCAACGATACTTTCATCTATGCCCGTTCTTTCTGATACCGTTACAATAATATCCCTCAACAATTCTTTATCATCTTTATGCAAATACATCGTCCAACCTCAATTCATAATAATATTTAATTCCTGTTTTTATAATCTGTCAATGTTATTTTGATTGCCATGGTTAGTATATCCAAACCAGAATAAAATATAAAAAAGAACTGTCACCCTTAGGACTCCTCCAAAAGCCAACAAATCTTATATTTCCACTTACATCTTCATACTCTTTGCCAACTCTTCAGCAAAGCCGCCATCTCCGGATTGCCAAGTGCCTCCTTTACCTCGTCCTGTTCCTTCTTTAATATCAATAAGGAACTGTACAATAAATCCCGGTATATAAACTTTGCGCTCACCGGTATCGATCTTTTGCGTTTTCAGCCCCTGACCGTCTTATTATTCTTCCTTTGAGAGTTGAAACACTTTCATTACTATTTGAATGGAGATTTTTATGGAAAACAGCTCACGGACATTAGTTTGTATATAGTATTTTTTATCAACATGTGTTAGACTACTGTTATACAAATCGAAGTTTGTAAGGAACAGAAACTTTGAATTTTGCGGAGACCAACTATGAATAAAATAATTGAAAAATATAAGTGTCCATGTTGTGGATTTTATACTTTTGATGAAAAGCCTAATGGTAATTACGATATATGCCCAGTGTGTTTTTGGGAGGATGATCCAATACAATTAGAGGATAATGAATATGAAGGTGGAGCTAATCGAGTTAGTCTCGTACAGGCAAGACATAATTTTTTGTCGTTTGGTGCATGTGAAGAAGAAATGAAAAAGCATGTGCGAAAACCTAAAGAAGATGAATTACATGGTATTGATTAGCAATGTGAATATTTTAGTAAATATAGAGATGAATCTCGGTTTGCATGCATGCAAATTTGATTTTATTTCAATTATGGAGAAATGAAAATGTTGAGATTAAGACAATACAAAAGCTGCGATGCAGATTTGATTGCCGAATGGGCAAAGGACAAAAATGTTTTTTTGGAATGGGGTGGGAATCACTTCGGCGATTACCCGATAAATGCAGAAATTATAGATGATGAATATAATAAGAATAACGGGGCATGTACTGAGCCGGATAATTTCTATCCGTGGACAGCGATAGATGATGACGATAGGGCAGTTGGCCATTTTATAATGAGATACACAGGCGGAGACAGCAGACAACTGCGCTTTGGCTGGGTTATTGTGGACGATACGCTTCGAGGAAAAGGATACGGAAAACAAATGCTTACATTAGGCTTGGAGTATGCGTTTGATATTTTGAAGGTTGACAGAGTGACTATCGGCGTTTTTGAAAATAATGAACCTGCTTATTTGTGTTATAAAAAAGCAGGTTTTGTCGAAACGGAAATTGTGCAGGATGAGCCTTGGAATGTTGTTGAAATGGAAATCGTAAGAAATAAATATTATGAAAAATAGATTAAGGACAGCAGGTACACATCCAATAAAGAGCTTTTAACAATTCCGGGGGCTGTTCATACAGATCTTTACGATAATCCGGATGTGATCCCATTTGACAGAATTCAGAAATTTTTTAAAGAAAATGGGGTTGGCTGATTATGGCATTGAAAACGGTAAAAAATCAGAAAAAGGAGAAATTTAATTATGGCAAAAAAAGTATTGATTATATCTACAAGTCTTAGAAGAGGCAGCAATTCTGATATACTCGCAAATGAGTGTGCAAAGGGAGCAAAAGAAGCCGGACATGATGTGGAACTTCTTTCCCTGAAAGGAAAAGATATAAAGTATTGTATCGGTTGTCTATCCTGTCAGAAGACCGGAAGGTGTGTACTGAAGGATGATGTTGCAGATATTATGGCAAAGGTAAAGGAGGCGGAGGTTATTGTCTATGCAACACCGATTTATTACTATGAGATGTGCGGACAGATGAAAACACTTCTTGACAGATTGAATCCTTTATATTCGACAGATTATTCATTCAAAGATATTTATATGATTGCAACTGCCGCTGAGAACGATGAAAGTGCATTTGAAAAAGCCTACAATGGTCTGCAAGGCTGGGTAGACTGTTTTGAAAAGGCTTCCTTAAAAGGCATGGTCGGCGGCGGAGGAATTGATGCTGCAAATACAGCTTCCGGGCATATGGATGTGATGAAGAAAGCATATGAACTTGGAAAGGAATTATAAGTTTGAAAAGAGTATTATTACTTAGTCTTTGCGTGTTAGTTTTATTTGGAATTGTTGGATGTAGAGAAAAAAGAAGTGCTTCATTTGAAAATGATATATCCGAGGAAATAATAGACAATAGTACTGAGACTCAAATTTCAGCAGAAGAATTGGAGAGGACAAAAATTACCGGCAAATCGGCAATTGATGATGAGAAGGAATACATGAAGTTATATTTTAATGACATTGAAGTCCCGGTTATATGGGAAGATAATCAGACTGTACAAGAACTTATGGAAGAAGCGGGAAAAGGAGATATCGTAGTATGTATGACTATGTATAGTGACAATGAGCAGGTTGGTTCTCTTGGAAAAAGTTATACAAAAAATGATGAGCAGATAACTACTCATAGTGGAGATATAGTTTTATACAGCGGAGACAAAATAGTAGTGTTTTATGGCTCAAATTCATGGGCATATACCAGACTGGGGAAAATGAATATTCCGGAAAGCGATGTGACAGAACTTTTGTCAAATGGGGATATCACTTTGAAAATAGCAATTGCGAAATAGTGGATAAATCAGAATGTTGTTTTTTATTGCAAGTAAATCGAAAACTTCAAGTTGAACAAAATTATGATGTTATTGAGCACATATATTGGAGCTTAAAGACGCGAACGCTAACTCACGAACTTGACGATGTGAAGGAGATGGGAATATGAGCAAGAGAAATTTATTTCTTACATCAAGTGGACTGTCCGATGATATGAAAAAGGAATTTTTTGAGGTCATCGGAAAAAATGCGGAAAATGCGAGAGATGGACAAGCTGTTTATGTCGTGGATGATTGTATTGGATTAATTTAACTAAATGATTTTAAAAACTTATAATTTGCAGAAGTCGGGTACATCCTTTAGACAATATTCCGTATATTAAAGCAAAGCAGGAGGAAACACACTATGAATTTACAAAAAGTTCACCACATTGCCATTATTGGAAGCGACTATGAAAAATCAAAACATTTTTATGTAGATCTATTGGGCTTTTCTGTCATCCGGGAAAATTATAGACAAGAACGTGATGATTATAAAATTGACCTTAAGCTTGATGGAATAGAATTGGAACTTTTCATTATAAAAAATTGTCCAAAACGCCCAAGTTATCCGGAGGCTTATGGTCTTCGGCATCTGGCTTTTGCAGTAGATTCGGTTGATGAAGCAGTACGAGATTTAAATGAAAAAGGCATCGTAACTGAGCCGGTTCGATTGGATGTTTACACGGGCAAAAAAATGACTTTCTTTCATGATCCTGACAATCTTCCATTAGAGATTCATGAATAGGCAAAGGACAAGTTTGAAAGTGAAACTTTCAAACTATTTATTGCTTGAAGGAGGAAAAATTATGCATTTTATATATTGTCCGTATTGTGGCGGAAAACTCATCAGCAAAGAGATTGGCGATGAGGGGAACATTCCGTTTTGTGATAGTTGTAATATACCTTTGTGGGATATGTTCACAACAAGCATTATTGCTGCGGTGGTAAATGAATATAGGGAGATTGCACTATTAAGGCAGAATTATGTGTCCGCGACGAAATATGTCTGTGTGGCGGGAATAATGAAAATCGGTGAAGCTGCCGAGGACACGGTTGTCCGTGAGGTAAAGGAAGAGATTGGACAGGACGTTGAGACTCTTGAATTTATTAAAAGCTATCCATACGAAAAGAAGGGCATGCTCATGCTGGGATATAAGGCTAAGGTAAAGAAAAAGAGCTTTACACTATCAGGGGAGGTTGATTCGGTAGAATGGGTAAAGTATGATGAGGCTTTGTCATTGTTAAGAGAGGGAAGCATTGCGTGGCAGCTTGTAAAATATGTAATAGAAAATGATTAGATGAGGATTATGAATATAACCCAATTCATTGTTCACATAGATACGTTATTTCAGGAGTTAAAAAATACATGGAAATATTGTAGCTTGATTTATACGCTGAATCAGCTTATTATGGAAAAGGTGTAGAAGGTTGAAATAATTTAATAATTGGGATATTAAGGAGGCAGACAAAGTGGCAAAGCAGCGATTTGAAAAAATATATTCACAGGGCTCGATGAATGTTACGGAAATCTGGGTGGATAAAGAGACAGGAGTAAACTATTTATATCATGCAAGCGGATATTCGGGTGGTTTGACACCGTTGTTAGATAGAGAAGGCAAGCCTGTTATTTCGCCAATTATAAACAATTAATTTTTGCTAAATTTCCGATTTTATATACTATGTGAGGTAGGCAAAACATGACAAATAAAGAGATACTTGATATTGCAATGCAACAATCTGCCTACTATACTAATGCTAAAGCTTCTGATTTTCTTATGGACACAAATGTGTTTGTAAAGTCTGAGATTGGATCACTGGCAAGAAAATATTATAAAGAACCTATTGCCTGTAATTTGGACAGTCGATGGGTTCAATTTTTGCGGTTCTTGTTGCGCAGTATATCGGCGGAATGGAGAACCTGATTATGGTTTCGCCTACCCATGTGCCGTTTGAGGGGACGATGCCTGACAAAAAGACGATGACCGGCAAAAGCATTGTAACCTTTGAAGGTCAGGATATTCCGTTTGTACATACCGATTTTGCAAGCATAAAGCTGTCCAAGTACTATAAGCACCCAAGTGTCGGTCATCGCGTTACGGGAATGTGGGTTGCCTATTACAATGCATATCAGGACAAGGCTGCCGAGAAAGCGGCGTGGCTACATCTGGAAAAAAGCAATGCAAGGATTTTGCTGATAGCCGGGGCAGAAGATGAGGCGTGGCCGGCAGAATATTCGGTAAACGCATTAAAAACCTATTTAGATGATTTACACTATGAAAAAGATGTGGAGGTTATTGTCTACCCGCACAGAAGCCACTTGAATGGCTTGATGCCTAACAGGCAGAGGGAAAAGAAATTGTACCGGTTAATTCCGCTGATTGGGCTCATGTATAAGACCTTCGGAAAATACCGAAAAGAGAATATGGAGTATTTTGACAGGACAGAGCGGGAAGTCGTAGACTGGATAATTAACAGCTAGATAACAGGGAGGAAAGGATTTATGGAGATTACAATTCGTTCACCGAGGTTACAGGATTATGGCAGATTTTCAGATATTATGGACGAGGTTCAAATGCTTCATGTCGATTGGAGACCGGATATCTACAAGCCGGCAAGCCCTTTGATTACGAAGGAAATGTTCGAGGAAATTCTGAAAGGAGATAGCTGGTATGTAGCTGAGGCAGATGGCAGGGTTGTAGGTGTTCTGGAATTAATTAAACGCCATGTTGAGAGCCCTTCACAGGTGACAAGGAATATTCTGTTTATCAGTTCCATGGCGGTTGACAAGGAATACCGTGGCAGAGGAATCGGACACAAATTTTTTGAAAAAGTGAAACAAATCAAAGAAGAAAATGGCTATGACTCCATCGAATTACAGGTAAATGCCAGAAACAAAATGGCATATGAAATGTATAAAAACTATGGATTTACGGAAAAGTCAATCAATATGGAGTTAAAATAAACAGCTTTAAATTTACCGGGCTGAAAGCGAAGGATACTTCTCGGGCGAATGTCGGGAAGGTAAAGAACGGTAAAAAATTTAATGACCTGGCATTTGCGGAGCTGTTTACCGCTTGAAAGCCGGGTGCTGAATACCAGGCGGTAAAAATTCTGTTAAGTCAAAGGGAAAATGTCTGTAATTACCGCTTACGGCTGTTAGATTTTATTTCAGGCGGTAAAATCGGAAATTTCTAATCAAAAAAAGTGCTATTTATGAAAAAATTTACCGCCTGTAAACTCATTGAAGTAAACTGGGCGGTACGGTGTCATTAAAAAGTGAAAAAATACAAAATATTTTACCGCTGCTATATTAAAATATCATTGTCAAGCGGTAAATTGGGGAGAAACTTTACAAAATGTAAGTAGAGGTAAACATGCATAAAATTTTTGGAAAAAAACAAAGTGCAATTTATTTGGAAAGAAGAGGTGCTTATATCATTCCGATAAAAGGTGAAGAAGTAGGCGTTGTAGAGACACCAAAAGGTTTGTTCCTGTTGGGTGGCGGGATTGACAATGGGGAAACAGATGAGCAATGTATTATTCGGGAATGTATTGAAGAAGTGGGGTATAGAGTTGAAATAAATGAAAGAGTATGTTCGGCAGAAACCTATTATGAGCATCCCAAGATTGGATTTTTTCACCCTATTCAGGTTTATTATTCGGGAAAATTAGTTGAGAAAGTAAAATAACCTGTTGAACAAGACCATGTACTTAGATGGGCTAGATATGAAAATATTAAAGGAAAAATGTATTTGGAAATGCAAAGTTGGGCAGTGGAACAGATTGTGAAAGAAAGAATAAAATAAATATTGTGTTTTAGCAAATAAAAACTTTCATGTTGTCTTACAAAAGAGTATAATAACATTAAAAATTCGGGAGGAACTGGTATGATTTGTTTTGGAGTTGATATTGGAGGTACGACAGTTAAGCTTGGTATGTTCAGTGAGGCAGGAGAGCTGCTTGAGAAGTGGGAGATTCCTACAAGAAAGGAGAACGCAGGGGCTAATATCGTGTTTGATATCTGCACATCCATGGACAAGCATCTTGAGGCTGCAGGCTGCAAGACCGCTGATGTGAAGGGTGTAGGCGTTGGAGTTCCGGGACCTGTCATGAAGGACGGCACCGTGAACGGCTGTGTAAATCTTGGCTGGGGAGTGTTTAATATTGAAAGAGCATTTTCGGACAGCTTCCATGGCGTTCCATGTAAGGCAGGAAATGACGCTAACGTCGCTGCACTCGGCGAATATTTCAAGGGTGGCGGAAGAGGCTATTCAGATATGCTTATGGTCACACTTGGCACAGGCGTAGGCGGCGGTGTTATCCTTGACGGAAAGATTGTTGCGGGTGCGACCGGCGGCGCAGGTGAGATCGGACACATGCCGGTGGCACCGGGAAATACTGAGGTCTGCAACTGCGGCAAGAATGATTGTCTTGAGCTTGTGGCAAGTGCCACGGGAATTGTCCGCGAGGCAAAAAAAGCCATGAAGAACACGGACACACCTACACCTCTGCGCGATATGGTTGATATCACCGCGAAGGACGTGATTGACCTTGCAAAGACGGGCGATGCGCTTGCACTCTCCGTTATGGACATTATGGGTGACGCACTTGCAAGAGCAATCGCCAACGTAGCATGCACGGTCAACATGGAAGCTGTCGTAATCGGCGGCGGCGTGAGCAAGGCGGGAGCGTTCCTTCTTGATTTCATAGAGGAGAAGTTTAAGAAGGTTGTGTTCAGACCTTGCGGCAATGTGAAGTTCATCATGGCAGAGCTGGGAAATGATGGTGGAATATATGGTGCGGCGGCACTGGTGCTCGGATAAAACGAGTTACACACGAGGGTACTTGGCATTTCAAGTACCCTTTTCATGTTAAGTTAAAGTCAGCGGTGAAAGGGTGCGGAATATGATACTACTTCATATAAATGACAAGACAAAAAGACAGCAGATAGTAAGCCTGTGCCACAGTCTCAATCATCAGATTAAGCAGTTCGATGAGTCTGACGCCGGCAGAACCGTCGGTGAGCTGGTGGGGATAAAAGGGGTTAAGGGCACAAAATCAGAATACAGCGCTGATGGTGACAATGCGAAGCTGCCGGACTGTATTATTTTTTCGGATGTCTCAAGCCAGACGATGGATGTGTTCCTTGCGGAATACAAAAAGCGGGGAATTGAGCCGACACATTTAAAAGCCATTGTCACGATTCACAATATGAAATGGAGTGTAAGCGGGCTTATCGCGGAACTCAAAAAAGAACAGATTGCGATAATGATGCGGGGAAGATAAAAATTGGATTTGAAAAATGAAAAGTATATGAATATACAATATAATAATTGCGAAAAGAAGCAATGTAGATTTATGGCAGCCGGATTAAGACCAAATGCACTAATCCTGCAAATAACACTGTTGCTTCTATTAATGCCTGTAATGCTGCTGTGCCAGGGCTGTTCGGGCAGCAGACAGGCATCCGTGAATTTTTATGCAATGGATACGGTGATGCAGATAACCTGCTACGGAGAGGATGCGGATGCGGCGGTCGAGGCGGCGCAGGCTGAGATAGTGAGACTTGATGAGCTTCTTTCAATCGGAAACGAGAGCAGTGAGGTGAGCCGTATAAATCAGAACAGCGGAGGTATGCCGGGCGATGATGTGGCGGCACTCGCGGATTATGCGCTTATGCTTAACAGGCTGACCGAAGGAGCTTACGACATGACAATTCTGCCCATCATGGAGCTGTGGGGCTTTACCACGGGCGAATATGCGGTGCCGGATGAGGACGAGCTTGCCAAGGCGCTTGCGCTGTGCGGCAGTGATTTGGTCACATATAACGAAGTATCATATAATACAGGTTTAGAAGAAAACGGGAACAAAAAATATCAGCTTGAGCTTTCAGACGGTCAGGGAATAGATTTTGGTGGACTGGCAAAGGGCTACACCTCTGACAGACTTGTGCAGATATTTGACGGCTATGATGTGAAGTCGGCGTATTTTTCACTCGGCGGAAACGTGTACTGCTATCACAGGAAAACGGACGGAAGTGATTGGAATATAGCAATTGAGAATCCACTGAAAAATTTCGACTATAACCGTGGCAATGATGCAGGTGGAGAAGGTGCCGGAGAAAGCACGGAAGGAGTATCAGGTGGTGCTTTCGATTATCTTGGCGCAGTCCGCGTTCACGATAAGGCGGTTGTGACCTCCGGCGGCTACGAGCGTTATTTTGAGCAGGACGGAAAAACGTATCATCACATCATCAATCCGGCGACGGGATATCCTGCCGAGAGCGGTCTTATTTCCGTGACGGTTGTGAGCGCAGATGGGACACTTGCGGATGGCTTGTCTACCGCATGTTATGTTCTTGGACTTGATGACAGCATGGCATTATGGCAGAATTATGGAAATGGGGGAACCTTTGGCGGAGAGAAAATCGCACCCTTCGACCTCATCATGATGATTGAGGACGGCGATGTCTATGTGACACAGGGGATTGCACAAAGCTTCAGTTCGGGGTATGATGTTCACATAATCGAGAGGGAGGATAAAAAATGAGTTGTCTTGGAAATGTATTATGGTTCATATTTGGAGGCTTTGTGTCGGGACTTTCGTGGCTGCTTGCGGGGTGCCTGTGGTGCATCACGATTGTGGGCATTCCCATCGGCAGGCAATGCTTTAAGTTCGCGGGGCTTGCGTTTTTCCCGTTCGGAAAGGAAATCGAGTACGGAGGCGGTGCGGTGAGCATGATTGCGAATATCTTCTGGCTCATTTTCACGGGAATTCCGATGGCGCTTGCAAATGCCGTGTGGGGCTGCGTTCTCTGTATCACGATAATCGGAATACCATTCGGAAAGCAGTTCTTTAAGTTCGCGAAGCTCGCACTCATGCCGTTCGGAGCGGTTGTAAAATAAGATTAAGGCTGCCTCTGCCTGTATTCCCTCGGTGTAATGCCGTATTTTTTCTTAAATATCCTGTTAAAATAGGACAGGTTCTCAAAGCCGCACTCCGACGCGATTTCAAGCACCGCCTTGTGCGTTTCGAGAAGTGACTTGGCGGCAAGAGTTAAGCGGTAATCATTAAGATAGGTTGTGAATGGCATCCCCATGGTCTGTTTGAAGAAACGCATAAAATGTGATGACGAAAAACAGCATAAGGATGCCATTTCATCTATTGTTATGATGTCTGAGTAGTTCTTTTCGATGTGCCGCAGCACGCTTTTTAATTTTTCTACGTTGTCATTGGTCTTATAGGCGGAAACGGACTTGCAGTCGGAAAAGAGTGCGGAAAAAAAACAGAAAAGGTAGCCTTTAACCGCAATCTCGTAGGCCTGCGCCCTGTCACGGCAGCAGTCGTCCGCCATGTCGATAAAGTGGGCGGCATCCGCGTATTTTCTGCACGTCTCAGGTGAAATCAGCACGGGAAATTCAAGCTCTCCGTCGAGCATCGGCGTAAAATATTCGCTGTACATCCGCTCGGGGAGCTTAGAAGATAAAAATTCCATGTCAAAGATAATGTTCTCATATTCCATGCGTACATTCGGGTAGCTTCTTATCGAGTGAAGCCTGCCGGGGAGGATGAACACGATGTCGCCGGCTTCGACTCTGATATCCTCCAGGTCAACGCTCACTATCCCACGTCCTTTTTTAATATATATAATTTCTGCGTCATCATGCCAGTGCAGGGCGACACTCTCAAAATCCTGAGGAATCGTGCAGAGATAGGTGTTGTACGGGAAGCCCGCACTTGTGTGGGATTTGTTTTCATGGTAATTTTCGTATTTTCCGCCGTGCATGTGGGAGCCTCCTGTTCTATGAGAGGTCAATATACCTTTTGACCTCAACATCATGCAATTTTATAGCAGACATATTTTGCCGCCTGTATTGCTTAGTGCAAGCCAATGTCTGGGTGGAATGGCATGTTAAATGCCGGGATATTGTATTGAATGATAGAATTGTACCACTTTATGCCATAATAATGCAAGATTTATATGTGCAAATAAGATTATAATGCAAACATAAGCTGATTGAGATACGGTATGGGTTACATTATAAAGCTTAGGTATCGGGGTATCAGCCAAAGGACAGGAAGCGACAGAACATTTTTAGACATGACAATATAGTAACGTTGATTATTGATGACATTTTCACCAACAATAGGTGGGTGGTTTATCAGTAGCACAATTTTTGGGGCAGCAGCCCGGAAAGGTCAGGTAATTATGGTTAAGGAAGCAGTATTAAAGCAGTACGGAAAGTCAATCGCAGAGTGCACGGACAGAGAGATTTATGACGCACTCCTCACAAGCGTTAACGAGCTTGCGGCGCAGAAGGAGAGCAACGAGGGTAAGAGAAAGCTCTACTACATCTCAGCAGAGTTCCTCATCGGTAAGCTTTTATCGAACAACCTTATTAATCTCGGATTATATGACGAGGTTAAGGCAGAGTTAAATGATGCGGGAAGAAGCCTTGCTGAGATAGAGGAGATTGAGCCGGAGCCATCACTTGGAAACGGAGGACTTGGAAGACTTGCAGCATGTTTTCTTGATTCCATTGCAAGCCTTGGCCTTAACGGAGATGGTGTAGGACTTAATTATCACTTCGGACTTTTTAAGCAGGAATTCAAGGATAATTTACAGTATGAGACGAAGAATCCTTGGATTGATAAGAAGAGCTGGCTTAATAAGACAGATGTATCCTACAAGATTAAGTTCGGTGATATGGAGGTTACATCAAGAATGTATGACATTCTTGTAACCGGTTATAACAACCGCACCAACAAGCTTCACCTTTTTGATATTGAAACAATTGATGAGAGCATTGTAAAAGAGGGCATTGATTTTGATAAGGATAAGATTAAGAAGAATCTTACACTTTTCCTCTACCCGGATGATTCGGACGAGGCAGGAAGACTTCTGCGCGTATATCAGCAGTACTTCATGGTAAGCAACGCAGCACAGCTTATTTTAAAGGAAGCAAAGGAGAGAGGCTGTAAGCTTACCGACCTCCACGAGTATGTTGCAATCCAGATTAACGATACACATCCTTCAATGGTTATTCCTGAGCTTATAAGACTTCTCACAGCGGAGGGAATGTCCATGGATGCAGCAATCAATGAGGTTACTAACACCTGTGCATACACTAACCACACAATCTTAGCTGAAGCTCTTGAGAAGTGGCCTATCGCTTATCTTAAGAAGGCTGTTCCGCAGCTCATGCCTATCATAAAGGAGTTAGACAAGAGAGTGCGCGCTAAGTTCGATGATGAGAGCGTGTACATCATTGATGAGGATGACAGAGTGCACATGGCACACATGGATATACACTATGGCTACAGCGTAAACGGTGTTGCATATCTCCACACCGAGATTTTGAAGGATTCTGAGCTTAATAACTTCTACAAGATTTATCCTGAGAAGTTCAACAATAAGACCAATGGTATCACCTTCAGAAGATGGCTTTTACACTGCAACGCTCCGCTTGCGGATTTCATAACAAGCCTTATCGGAGACGGCTACAAGACAGACGCTGCAGAGCTTAAGAAGCTTGAAAAATTCATAGATGATGAGAAGGTATTAAATGAACTCTTAGAGATTAAGAAGGATGCCAAGATTGAACTCTCCAATTATCTGTCCGAGACACAGGGAATTGAACTTGACGAGAACTCAATCTTCGATATTCAGATTAAGAGACTTCACGAGTACAAGAGACAGCAGATGAATGTTCTCTATGTGATTCATAAGTACCTTGAGATTAAGGATGGCAAGAAGCCGGCAAGACCAATCACGGTTATCTTCGGAGCCAAGGCTGCACCTGCTTATGTTATCGCAAAGGATATAATTCATCTTATCCTCTGCATGCAGGAGCTTATCAATAATGACCCTGAGGTAAGTCCTTACCTTAAGGTTGTGATGGTAAAGAATTACAATGTAACCAAGGCAGAGAAGCTTATACCTGCATGTGATATTTCCGAGCAGATTTCGCTTGCTTCTAAGGAGGCTTCAGGTACAGGTAACATGAAGTTCATGTTAAACGGTGCGGTTACACTTGGAACCTTAGATGGTGCAAATGTTGAGATAAGCCAGTTCGCAGGCAAGGAGAATGAATATATCTTCGGAAAGACAGCAGATGTGGTTATCGAGCACTATGCAAAGGCAGACTATGTATCGATGGATTACTATGAGAAGAGTGATGTTATAAAGGATGCGGTTGATTTCATCGTGAGTGATGAGCTTCTTGCAATCGGCAATGAGGAGAACCTTGAGCGTCTTTACAATGAGCTTCTCAACAAGGACTGGTTCATGACACTCTTAGACCTTGAGGAGTACATCAAGGTTAAGGATAAGGCATTCGCTGATTATGAGGACAGAATGAGCTGGGCTAAGAAGATGCTTCACAATATAGCAAATGCAGGCTTCTTCTCATCGGACAGAACCATTGCGGAGTATAACAAGGACATCTGGAAGCTTTCATAGTTTGAATATTGTACCCCATATAAAAGCAGGCTTAAGGGCTTGCTTTTATACTTATTACAAAAGAAAAACGCACATAGTCAGAAAAATATATTAATCATACGAATATGGAGGTCAACATGACAATATGCAACATTGCGGATATCAGGGATTCCGTCATAAATGAAGTAGAGCGGACCGGTGCTGAGCATGCTGTGTTTGATTTGTACGGAACCTTGGTAGATATACATACGGACGAGGAGGAGAAGAACTTCTGGAAGAAGCTTGCCAAGTTTCTGAGAAGACATGGAGTTCATTATGAGCACAAGGAATTGAAGAGAGAGTACCTGCGTCTATGTAGAAAATATAGCAGCCTTCTTCAGAACAGATACCCGGACAATAAGATTGAAATTAATATTTCCGATGTATTTTATGAGCTGTGTACATTAAAAAACAGCAGGGTTGCCAGAGAATTCTCAGATGCGTTCGGCTATATTTTCAGGGCAGAGTCGAGAGCGTACTTTAAGGTGTATGATGGCGTGTATGATATGCTTGGGGAGCTTAACAGGCAGGGAGTGAAGGTATGGCTTTTGTCCAACGCACAGGCAATATTCACAATGCCGGAGCTTGAGCAGCTTGGTCTTGTAAGGTATTTTGACGGAATAGCTATATCATCGGATGCAGGCTTTAAGAAACCGGATGCGAAATTTGCAGCTTATCTGTTTGCAAAGTATCCTGAGGCTGACATTACACCGGAGAAATGTCTTATGGTGGGAAATGAGTATGGTTCTGATGGGAAGGTGGCTGAGAATGCAGGAATGAACTTTTTATATGCGGTAAGCAACCTCACCCCAGAAAGTGAGAGAGCCGAATATCAGACACCCTATCAGAAAGAATGAACTTATACACAGTGCGGACATTCGAACCTCTGATAGAAAGCTTTTGTTTGATGAGATCATAATGTTTATCCAGTTTGCTTGGTTTATCTCTGTGAGCAGCTTTGCCTTCATATCCGTCATAATACTTTTTGACAGTCCTGCGATCCGGATCATAAAACCGTGCGAGTTCTGAAAAGTTTGGTTTTATATCACTCAATTTGAGAATTTTCCTTTTTGTCAGATGCAGGAATTTCATCCGACCTGCCATAAAATTGCTTTCTGTCTATTGCTTTTTAGTGCACTGTTGTTTAGTATATTCCATGTGAGGATTCTGTTTTCATTTTTAGCTTAACGAATGGGTCTTTACGCTATATGACTTTAGTCTCTGTAGAATGAATATTCAAGTTAAAGGTGAATTTTTATAAAGAAAACAGGCCAATTGCGATAATATAGGAGAAGAAAATGTATGCACGGATATTACCAAAAAAATCTAAAAAAATGGCATAAAACTTTAAATTCTTACATGAATTATATCACCTATGAACTAGAGTCGCTTACTGGGCAGTCTTATGATGCCCTCATTCAAGAAATTTGGACAAACTATCAGGTGGAGATGTTAGAAAGATTCCCCTACATTGGCGGAGATGCTGCCAGCGGAACAAAGAACCTTATCGGAGCTTACATGTTTGTGAGCATGGGTGAAGTATTAAAAAAATATGGTGTTACGACAGAGCAGAGCGGTCACCTGATGATTCTGATTTATGAGCGTCAGTTTACAAAGATTCCGTCTTTTTTACGGAGCATGATGGGTAAAATCTTTACTAATCCCCGATTCCTTACAAAAATGTTCCTAAAAAAGGATAGGAAGAATGCATTAAACGCTGCGCAGAATCCCGGAAGTTTCGAGACACAGACACAGATTCCACCAGAAATGGGGTATGATTTCAGTTATCACAACCTCGTTTGTCCGCTAGCGGATTTTGCAAAAAAATACGGATATGAAGAATACATGCCTTACCTCTGTAATCTGGATTATGTCATGTTCGGTATTCTGGGTGCCCCACTGTACAGAGAGCATACCTGCTTTGATGATGGTGATTATTGTGATTTCAAGTTGAAACTTTCTGCCAAACCGATGGACTATGATCCACCGGTGTTCACGCAGGGGAATGGTTATAAATAAAAAGCGTTAAATGAGGCAAGAAGTAGGGGAATGTCAGATGTTGTTAATAATAAGTATCCCAATATTAATAAAGTATCAGAACTGCAACCTCCAAAATCGACAGATGCAAAGGTGCCGAAAATATGTCAATAAAAGTTAAGAAGCCAGAGGTAAAAATGAATCTTTATGAAACAGATAAAGATGTGTTGAAAAGCTTTATTACAAATGAAAAAATAGATGGGGTATTTACGGAAAAATACTTAATTCTACAAAATTTTGCGGATGATTGTAGATTTTCATCAGATATTCAGCCGGAATTAATGGAATATTTATTGCCATTTTATTTAAGAATAATTGAAGAGGCAATCATGCATCAGAATAAAATGGCAGAAGATATTTATAGTCAGTTTAATTCTATGATTTTTTTTAATCAACAAAATTTTAAAAATTCTGTAGGAGAAAAATATCCATATGTAATGGAATATTATGTTGAACAGACAGTGAAACGGATGGAAATGGGAAATAAAACAATACTCGGTGACATTTCTTTGTTTAACACAACAATTGCATTTGATAGAAATAATATTGTAAAGTTATTTGATAAAATTTATGGAGGATCTTTAGCGATAAAATATTCATTCTTTAAGTATATTTCAGTTTTGCTTTTTAAGGAAAGCGATAATTTGCTTGCAATAAATGAAGAAAGACCATTTTGGACGAGTGAAATATGGGATTTTGATGCACAGTTTTCTGACGCTTTTTTTTGGAATCAGGAAATTGTTCAATATTATGAAAGGCATGTGACAAGACAAGAGATTGAGGAGGTATTTAAGGATATAACACCAATTTTATATAATAGTTTAGGAAAGGAGTTAATGAACCTTTTTTCAAGTGAAATGGAAAAGAGCTTTGCTACAGGAACTTTTGAAAAGAGAAAAAAGGAGTATTTACAGAAGATAAATTGTAGAAGTGAAAAATATAAGTATTGGACGGAGTGTTTTTAGGAAACCCCAAAGGGTAAAATAAAGCGTGTAAATTTTTTGATTTTAACCTGCACATATGAAAGAGATTATTCTGGTCTTGTTACAAAAACTAATCGCCCGGGAGGCAGATATACAAGGTATTGTTATGATAAACTGGGACGTGTGATAAGAACTGATTATTATGACAAAACTTATGAGAACTTTACTTATAATAAGAATGGCGCTCTAATAGAGGCGGAAAACCAATATGGCAAGGTAAAGTTTGAACGAGATTCGTTGGGCAGGATTACGAAAGAGTGGCAGGGCAGGCACTGGATATCTAATTAGTATAATGAATTGGAAAACTGTATTCAGACAGTAAGCAGTTTTGGAGCAAATATACTTACCAGTCGGAATGAAATGGGACAGACGACACAAGTGGCGGCATATTTGGATAAAGAAAAGCCGTGGGTGTCCAGGATGGAATATAATGCTTTGGGGCAGGAGACTCAGCGTCTGTTCTCTAATAATATCTGTAGTGCATGGGACTATGATAAAGCTGGCAGACCGATTTTTCACGAAGTAAGTAATCAGCGAAGTAAGGCAGACGATGCTCATCAGGGAATTTTAGGAAATGTTGTCGGCTGGTCGGATACATTGCGCAGGCACAGATATGAATGGGATGTGAATTATCAGTTAAAGGAGTATATCCTATGGAGGGAAGGAAAATAAGTTTTGTGGTACTGGCTATGGCAGGTCTGCTGACAGCATGTGGTAGCCGTGTGTGGGGTGATGACAGTGAAATTTCCACAGCATTAGCCTTCGGAGAAGCAGAGGAGTGTACGCAGAATGCCAAAACACGGGAAGATACGGTTGTTAAAATATCAGACTGCCTTTCGGAACAGGTGCCGGAGATTGAAGACTGGGCTGCTTATGTAGATCTGAAGAGTGATGGGCAGGCGTATTTATATCAAACATATGATCTTGAAACAGAGGAAGTATACAAAGATGGGGCGGGAAGTGAATATTTGGGAGAGTATTATTCCGTTCATGTGAGCGAGATGTGGGAGGATCACAGTGTGAGCTGGAGCACGTTTTATGTGAGTGTCAATTTTGATAAGGTTTTATGGAAGGATATGGTAGGACTGGCAGACAGTGAGTTTGAAGTGTATACATTAGAGGAGTGGAGAAATTCGTCGTATTATCCAAGCCTTGATGACTAAACGGCGTTTTGCATAGATCCTGGGAGGAAAACAATATGATAAAAAATTTTCTTTCATCCATTGTAGTAAGCTTGTTTTTGATCCTTCTTGTGATTTTGTGCAGTGAAAATGATAAAGAAGAAAGCAGACATGAGCCTCAAAATACATGGTTTTATATGCCGACACAGAAAGAAGTAGAATATGAAGGAGAATAAATGCAATGTCAAACTTAGTAAGATTTGAAAAGGTAGATAATGAA
>ERZ780166.916-NODE-916-length-18718-cov-2.908161_pt1 | contig 18718 bp, 10 predicted proteins | sample MGYA00511366_ERZ780166 | MGnify/ENA primary metagenome ERZ780166 (study PRJEB29588, sample SAMEA2162231) | human gut metagenome | biome: human gut; feature: human-associated habitat; material: faeces | place: Denmark | collected 2008/2010 ...
TTTCTTTCTACCAATTCTTGTAGGACCTCCTTCATCCAAATTATAAGAATATCCAGATTTATTATTAGAATAAGTTTTATTAAGTCCTGTTTCACGATCAACAACAACTACTTTCAGTTTTCCTGCACCTACATGCTTATCCATCGATGTCCTGACCTAGTCAAGTGTCATATTCTTGAATGGATTTTAAATTTGAATCGTTTTTACTTATGCCATTTACAAAAGGATTATAGTTTATCAATAGCTTATAAGAATAATTGTAATATTTTTTTGATGAATAAAACGAATGTAATACCTCAAATGCTTTTGAATGTAGTTTTTTAATACCATTACAATTAACAATAGAATATCTTATAAAACTATAATTTTGACTATGATAACTACTTTTCGTTGTTTCAAATGAGTATTCTAAACAATGGCTTGCATACAGCATACATAAAATGGCAGTATTGTCATTTGGATTAATCATATATTTATCAAATAATGCATTAAGTATTTCAAATTCTCTTTTATATTCAGTTAGATGGGAGGAAGTATTGACCCCAAAACCAGATATTAATGCATTTTTTATTGCATCTAGTTTACTGTTATCACAATTAATATATTTTATAAAAAGGTCTAATGCATCATCAAAAATATCTGAATTTTTATAACTTGATAGAATATTTAAAATTTCAATATTTGAAAATGAGCTATTATTTTTCAAATTATACGATAATATTTCAATTTGATGACTATCTAATAAGTCTATTTCTTCACTTAAAAATAATAACACCTCATTTTCTATTAATTCGTGAAAAGAACTTGCAAACTTATACTTTGTATCAGAATTAAAGTTGTTGTTATTCCATATTGATCTTATATTGTTTTCCAAAAAATCAATAGATTCATCAGAACGAAACAACCTTAATGTTGTACTTATGTGATAAATTACTTTTTCTTGCATTGATGGGAAAATTTCAACAATTAATGCATCTAGTGGAAATAACTTTTCTTTAAAGAAAATATAATAAATAATATAATCACTCAAATTCTGATCACTAAATTTAACTGCAAGGTTTTCAAATATATCAACAATTTCCAATTCATGAAATTTACTACAAGTTTCTTTAATGCATTCGTCATCGATATTGGAAATACGAGCTAACGAATAAATATTGGAATATTCATTATCAATTTCAAATGCTTCTATAAATGCAAAAAGTGCCATAAGTACTAACTCTTTTGTAGATAAATCTTTAATTATATATTTAAAGTAGAGTTCAAAAATGTCAGATGCATTTTGTATGTTTTTAAATTGGCCTTCTTTTTTTGAATTTATGCCAGCCATGAAAGCGAGACGAACATTTCCTTTAGCTATTTTAGAAATTTGTTCTAAATAGTATTCATTTTTAATACTCAAATTGGTTTCTACAATATTTTTAATAACCGATTCTTCAAGTATGGATAGCTTGTATTCACAAGGCCTAATTATATCCATTACTTTTGATACAGTATCATTTTTCGCATAATCTCTTACAGTTAAAACTAATTTTATTGTTTTGGATGATGTGTTGTTTTTGACCATATTTAAAACAAACTCTATATCAGTAAGTTGATTAGCATCATCAATTAAAATAATATAATTATTATCTTCCAAAAAGTAAGTTTGCAAGTCATTATATATTGACAAATTTTTATTCTTTATTACACGAAAATCATATCCAGTTTTAATTGAAAAATCATTGCATACTTCAAATGAAAATTTAGTTTTTCCAATACCTGAAGGTCCCTCAATTATCACAACATCATTTGAATCAAGTAATTCAATAACTTCTGCTTTTTCTTTATCACGACCGATTAGTTCTACATCTAATGGCGTTTCATATACAGAATTATTATTATTTTTTATAAAATCATCTACCTCTGTTTCGCCATCATCAAGCGATTCTTTAGTAATAATATTAATAGTATCTATCCATAACGCTTTGATTTTAAGTGTGTTTATTGGCTCTTTTGTGAAATTGTTATTAAAAATCAAGTTAATAAGTTTATGCCAATTATCATCTTGAGTATTGAAACCACCAGCCAAATAAGCCCAAAGAGCCTTTCTGAAGGTTTCTGAATTTCCAGAAATTATATTTTGATTTTTTTCTTCAAATGCTCGTTCAGTATAACCGGTATAAAAACGCACAACCTTATCCCATAAACCGGTTGCAGTTTTCTGAATATTATTTATTTCCTGCTTATTCTCTCTCGATTTCAGCGTTAGACCATATTGAAAACTTGTATTATCAACAGATTTATCAGGGGCAGAGGTCAAATTATTACAAGCAATTTCAGCTAAAGCATCTAAAAAAGAACTTTTACCGGAACCATTTCGACCAATTAACAGATTCAGATTCAACCCTTCCTGAGGACACAATCTCATAACAAAGCCATTAAATGCCTTATAGTTATCAATTTCTATTTTAGTTAATTGATTATTAGTCATATATCCATTTCCCCTCAAAATAATAACGAGGCACATAATGACTATAAATGAATTGATCATTTGTCGTTTGTGTCCTAACCAAGCCTAATTTTTCTAATATTTTCAAAGCTCTCAAAATGTCTGCTCTTTTTGAAGAATAAATCTCTGTGGAGTTTTGATCTTTATCTGAAATATAATACCGACATAAATCAAAATAAATTTTTTTCACAAACTCATCTGTATAAGCCAACAAAACAAAAGTCTCTCCTTTTTGTTTATCTGGTTTGAGATATACATCATAAGCCTTTTTTATATCGTCTGCTTCCAGTGTAAAATTTTGTTGTTCAGGTTTACGCGTATCAATTATATATTTATTTTCTTCTTTTCTAACAATCCCGTACGCAAGTAGGGAGCAAAAACAAGACATATCGATAAATGTATTCAACAAAGAAATATCAAACTCCTGTTTTGCTTCTTCTTTTCTAAAACAACCTAAAGAAGAAAACAATTGAATACATAACTGGAAATCTGAACAACCTTGATTTTTTAACTCCTCTCGTAACTTTTGTGGCTCTTTTGCGTTTCCCCACCAAACTTTTGCATCTTCTTTAATTTCTTTTTTATTTTCTTCAATAAATATTTTGTGTTGTAAAATTTCCTTAGAAATAATTGGCTTTTTCTTTTCATTCAATAGATTTTCATTATTAATTATATCCTTAATAATTTTTTCAGGAGGAATATACACATGGTCTTTACTCTCAACAATAGCCGGCATTTTTATTAAATACGGCTCAGTGATTTCTGTTGAATTAAAAACATCTGATTTGACATCTTCGTTCTTAATCTCTTTATCTTCAAAAATATAATCAACTATTTCTTGGTAATCATATTTCTTAGTCGTGATAAGTTTTACTTGATTATCTTTTTTTCGTTTCTTTTGACCATACAATACGACAGTATTAATACCCGAAGATGCGGGAGGTTTGATGACCGCAAGCAAACTATTTTTAATCAAATAGGCTCTTAAGTTGTTGTATTCATTTTCATTTTTAGTTAGAAAAGTTTCTGGAACCAAACAAATAAAATATGCATCATCAGCAGCGCGGAGTAAAAAGTTAATAATAAATAGAATTTCTGTATATGAAGAAGTATTCTTATAGTTTTTCCCAACAATATCCAATATTGACAGAAGATTGTATCCGGCAATCGCAGATCCGGCTTCAGCCATTCCAACTCTAGAACTTTTTTCAAATTGTTCCCATTCCTGAGGTCTTTCTCTCTGTAATCCCATAGGTGGATCAAACAAAAATACACCCTTTCCCTCATTGGGCAAAGGCTCTTTGATACTATCTAACAGCCGTACGGAAACATTATAATTTTCGTTTTGGTGAGCTATAAATTCAGCTACTTCTAAAACATCGCTATTAATATCTTGAATACAATCAATATGATCAAGTTGCCAAACCAAACCACCTAAACCAGCAGCTAAATCGACGATATAGTTATTACCCTTAATTGACTGTACAATCTTTTTCATCAACTCAGCATTTATCGCGTTCGTGCGACATTGTTCGGCAGGAAGTTGTTCTTCAACCTTTTGGATTAGTTCGTGAAAAGATTGTTCTAGTTTTTTAGGTAACCTTAAATTTTTATATTGATGAGCAAACTCATAAAGTGAACGATCATAAGATATTCCTTTTTCTCTGTATCTCTGTCCGGCCTCTTCAATAAAATTCCCGGGGATTGAAGAAATTTGCGCAAAATTTACAGAAGACAATAAAAATTCTTTATTAAAATCAATATAATATTCATTAAGATAGGCAGAGATTTTATTCTTTTCATTTTGAGAAAGGTTTTTAAAGCCTGCAATATTTTGTAATGTGCGTGTGATGTCGAAGCGGCCACAGTTAGGACAATCTAGTCTCAAGCCATCAAAAGCTTGTGAATTAACAAATTCTTTGGCTTTAGCACCACACACAGGGCATAGGGTTTCTTTTGCAATGGTATAAGACTTTTCTGTCTCTGGGAAAGCAATACTTCCTTCCGGAATACCTTTTATTTCTTCCATGTTACCTATTTTATCAGTCATTGCTTTCCTTTCTTGGATATTTCCAAGTTAAAACACCGGTAAAGGCTTCTTGTAACAAAGATTGGAATAAAGTTTCAAAATGCTCTAATTCCTCTTGTTGAGCAACAATATACTTATTAATTTGTTCAACTTTTTTAGCAAATTCTTTTTGTTGAGATAAGGAAGGATAAGTAATACCAAAATTCTGTAAAAATAATTTATCCAATCTCTTTTGACCTGCAGCCCCCTTCATATGACATTTCCCTAATTCCATAAAATCATCAGAACGAAGCAAATAAAATAAGTATTCTGGTAAAATATACTGTTTATCGCAACGTAGAACATAAAATTCAGTACTACCAAATCCAATACCATTAATTAAATCCCTAACTATTGCTCCTTTTCCATTTTCATAACAGGGTGTTATTTTTGCGAGGATAATATCGTCATTTATAAAAGAGGAAAAACCATTACGAACATCAGAATAACATCTTCTCTGTGATGATGAAATATAACCATCAACAGAAACATCAGCCATTGAAAGAAAAGACACTTTCTCATTATTGTTCAATGATGCTTTAGGAGGATTAACTATAACGTGTTTTTTTATAGGTTCATCTCCTCTAAAATCTCCAAACATTTCTTGGAAAATGGCGGGGATAAGGTCTTTGGTTAATTTAATGGTTTCTTTACGCAATTTAATCATTTCTGCAACTGCGTCTAAAGTTTTTACAATATATTGTTGTTCATCTTTATCTGTGGGATAAGTTATTTTAATTTGTTCTATTTCTCGTTTCGAAATTGATGCAAATACAGCCCCGTTTGTTCCTGAAATTTTATCTTCCAAATATCTTAAATGATAAAACAAATATAGTTGCAATAACATAGATTTTGCTGTTATTGCAGCTAGACCACGCCCTATACAAATATCTTCTTGAGTTATATTTACTGGTCCGACAGGTGCTCTGACTGACATCAAAATGTCATTTCTTTTTGCCAATTTTGTAACTTTTGTAGTCCATTTTGTTGGCTTTCCCAAATACATTTCTTGGAATTCAGACTTTCCTTGATAAAAAGGCGTTCCATCTCCAACTGTATTATAATATATACCTTCAGGTGATTGGCCTGCAATAACATCCGCAAGTTTTCCTAACTCTTCTTCTTTCCAGCCTTGAGGTAATTGATTAACCATGTTTTACTTCCAGCGTTTTTTGCAGTTTTTCCAGTATTGCCAAAGATTTCTTTTCTGATTCGATAATCATTTGTACATATTCTTGTGGGGTATGTTCAAACACACGGGGCTTATATTCCACTTCTTTATATTTAGAAGGCAATAACGAATAATCTTGAGCAGCCAATTCTTCTTTGCTTACGTTAAAAGACTTTTTGCTTTCTCTTTTATCTTTGTAAAACTCTATAACCTCGGGAATATCATTATCATCTATCGGTGTTTGCTTGTCATCAAGGCTGAAGCCGCAATTTTCCATTTCATAAAACCAGACTTTATCGGCATTTCCGCCTTTGGCAAACAACAAAACCGCCGTTGCCACGCCGGCATAAGGCTTAAACATACCGGAAGGCATAGTAATAACCGCATCAAGCTGATTGTCTTCAACCAACAGCTTACGGGCTTGTTTATAAGCCTTATTTTCTGTGGACAGAATACCTGCCGGAACAATAATGCCGGCTCTGCCACCTGATTTTAAAAGTCTTAAAAAGAATGGAATAGCCAAAACTTCGGTCTTTTTGGTTCTGACCTTGCTCAACAAATCAGACGAAACGTCATCATAATCCAAAGAGCCTTTAAACGGCGGATTGGCTAATATCACATCAAAATAAGATTTAGCTTGTTTCGGATTACGTTCATAAAAGTTTTGCGAAAAAGCATCTTGATAAAAAATATTTGGGTTTTCTATACCATGAAGCATCATATTCATTGAAGCAACACGTAACATGCTGGCATCAAAGTCAAAACCATAAAACATTTCCTTTTGCATAAATTTACGATCTGCATCAGAAAGCAAATCACCGGCATAGTAATCATCGGTTATTTGCCCTGAAGTGGAACTGTTTTTCTGCAAAATATGATTTAATGCCGCAACCAAAAAACCGGCGGTGCCGCACATAGGGTCAGCGATACGCTCATTTTTTTTAGGATCAACCAATTCAACAATCATCTTGATGATGTGTCTTGGTGTCCTGAATTGTCCGTTAATGCCGGCTGTTGAAAGCTTGCTTAACAGATATTCATACAAATTGCCTTTAATATCATCTTGTTCCAAAGGAAGATCGTCAATATCATTGATAGCGGCACTCAATAAAGACGGTTTGTTAATCAATAAATAAGCATCTTTCAAATATGCTCCGGCTTTGGTATTAGAAAAATCACATTGTTTCAAAAATGGAAAGACTTTATCTCTCATAGTATTTAATAAGTCATCTCCGCTTTTTTGTCTTAAATTACGCCAACGAACGTCTTCCCCTTTAATTTCGGGAGAATTTTTATCAAAAGGATTGATTTTGAAATTAGGAAAATTTGTTTTGTAAGGTTTATGCGTAAGTTTAGCTGTACGAGCCTTTTTATCTTCTTGCTCATCAAGCATTTTCAAAAAGATTAAATAAGTAATTTGCTCAATTACTGACAACGGGTTTGTAATACCGCCTGTCCAAAATTTTTCCCATAAAGCATCTACTTTTTGCTTAAACTCTTGATAAGTCATTATTCGGCTCTTGTCTCTTCAATCTTAAAATTATCCAAAATTTCAAACAGTTCATCTGCTTGGACACTGCTAAACACGCCGTCGATGCTGTCTTTATCCAGCGATGTAAACGGGGCTTGATATAATCTTGCAAAATTTATGCCATTATTAGCGATAATCTGGTTTTGCAACATTGATAAAAATTGGTTTTGTCTTGCGGTTAAATGATATTTTTGCACAAAATCAGCAAATTTGGCTTTGATATAAGCCTCATCCATGCCTGAAATGGTCATTAAAACTTGTTCCAATTTTTCCGTAGATGGGAAAAACTCTTGCAAAGTTTGTTTATCTAAAGACGGATTTTGTACCATAATCAAAGATAGGATTTGCTCAAAATCTTTACCGGTTAGACCTTGACCTGATTTTATTTTTTGAATAACCGGCTCAGTATCTATGATATTCTGCAAAATATCGGTAATTTGACGTTTATATGCATCTAATCCCTTAGGATAGAGCTTTTTCACCCGCTCAAATACAATTTGACCTTCATCTTCCGAAATATTCAAAATTCTCGGTGGCAAAACCTGATTTCCGTCATCTTCTGCCAAATACATCAAATCGCGCAAATCCTGACGTATTTCTTCCAAACCCGCAAAGGTTACATTTTGCCAAAACTCAGGCGACAATACCTTATTTATAGTTTCTTGTTTTGCTGCAACCTTATATAAATTTATCGGCAACAAAGCAACCTTTTCTATTATTTTTTGCTGCAAATCTTCACAAGGTTTCTTTTGTAATATACTCTTCTCTATGCTCGTAACCAAATTATCAAAGCGAAAACTTGGTGCATGCCCTTGAATATCTATCCATTGCATCAATTTGGCTAAATCTGCCTTTAAGCGAACTTCCGTATCTGCTTTTGTAAAATCCAGATTTTCTTTTTTAGCAAAAAAACGCTTTTCTTTCCATTTTTCTTTTACAGATATGCTATTTTCAGGCAACTGGTTAATCATATCTGAAAGTTGGCCAACCATCTGTTGCTGAATATCAGAATTTTGTTGAGATTGTGCCAATTTGCATATTTCCATGCGATTTTCAAAAATCTTCTGCATTAAAGACTTTTGTTCAGGAGCTTTAATCTGCTTCTTTTTATTATCGTCTTGCTCAAAATAAGCAAAATTCTGCCAATGATCAAAAATCTTAAAATATAGTTTGTCTTTTCCCCGGCCAAACAAATCTTTGCATAATCTGGTTCCGCGACCAATCATCTGCCAAAACTTAACTTTAGACTTTACCGGCTTCGCAAATACCAAATTTACAACATCCGGCACATCAATGCCGGTGTCCATCATATCAACAGAAATGGCTATTTTAAGAGGACTATCCTTATCTGAAAAATCATCAATTAAACTTTCTGCTCGACCATCATATATATCAATAACGGCTGCTATCTTGCCGCCATATTGCGGATACATCTCATCAATGATGCTAAGTATAAAAGCCGCGTGATCATGATTGCGGGCAAAAATAATGGTCTTGCCGATGGTCTGACCATCAGCATCTTTAATGCCGTTTTCCATAAGATTTTGAACAATTAGCTTGGTTGTTGGTCTATTCATTACCTGTGTGTCAATAGATCTGGCTTCAACCGACAATTCTTTATCAATATCACCGCTTTCTTCCAAGTCTTTTATTTGTTCTGGATTTAGTTGGTTATAGTGAATCCCTTTACGCAAAAACTGTGTATCATATCGATAAGCGACATAATCCACCAAATATCCCTGTTCGATTGCCTCTTCCAAAGAATAATAAAAGGTTGGTTTTCCTTCTTCACAATTAAAAAGCTGAAACGTATTGCGATTTACAAAATCAACCGGCGTTGCTGTCAGTCCTACTTGCAAGCAATCAAAATATTTAAAAATATCAGCATATACGTTATAAATACTACGGTGTGATTCATCTGCAATAATCAAGTCAAAATAACCAACGTCATACTTTGCATATTGATTCATCATTGTCGGATATGTCGAAAAGACAATATCTGCATGCTGATTTTTATTACTTTTTAAAACTGAAGATAAAACAGAATTTAGAAGGGTATTAAAATTGCGACTGGCTTGCTTAACCAAAGCGTTTCTGTCACATAAGAATAAAATTCTTTTCGCCCAATCCTTATCTTGCAATAACTTGCTTAACGCAATAGAAACTCGTGTTTTGCCGGTTCCTGTTGCCTGAACAATTAATGCTTTTCTTTGCTTTTTGCTAAAAGTTTCACAAACAGCTTTAATAGCTCTAATCTGATAATCTCGACCTGTAATATTTGGATCTGGTTGGGCTGTGGCAATATCGCCTTTGTCCCTTTGATAAATTAATCTTTCCAAACTATCGCGAGAATAAATTCCCCAAACGGTTCTTGGTGGATATTTGTTAGCATCATCCCAAATCTTGGTTTCAAAGCCGTTCGTATAAAAAATTACCGGACGCTTACCATATTGTTTTTCTAAAGCATCAGCATACAAAGAAGCTTGTTTTTTACCTTTATCTGCATTTTTTGAAGTTTTTTTTGCTTCTATCACAGCTAATGGATATCCATCTTTTCCCCATAAAACATAGTCGCATCGTCCTTTGCCTGTTGGGGTCGGTTGATTGTCTACTTCGACTTCTTGACCGACCTCATCAGTGTTGCTTCCATCCATTGATATATTCCAATGAGCAGCACGGATCATTGCGTCAATCAAATGTTTGCGTGTCTGCTCTTCTGAATATTTTAATTCATCAACGGCAATTTTGTCACTTTCTTTAGCCGTTTTAACTGCCGCTAATTCCAGCTTTACTTTTTCAAGTTCATCTAATGTTTCTTGAAGTTTAAGGTTAGCAGCATCTATTTTTTCTTCATTGATAATTTGCCTTCTGGGCTTAGGAGCTATAAAATCAGGATAATCTTGCGCTTTTACGCCTAGAGCAATAGCCGCAAACCATTTTGAAACTTCGTAAATTTCTTGCAAAAGCTGTAATGCCTGAGCAGATTTAGCATCACCACCATGAACGATTCCGTTTGCTACTTTTCTGATAAAATTCAACTTATACAAGATGACAGAAGGTATCATCTTTTTAAATTCTTCATTTTGCAATAAATCTGCAAAAGAAGATGCTTGCGGCATTTCAATGTGATATGCCTTATAAAGAATAGTTGCAATTCGTTCTGCAAATAAACGTGCTTTGGCTATTGATGATTGAGGGTCCGAATATACATATTCTTCCGCAAAAGTTGCAATTTGATACAACTGCGGTGTTTTTTCTTGTAATAATGTAAAGTTCAAACCAGTCATAGTACTTTATTATGATACTCTATTAACGATATTGGGAACAGTTTATATTAGGTTGAAATTTTTGCAACAAAATTATAAAAAAGCATTTATTTTTCAATGAACAACAATCACTTCCCTTCCATGTGGCTGAGTATAAAATAAAAGTCCAGGCGCAAAGTCTTGTAGCACTTGAAAAACAAGGACTTATTGTAAAACTTTATTGTATATAAATTTATCCGCCGCAGACTTTACAAGCCCTGGCTCCTTGAGCTTGGGCTTTTTGTTTGGTGGTTTTTATACAATTCTTGGTACAGCGTTTTGCCCATTTACAGGTTGGACTGTGATAAATATAGGTTTTGACGTTCATAATCACGGCCGAATTGTCCGCTGCTGAAACCGGGGCAGACAAAAACAGTAAAATTAACAGGTACAGGATCTTTCTCATTTTCCGTTCCGTATTGGTACAATATATACTTTTATCATAAATTCAGCCTCTTACAAAGAGATTATACCGGCTTATTTAAAAATATCCAGAGGGTTTTTGATGATTTAGCTTGATTCTAACACATTTACTTTATAAAGTGAAATCGAGCAGTTTACTGCTTAGGGCGTCGAAAACCCTTTTATAGACTTAGTCGTGTGCACACGACTTTAAATTGTGCCGACTTCTGATTCTACTTGGACGGATGTCGGTGAATAAGGCTCAGCCAAATAAGCCGAGCCGTTTGAGTCTATACGGTTTTCGAACATCCGCCCGCCTTTAAAAAGCGGGTTTTCTTTTAACTGGTTAGAAAAAGGATGTTTAATCGTATGAAAAAATCTTTATTAATGACAACGGCATTGGTGGCGCTGACTTGCGGCCATAATGCTTTTGCGGAAAATCTTCCGACGGATGCAACCAATCTAACATCGGGAAGCTATGTTGTAGAGCGCTCGGATACTCAGGTTTTACACTCGGGAGACATAAATTTATCCGGAACGGCCTCATTAGATGTAAAAACTCAGGCTATTGTAAAGCCGGAAGCTGAAGAAGTTGATGTTTCCAAAGCTTTGGAAGTTAAAGGCAATGTTTCTCTGGCAGATGATGCCGCTTTGTCTGTCATCAATTCCAATGCTGCGGATGATACAGAAAAGCCTTTTATGCTTGTTGACGGCAAATATACCCAAACGGGCGGTGAACTGACGCTGAAACAGGAAAATGAAGCTGAATGGAGATCAACGCTGAACGCTAAAGAAGCAGATATCAGCGGCGGTACGATAAAGCTGGATACGGGAGAAATCTTTGTATACGGCAATGCTGATGACGGCAGTAAATTTAATATTTCCGGCGGAGCATTTGAAATGAATAATTCCAATATCAGCACTTATCCGGCCATGTCAGCAGCAGAAGGCAATTCACAGAAAGGTGCTGCCATGACCGTTTCCGGCGGAACATTTAAGATGAATGAGAGTTCATTGGGACGCGAGAATTCCGGAGATTTGGACATTAGCGGCGGGGAGTTTACTTTGGAAAACGGTTCCGCAATATTCCATGACGGCGAAACAGGCAATATAAATATCAGCGGCGGGACAATCTCCCTCAAAGATTCGTCAATAATAAGAGGCGGTGATTATCAAAGCGAGGACGGCAAACCGGCAAGCGGCAACATCAATATTACCGGCGGAACGATAAATGTCAGCGGCTCTTCTGCGGAAATATCTTCCGTAGGCAATATAAAAATTGCCAACGGGACAGAGCTTAATATTGCTTCAGGTTCTACATTGTTTGCCAAAGCGTTTACAGAAGATATGAGCCAGGCTCAGAAAGCTACGCTTAATGTTTATGATAACGATACCAGAATTAATCTGGCCGGAACGTTAAGTGCCAATATTAATGGTGATGACCGTGGCAAAATTCATTTTCAAAATTCCGGTGCTCAGATTGACGGTAATGTTGAAGATGTCAGCTTGATTTTTGAAAACAGCCACTCTTTAAATAATGCAATCAGCGGCGATATTGACGGCTTGGATATTTTGGCCATTAATAAAGGAACGTTGACTTTTGATAAAGAACCGACAGGTACGATTACGACAGTTCAGGTCGGCAATGGCGCAACGCTGGATATCGGCGACAAAATACTGCATTCAACCGGCGATAAAGCAGATGGCGAAGGTGTCATTTTTGCCGATAATTCAACTTTGGCCTTTACCGTAACCGATAAAGATACCTATGGCAAAATCAAAGCCAATTATATCAAAATCAGCGAAAACGGTACAAATTTGAATATGACCTTGAACGGTGCCGCTTTGGCCAAAGGCGAAACAGCTACTTTTAAATTATTTAACGGTGCTGATTCCGCCGAAGCAGAGGTTGAGGGCAAGTTTGCCAACCTGAGCCAAAATTCCCGTTATGAATTTACAGACAATGGCGACGGAACTTTTGATGTTACTTCTGTCGGTTCTGCCACAGATGCTGTTGTTGATGCCGGCGGTTCAGCCAACAATGCCGGAACAGCCGAGGCATGGGACAGCGTCAGTGCTTCAACCAGCTCTCCGGTTGCTGCCGCCGTTACAGAAAAACTGGCACAGCTTTCCAACAGCACAAATGCTGCCGAGCAGAAAGCCTATGTTGACGCTTTGACGGCTGTAGCTCCGGAAGGTGCACCGATGGTTCAAAAAACACAGACAGAAACAGCCAATCAGGTCTTTGGTGCCGTATCAACCCGTTTAACCGGTGGTTCAATCTCAACCGGTGGCGAAGGTATGGCTTCCGGCGACAATATCTTCAAACGCGGTGCAATGTGGGTTCAGGGTCTGTTCAACAAATCCAAACTGGACGATACTTCCAAAGCAAAAGGTTTCGATGCCGATTCTAACGGTATCGCCTTCGGTGCCGAGAAGTTTGTAACCGATGATACCAAGGTTGGTATTGGTTACGCTTATACCAACACCGATATTGATGGTTTCATGCGTGATACTGATGTTGATACACATACGGCCATCCTGTATGGTGAATATAAACCGTCTAACTGGTATGTAAATGGTATTGCGACCTATGGCTGGTCTGATTATGAAGAAAGTAAGAGTGTCGCCGGCGTTGGTGTTAAGGCTGACTACGATGTCGAAACCTTTAGTTTGCAGGCTATGACCGGTTACGATATGAATGTCAACGGCTTAGGCATTACGCCGGAGGCCGGTTTGCGTTACGTTCATATTAAACAGGACGCTTATAAAGATTCTGCCGACCAACGTGTTTCTGCCAATGACAGCGACATCTTGACCGGTGTCATTGGTGCCAAAGTCAGCAAGAGTTTTGAGCTGTCTAACGGTATGAATATTAAGCCGGAAGCCAGAATTGCCGCGACTTATGACCTGTTTAACGATGACGTTAATTCAGTCGTAACCTTGGCTAACGGTTCTGCTTATGCGGTTGAAGGTGAAGCCCTTGACCGTTTCGGAATGGAATTTGGCGCCGGTGTAACTGCGGAAGTCAACGACAATGTCGAACTTTCGCTTGGTTATGAGGGTAAATTCCGTGAGGACTACCAAGACCATACAGGCTTGATTAACGCTAAATATAAATTTTAAGAGTTAAACAGTCCAAACGAAGCCGCCCCGGATATTTTTTATTCGGGACGGCTTCTGTATAAATCAATTAATTCAAAAGTGCTTTAAAATATACCATTATAAAATTTTAATTTTCGAACTTGCTTAACATTGAAAATAAAAGAAAAAAATCGCCATTTCTGACGATTTTTGAACTGTGGCTGGAGCTGACGTGCAGTTCTCGAACTAAGTGAAATCTACATTGCCTATGAAATTGCTTATGAAAATGTTGTTTTATAAAATTTATTAATATATGCTCAATCTAATTTTAATATTGTTTTGCAATATAGGAAACAGTCGAATCATGAAATTGTACAAAAAAACAATACTAATATGTTTGTTAGTATCTATGGTCAGCTGTATAGGTTTATATTATGTAGCAGAAGAGCCGTGGAGAAGTATTCTTTCAGGACTATTCACAGGTGCTATTGTAACAGTTATTACAGCCTTAGTTTCGTATAATATTAAAAAAGAGGAGGTATTTACCAATATTGGAAAAGAACTCCTTATTACATATAATCGCCTTTCATACTTGTATTCTCAACTTATAAAATGTTCTAATGCTCTGAAAAATAGTGAGGAAAGTCCGAGTATAATTTATAAGGAAATTATGGAGAACTATAAAGTATACGAAAAATATATGCAATCAAATCATTTTGATTTCGCTTTAAATAATTATGATGGTTTATTGTTTAGCAATTTAATTACTAAATTTTTTGTTTCAAACGAAGTTAGAGTTTTAGTTGAGATAAGTGATTTACATCAAATAAACAATCAATATGCACTTATATGTGGCAAGTTATCTTTAATGCGGGCGCAACTTAATCTAGCTGAGAATACTGGAAATATTGAGCAGATAGATAAGCTAATAAACCAGGTAGATGCACAATATAAGTACTCTCTTAATGTTATTCCTCAACAGTTGGCGTTTATAAATCATGCTATGCAACATTTTGAACAAGTGAGAAAGCTAGGAAAAACCTGGAATGTAATTAAGCAAGATATATTAAATAGCAACGGATTATTTGATAATCAAATAAATGATGCAGAACATAATCTTCAAGAAGAATATAAATGGAATAAAAAATAGAATCAGCCTTGACGTAAGCTAAAACGCAAATCTTGAGGCCTTAGTGTTTCATAAATTACCCCGTATGCAGTTTATTATAAGGCATATTTATCTTGCTAGCCAGTAAAATATGGCATTTTAGGTGTACTCCTAAGGTGTTTGTTGGCATTAATTAAATCTTCTTGCATATTGTTGATTTTGATTATATGCTCAATCTCGGATGGGATGATGACCTATCTGGGGTGTGGTAACCTCTTACTGAGCGTTTTATCAAAACGAAATTTGGTTGCTTTCTGGTCTAAAGACTGGGAAGCGACCTAATAAGCTTTCTAGTCAATAAGTCGCACTATCTCAGTATAGTTACCAATTCCCAGTCGCCTTCATCCAGCGACTTTTTTTATTGTGCAAAATGAAAGGAAGTTATAATAATGCAGAAGATATTAATTGTTGCATTTATATTGTGCAGTTGTACTAATGTCTATAATAACAATAGAGAAATATATCAAAGAAATTTAAATCAGCTATTAGAAACAGCAACAGATAAAGATTATGGAGAATTACCTAAAGATTATAAAATTGCTACAGAAATATCAATTAAGTTGTTTTTAAAAGATCCGGATAGCGTTAAATTTAAATGGGGAGAGCCTTATAAATGTAATTTCCCAGAAAGCAAAAATTCTACAGCTCCATTGTTAGGTTGGTGTTTTCGTGTATATTATAATGCTAAAAATAGTTTTGGAGCATATACAGGATATAAAATGGAAGAATTTCGCCTGCGTAAAGGAAGAATACATTCCGTTTGTGAAAATACCCAATTGGGATTGGTTTGTTCCAGATAGCAAAACTAAAACAGATATTTTTTTTGATAGTTTGCAGGTATGTAAATAAATAGCATATTGTAAATAATAATTAATAGAGGAGACAATGAAAGTAAATCCTGTCGTAAAATGTGGTTATGATGGTTCATCAATTATTTCTTCATTAGATTCTTTTTATATTAGTGCAAGAGTTAATTTTGCAACGTATATCATACCTATGTATATGGAGCTTCTTTATTTGAAGCATATTAAAAACTTGTTGTCTCAAAATCTTAAAAGTGATGAATTTTTACATTGTTTTCAAAAAGAAAACTTCTCTTTATTGACATCGTATATTTTGATGCTACACGATACGATTATCTTGAAAATATGTCGGATAACAGATGATGATAAGTATAAAGACGATCAAAATATGAAAGCATTTTTGAAAAAAATTACTTGTTGTGAAACGAATGATGATTATAAAATAGTATCAGGTATTTACACAAAATATAAAGATGTTAGAAATAAAAAGTTAGCTCATTCTACAAATGTAAATTTTACAGAAAATGTAGGTTGTAGAAAGGAAAAAGGAAATATATTTAGAGAAATAAAACATAAAGATTTGTATCATTTTGATGAATTAGAAAAGGATATAAAGCAAATTGGAAATATTGTTCAAAAGTATGCAAACTTATTAGACGTTAAGATGGCTAGCATTGATGAACAGCTAAAAAAGAATCATGTTGATTTGCCTAAAATAACATCAGAATATATTAAAGAAAAAAGTCTGTTTTCTCCACTCTTGTAGGTCGTTAACATATAATCTCATTTTATAACGTTGAAAGAGTGACTGTTTGTGTCAATATTGCCTCATTAGTATTTTATTCCAAATGTGTTCAAAATAAAAATGAAACAAAAACAATCGTTTAAAGAAAAATAGTTCGAACAAGTCAGAAAAATAGTTTTTTTGAAATATTTAAGTTCTAGCCGTAAAATATCCTTAAAAAAACAAGAGGTTAGACATCAAAATCTAACCTCTGTTCAGTGTGGCTGGGGTGGCAGGATTCGAACCTACGAATGTCGGCACCAAAAGCCGATGCCTTACCACTTGGCGACACCCCATTAAAAAAATACCGTTTAAAACAACTCCAAACCATTTCTGCCGGCAGCCGCAATAATGCTAAAATGCTTAGGCAGGCGTTTTTGGAATTATTTGCTCTATATCTATGCTAAAAAATCCATTATTGCAAGCATTTTATTTGGTTCTTTTGATTATTTTCTTCTTTTCCTCGCGGGCTTTGAGTTCATCCAGGTCCCGTTCCGTTGCGATTTTATCCAGAATGGTTTTAACAACCTTGTCAATATCCTTGTTTTCGCGGTAATCGGCGGGCAGGGCGAAATTGACCCTGCCGTCGGAAAGCAGTTTGACCGCCTGTTTTTTGTTTTTGCTCTTTGGCGTATAGACGGCGATGGCGTTGCCGTTTCTTTCTTTGACCAGTCGCATGGACGGAATGTCGGTCATTCCGTCGCCGAAATATATCATTCGTGTAAACGGTATCGGGCGTTCGTCGTCAGGCATGAATTCGTTGACGGCGCGGTCTTCCAGTTTGCCGAGCCCTTTGTTGATTTTGGAAAGATACTGGGTTTTGGTCGAATAGTTAACAACCCTGGCCGGCCAGACCGGGCAGCCGTCCTCGTCATAAGCATAGCTGCAGCCGAATACGTCGGTAAAATATTTGCGGATGGAACAGCCCGCGATAATTTCTTCATATCCGGCGGAAATGATATAATGTTCGATTTCCAGATCCAAAGCCGCGCCAAAGCGGTCAATCCGCTCAAACCAGGTTTCGACGCCTTCAAAATATTCAATGTTCTGCCCGCAGCGAAAAAAGTTTTCTTTCGTCAGCTTGACGCCTTTTTCTTTGGCCGTTTTGGTAAAGTAATACATACTGCCGGTAACCTGATCGGCACAGTTGTCGACAGACCATTGGTTGGCTTTTTTCCAAAAGGCTTTCGGTTTCATGCCGAGTTCCGGAATCAGGCCGTAGTTCTGCATGTCGCAGGTGCTCAGCGTTCCGTCGAAGTCATAAATCAAAGCGACTTTGGTTGAATTCTTAGCCATTTTTGTATTATCTCCCTTGCTTTTTGAATTTAATTATACTACAACAAATAAGTTAAAATTTAATCAATATTTTATGGACAAGGATTTAGAAAATGGTTGCTAAAACAATGGATCAGCTTGTATCGCTGTGCAAACGCCGCGGGTTTATTTTCCAAAACGCCGATATTTACGGCGGTTTGCAGGGCGTGTATGACTACGGTCCGTTGGGCGTTGAGCTGAAGAACAACGTAAAGAAAGCCTGGTGGCAGAAATTCGTACAGGAAAATCCATACAATGTTGGTGTAGACTGTGCCATTCTTATGAACCCGCAGACATGGGTAGCTTCAGGACATTTAGGCGGATTTTCAGACCCTCTTATGGATTGTAAAGAGTGTCATGAGCGTTTCCGTGCAGATAAATTAATTGAGGATTTTGCACAGGAAAACAATATGGAACTGGATGGTTCCGTAGATGGATGGACAAATGAGCAGATGGTTGACTTTATTGAGAGCAATAATGTTCCATGTCCTACATGTGGAAAACATAATTTTACCGACATTCGTCAGTTCAACCTGATGTTTAAGACCTTTCAGGGTGTTACGGAAGATGCAAAGAATACTGTATATCTTCGTCCGG
>ERZ780166.917-NODE-917-length-18700-cov-3.334621_pt1 | contig 18700 bp, 18 predicted proteins | sample MGYA00511366_ERZ780166 | MGnify/ENA primary metagenome ERZ780166 (study PRJEB29588, sample SAMEA2162231) | human gut metagenome | biome: human gut; feature: human-associated habitat; material: faeces | place: Denmark | collected 2008/2010 ...
ATTCATCATAGGGTTTCGGATTTTTCTTCCGTTTTTTGCCTGTATTATGGTTTTGAACTGTGTACTTGGAATTATGGCACGTGTGGCACCGCAGATGAATATGTTCTCTGTTGGTATTCAGTTGAAGCTGTTAGCAGGTCTTGGTGTACTGGTATTAACGATAAGTATGCTGCCCAGTGTATGTAATTTTATTACAACGAAAATGCAGCAGATGGTTGTAGCCGTAGTGAAAGGACTGATGTGATGTTAGAATTAAATCTGCAGTTCTTCGCAGCGGAAGGACCTGGCGGTGAGAAGACAGAAGAACCTACTGCCAAAAAGAAACAGGATACAAGAAAAGACGGTAAAGTAGCAAAAAGTAAGGAATTATCCAGCGGCGTAGAGCTGATAGCACTTTTCCTGATATTGAAGTTCTGGATTGGCAATATGGGAGAAGGATTTCTGGAATTATTCCAGAACATATATGAGAAGTTTCCACAGTATACCACATATTGGGGAGGCAATATCGCTAAAAGAGATTACAGCATTCTTTTTCGGGATGTATACATAGATATATTGAAGCTGTTGCTTCCGTTCTTCGCAGTAGGCGTTGCAATAGCATTCATAGTCAATATGGTTCAGTTCAAGTTTCAGATATCCACGAAACCTTTACAGCCCAAGTTCAGTAAGCTGAATCCGGTATCCGGCATGAAGCGGCTGTTCTCGGCAGAGAAATTGATGGAGCTGTTTAAATCCATCTTAAAGGTTATCCTGATTTGCTATATTGTATATAGCACAATAAAAGATGAATGGAAATATTTGTTTCAGTTATATGATATGCCTTTGAATCAGGCAATTGAGCTCATAGGCAGTATTGCTGTTAATCTGGGGCTGAAAATATCTCTTTTCTTTCTGGTCATCGCATTTGCTGATTTTGCATATCAGAAGTACAAGTTCAACAAAGACATTAAGATGACAAAACAGGAAGTAAAAGATGAATATAAAAATGCAGAAGGTGATCCGCAGATCAAAGGTAAGATCAGGCAGAAGATGAGAGAAGTCTCTCAGAGAAGAATGATGCAGGATCTGACTCAGGCGGATGTGGTTATTACAAACCCGACACACTTTGCAGTAGCAATTAAGTATACGCCAGAGGCGCATTCAGCACCTGTGGTAGTAGCAAAAGGAGCAGATTATCTGGCGCAGAAAATAAAGGGGATAGCCAGAGAAAATGGCATAGAGATTGTAGAGAACAAGCCTCTTGCCAGAATGCTGTATGCGAATGTAGATGTAGGCCAGGAAGTACCGCCTGAACTGTATCAGGCAGTGGCAGAAGTATTGGCGATGGTCTACAAAATGCAGGGAAAGCTATAAGACATCAAAGGGGAGATTTAAAGGATGAAGAAGCAGGACTTAGGAGTAGCATTATATATACTTGCGGCATTCGTCATGTTGATTGTTCCAATACCGAACACATTATTGGATATACTGCTGGCATTTAATATGGCACTGGCGTTTACTATATTGTTCACGACCATGTTTGCCAAGGAAGTACTGGATATGTCCTATTATCCAACTATCCTGTTGTTTACAACAATATTCAGAATTGCATTGAACGTATCTTCAACACGTTTGATCCTTTCTACAGGTAATCCTGGTAACGTGGTTGCTACCTTCGGACAGTTCGTAGGCGGCGGCGACATGGTAATCGGTATTGTAGTATTTATCATTCTGATTCTGGTGCAGTTCATTGTTATCAATAAAGGTTCTGAACGAGTAGCAGAAGTAACAGCCAGATTTACACTGGATGCGATGCCTGGTAAACAGATGGCGATAGACGCGGACTTAAATACAGGAGCCATTACAGATGCACAGGCAAAAGAGAGACGACAGAAATTACAGGATGAAGCAAGCTTCTTCGGTTCCATGGATGGTGCTGTTAAGTATGTAAAGGGAGACGCAACGGCAGGTCTTATTATTACAGGTGTCAATATCATCGGTGGTATCCTCATGGGTATGTTAAGACAGGGCATGGACATCAACTCAGCTCTTGATAAATATGTCATCCTGACAATCGGTGATGGACTTGTCAGCCAGATTCCTTCTTTGTTGATTTCTTTATCAACAGGTATTCTGGTAACGAAAGGCTCCAAGGAAGCAGACTTTGGTACAGTGCTTGTAAAACAGCTCTTTGGTCTGCCCAAAGTACTCTACATGGTAGGTGCGGTTTTGGTTTTCCTTGGTATCGTAACACCTTTGAACAATCTGATTTTCCTGCCCTTAGGTGGAATCTTCATTATCTGTGGCAGAATGATAGCCAACACGATAGAGACTGCGCAGATAGAGACACAGGCAGATACGGAAGAGGAATCGGCAGAAGAAATCAGGCGGCCTGAGAATGTGAATTCACTGTTACAGGTGGATCCGATTGAACTGGAATTTGGATATGGTATCATTCCACTGGCTGATGTGAATCAGGGTGGAGACCTTCTGGATCGTGTTGTTATGATCAGACGTCAGATCGCACTGGAACTTGGTACAGTTGTTCCTATTATTCGATTAAGAGATAATATCCAGTTAAATCCAAATCAATATATTATTAAGATAAAAGGCATTCAGGTCAGCGAAGGAGAGATCCTGTTTGATCATTATATGGCAATGAACCCCGGATTTGTCGAGGAAGAGATTTCCGGTATACCAACCTTTGAACCATCTTTCCATTTGCCGGCAATCTGGATTACAGAGAGTCAGAGAGAGAGAGCAGAGAGTGCAGGATATACAGTAGTAGATCCGCCTTCTATCATAGCAACACATTTGACAGAAATCATCAGACAGTATCTTGCAGAGCTTCTTACCAGACAGGATGTACAGAATCTGGTCAACAATGTCAAGGAATCCAATCCATCACTTGTGGAAGAGCTTGTGCCTAAGCTTCTGGGACTGGGTGACATTCAGAAGGTATTGCAGAATCTGTTAAAAGAAGGAATCTCTGTCAGAGACCTGGTTACTATTTTTGAAACACTTGCTGATCATGCAGCAACTACCAGAGATACGGATATACTGACTGAATATGTTCGACAGAGCCTGAAGAGGGCAATAACCAATAAATATTTCCCATCTAATGAAACCACCAGCGTGGTTACGCTGGATCCGAAGCTGGAGCAGGAGATCATGAGCAGTGTCAAACAGACAGAACAGGGTGCTTATCTTACTCTTGATCCGGACAAGACAAAGGCAATTATGGCTTCTGTTGAAACGGAAGTTGGCAAGCTGGAGAAGCTTGGCAAGAACCCTATCGTAATAACTTCTCCTATCGTCAGAATGTATTTCAAACGACTGACAGAAGATTATTACAAAGACCTCATAGTTGTTTCGTATAACGAAATAGATGCAAATGTAGAATTACAATCGGTAGGAATGGTGACGGCATAATGATTATTAAGAAATTTCAGGGGAAAACAAAGGAAGAAGCACTGGAGTGCGCTAAGAAGGAACTGGGCGAAGGTATTGTAGAAATGAATGTCAAAACAGTAAAAGCAAAAGGATTGCTTGGTGTCTTCAAAGGCACCAAGATAGAAGTAACTGTGGCAAAAGAGGAAGAAAACGAGAAGTATGGAATTGCATCAGCCAAAGCTCATAGCGAGAAGGAAGTTAAGGATGGCGTGGCGCTGTCTTTAAGTCAGGGCAAGATCATCCCGATGAAGCAGCCGGTTAAGGTGGCTGTAGGACAGGACATGGAAGCCACTTCTATGGAAGAAGCAAGAGCGATGGGACAGACTGTTGCAGATGTACTGTCATCTTTCCCACAGACTATGAAGAATCAGCAGGCAGGAGCAAGAGAAAATCATAATCAGCAGGCAGCACAGGAAGCCAAGATGGATGCAGGCAAGGGAACTGTATTAGAGGAGAAACTTGATACATTACAGAATCTGCTGGAGAAACAGTTGTCTGCACAGGAAGAGAAAAATACACAGAGTGAGAAAGCAAAGCAGGAAGAAAGTCAGCAGGAACAGGAAGAGAACCGTGCAAGAGTATCCTTCTTACGTCTGCTTTATAACAAACTGATTGATAATGAAGTCAATGAGAAATATGCAAATGAGATCATTGACGAGATAGATAAAAACTGCAAGCAGGACGTTACCATGGATTATATGCTGTCCGAGATATATCAGAGAATGATATTAAAGCTCGGCAAACCATATATGATGGAAGAAGGAACAGGACCCAAGGTTGTATTTTTTGTGGGACCTACAGGTGTAGGTAAGACGACTACCATTGCGAAGATAGCTTCTTCTTTCAGAGTTGAACAGAATAAGAAAGTAGCGCTTCTTACAGCAGATACATATCGTATTGCAGCAGCTGAGCAGTTACGGACTTATGCCAATATACTTGAAGTACCATTCAGAGTGGTATATACAGCACAGGAAATTTCACAGGCTATTGAAGATTTCAATGATTATGACTATGTTCTGGTAGATACTACAGGACATTCTCCTAATAATGAAGCGCAGAGAGAAGGAATGGCAGAACTGGTCAGCTCCGTTGAGACAACTGCACGTAAGGAAATATTCCTTGTTCTTTCAGCTTCTACCAAATATAGAGATTTGATGAAAATTGCCGACACCTATAAGGAGATCGCAGACTATAAACTTATTTTTACTAAACTTGATGAAACTTCTACCTTGGGCAATATTTATAACCTGAAGATGTATACAGGAGCACAGTTGTCCTATGTTACATACGGACAGAATGTACCTGACGACATCGAGTATTTTAATCCACAGTCTACTGTAAAGCAGTTACTCGGTGGTAAGCGTTAAAAGGAAGGAGTTAAAAGATATGGATCAGGCTGAACAGTTAAGAAATGTAATAAAATTAAATCCTGCTCCAAGACCACTTGCCAGGGTGATTACCGTAACAAGTGGTAAAGGTGGCGTTGGTAAATCAAATACAGCCATTAATCTTGCATGTCAATTCAGAAAGCTGGGTCAGAGAGTCATCATTCTTGACGCTGATTTCGGACTTGCTAATATTGAGATTATGTTTGGTACAGTTCCTAAACACAATTTATGTGATTTAATATATCAGGGCAAGAGTATTACCGATATCATAACCTGGGGACCTATGGATATCGGATTTATTTCAGGAGGATCTGGAATTGCAGGTTTATCCAACCTGAGTCGGGATTATCTGAATTATATTATACAGAATCTTGCCAGACTGGATGCTATCGCTGATGTGATTATCATTGATACCGGAGCTGGAATTTCAGATGCAGTACTGGATTTTCTGGTAGCAAGTGGGGAAATCCTTGTAGTTGCCACACCGGAACCCACATCAATCACGGATTCCTATTCACTGTTGAAAGCGTTGAACAGTCATCCGAGATATTCACGTGAAGAGTCAGGAATCAAGGTAATAGCCAATAAGGTGTCTTCCATAGAAGAAGGCGAGATCATGTTCAATAAATTAAATTCTGTAGTAAACAGATATTTAAAACTTCCAATTACCTATCTGGGTGCTATTCCACAGGATTCCCACCTGGAAGCAGCAGTTATGCAGCAGATGCCAGTCAGCATGCAGAGTCCGAATTCAAAGTCTGCCAAGGCATATGAAAAGATGGCATATACACTGATGGATAAGGAATATGATAGAACATTGACCAAGAGAGGTATGGCTGCGCTCTTTTCCCATATTGTAGCCGGCAATAAGAAAATGGGGTAACAGAAAGGCTGGGGGGATATGTATAGTTTTGGAGAAGCAAGAAAACTGGATCAGGAGGATTCTATGATAGAGAAATTCATTTCTCCGGGAGATAAACTGGAGATGAAATCCACAACAGATGTAAAACTGCCGGATGGCTCAGAAGGAGTCCGACTCTACAAGTCCACAGTTTATGATGTGTTGGATGATGGAAGAATAGAAATCGTAATGCCTATGGAGCAGAGCAAGCTTGTTCTGCTCCCGGTTGATGGAGAATACGAGGTCTGCTTCTTCTCACATGGAGGCATGTATCGTGCAAATGTACGCATTCTCGACAGAGATAAAATTAATAATACATATGTATTGATCGCTGAAATGATCACCAATCTGCATAAGTTCCAGCGAAGAGAATATTATCGCTTTAACTGTGTGATTGAGATGAAGATGAGAGAACTGAATAAAGCTGAGGTGGAGGCATTCAGTAAGAATCTTGGATATCTGATATCCGATGCAGATATGTTAAGAGGTGTTATTGTAGATATAAGCGGAGGGGGGCTCCGCTTTGTGTCACGTACACCATATCGTCAGGGCACTGTATTGTATCTGAAGTATAAACTGGAGATTGCAGACAAGGAAAAAGAATTCAACATGGCAGCAATGGTATTATCTTCAGAGCAGATACCAAATCGCGCGGATGAATATCAGAATCGTGTGAAATTTTTAAAGATGAATACCACAACACGGGAAGATATCATCAAGTACATTTTTAATGAAGAACGTAAAAACAGAAAAAATGGAAAAGGTTAATAAAAAGTATGACAATATCATTAAATGCACCAAAAAATAAGAAAAAAATATTGGTAGTTGATGACTCTGCACTCATGAGAAGAGTTATGTGTGATATAATCAACTCAGATGAACGATTTCAAGTGATTGAACAGGCAACAGATGGAGAAAAAGCATATGAGCTTCTGAAGAAAAACACCTATGATGGTGTGGTTCTTGATGTGAATATGCCAAAGATGGATGGTATTCAGCTCCTTCAAATGCTGCAGAAAGATAAGATAAGAGCCAGAATCATGATGGCCAGCACAGATACCAAAGAGGGTGCATCGGTCACTATGGAGGCACTGGAATTAGGTGCAATTGATTTCATTGAGAAACCAGCAAATATTCTCTATTTAAGAGGAAATGATTTTAAAACAAGATTTTTGGATATTCTCAAAGCGGTTGTATCGAGTCCACAGACCAATATTCCAAGGGAATCGGCAGTATCTATCAAGAAAAGTGAAGAAAGTACCCGTAAACTGGTTGATATTGTAAGAAAGACCACACCGGTAGTCCATGGACAGAAGCTTGTAGCAATTGCATGTTCTACAGGCGGTCCCAAAGCTTTGCAGAGTGTAATCCCAAGACTTCCGGCGGAGCTTGCAGCACCTGTACTGATTGTACAGCATATGCCGCAGGGATTTACGCAATCATTAGCGGAAAGATTGAATTCACTGAGTAAAATTAAAGTAAAAGAAGCAGCAGAAGGGGATGTACTGGAGAATGGAGTTGTATACATCGCACGTGGGGGTAAACATATGAACGTAGATACCCGCGGAGGGAAATGTACAATCCGTTATTCAGATGAACCACCCAGAGAGGGCGTTAAGCCTTGTGCCAATTATATGTATGAATCACTGAAGACGAGTCCTTATTCCCAGATTGTATGTGTTGTACTTACAGGAATGGGAGCAGATGGAACCAAAGGAATCGTGAATTTGGAAACTGCAAAAAAGATACACGTCATTGCGCAGGATGAAGCAACATCCACAGTATATGGAATGCCGAAAAGTATAGCAGCAGCAGGTTTAGTCAATCAGGTAGTCGGTTTGGATGACGTGGCCCAGGAAATAATAATGAATGTGGGGGTCAAGTAGAATGGACACAAGTCAATATCTTGAGATTTTCCTTGATGAAACAAAGGAACATTTACAGAACCTGAATACACAGATTCTGGAACTGGAACAGGAACCAGAGAACATGGATACTATCAATGAAATATTCCGTGCGGCACATTCCCTGAAAGGAATGGCTGGAACCATGGGATATAAGCGTATGCAGAATCTTACGCATGATATGGAGAATGTGTTCTCAGAAGTCAGAAATGGCACAATTAAAGTACAGCCGGAAATGATAGATATCCTTTTCAACTGTCTGGACGCTCTGGAAGAGTATCTGGCTAATATCCAGCAGACAACAGAAGAAGGAACAAATGATAATGCAGAATTGATCAAATCCTTAAATGATATGCTCAATAAGGAAGAAAAAGAAGCCAAAGCAGAGAAAGAGGCTCCCGTTGCTGCAACAGCACCTGCTGCAGAGAGTACTTCCGGTAATGAGAAAGAAAAGTGGAGAGAGATTAAACTGAATGATACAGAACGTATGCTGGTTGATAAAGCACACGGTGAGAAGCTTAATGTGTTTGGCATTACAGTATATGTAGATGAGTCCTGCGTTCTGAAGGCAGCAAGAGCTTTCCTTGTATTCAAGGCATTGGAGAAATTAGGAGAAGTCATCGTATCTGTTCCTACAGCTCAGGATATTGAAGATGAGAAATTTGATCTTACATTCAGTCTGATCTTTATTTCAGGCAATACCAAAGATGAAGTAATTGCTGCAATTAAGAGCGTATCCGAAATCGCAGAAGTATATTGCGAAGAATATCAGATGACAGCAGCTCCTGAAGAAAAAGCAAAAGAAGAAGCTGCACAGGAACCAGCACCTGCTCAGCCGGAAGAAAAACAGGAACAGCCTGCAGCAACTACAACAGCACCGGCAACTACAACACAGGCTAAGCCCGCAACAGCACAACCTGCAGCTCCTGCAAAACAGGAAGCTAAAAAGGCAATATCCAAGCCTGTAGTGAACAGAACTGTCAGAGTTGATATTGAGAAGCTGGATAATCTGATGAACCTGGTATCAGAGCTGATTATTGCAAAGAACTCTCTGGTAGCCGCTACTATGGCACAGGGCAGTGACAATAACAGTAATGTAAATGAACAGATCGAATATCTGGAGAGCGTTACTACCAATATTCATGAATCTGTTATGAAGGTACGAATGGTGCCTATCGAAAGCATTGTCAGCAAGTTCCCGAGAATGATCCGTGATTTATCCAAGAAGCTGGATAAGAAAATGGAACTGTATATGACTGGTGAAGATACAGAACTTGACAGAACTGTAGTAGATGAAATCGGAGATCCTCTGATGCATATGCTGCGAAATTCAGCAGACCATGGACTTGAACCAAATGATGTCAGAGTTGCAAAAGGCAAACCTGAAGTCGGATCTATTTTCCTGGATGCATATCAGGATGGCAACAACGTAGTAATTGAAGTCAGAGATGATGGTGCCGGTATTGATACAGAGGCAGTTAAGGCAAAAGCTATCGAACGTGGTACGATTACAGCAGAGCAGGCAGAATCCATGACAGAGAAGGAGGTCATTGATCTGTTATTCCTTCCAAGCTTCTCTACTGCTAAGAAAGTTACAGATGTATCCGGACGTGGAGTTGGTCTTGATGTTGTAAAATCCAAGATTGAATCTTTAAGTGGTGAAGTAGAAGTTAAGACCAAGCTTGGCGAAGGAAGTACTTTCATTGTCAGACTTCCATTGACACTGGCTATTATACAGGCATTAATGGTAGTAATTGGAAATGAGAAATATGCAATTTCTCTTGGCTCCATTCAGACAATAGAAGATATTTCTCCAGAAGATATTAAACTGGTACAGGCAAAAGAAGTAATCCATATCAGAGGAACTGTAATTCCTATTATCCGTATGAACAAGATCCTTGATATCGAATCCAGCAATACCGATAATAACAAGAACCTTACAGTCATCATTGTTAAGAAGGGTGATAAACAGGCAGGACTTGTTGTAGATGAATTGATTGGACAGCAGGAAATTGTTATCAAATCTATGGGCAAGTACATCAAAGTGCCGAAGATGATAAGTGGTGCAACAATTCTTGGAAACGGTGAAGTAGCACTGATTCTGGATGCTAACGCACTGATTTAGAAGCAGATCATGGTTTGAGGAAAGGTATGGTTAGAGTATGGATGAATTAAAGACTATGGATGAACAGCAGCGCCTTGAGAGCCTGAATCGTCCTGTTGAATATGATACGACCCAGTACATTGTAACTCAGCTGGGAGATGAACAGTATGGTATTGATATCAAATATATATCAACAATTGTCAGAATGCAGATGATTACAAGAGTACCAAAAGTAGCAGATTATATTAAAGGTGTAATCAATTTGAGAGGTGTTGTGATTCCTATTATCAGCTTGAGACTGAAGATGGGACTCCCTGAAGATGAGATTACAAAGAAGACCAGAATTATTATTCTGAATATTGATCAGCACGAATCTATAGGTGTTCTTGTTGATGAAGTGAAAGAAGTAGTCACTCTTGATGAAGAGCATGTAGAACGTGTTTCCTATGACAAGGATGAGAAGGCTAAATTCCTGATGGGAGTAGGTAAATACGATGATAAGCTGATTTCCTTACTGAACATTGACACAGTCCTTGCAGAAAACGAAGGATAATAAGTCTTTTCCAAAAGACAGGAGCTTGGTATATGACAGATAATATGAGTTTTGAAAAAGTCTCACAGGAATATTATGATGTATTAAAGGAACTTGGAAACATCGGGGCAGGCAACGCAACAACGGCGCTTGCCCAGATGCTTCAGTGCAAAGTAGATATGAAGGTTCCACAGGTCAGACTTCTGAACTTCAATGAAGTAGGAGAAGTCATGGGCGGTGAAGAACAGATAGTTGCAGGTATTTATCTGGCGGTAGAGGGAGATATCACCGGCAGTATGATGTTTATTCTGGAGCAGGAAGCAGCCAAAAGTCTTGTTGAGAAACTGATGGGTATGCCTTTACAGGATGGATTGGATGAAATGGGAATTTCAGCTTTAAAAGAGATAGGAAATATCATTACAGGTGCATATCTTAACTCTTTGTCACAGCTGACCAATCTTAAAATGGTGCCTTCTGTACCAGACCTGAGTATTGACATGTTAAATGCTATTCTCAGTGTTCCTGCGATTGAATTTGGTATTATGGGAGACAAGATTCTGCTGATCCAGACACAGTTTACAGATGAAGTGGATTTGAACGGATACTTTATCCTGCTTCCGGATCTTGATTCTTATGCAAAGATTCTAAAGGCACTTGGATTATAAGGAATTGCACATAGAAAAGAGGCAAAAACCATGAGTGAAATCATAAAAGTTGGAATGGCCGATTTAAATGTGTGCAAGAGTCCTGATGGCATTACAACTTTGGGGTTAGGTTCCTGTGTGGGGGTAGCAATCAGAGATCCGATAACCAAAGTAGGTGGGCTGGCACATGTTATGTTGCCGGACAGTACGCAGATCGAGAACAATTCCAATAGATATAAATTTGCCGACACAGGCATTGAAGATCTGGTGAAGAAGATTATTGCACTTGGTGGTAATAAGTCCCGTCTGGAAGCAAAGATCGCGGGAGGAGCACAGATGTTTGCTTTCCAGAATAAATCTGATATGGTGCGTGTTGGAGAACGTAATGTGGAAGCAAGTAAAAAGAAATTAAAACAGCTTGGCATTCCACTCAAGGCAGAAGATACCGGATTGAATTATGGTCGTACGGTAATTTTTTATCCAGAGACCGGTAAATTCATAATAAGGTCAGCCGGCAAGCCGGAGAAAACGATATAAAAGGGGAATGTAGTAATGGAGAATAAGGTAAAACTTATTACGCCGTTTCTGATGCTTCTTGCAGGTGCTATAGCGTCTATTATTATGTATATCAGGCATTTTGACCTGTTCACCATGTTATGGGTATTACTTCTTGTACTTGTAATTTTTTACGTTATAGGAGACATTGTAAGATACATCTATGAATCAATCAGACCCAGAATCATTCCTGATATGGATGAAGATTTTGACAGTGAGTCTGATTTTGACAGTGTTATAACAAAAGAAAACGAAACAGAAGATACAGACAGCTCAGAACAACAGGAACAACCAACTGCCCAGGAAACAGATGAAGAGGAAGGACAATCTGAAATGGCAGATGCTTCCGAAGAGGAAGGTTATACAGACGAGAATCTTGACTAGAAATAAAGTGGGGTAAAGCGATGAACGAGGCAGCACGTAAGAGACTTTGGGAGGATTATACCAGACAAAGAACAGCAGAAATAAGAGAGAAGATCATCCTTGAATATGCACCATTGGTAAAAGTCGTGGCTGGTCGATTGAGCATGTATCTTGGATACAGCGTAGAATATGACGATATGGTCAGTTATGGAGTTTTCGGACTGATTGATGCCATAGACAAATTCGATACAACCAAAGAAGTCAAGTTTGAAACATATGCGAGTCTGAGAATCCGGGGGGCTATTTTAGACCAGATACGTAAAATGGACTGGATTCCCAGAACAATCAGACAGAGACAGAAGCAGATGGATACTGTCATGAAGGAGATTGAGCAGAGAACAGGACGGGAAGCTACAGATGAAGAAGTAGCAGCCGGTCTTGGAATTTCTCCTGATGAATTTCTTGAGTGGCAGACACAGCTCAAAGCCAACAATATAATCTCGCTGAATGAATATGTTGAACAGGGAAGTGATATATCTTCCGAGAAAAGTCCTGCAGGCAGTTATGAGATGCCGGAGGCTGTTGTGGAGAAGAGCGAATTAAAAGAAATGCTGGAAGAGGCACTGGAGCTTTTGACGGAAAAGGAGAAAAAAGTAGTTTTATTATATTATTATGAAGACCTTACCTTGAAAGAAATCAGCCGTGTACTTGAAGTATCAGAATCCAGAATTTCTCAATTACATACAAAAGCACTGCAAAAAATGAAAACAAAAATGGGCAATTATATTGGCATATTAAATATGTGAAAGGGAAGGTGTATATGAACGGATATTTTCAGATCGCAGTGAATGAACAGGGAACGAGTGTCCGCCTGATACCACCAACAGATGGTGGTGAGAAGATACAGGTCAACGAATTGAAATCGTATCTTGAGCGGATTGGCGTTCCCTATAATGTTATGGCAATCAACTCTGCCCTATATCAGTTAAAGGAAGAGGAGGTTGTCCTTTTTTTAAATTCAGTAAAAATACCCGCAGTAGATGAGAAATGTGAAATATATGTCATGGGTGATAAAATGTCGGCAGTACTTAGACTCTATCCGGCAAGTACCGGTGGGGCAGGCATTACCGAAGAACAGATCATGGAACAGCTCAAACAGGACAAAATCCAATATGGAATTGATAAGGATGCGATTCATGATGCACTTTCTCACAAAAAGTACTGTACAAATATTATAATTGCAAAAGGTAAGTTGCCAACTGCCGGTAAGGATGCTACAATTAATTATTATTTTGATACAAGTGTGGACGCAAGACCTGAATTAAAAGAGGACGGAAGCGTTGACTTTTTTAAGCTGAATCTGCTGCACCACTGTACAAAAGGACAGGTGCTTGCTGAGATTATCCCTGAAGAAAAAGGCGAAGACGGAGTAGATATCTTTGGAGCTGTTACTGCAGCAAGGGAAGTGAAAAAGGCATCTTTTAATCATGGAAGAAATCTGGAGATTTCAGAAGACGGACATAAACTGCTCAGCATGGTGGATGGACATGTCTCAATGGTAGAAGGTGCGGTATTTGTTTCAGATGTATACAGTGTTGATGATGTCAGTACGTCTACCGGCAACATTGAGTATCATGGTAATATAGAAGTAAAAGGCAATGTATGTGAGAATTTCAGCGTCAAGACAGATGGTAATGTATTTGTAAATGGCGTTGTAGAAGGTGCTGTGATTGAAGCCGGCGGAGATATTGTCATTGCCAGAGGCATGCACGGACAGAATAAAGGCAAGCTGGTCGCAGGAGGAAATATTATTGCAAAATTCCTGTCCGCAGCAGAAGTAACTGCCCATGGCTTTGTAGAGGCAGAACAGATATTGAATTCCAAAGTTGTAGCGGGAACAGAAGTACATGCAGAAGCCGGCAAAGGACTCATCAGCGGTGGCAGAGTTATAGCAAGTAAAGCAGTGAATGTTAAGAATGCAGGTTCTCCTATGGGAACAGCGACAATCATTGAAGTGGGCAGTGATCCGGAGACTAAGAAGAGACAGGCTATACTGAATAAGAGTGTAGGTGAAAGATCCAAATCTATCAGCCAGATGCGCCAGGTACTTGAAAATACTGCGATGAAAATCAAATCAGGAGCAAAAATGACTCCAGACCAGATCAAGAACATGAAACTTCTTCAGCAGCAGTATGCAGAATCCCAGGAGAAACTGCAGAAAGAACTGGCTGAGCTTGCACAGCTGGATGAAAGTCTGAAGTATGATGATAATGCACATATTGACATAGGTGGTATAATGTATCAGGGAGTAGCAGTTGCAATATCAGGAGCTACATTGACTGTCAAAAATGAATATACATATTGTAGATTAGTCAAGAAAGGGGCAGATATTACATCTACGAATCTGTAGATTATTGTATATGAGGGGAGGAACAATATGGCAATCAGTCCGATTATTCTGAATGGGACGATTCAGCAGACACAGGATGTTTTGCAGAATCAGACGAAGGAGACACATAAGGCAATGCTCGATCAGGGTAATATATTTGCCCAGGAAGTGAAACAGGAGCATCAGAAAGCAAAACAAGTCGTTCATTCTGAAAATTCACAATTTAAAGAAGAACGTTTTGATGCCAAGGAGAAAAGTAAGGGAAGCTACCAGGGAAATGGTGGCAGACGCAGAAATTCCAAACAGGCAGATGGACGTGTAGTTGTGAAACCAGAGGGCGGTTTTGATATTAAGATTTAATTATTTACAAATGGGAGTTAAGTGAAATGAATTGGATGGAAGCAGCATTACTTGTATTAGGAATTGGGGCATTCGTGGCAAGCTTCTGCCTGCCGGAGAAGAATAAAAAGGAAGAGAATTCTGCCGGCAGTATTGATCCTGAAGTGATCCGAAATCTTATTAACAAAGAGATGGAGGATGCAAAAACAAAAGTAACTGAGGTTGTGGATGAGACACTTGAGTATGCCGTAGAGAAGACAGAACGTGCATCAGAGAGAATTTCTAATGAGAAGATTATGGCAATCAATGAATACTCAGAGACTGTTCTTGCAGATATGAATAAAACACATCAGGAGATCATGTTCCTTTATGATATGCTCAATGACAAGCATAAGAATCTGAAGGAAACAGTGCAACAGGTCGATAAGACGGCAAAAGAAGCAGAGGAAAAGGCGAATGCTGCAGCTACAGCACTGGCAGCTACATCTGCGGAAGAACCAAAAGCTGAGAAGAAGACACAGGAACCGGTCAAAACACCGGCTAAGAAAAGTAAGACCAGTAAACCGGCTCAGGAGAAGCGTAAAGATAAAGATCAGCATATCACCCTGGATATGCTGGAGTCTGTATTGCCTAAGGAACAGCTGGCTCAGCTTGAAATAAAAGAAGATAAAAAGAAAAATGAACCGGAGCGGTTCCAGGCATTACAGCCGGATAAACTTCCAGAAATAAAAGAATTTTCTTTTGCAGAGCAGGCACCTCATATAGAAAGACCACAGAATCAGGAAAGTCAGGCTGCCAATCTGGGAAATACGGTATCTGCAAAAAAAGATACCCCCGTTGAGGAAAAAGAAGAATCCCTACCGGAGAATAATAATGACAAAATACTTCGATTACATAAGCAGGGAATGTCCAGTGTGGATATTGCAAAGGAATTGGGACTTGGCGTAGGTGAAGTAAAACTGGTAATTAATCTGTTCAAAGGCGCTTGATCAGGGAAACGGGGATATATAAGATGAAATTAAAATATTATTTAAGAGGGCTGGGCATAGGTATTGCTGTAACAGCTTTGTTAATGGGATACAGTAATAAGAATCGTGCAGCAGAACCGAAAGCGGAGGTCGCAACAGAAGAAACAGCAGGAGATCTGCTGGCGGATCGAAACGGAGAGGCAACAACAGAAGAGGTTATTGAACAGAGCACTGTAGAGAACGTAACAGTAGAGACTGATTCAGCAGAAACTTCAGAAGAAGAAATCTCACAGCAGGGGACCGCATCTGAATTGGAAAGTTCAACACAGGAAGCAGAAACAATAACGGAGACAGAAAGCGTTACAGAGACTGAGACAGAATCCGTTCAGGCAGAAGAAACAACAGATAAGAAAGAACAGACGCAGAGCAGTACGGAAGCTGACGCAGGGAATGCTCTGCCACAGACTACGATAGAGATTAATATCGTAAGAGGAGACGACTCCGGGACAGTAGCCCGTAAACTGCAGAATGCAGGAATAGTCGAAAGCGCAACAGAATATGATGCATATCTTATGCAGCATGGATATGACAAGAAAATCCGTGTAGGTAAAGTAGAGATACCTGTAGATGCTACTTGGCAGGAAATCGCAGAGTACATATCCGGCAAACGATAAAAAGAATAAGAATTTACAAAACCTCTTGCAAAAGAGGTTTTTGTATGCTAAAATGCAAATGTTGTGATTGTGTAAAGACACAGCACATAAGTAAATAAACTATTCACGTATGCTGATTCATGGCCCATTGCCCCGCTCAGGGTGGCACATGAAGGTGAGGCAGACGGAAGGTGCGGTATACCGCAGAAAATGGAGGTAAAGACATGAGCGTTATTTCAATGAAGCAGTTATTAGAGGCAGGTGTTCATTTTGGACATCAGACAAGAAGATGGAACCCTAAGATGGCTCCTTACATCTTCACAGAGAGAAATGGTATCTATATCATCGACTTACAGAAGTCTGTAGTTAAGGTTGATGAAGCTTACAAGGCAGTAGCTGATATCGCTGCACAGGGCGGTACAATCCTTTTTGTAGGTACTAAGAAGCAGGCTCAGGATGCAGTTCAGACAGAAGCAGAGCGTTGCGGTATGTTCTATGTAAACGAGAGATGGTTAGGTGGTATGTTAACAAACTTCAAGACTATCCAGAGCCGTATCGCAAGATTAAAAGAGATTGAGACAATGGCAGCTGATGGTACTTTCGAAGTATTACCTAAGAAAGAAGTTATCGCTCTTAAGAAAGAATGGGAGAAATTAGAGAAAAACCTTGGTGGTATCAAGGAAATGAAGAAAATCCCAGATGCTATCTTTATCGTAGATCCTAAGAAAGAGAGAATCTGTGTTCAGGAAGCTCATACATTAGGAATTACACTGATCGGTATTGCTGATACAAACTGCGATCCAGAAGAATTAGATTATGTAATTCCTGGTAACGATGATGCTATCAGAGCCGTAAAATTAATCGTTTCTAAAATGGCAGACGCTGTTATTGAAGCAAATCAGGGTGCAGAAGCTTTAGAAGAAGTAGCTGAAGAAGCTGCTGTTGCAGAAGAAGCAGAAGCATAAGAAGGACCTACAATATGCTGTCTGGTTAACCAGACAGCATATTTTTTAAAAACATTTATTCATATTGGAGGATACGAAAATGGCTATTACAGCAGCTATGGTAAAAGAACTGCGTGAATTAACAGGCGCAGGAATGATGGATTGTAAAAAAGCTTTAGGCGAGACAGACGGAAATATGGACGAGGCTGTTGAGTACTTAAGAAAAAATGGACAGGCAAAAGCTGAGAAGAAAGCTGGAAGAATCGCAGCAGAAGGTCTTTGTACTGTTGTAGTAAAAGATGATAAGACAGCAGCAGTTGTTGAAGTTAACTCTGAGACAGACTTTGTTGCTAAAAACGAGACATTCCAGCAGTTCGTAAAAGCTGTTGCAGAGCAGGCTGTTGAGTCTGATGCAGCTGATATGGATGCATTCATGGAAGAAAAATGGAATGAGGATCCATCTAAGACTGTAAAAGATGCTTTAGTAGAGAAAGTTGCAGTGATCGGTGAGAACCTTAAAATCCGTAGATTTGAGAAAGTTGTTGCTACAAACGGATGTGTTGTATCTTACGTACACGGTGGCGGTAGAATCGGTGTTATCGTTGAGGCTGAAACAGCAGTTGTAAACGATGCTGTAAAAGAAGCTTTAACAAACCTTGCAATGCAGATTGCAGCTTTAAATCCAAAATATGTTTCCAGAGATGAGATCAGCGAAGAATATATCGCACATGAGAAAGAGATTCTCTTAGCTCAGATCATGAACGATCCAAAAGAGTCCCAGAAACCGGAGAAAGTGATCAATGGTATGATCGAAGGACGTGTAAGCAAAGAATTAAAAGAAATCTGCTTAGTAGATCAGGTTTATGTAAAAGCTGAAGATGGAAAACAGACTGTTGCTAAATATTTAGACGAAGTTTCCAAAGCAGTTGGTACACCTGTAAGCGTTAAGAGATTTGTTCGTTTCGAGACTGGTGAAGGAATCGAAAAGAAACAGGAAGACTTTGCAGCTGAAGTTGCAGCTCAGATGAACGCATAATAAAATCTGATTTTGAAATGCCCTGAGGACGATTATGTTTTCAGGGCATTTTTTGTCGGTAATTTATAAAAATGGCTGTAAAATATTGTTGAAAAAACCTTGCTAAATATTGGAAAGTATCTTATCATGGTATTAATAGAAAAGTTAACATAAGTATTACAAACGTAGGACTGTTGTTACACAGACCAGAAAATAAGAAGGAGTGTTATAGTCATGGAAGCAAAAGAAAAAGTATCATTTATCCACTCCATCACAGCAAAGATCATGTTAATGGTGGTTGTGATGGTGGCTTTATCGCTTATGGCGTGTATTTCTATCGCAAATGTAAGGGCTTCGGCGACAGTCAACAATGTCAACGAGAATTTTATTTTGAGCCTTACGGAATCAGCGGCAAAAACATTGGACAAGATTCCGGCAGAGGTAGATTTTTCCACCCAGTGTGCAGCTGTCATGCAGGATATGCGCATGGAGGGTGTGTCGTCTGCCTATGGATATCTTGTAGATTCTGACGGCACGATGCTTTATCATCCGACTGCAGATAAAATTGG
>ERZ780166.936-NODE-936-length-18304-cov-2.808757_pt1 | contig 18304 bp, 20 predicted proteins | sample MGYA00511366_ERZ780166 | MGnify/ENA primary metagenome ERZ780166 (study PRJEB29588, sample SAMEA2162231) | human gut metagenome | biome: human gut; feature: human-associated habitat; material: faeces | place: Denmark | collected 2008/2010 ...
ATTGGAATGATTTGGACGCAGCCTTAATGATGCAACCCTACTTCTTTCTTTAGTGTATTAATTCTTATTACATCCTCTTCGCTATAAGGATTGAAATGCCATTCCGCATCATCTCTAATCGACCCTTTGACTCTCCGGAAATAAGGAAAATCTATTGATGCACAAGAGTGCCCAAGCACGGTCACTGTTTGAACCGTATTAAGCAGGCGAAAGAATGATTCGTTTTGGTTTATCAACTCGAAGGATGGTTTTTGCAAATCATTCATATCAACCAGTCGCTGCATTCTTTCGTTATTCTCCCAAACGTCCAAATGATCATCCCAATACTCGGAAGGATCAATACTACGGTTATGGCCCACCACAAGTGCATCATTAACAGAAACCCTGCCGTGTATGTGCAGTATATGTGAATCTGGTATTCGATACAGGCGTTCGATTGTATCGGTATAGTTGAATGATAGATATAGAGCTTGTGATGGAGCTTATACGTTGGTATAGTTGCTAAAGGAATACTCTTTACCCATGCGAGAAAAACATCTAGAATGATGTCCGGAAGCTGAATGTTGACTGGGGCGATCGTACTTTAGATTGCCTATAGAAGAACTTGTTATATACAGGTCATCCCACCCCCAGTTAAGTACTGTATCTATGTCATACTGACCCAGAGCGGTCTCAAAGTCCGACCATAACAAATACTCCCCTCCTTTCATACCCGGGAAAGCATGCTGAAGCTCCTGAATAATATCTATCCTATCATTCTCAATTAGCCATCTTTTAAAATCATCGTACTTGGTTGGCATCCCATGGGCAAGGTCAAAACCTTTTCCGATGATAAATAGGTCAGAATATGACATGTTGAGAGGAAGTATTCTACAAATCGGATAGCTTTAAGTTATCATCACCATAAACCACAAGAGCCTCCCTATTATCAAGAAGAGCAGCTGCAAGTTCCGGATGGTCTGGATATTGCTCTTCTAATTCTGCAATATCCGCATTATACTGGGCCAGCATATGTTCCTTTGCGTCCTTGACCTTGTCTCCGGCCATAAGACTCTTAATTCCAGCCAATGCACTTCGAGCATATTGAGGGTAACCATACCATACATGCAGCTCATTATCATAGCCCCAAAAAGAACGCAATCCATCTGAAACGAGGCTATCTTTTAGCTCTTGGGCGCATGAACAAGAGATGGCATATAAGAGCTTTCCTAAAAAGGCCTTGTTGTTTGTATTAACAGAAACCAAGTCTCCATTATCTCCATCAATACTCCGAGCATCTCCATGATTGGCTATGACACAGACCTGGCAGTCAAGAATGTGTTGGACAAGAAGAGTATTAGTCAAAGAGGGGGGCGTTAAAACTGTACTATCAATGTCAAGATTCTTCGTTTCCTCTAGGATCTCTTCTCCACAACATTCAAAAAAACCTCCAGCTAAATCTTTAGTGTTATCGTTGTATGCAATGAGAAACTTCATACTACTCCTCTAACTTGAACTTGGAAATGCAATACTGGTTCATAATCCGAGCGAAGTCTTTCCCTGCTTCAGTTTGCAATCGCGCCTCTTTCAGCAACTGGTCCCAGGAATAAGCTTTTCTATTTCGACTGTATACTATCTTATCCTTGTCTTCAGGATGTCGGACAAGCCAACGTTCAAGCACACAGTCGAAGCGGGAACTCCAATACTGGGTTATACGCTGAATCAAAGAACAGGCATCATCAACACTGCCATTGTTCTTGTCGTAAAACCAGATAAAATCCTCATTTATCATAGCCGCGATGTCAAGACCTTCAATCTGTCTTAAATTATAGGCCGACATCATGACAATATATAGTAGAGAAGTTGTTTTGCGAATTTCTTTTAAAAGCACAATACCCTTATTGCCATATCCGCTAAAGTCGCAATCAATGAACGCAATTAGTTGACTATCCAGATTATCAAGGATAAAACTTAGGCCCTGGTCTGGATCAGTAAAAACAAACAATTCGGCTTCCGGGATTTTCTTTCCAATGGCACGCACAAAAGGATATGATGTGCCACTGGTAAAACTATCATCTATGAAAACTAACTTGAAACTCATAAGTTGCTATCTTTTAAATGGCAATTCAACCCTAATTGTGGTGCCAAATGGTCCAAACTCACTATCAAGAACTCTGACACTGCCTTTCAGAGACTCAACTCTTGTTTTAACAATATACAAACCGATTCCGGCTCCACCCTCTTCTTCTGTTGTTGTATTATAGATTCCGAATACCCAGTTCCGTTTTTCTACAGGAATTCCGTAACCTGAATCAGAAACATCAATTTGAAGTTTATCTTGATCAACACCGACAGAGCATTTAATAATCTTCTCCTTTGCGTTCTTGACAGCCTTTATCGAATTGTCAATCAGATTATTGAGGATATCCCTAAAAAAGACTTTGTTGGTATCCTTCAAGACAATTTTGCCGGGTATCGACACTTCCGCTTTTATTCCCTGTTCGGCAAAAACGGAAGAATAACTGGCAAATATCTCTTGAACAGCTAACGAGAAATCAACTTCTTCAAGAAGAAGATTAGCCTGAGAATAACTTAGCATATAATCAATGACCTTATTTAAGGTCTTGAACTCATCGTACATGTCATGGGCATACTTGCTGAAGAGCTCTTCTTCTGCGGGATCCGGGAAAAACAGATTGAAATATTCAACCATGTCCCGAATTTTGTTCAGTGATGTCCGCACAGCATGCGTGATATGGATAGCATACTCCTGCATGGACATGATGCTGAGGAATATATTCTCTTTCCGGGTAAATTCTTCCTGCGTCTGTTTCTGCTCGGTGATGGCCTGTTTGACGGCTGCGTCTGTTTTCTTTGCCTGCTCGATTGCGGGGGACAGGTGCTTTTTCAGTTCGGGATTCCGCTGAGAGATCGTCTCAATCGTAGAGATGAACGACTGTATGCTGTCACCGGCATTCTCCAGTGTGGTATTGTTTTCTTTCCTCCTCTTATTCCTGGAATAGACCTTATAATCCTGCACCGCGGAAAGCTGGAGAATGATGAATTCCTTGAGGTCCTGGTATTCCTGATTGTCAACAAAATCTTGCCTGTTGGTCGCATCGATAATCTTGGGATTGCCATCCCGTGTGATGTCCACGATGCCTATTATCTCTCGAGTGCTGACGCGGCTGAAGATATCTTGCCACAAGCGTTTGTCAATTCCCAGAATATCACGTTTCTTGTCAGCATCTTCTTCGTTCTCAGCGAAAGGAGTCGTGATGATACCGTCACGGTAGATCTTAATGCCGTCTATCTGGTTATTAGGGAACTCTCGGCGATATTTCTTTCTGGCCGCATCATCAAAATAGAACAGGCGCATTCTGATGCCGCCAAACGATTTCTGTGGAATGATGGTTTTACGTATTTCTCCGCTTTCCTCATCGAAAGAAGCTGTCTCTTGATTCAGTTCGTCAAAACCAAGGCTGAAGCTCATTGTCGCGATGTTAACATCTGCAAAGTCGCGCGTTGCCTTTTGGTCAATATCGTACTGACCAGCCTTGACAAACACATCAAAGGGATAGTTCAAAGCGGTATATGGAGAAACGATCTTAGCGACCTCTGACATGAATCGTTTGATGTCACTTTTCGTCCAGATGTCGCGAACACTGGATATAATCAGCTTGGTTCCGGAATCGTCGGGATTATCTGCAGCGGTGTAGTAGTACTTGTTTTCAATATCGGTAAACAAGGATATCTTGCCGAAATCATTCTCCTTGTTTTGATAATCAGACCAGTCAATCTCTACGTTCAGCCATTCAGCCTCTCCCCTCTTCTTGGTAACTATACATACTTTGTCTCCAAGCTTGTCAACGGCGAACCGACCAATTCCTTTTTCTCCGACGCACCTTCTGTTGAAGGGTTCAGGAGAAACGGGATTTGCTTTTTTGCTGGAGGTGCCGATCACCATCCATTTGTCGCGGATATCACTGAAAGACATTCCGTATCCGTCATCCTCAATTGTGATCACCGGGTTTTCTTCCCCGGCTCCTACACGTTCGAACACCACGGACACCTTTTGGGCATTCGCATCGTAGCAATTCTTGACAAGCTCAAACAGAGCAGTGATACGGTCGGTAATAAGATCCCGTCCGATCAGTCTGAATGTGCTGACATCAAATCGCCACTTTAGTGTTTGGTTTTCTGGCATGCTAAGAGGCTTTTATGTGTTGAACCAGGCTGCTTCCTATAGCTTCTCCCAGTTTTGGAGGAACTGCATTTCCTATGTAACGGGCAGCCTTGGTAATGGACACCTGCTCTTCGTCTTCGAAGAAAGTATAGGAATCAGGGAATGTCTGGAAACGTGCGGCCTCTCGAGGCGTAATTGCTCTGTTCTGGACAGGATGACCGAATCTGCCATTGCCGTATCCCGTACACTCCGTAGTCATTGTCGGGGACGGATCTTCCCATCGCATTCTTCCATACACGCTGCCGAAACTGCGCCCCTCTTCTTTCTTGTGACAGTCCAGAATGAGATCGTCCGGCCAGTCGCTCCAGCTCCCCCCATATGGAGTGGATTCAATTCTGCGGAGATTTAACGGCGTGAGGGCTATAGCCCGGTGAAGTGGATCCGCGGCACTACGCTCTCCCGATCCGATAGCGGGCAGATCTTTTATGGCATCCGCCACGGTAAGATAATTCCCTTTCTGATATAGCGGCGGAATAAGACTAATATCGGAATTCTTTGCCGCCAGGAGCACCAGTCTCTTTCGGGTCTGCGGAACGCCGTAGTCAGGGCAATACACAACACTCCACCAGATGTGGTAGTTCTCATCCCTCAATGTCTGAAGAAAGTCTGGAAAAACAGGCTTTAGCTTGAAGTTGATAATCTGAGAAACATTCTCCATGGTCACATAATCAGGAGATATTTCCCTTATCAGGCGGCCGAATTCGTACAAAAGATCGTACTTGTTCGGATCTTTGTCTTTCTTGTGTGAATACGAAGAAAAGGGCTGACATGGTGCACAACCGGCCAGAATCCTTATCGACTTATCGGAATACAGAGACCGAATCTCCTCTCCCGTCACCGTCTTGATATCCTTGTGGAAAAACGGAGCACCGATGTTATGCTCGTAAGCATACTTGCAGGTAGAATCCAGATCAAATCCGCCCTTGATGGTAAGTCCCTGAGATTTCAAGCCATAACTGAGGCCTCCGATGCCGCAGAAAAGATCCACAACCTCGGGAACAGGGCTGACGCTATGTGCTTTTCTTCCCATAATACGCAATAACACACAAATATACTGTTTTTTCTTGAGATAAAGAAAAGATGCGCTCCCAAAACGAACCAATTCAGCTCTATCCATCATTACCTCATCTCGATCAATTCAATCATTTGAGGAAATCAGAAGACTATATTAGGGACAGTCGTTTTAATGTTTTCAATTTAACCGACGCAGCCGACTAGTCACATCCGTTTCTGCATCCAGCTCATCAAAATTACGTTTTTATATCTCATTCCGGTCGTTTGGCCGGATTTTTTGTCAATTCTCTATGACAGAGGCGCAGTTCCCGGGAAGCGCTTTTCTATGTGCATGTTTTCGTTTCAGGCAAGCGCCAGCTGTGCTCTCTGTTCTATCTTGTCCGCCAGCTGCACCATGTTTGCCGTGTGGATGCCGAAGAAGATGTACAGGATTTCCGTCAGCTTCGTCCGGGCCTTGACCCGCCTCAGGTCGTAGTGCTCTTTCTGGGTACCGAACGAGCCCTCCATCGCTGTCGCCCTCACCCTGGCAAGTTCCTTTCTGACAAGGTCTTTCCCTTTCTTCTCCTCGCTGAACGGCCGTCCTCGCTTCACGAACGATGTCTGTATCCCATTCTCCTTGCAGTAGTCTCTGTTGTCGGTTCCGGCATAACCGGCGTCTCCTCCCACTTTCTTCGCTTCAACTCCGAACAACCTCTTATGCATCTTCAGGCAATGTATCAGCCTTGCCCCTCAATATCGGTCTCACGTGCGGCTTGCTGATGCCCACTATCCTGTTCGGAACACTCTCGCGGCAGTCCTTGCTCTGAATGTGGTTCTTCTGCTGGCGGTACATCTTCGTGATGATTTCCATATCACCTTTCTCCCTGGATGTCTGGTTCGCCCTCTGCACATCAAAGAACTTCGTTCTCGGACGATAGCTCCCAATCTCTTGCTTAAATCGCACATCGTCTCGTAACTCTTCTCTATCCCTTCCTACAACAACTTCGGGTCCGTCGGATACCTCATCTCACTCTCATAGCAGGTCGCATCTGTGCACATCGTATCCAGGTTCTGCATGTATGGCTACCACTGTTCCGCCAGGATGTCCTGCAACTGTTGTATCTTCAGTTTTCCGGCAAGCTCCAGCATTATGCCATCCAATAGTTTGTAGTTTGTCAGCGGACGAGCCGGATCTATTATCACGTCGCAGAACATCTGGTAGTGGATGTTGCTGTTCATTTGTTCCATCAGTTTCGGGCTCAGGCTCTTTCTGACGAGTCCTAAGTTCTCTACCATCGCATGGAGCGGAAGCAGCTTCTTTATCCTGCCCAATTCACTCTTTTCAAACGTTGACCTATAGAGGTCATAGAAATCTAACAGGCCTTTAGGGCCGGTATCCTATTGCGCGCTAGCCCGGTACCGTATACTCCGCTACACTTGCTACCCTTTGGGCGCTATATGCAGCTCAGTGCAGGAAGCCATGAATGATTACGGCATGAGCTACGACCAGGTACGCCATTATCTCAAGCAAGGGAAGATTCAATCACAGGTAATCAACGGCGACCTGAAATTTGAACGGGACCGCTTCGAAGAAGCGGCGCACATCAACGACAGGACACCCAAAACCGCAGAATTATGAAAGCCACAAGAATAAATATCCGCAAGCGTCAGATTCCCAATGGACGCTCGAGCCTTTACCTTGACTACTATCAGGGCGTTTTTGACCGGATAAAGAAAAGAATGGTCCGACATGAGACACTATACCTGTATGTTTACGACCGGCCGGAAACGCTTGCAGACAGGCAGCACAATGACGAGATGATGGAACTCGCACGCCAGAAAGGACGAAAAGAATGATTGACATCAGCTCCGCATATTATGGAATCACAAAAAAGGCTGCCTTGATCAAAGGAGATTTCCTGCAATACTTCGAAGAGCGATGCATGATTAACAACAGCAAATACCATGGAGTGTTCAAACACTTTTATGAATTCTGCAACGGATACTGCACGTTCGAGCAACTGTCGGTAACGATGTGCGAGCAGTTCAGGCATTACCTGCTGCATACGGCACTGAGCAGAACCACAGGGAAGCCGCTCCGGAGAACCACGGCGGCGGCATATTATGACCTCTTCCTGTATATCCTGAATATTGCTTACAACGACAATGCTATCAGCAGCAACCTTGCCGAATGTGTCTCAGGAATAAGGGCGGAAGGTACAATAAAGACCAGCCTGAACTACGAAGAGCTGGACAGGTTGTTCAAGACTCCGTGCAGACATGATGTCTTAAGACGGGCGTCGATTTTTGCCGTGCTTTCCGGGCTGCGCAGAGGTGACATCCTCGCTTTGGATTGGAAGGACTACGAAAGGGACAACAAAGGAAAGCCGACGTTCAGGATAGTGACGAAAAAGACTGGCGCAGTCTCTCATCATCCCGTTTCAGCAGAGGCCATGGAGGCGTGTGGTCCGGCCGGAGATGGACTGATTTTCAAAGGACTCACAGCAAATATGACCACATATATTTTCAAGGAATGGGTGGCAGATGCCGGAATAAAAAAGCCCGTCTCGTTCCACATGAGCCGACACACCTATGCCACCCTCCTTCACGAGAATGGCAACAGCCTGCACACTATCCAGAATCTGATGATTCATCTGCATCCGGGAACGACTGCACAATACATCTGCAATTCCGATGCACTGGCCAGAAAGGCAGCTGACAGTCTGCATCTCTAACCGTCCAGATTAAAGAGGCTGCTATCCTAAGTCAAAGAATTATTCAGGTAAAAAACAGGATTATTCCAATCAACCGGGAACGTGGTTGAATCTCCGTGGCGATATGATTACCGGCACAAAAGCATCGCGCACAATAGGATAGGCCCGGGCATAGAATTCAGTTTGTTGAATTCGAATTTACCAGCCTAGTCCCTTCAGCCATTTCTCTACTTTTGCCTTGCCAGAGCGGACTTCGTGGCCGTAGATGGCGAAGCCGTCTTTCACTGTCGCTTTCGGCCAGACTTTCTTCACATCTCTGACTGTGGAGGCAAGCCCGCTGCCTTCATGGGTGGTGAACGGGATGACGGTCTTGCCCGAGAGGTCGTGATCCTTGAAGAAGGTGAACATCACCTGCGGATAGGTGCCCCACCAGATGGGACCGCCGATGAAGATGATATCGTAAGGGGCTATGTCCACATCGCCCTTGTAGGCAGGCAGTTCTCCGGCTTTGGCTTCGTCCTGGGCAACCTTGATGAGATCCATATAGGGCATATCGTAGTTCTTCTCGGCAATGATTTCAAACTGGTCGGCGCCGGTGATTTCAGAGATATAGTCGGCCACTATCTTGGTGTTGCCCACATTGATGTTGCCCACAGAGTAGTTTTCCCCTGCGTGAGAGAAAAAGACAATGAGTGCTTTCTGGTTCATATTGTTCTTGTTTTGTCCACAGGCCGTACCGGCGGTAAGTACCGCCAGCAGGACCGTAATTATTGTTTTTGCAGTTTGTTTCATTTTGTGAAGATACCGAATTAATCCCAGAGTTCGTAATCGCCCATCCAAGCCTTGATCTGCTCGTATGACATATTGAAATAGCGTTTCTCTTTATTCAGGGCGGCGATCTGCTTCATCTCATCGTCCGAGAGTGTGAAGCTGAAGGATTCGATGTTCTCTTGGATATGGGCAGGATTGGAAGAGCCGGGGACCACGCAGAAGCCTTTCTGCAAATGCCAGCGGATGATGACTTGGGCCGCGGACTTGCCGTGCTCCTTGGCAATGGCGTTGATGACCGGGTCGCGGAGAATCTCACCGTGGCTGTCACGGCCACCGAGCGGGAACCAGCTTTCAATCTGGATATTGTACTTGGCTGCCATTTCCTGCCAATGCTCGCGCTGGGCGTAAGGATGGCACTCGATCTGGAACATCTGGGGCTTGACTTTCGCGGGGGCCACGATGGACTCGAAAAGTTCGTCATTGAAATCGAAGTCGCTGATGCCGATGGCGCGGACCTTACCCATTTCAAGAGCTTTCTCAAGTTCCTTCCAGGCACCGTTGTAGTCGCCCAGCGGCTGGTGCAGGTAAACAAGGTCAAGGTATTCGAGTCCAAGGCGTGCAAGCATCTTGTCCAGTTGCTTGAGCGTTACGCCCTCACCGTACTCGTTGGGCCAAAGTTTGGAGGTAATCCAAATCTCCTCGCGGGGAATGCCGCTGTCTTTGACGGCCTGCCCAACGCTGCGCTCGTTCTGATAAGCGTGCGCAGTATCAATGTGCCGATATCCGGCTTTGAGGGCAGCGAGAACGCTGTTGTAAGTAGTCTCGCCTGCAGGGATGGAATAGACGCCGAGTCCGAACTGGGGAATGACGACGCCGTTGTTGAGGGTGATGGTTGTCTGGTTCATGGGAAGTGTTGTGTTTTGATTGATTTCAGGCGTCTTTGTGTTTTGTGCGGAGCATACGGTTGCCAGGATGACCGCAAGGGCAATGAGAGTTTTCATATGATGTGGATTTATACATTCTTGATAAACTTGGCAGGATTGCCACCCACGATAGTGCCGGGTGCTACGTCTTTGGTTACAACCGCACCTGCGGCTACTACAGCATTCTCGCCGACGGTCACTCCGGGAAGGATGGTCGCTCCTGCGCCTATCCAGGCGTTGCGGCAGATATGCACAGGCTTGCAAAGGAGGATGGTCCTGTCCTGAAGGTCGTGATTGTTGGCAATGAGTTGCACGTTGGCTGCGATCATCGCGCCGTCTTCGATGGTGATGCCTCCGCGGGACATCATCAGGCAGTTGTTCATAATCATCACGTTGCGGCCGATGTGGACTTTGTCGAAGCATACGCCGGTGAGTCCGGACATCACAGTCGCACCTTCACCGAGGTTCTCGCCGAACAGTTCACGAACAAGTGCGTAATACTCATCCGTGAAGGGCATTGTGTGGTTGAGTTTGAAAAGTACCTGGGCCTGGCGCACGCCCTCAGCGCGCTCTTCTGCGCTCGTTTGTCTGGGATCTACCTTGAATGCTTCCATATCTATGATCGTTTTTGTTTCTGGTGCAAAGGTAAGGGGCTTTTTTCTGAGCGTCGTTACCCCAAAAGCAGAATGATTTACCCGTTTTTCCGTTTTGCTGAAAAATGCGTATATTTGCCTAGTAAAGCGGCCTGCAATGATGCAAGATTACCTCATTTATAATACACTTACCGATTTTGCCCGTCCGGATGCCTTTCATAGAAACTACCACATTCATCTTCTCTGCAAGGGTGGAAAGATGTCTTTTTTCTGTGGCCACAAATCATTTGAGGTCACGACTGGAGACTTTCTTATCTGGCAGATGACAACCGAATTTACGGACATCTGGTACTCTGAAGATTTTGACGCAGACCTGCTGATGATTTCCAATCCTTTCCTGGGCCGGCATAATCCGGAAATGATTTGGGCAACGAAGGGGTATATGTACATCAAGGAGCATCCGGTGTTCCATCTTGACCCGGATAAACTGGAGATTATCGGCACGGACTTCAAGCAGTTCTTTCAGAGGATACGCGCGCCAAGAACCATTTTTGGAGAGGAGATTGTCGGCTCGCTGCTGGGCATTCTCCTCTATGACATGTGGAATATCTATTCCCGGGAAATCGAAAAGGCGGAGATTGAAGACATCACATCCCGCCATTTCCTCCGGTTCCTGATGTCTGTCCAGGAGCACTGCCGGGAGCAGCGGGAGGTGGCATGGTACGCACGGGAACTAAGACTTGCGCCCAAATATCTCTCTGAGATCAGCAAGTCCACCACCGGCCGTCCTGCCGGGGACTGGATTGACAGTTATGCCGCCCACGAACTCCAGAAACTCCTGTCTGACCAGCGTCTCACGCTTACTGATATCGTGGATGCTATGCATTTCTCCTCCCAGCCCGCCCTAACGCGCTATACGAAGCGGGTAATGCATACAACTCCCAGCGAATTTCGCCAGAACTCAAAATAACAGAAAGGCTTGTCGCCGATGGGTTTGACCGACAAATTGGGAATCAAGGCATCCTTTTCAGGGTATTTCAGTTAACTTGTTGTAAGGCGGTTATTGAAGCATCTCCACGATGGAGGTGATGGCAGAAACAGGTCGAAAAGAGGCTAAAATGTACCCATTTTGCCAATCTCCGAGGTTTAATGCCATATTCTTATCAACTGATTATCAGGCAGTTACATAGAATCTTCAAGTTTTTAGCGCGCAAACTATAAGTGATTGATAATCAATACATTAAAATTCCTGCGTGGGAAAGTGATACGGAAATAATGACACCTTTTTGAAGTGCAAAATTTACGAAAATCCGCTTAACTATTTGATTATAAGCGGATTAAGAAAAGCGTCAAATTTTTCGCGCAGACACCATAACTATTTGATATTAAATTAGTTAACAACTGATACATCGGAAAATAATAACATCTAAAAATTATTTCCCGTGTCTACTTTTCACGCGCGGTACGTCTCCGCTCACTCGCGGTAGAGTTTACAGAACTGGGATAGCTATAACCGTCGGGATTGAAAAGGCGATACTCATTCCATAACAGGAACTTCGTTACGCCCACCTTGCCGAGCTCACCGTCTGCGTTTTTGAAGGCGTCCTCCAACTTGTCAAGGCGGTCATCATCTTCTTCCGGTTTTTGGGAGGTGAAGAACTGATTCAACTCTTCTGTTGGACAAGCCAGCAGATCCTCATATGTCAGTCCTTTTGATGCAATAATCGCCCGGTACGCTTTTACCGTATTGCGGGCACAGCCCACCCAGCGTCGCGGAGATATGCTTGGTGCCATATCCCTGGCTGAGCATCAATACAATTGAATGAACATCTTTCATTTCGATCCGTTTTCCTGCCATGTCTGTCTGTGTTTGAGATTACCTCAAACTTAGCAAACATTGACGGATTGGATCTCTGAAAGCCGGGGTCAGCTTGGATAATATTGCACATCCATAGTCTTGCTCACCTTGAGCAAATGTACAAGGTCGGTGGTTTGTCTTTTGGTAACGGAGCCGAAAGCGTAGTGGCCGTGGGGCCCGAAGCAGACATTCACGGCTGGCAGAATGCCGGACGTGAATGTCTGCCGGTCGAAACTCAATGAAGTGGAAGTCACGCAGGCGCGAAGTGCCGGAGTGGCTGGAAGCAAGGTGGTGTAACGAAGGATCACGACCTTGACCGCTATCAATCAGATACTGTTCAGGTCTACATCATAACCAGCTGCACGGAGCTCTTTTCCTATGGCAAATTTCCAAGAATCATTGCTTTGGTCATATTGCTTATAAACAATGCCAAGAATATCGCTGGGAACCTCAACGCCATTCTTTTTCAGAACACATACATGATTCCTTCTTCCGAGTTTTCCGATAAAATAGCCAAGTTCAAGTATGACGTTCTGACGGGCTCTTGGTTTTGTATTGTTACTGCCAATTTCAGCACCGTAATCATCGTTGTCGGACATAAGAACAATAGCAAAGTCGACGTTTGCTTCATCTTCAAACTTCTCAATGATTGTCCTCCCATTATCCGGTTGTTCGCTTAAAATTATAGGTTCCAATCCTAATGAAGAAACGAGTCTAGCCACAGATTCCTTCATTACATCGTCGTGACCGTGGACGATGAATATCTTATTTGTGTGTATTGGGGATTTCCATGGGCTATTGCTTTCTTTTGCCATCTCCACACGCATCACTTTGTCTATAAGCAAATGGACTTTTGAACGTACCCTGTTGTATTTCGAGTAAAGGACGTATCCATTCCCACTTGCATCAATATCAAGGATTTGTTTGTATATATCATCGCTTTCTTCAAAATGCTTTCCCAAAAAACGGACAACGGAATCATACCATTTATGAAAAGCATCGATTGCTTCCTGGGAATTCGTCGAATTACCATTGGAAGCCAAGCTGTTGTAATCCTTCTCCAATGCTGATATTCGGGAAGCTTCCTGATCTTCTGTAGGTGTATTCTTTATAATGCTGCCCATCACATCCTTGCAAGAAATCAGTACTCCAATGGCATCATCAAGTTTGGATGGGGTGTTGTGGTTCTTTTCAAACGTATTTATCGCGGTCTCGAAGTCTGCAGCACAACGGTTACCCGGGAACATCATATCCAGAAAACGAATTGATCTGTTTTTCCATGCGCCGTATTTTTGCGTGTTAGGAATCCTGTATGCACTGTATAGCCTCATCACCCCATCGTGAGGCTGAATAAATGAAATTGTGCTGCGGATTTCCTGTCCTTCTTTGATGAGTTCTTCAAGCATAATCAAATATTACATCTATTGTTTCTATGCAAATATACTCATCAATTCGCAGAATTATCACTATATTTGCGTATTGAGCAAACAAATTAGCAATGACTAAACCATTAAATCGTCTGAATGTGCCCGATTTGTCAATCCAACCGTAACGATGTCTACTTTGGAAAATAATAACGTCTAAAAATTATTTTCCGTGTCTACTTTTCGCACGCGGTACAACTGTGGGCAAAACTCGTTGGAAAAATCACGGCGAACTGCCGAAAAGTCGCTAAAAAAAGTGTATTTTTACTTCCAGATAAAGTGTATATAAGTTGCAAGCTACACGGCACTCCTGGACCTGGAGCCGGAAGAAATCATCCTCAAACCAATCGACGTGGACGCCGTCAACGCTCTGGCAAAGAAGATTCTTGGCTAATTTGAGAACCCGCTTCGTGCCTTGAGACTATGATGGAACGGAATGAAAGATGTAAGTGTTTACTTTGTAAACATATGCTGGCCAATAATTTCCTCACTTCTGATTTCCTGTGCCATAGCCATTATTTATTACCAAGATTAGAATTGAGCAAATCCTTCACATCCATGTTCAAATGCTGTGCTATTTCAAAAAGCTGCTCTAGTGACGGTTGAGATTATTATTCTCTTCCATGAAACTATAGGTTTGTGTTTGGTGGCAAAAATCAAAATATCGCCACCTTAATCACCCCGTCCAGCTTGTTCTCGAAAACGCGATAAGCCTCTTCGATTTCGCACAATGGGAAACGATGCGTGATAAGTGGAGTGGTGTCAATCTTTCCTTCTTTAATCAAGCTGAGGACTTCTTCGCAATCGCATCCATCCACACCACCGGTTTTAAAGCAGAGGTTCTTGCCATACATTTGGGGCAGAGGAAGAATTTGTGCCTGGTCGTATAGTGCGACTACGGTAACTATGGCGTTGGGGCGAGCACACTCCCACGCCAGTCGGAAGGTATCTGTAGCTCCGGCCACTTCGAGCACTCTATCAGCACCGCTATGGTCGCTATGCTTCAAAACAAACTCCTTACATTCTTCGGGAGTTGTGAGGAGTACTTCGGGGTAATGCTCTTGCACAAATCGTCTTCTCTCTTCAGATTTTTCACATACGATGATGCGTTTGGGATGCTTCAACATCACGCAAAGCAAAGTGCAAATGCCCGTGGGATCCGCTCCAATTATCAGTACAGTGTCGCTTTCTGCAATCTCTGAAATACGAGCTGCCCAAAAGCCTGTGGCCAAGACATCGCCCACCAACAAAGCCTGTTCATCGGAAACACTATCGGGAATACGATTCAATCCTTGATTGGCAAGCGGTACACGAACATATTCCGTCTGTCCGCCATCGATACGGCATCCTAATGCCCATCCGCCATTGGGGTTGGTACAGTTGTTCACATAACCATTCTTACAGAAGAAACACTCTCCGCAAAAGGTCTCCACATTGACGGTTACCAGATCACCTGGCTTCACATTAGTGACTTCAGAACCTATTTCTTCAACCACACCCACCATTTCGTGCCCAACGGTGATACCAGGAACAGCACGAGGGACACTACCGTGCTTAATATGCAGGTCACTGGAACAGATACTTCCCATCGTCACGCGCACAATGGCATCCGTGGGCTCAATCAATACAGGCTTCGGTTTCTCCACCAAAGCGAACTTACCTTTTTCGATGTATGTGTATGCTAGCATAAAGCTTAATAAAACTCTTATTATTCAACGGGGATGTTTTCCATTGAAAATGAACACCCAATTAGACATCCCCATTCGATAAACCACCTAAATCAACTTTGTATTCTATCGGCGCCGCCGCACCTTTATCCAAGAACATCACCATATAGACCGGCACATAAGTAATTCGACCATCAACTGATAGATTGTCATTGTTCAACACCAGTGCTTCCTGGATATCATACTCATCGCAATCTATAATGTTGGAGAGGGCACGATGGTAAGTATAATCCTTCCCGGACTTAACCTCGACGGGAAGAATCCTGCCCCCCTGCTCTATGACGAAGTCCAGCTCTCCCCTCTTCTTGCTGTTGTAGTAATAGGGCTCCAGACCATGTGCGACAAGTTCCTGCGCCACCACATTCTCATAGATAGAACCGAAGTTGATGTCCTTATCGCCCTTGATAATCCGCATCTGGATGCCGTTGGCATATTGGGCTGCCAGTAGACCAATGTCGCTGAGGAAGAGCTTGAGAAGGTTGCGGGAGCGAGACAGCAGCAGAGGGACCTTGGGCTCCTCCACATTATACACTGGTATGGCAACACCAGCATGCTTCAGCCAGAGAAAGCTGTTCTCATAGCGTTCATACTTAGCATTCTCGTTGAGACGCTTGAGGATAAAACGCTTGTTCTTGGCATTGAGTTCCGGCGGAATTAGGTTGAATATCTCCTCGATATACAATTTATTATCCGGATCGTACTTGGCTATATCCTTCTTATAAAGTTGAATAATCTCTTGCTGTACCGCCAACACATCCTGCAAGTTATTACTTTCAAGATACTTGCTGACCGCTGCCGGCATACCCCCTACAATCAGATAGAGCCGGAACAGCTCCATCATCTTGTTATGGATGAATCCATCGACCGGAATCCTTTTCGTCCAGGCATCTTTTAGCGTGGAAATAACATTTTCATTGATCCCCACACAAGTAATGAACTCTTCGAAATCCAACGGAAACATCTCCTTCACGCCCATATAGCCGACAGGGACTGAACGGATATCTTTCAATTCCACACCGAGCAGAGAGCCACTCAAAATATAGCGATATGAGCCTTCATCCACCAGAAACTTGATGGCGGTCACAATATCCGGACACTCCTGAACCTCGTCAAAGAATATCAGCGTGTCCCCTTTTATCATTGGCACATTCGTGATGGTCGACAAACGCATCAGTATGTCGGCGCTTCCCTTAGCATCCTTGAACAATCCAACGACATCGGGATTCTCGATGAAGTTGATCTCGATGAAACTCTTGAAAGTCTTGCCGAACTCGCGGATGGAATAGGTCTTTCCGACTTGACGTGCACCCGTTATCAGCAATGCATTAGAAGATTTTTGGTAATAATCTTTTAAATAGCTGTCTATCTTTCTATTAAGCATACCATATCCTTTTTTTCAACGCAATTTATGGACAAATTTCCACTTTTCCAAAGGAATTATGAGGATTCCTTCCTCTTTTCCAAAAACAAGGAAGGTCAATCTGCTATTTGTATTTTTAGCAAAATCAATACATATTGGTTGCACATTGCAATCGTTTTGCTATCCTTGTGGAAAACATTAAGAATTATGGCACAATCAGCAGTTACAATTAGATTGGACTCCGATTTGAAAATGCAATTCGACAGTCTTTGCGAAGAATTCGGTATGAGCACCAACACTGCGTTCAACATTTATGTGCGCCAGGTGGTCAGAAGCCGCCGTATTCCATTCGCCATTGAAGTTCCTGCAAAGGATGACATAATGGGCAAAGGACGTGCAGCATTCTATGAGATGAGGCAGACTGCTGCGGAAGCAGGCATCCATGATATGCCTCTTGACGAAATCAACGAGGAAATCAGACTTGCCAGAGAGTCAAAGTAATGAAAGCATACGTTGTCATCGACACGAACGTTTTGGTTTCAGCACTGCTGGCCAAACGTACCGATTCGGCTCCGGTACAAATTCTCGACCGCCTATTCAATCGAGATTTCATTCCCATGTACAACGATGAGATTCTTGCTGAGTATTGCGAGGTGCTCGTCGTCCAAAGTTCAAATTCTCTGAAAAGGCAATTGTATTTGTAATTGACGCAATCGTGGAAACGCAGGTATAGAATCCGAAGAGTTACAAGCTCTGACGAAGTCATTGACCCGAAAGATGTTGTCTTCTACGAAGTGGCCATGTCAAAAGACAACTTTTACCTCGTTACCGGAAACACAAAACACTTTCCGGCAGTAAGAAGAGTAGTTACCCCCAACGAGATGTTGGAGATTCTCAACTCGCTTGATAATGAGTAGCTTTCTATATTGACTTTCAGATATTTAGGCGCGTTGCTTCGGGCAACAACTATACTGCTCATCTTCCTGTCCAAGAATCAATGATTTCTTCGCGACAAATAAAACGCAAAATTTGCGGATTATCTGCCGCAAATATAATCAAAGTCATTGAGCGAAGTTCTTCTGTAAAATATCAAGCAGAACATGTTCACGTCGCTCAACTTTCTTGAGGACATCACATAATATGCATATATTTCCTCTAAAAAACTGTTTCTTTCTTATGGGACGGGCGTAAAAATCGCAGATTTTTATGTAAGTTTGCATTGAACATCTGAGTTCTAATGGCATTTTTCCACATGAATCATTTCTAAAAATTTATGTATGAAAACTTTTGAACCTAAGCCGTGGGTAGTGCCACAGCCTGTGCTGATTATCGGCACATATAATAAAGAAGGAGTCGCGAACGCAATGAATGCCGCCTGGGCTGGACAGTGGGACGTGAATGAGATTATGATCTCTATGGGAAAGCACGCCACCACAGACAACCTGAAGATTGACGGCGAGTTTACCGTTGCCTTCGCAACCAAGAAAACCATGGTGGCCGCTGATTTCGTAGGCATCGTTTCCGCCAAGAACGACCCTAAGAAGATGGAGAAGACGGGTTGGCACATCGAGAAGGCGACGAAGGTCAATGCTCCTGTGTACACCGATTTCCCGATGACCCTGGAGTGCCGCATCAAGGAGAAGTTCAATGAAAGCGAAACGGGCTATTATCTCGTTGCCGAAATCGTCAATATTCTTGTAGATGAAAAGTATTTGG
>ERZ780166.942-NODE-942-length-18190-cov-3.117783_pt1 | contig 18190 bp, 19 predicted proteins | sample MGYA00511366_ERZ780166 | MGnify/ENA primary metagenome ERZ780166 (study PRJEB29588, sample SAMEA2162231) | human gut metagenome | biome: human gut; feature: human-associated habitat; material: faeces | place: Denmark | collected 2008/2010 ...
CAATGGGAGGCATAGAAGCAGAAAGCCTGTTTAACGAAAAACTAATGCTTTTGCGCTTAAAGAATAACCTTGCAAGACCAATAAACAGATGGATAAAAACAATTTTTGACTACTTGCTTACAATAACAGGTACCATAGCAATAAGCCCGATACTTATTGTAATAGCCTTATGGATATATAAAGACTCACCGGGGCCTGTAATCTTTAAACACCGCAGAATAGGGAAAAACGGCAAAGAATTTAACTGTTATAAATTCCGTAGCATGTGCGTAGATGCCAAAGAACGTTTAGAACAGCTTTTAAAAACAGATCCGGAAGCAAAAGTAGAATGGGAAAAAGACTTTAAGTTAAAAAATGACCCAAGAATAACAAAAAGCGGGGCATTTTTACGCAAGACAAGCCTAGATGAACTGCCGCAGATATTCAACGTACTGAAGGGAGAAATGAGCCTGGTAGGTCCGCGCCCGATAATAAGGGATGAGATGATAAGGTACGGAGAATACATTAACGACTACCTGATGGTAAAACCGGGTATTACTGGCATGTGGCAGGTAAGCGGCAGAAGCGACACAGATTACAAACAAAGAGTACAGCTTGACAGCTGGTATGTGCGTAACTGGAGTGTATGGCTTGACTTAATGTTGTTATGGAGGACAGGAAAGATAGTCCTGCAATGTAAGGGGGCTTATTAAAAAATTGACTTACTAAAAGTATCAATAATAGATACTTTATTTTTTACAAAATAATTTAGGAGAGATATTAAAGATGAAATATGATTATTTAATAGCTGGAAGCGGACTTTTCGGGAGCGTATTTGCACATGAAGCTAAAAAAGCAGGTAAAAAGTGTCTTGTAGTTGAAAGACGAAGCCATATTGGCGGCAATATTTATTGTGAGCAAAAAGACGGAATTAATATTCATAAATACGGAGCACATATCTTCCATACCAGAAATAAAAAAGTATGGAATTATATCAACCAGTTTGCGGAATTTAATAACTACATCAACAGTCCTGTCGCCAACTACCAAGGTGAAATATATAATCTGCCGTTTAATATGAACACCTTCAGCAAAATGTGGGGCATTAGAACGCCGCAGGAAGCAGAAAAAATAATAAAAGAACAGAGAAAGATTATAAATTACGAACCGCAAAACCTGGAAGAACAGGCAATCAGTTTAGTAGGTACAGATATTTATACCAAACTTATCAAAGGCTATACCGAAAAACAGTGGGGCAGAAAATGCACAGAACTACCTGCCTTTATAATTAAGCGCCTTCCAGTACGTTATACCTACGATAATAATTATTTTAATGATAGATACCAAGGCATACCAATTGGCGGCTATAACCAGATTATAAAAAAACTGCTGGACGGGATAGATATAGAGCTAAACTGTGATTTTAACATCTGCTGCGATAAAGACCAAAAGATAGCTGAAAAAGTAATCTATACCGGTGCTATCGATGAATATTTTAACTACGAACTTGGACACCTTGAATATCGTGGCTTGAAGTTTGAAACTACAAAATTAGAATGCGAAAACTACCAAGGTGTAGCCGTAATGAATTACACCGACAGCGAAACTCCTTATACAAGGGTAATAGAACATAAACACTTTGAATTTGGCAAACAGCCTGTAACCTACATTACTAAAGAATATCCGCGGGAATGGAAATCGGGCGAAGAAGCATATTATCCTGTCAACGACGCTAAGAATCAAAAGTTATATGAACAATATAAAGAACTTGCTGATAAAGAAGCAAATACTATCTTTGGCGGCAGGCTTGGTGAATACAAATATTACGACATGGATAAAGTAATAGAAAGCGCGTTAAACCTTGTTGAAAAGGAATTGAATTAAAAGTTTGGATATAAAAATACTTGTAGCAACTCATAAAAAATACTGGATGCCGCAAAACAACATATATTTTCATATCCATGTAGGCAGGGAAGGCAAAGCGGATTTAGGTTATATAGGCGATAACACCGGTGATAATATCTCAGCTAAAAATGCTAACTACTGCGAGCTTACAGGGCTTTACTGGGCGTGGAAAAACTTAAAATGTGATTACATAGGTTTATGCCATTACCGCAGGTATTTTGCGAATAAAAAACTACTTACGAATAACCCAGAAAAGAAAAAAGAGGTAATTTTACATAGAACTGACTATGAAAAATTGCTGCAAGAATATGACGTAATCTTGCCGGTAAAGCGCAACTACTATATAGAAACAGTACGCAGCCAGTACGAACATGCACATAACAAGTGTGACCTTGACGAAACAGAAAAAATAATAGCGGAGTTTTATCCTGAATACAGTGAAGCCTTTGCAAAAGTAATGGACAGGACAAAGCTGCATATTTTAAATATGTTTGTGATGAAAAAGGCACTATTTGATGAATATTGCAGCTGGCTGTTCAGCATACTTTTTGAACTGGAAAAAAGGATAGATATAACAAACTATAACCAGTATGAAGCAAGGGTGTTTGGGTTTATAGCGGAACGGCTTTTTAACGTATGGCTTGAAAAGCAGCAGTTAAAAGTAAAAGAAATGCCAGTAGTAAATTTAGAAAAAGTAAATTGGGTAAAGAAAATAAACAAATTTTTAATCAGAAAATTTAGGTGATGTTAATGAACAAAGTATCTGCTGTTGTAGTTACTTATAACAGAATAGAGCTACTTAAAGAATGCTTGGAAGCATTAGAAAAACAAAATTATCCCTGTGATATTTTAGTTGTTGATAATGCTTCTACTGACGGAACGGAAGAATATATACATGCAATAAAAAATAAATACACTAACCTTTATTACAAAAATACCGGTGCGAATATCGGCGGCGCAGGCGGGTTTAATTTTGGCATGTGCTGGGCGGTGGAAGCCGGTTATGAATATGTATGGGTAATGGACGATGATTGTCTGCCATATGATGATGCACTGCAAAAGTTAATAGAAGCGGATGGAATGTTAAATGGCAACTATGGTTGGCTTGCAAGTGCCGTACTGTGGAAAGACGGGCATGAGTGCAAGATGAACCGCGTAAAATTAAAGAAAAGCTTTTATGAATATTTGGAGTATATGCAGTATGGCATAGTACAGGCAGAACAGGCAACATTTGTATCACTTTTGTTAAAAGCAAAAACAATAAGAGAAGCAGGATTACCTATAAAAGAATTTTTTATATGGGGTGACGATATAGAATACACACGTAGAATAAGCGTAAGAATGAAGTTGCCATGTTTTATAGCAGGAAAGAGTAAAGTGGTACATGCAATGAAAGAAAACACCGGCAGTAGTATAGCGACTGACATTCCTGAACGCATAGATAGATATAAATATGCTTTTAGAAATGAAGGTTACTTATATAGGCAGGAAGGGTGGAAGGGAATTGGCTATTACTTTGCAAAATGTGGATGGAATTTATTAAAGATAGTTTTTAAAAGCGAAAATTATAGATTTAAGAGAATGATAGTTTTAACAAGAAGCATGTTAATAGGGTTAATGTTTAATCCGAAAGTCGAAGTTATATAAATTTAAGGAGATATAGGTGTGGAAAAAATATTATCTGTTTCAATAGCTGCATACAATGTTGAAAAGACTTTGCGTGAAGCTTTAGAATCTTTTACCAATAAAAAAATATGTAATTATCTAGATGTAATGATAATTGATGATGGTTCAAAAGATAGTACTGCTAAAATAGCTAAAGAATATGCAAAAAAGTATCCTAATACTTTTAGATTAATTTCTAAAATTAATGGTGGTTGGGGTTCTACACTAAATGTTGGTATGCAAGAAGCAAAAGGAAAATATTTTAAGCAATTAGATGGTGATGATTATTATTCTCACGAAAACTTAGAAGCATTTATTCAATTTTTATTGAAAACTGATGCAGATATGATTCAGAGCCCTTTTGTAACATTTAGTGATAATAAAGGAGAGATTTTACACGAATATGGAACGTATGACGGAAATTATTCTCTTTTTCCATTAGGAGAAACAGTTTTATTACAAGATTGCGATAATTATATTCCTGCTATGCACAGCATTACAGTAAAAACAGAAATTTTGAAAACTAATGATATAAACATTACAGAACATTGTTTTTATACAGATGTGGAGTTTGTTTTAAAAGCGTTTAATTTTTGTAAAACTATATCTTTTTTTGAAAGACCGGTATATTATTATCGGCTTGCGAGAAACGGGCAAAGTATGTCGCAAGCAGGCGTTAGGAAAAATTATCGCGATCATCAAAAGATGCTTCTAACAATGCTTAAATACTATAAAGAAAATGTAACGAAATCTTACGTAAAAAAAGTATTTGAAAATAGATTAGATGGGGTGTGTAATATGCAATATATTTTTTATTTTGCATTGGAATGCACATCTAAACAAAAGAAAGAATTAATTGAATTTGATACTTTTTTAAAAAAAGAATATCCTGATTTTTATTATCGTGTATTAGGTAGACAGGTTAATTTTTTACGTAAAACTAAGTTTTGGGGATATTGGCTTGTTGCAAGACAAAAAATGTATAAAGATAAAAAGTTAAAAAGAAATATTTTTGAAGGGTGTTAATTTAAAGATGAATCCAGAAATTAGTATAATAATTCCTTTTTATAATACAAATAAACTTGCATTACGTAGATCTATAAATAGCTTAATTAATCAAAGTTTTAAAAATTTTGAAATTTTAGCGGTTAATGATGGGAGTAGAATTGATTATTCTGATTTAAAAAAAGAATATGCAGAAAAAGATAAAAGAGTAATTTTTATTGATAATGAACATGGTGGAGTGAGCAAAGCAAGAAATAAAGGATTAGAATGTGCAAAAGGTAATTATATTGCTTTTGTAGATAGTGATGATTATGTAGAAGAATGTTATTTAAGTAAATTATACACTGCAATACAGGATTCTGATATAGCTATTTGTGGAGTATTATTAACTTGGTTTCCTATTTTTGAACGTTGGGAAGATAGAAGATTATTTTTTTCTCAGCCTTCTCGCTATAATGGCTTGCAATATATTAATTTTTGCTGTAATAAATTATTTAAAGCAAAAATAATCAAAGAAAATAATATAAAATTTGATGAAAAAGTTAAATTAGGTGAAGATGCGTTATTTTTAAATGAATATTTTAAATTTTGTAACAGCTTTAGGTGTATAAAAAATTTATTGTATTATTATGACAAAAATTTAAATTCTGCTACTAATAATTATAATAGTGAATTTTGGAAATATGAAAAACTAGTTATTGAAATACAATGGCATATGTTTCATCAATATCCTTTGTCCAAAAATGAAGAAGATGCTATGATTTGTTGGCTTTATAGGAAATTTAAAGATGTATTATATTACTATATTGATAAAGAATTAAATAAAAATTTTCAACGAGAATTAATGAATAGTATAATATTACATCCACTATTTAAGATAATAATAAATTCTAATATAAATAATAATATTCATTTAAATAATAATGATCATAAAATTCTAAAGATATGGAAATACTTAGGTGTAAATGGTATATATATTACAAGAATTATTTCAAAGAATAAAAACATTTTAACCGCAAGTTTTCTATTTAGAACGTGAAAGGGAATGTGTGTTGTTGAAAAATAAGTATTGTAATCTTATAAATGAACTTGTCAATAGAGATATTAAGAAAAAATACAGGCGCAGCATATTAGGTATTTTGTGGAGTATGTTTAATCCATTATTAATGATGCTTATTACGGCGATGGTATTTTCAAATTTATTTAGGTTTGAAATAAAAAATTTTGCATTATATCTTATTACAGGGCAAATAATATTTACTTTTTATGCAGAAGCAACAAATTTTGCAATGGGGTCTATTTTAGAAAATGGACATTTAATTAAGAAAGTTTACGTACCAAAATATTTATTTCCGTTATCGCGTGTAGCATCAAGTGCAGTTAATTTATTATTTACTTTACCTGCTATGCTCGCAATAATATTGGTTACTGGGCAAACAATCTCATTTAAAATATTATTTTGCATAATTCCAATAGTATTATTATTTATATTTTGTTTAGGAATGGGATTATTTTTATCTGCGTTAGCAGTTTATTTTAGAGATATGTTTCATTTATATGGAGTTGCCCTTACTGCTTTAAATTATGCTACACCTATATTTTATCCGGAAAATATTATACCTGTACAGTATCAATGGATAGTACATTGCAATCCAATTTATTATTATTTAAAAATGTTTAGGGAAGTTGTTTACAGCAATCAAATACCAGATATTAATCTAATTATTATTTGTTTTTTTATTTCTATTATTGCTTTAATAATTGGAGGATATTTTTTTAATAAAAAACAGAATAATTTTATTCTTTATATATAGTGAGGTATAGATGGAACCTATAATAGATGTTCAACATGTATCAATGAAATTTAACTTGATGGAAGAAAAGGTAGATACATTAAAAGAATATATTGTAAAACTAATAAAAGGAAAACTTTTTTATAATGAATTTGTAGCGCTGAACGATGTTTCGTTTCAGATAGAGAAAGGAGATATTTTAGGGATAGTTGGATTTAACGGTGCCGGTAAAAGCACTATGTTAAAAATATTAGCTGGCGTTTTAAAACCCACTAATGGAAAAGTTGTTGTTAATGGGAGTGTTGCACCATTAATAGAAGTAGGTGCCGGATTTGACCCGGAACTAACCGCAAAAGAAAATATATTTTTAAATGGAGCTATTTTAGGGCATAGCCGTAAATTTTTGCAGCAGCATTTTGATGAAATCATTGATTTTGCAGAATTAAGAACTTTTGTAAATGTTCCTGTAAAAAATTTTTCAAGTGGTATGTATGCGCGTTTAGGTTTTGCGATAGCAACAGTTGTTAAACCGGATATTTTAATAGTAGATGAAGTTTTATCCGTAGGTGATTATAGATTTCAGGAAAAGTGTGAAAAGAGAATACAAGAGATGATTAATGGAGGGACGACAATAATAATAGTATCTCATGATATTAATATGATTGAGAGGCTATGCAATAAAGTATTATGGCTTGACCATGGAATAAAAAGAGATTTTGGTGAAACAGTAACAATTTGTGAAGAATATAAAAATATTTAAGCTATGTACATCACACGCAATATTGAACAAACAATCAACAGAATATCGAGTCAGTTTAAGGTGCTGCTGTTGACCGGTGCGCGGCAGGTAGGTAAAACTACTTTGTTAAAGCACTTAGCACAAAACAGTAACCGTACTTACGTTACGCTGGATGATTTAGCCGTGCGCAGCTTGGCTTTAAGTGACCCCGCGCTGTTTTTGCAGCGTTATACGCCGCCGCTATTAATTGACGAAATTCAATATGCGCCGCAGCTGTTAAGCTACATTAAAATGTTTGCCGATAATGGCGCACATAACGGCGATATTTGGCTTACAGGCTCGCAGCGTTTACCTTTAATGCAGGGCGTAACGGAAAGCCTGGCTGGCAGAGTAGGCATTATAGATTTGCAGGGGTTAAGTGCTAACGAAATTAACGGTACGGATAACACAGACCCCTTCCTGCCAGAAGTAGAGCTACTTTTTAACCGCATGAACTATGCCCAAAAGCAGAGCTTGAAAGAAATTTACAAACTTATCTGGCAGGGTAGTATGCCAGCCATGTATAATGGCGGTGAGCAGGATTGGCAAAGCTATTACGCCAGCTACGTACAAACCTTTTTACAGCGTGATGTAATGAAACTGCTGCAAATAAATGATGAAATGGTCTTCTTCCGCTTTTTATGTGCCGCTGCGGGACAGACAGGCAAAATGATAAACTGCGCAGAACTTGCCAAAGCGGCGGAAATATCCGCACCGACGGCAAAGCAATGGATAAAAACCTTGGAGGCGGCAGGAATAATTTACCTGCTTCAGCCCTTTATGCCGCCAGGAGCAAAATATATAGTAAAAGCGCCAAAGCTTTACTTTTTGATACCGGCCTTGCGGCATACTTAACGCGCTGGCTTAACGCCGATGCCTTGGAAGCAGGTGCGGCAAGCGGTGAGTTTTTTGAAACGTGGGTTGTGACGGAAATCTACAAAAGCTATGCTAACAAAGGCGTAGTGCCACCCTTGTACTACCTGCGCAATTTTAACGGTAAGGAGATAGAACTCATTATCTGGCAGAACGGCACGGCATACCCGGTGGCAATCAAAAAGAGCGCGTACCCCAATAAAGCCGTTAAAACCTTTGCGATACTGGAACCTGTCAGCAGCGACGCTAAAATAAACATCGGTGCAGGTGGTATAGTGTGCTTAATTGATGACCTCTTACCGGCATCTGATAATTTATACTACATTCCAGCGTGGGTATTGTGATTTATTTTTAATATCAACATTGCGGTACCAAAAAACTTATAGAACCGTAATTTTAACTGAAGCGTAAATATAACAAAGGGCTGCATGGCAGTCAACATTCAAAAATTGCAATATTTAATAAAAAATAATAGTTCAAAACACTTTTTGAACGCAGTGAATAAGTGCTTTGAACTGTTATGATACTAAATTTATTGCGGAAAATTTTTGAGTTGGCAGTCAGGCAGCTCTTTTTATTTGTATTGATAAATTTAAAATAACCGGATGGCAGATATAATTTGCTGTTTGATAACTAAATATTTTGACCGTTAGTTTGAATGAGTTTTGAATGATTATTAATTTGATGTTTTAGTTATATTATACCGTGTAATTCTAAACTTTCATTCCTTCGGCAGTGTATAATTTTCAACAGCGGCAATAAAAGTTTCATCATCCGCGTGGGCGGCGCGCAGTGCTTTTAATGCAGCAAAATCTTTCAGCTCCTTGCCCCACATAAAAGCGTCACGGTCATCGTAGCAGGCGGCAACTACTGGCGCTTTGGCGTCCACCGGTGTTTTGCCGTCAAGGTCGGTAAAAATAATATAGCAGTTATCAAAATCAAGCCCGTAAACGCTGATGTGTTCTTCTTCGGTAAGTGCGCTCCAACAGCCAAGCGCTTCAAATTCTTTTTGCAGTGACATAGTGTAACCACCTTTTAAACTTTATTTAATAATAGCATATAAAATTTTACGTTGTTTGTCCATAAAACTTGCAACAAAATCTGCAAAAAATTCTGCGATAGTGTATAATAGACAGGTAAGGCCGCAAAGGAGTTGACGGAGTATGAAAAAATATCAGCCCGGAGCAAATATGCAGGTGCTTTTTATTTGCCCAAAATGCGGCAGGCAGCTTGCATGGGCTTTGCCTGCGGCAGAAATGCAGTGCCCCAAATGCGGCACCTGGGTAAATAATAAAAACCGCAAGGGCAGGGGGCATGATGTTTTTTTACCTCCCGGAAGTGACCAGACGGTACTGTTTTAAGTGAGTCGCCATTTAGTGACTGGCTGAAAGCAAAGCCAATAAATGTGCCAGCGAAGCTACGCAGATTTTGCAATTTAATAATGAGCAAAATCTAAGTTCTTTAATTGGCGTTTAAACAGGTGATTCATATTAATAAATTTATTAACAAAAATTACAATATGAAAGAGGTATGAATTGTGAAGATTTTTATGGATACTGCTAATGTTGCGGAAATTGCAGAAATGGCAGCGCTTGGCGTTGTATACGGCGTTACCACTAACCCCAGCTTAATTGCCAAAAGCGGCAGAACTCAGGCCGAAGTTATTCCCGAAATTTGCAGCCTTGTTGACGGGCCTGTAAGCGCCGAAGTTATCAGCACCGACTGCGAAGGCATGGTTGCCGAAGCGCGCAGGCTGATGAAAATTTCCGACAAGGTTGTTGTAAAAATTCCGTGCATTGCCGAAGGCTTAAAAGCCGTTAAAATTCTTGCCAAAGAAGGCATTAAAACCAATGTAACTCTGGTGTTCAGCCTGCCGCAGGCACTTATGGCAGCGCGTGCCGGTGCAACCTATGTAAGCCCGTTTATCGGCCGTTTGGATGACATTGGCGAAAACGGCGTGGCACTGGTAGAAAACATGGTTAAGGTTTTTCGTCAGTACAATCTCGATACGCAGATTATTGCAGCCAGCATCCGCAATATGGAGCATGTTGAAAAAGTTATGCTCGCCGGTGCGGATATTGCAACCATTCCTACCAAAGTTTTAAAAGAGATGCTTCTGCATCCGCTTACTGATAAAGGCCTCGCCCAGTTTCTCGAGGACTACAAAAACAGCCTTAAATAATTTTATAAAGCGCATTAGCGGCGGCTTAACGGCTGCCGTTAATTTTTTATCTGCATAAGCAGGATTTTTTAGAAAGGCATAGAATATAATTTAACGGAAAAAATCAACAGGTGAGGCGGTTAACCCCGCAATCTTAATAGGGAAGCCGGTGCAAATCCGGCGCAGTCCCGCTACTGTAATGGCGAGCTGTCTGCAAGATGTCACTGAAGCGATGCTTTGGGAAGGCGCAGCACGGCGATGAACCTGAGCCAGGAGACCTGCCTGTTACGAATATCACAGCCTACGGGGGATAGGCGGGTATTTGCATATCGTTTTTGAAGTATATCCTCTTTGTTATAAAGGGGATTTTTTGTTTATAGAAAGGAGTTTTTGTATGCCGGCTAAAATTGTTTTGGTAACCGGCGGGGCGCGCAGCGGCAAAAGCGAATTTGCCGAAAAATATGTGCTGCATTACGGCGCAAAATGCGCTTATATTGCTACCGCCGAAATTCTGGACGAAGAAATGGCTGAACGTGTACGTTTACATAAAGCGCGCCGCCCCCGGACGCGCTGGATAAATTTTGAAGCCCCTTATAACGCACATGAGGTTTTGGGCGAAGCTGCGCAGGAAGCTGATGCAGTGCTGTTTGACTGCCTTACGCTTTACATGAGTAATTTATTGTACGGCAAAAACGCACCGCAGGGCACAACGGAAGAAAAGGCGCAGGTTGTTAAGGCAGAAATTGCCAAACTTATTGAAGCTGCTGAAACAGGCGGCAAAATTACGGTGTTTGTAACAAACGAAGTTGGCGCGGGCATTGTGCCGGAAAACGCCATGGCACGCGAATACCGCGATATTGCAGGCTGGGTGAACCAGCAGGTGGCGGATGCCGCGGACAGCGTATTTTACTGCGTGGCAGGACAGGCAGTTGATATGAAGAAACTGGCTTTTAAATTTGAGGAGGAATAAAATGCAGGATATTATAGTTCCGCCGCTGAACAAGGAAGCGGCAGAAATTGTGCATAAAAACTGGCAGGCTGTGGACGAGGTTCCGTATCAGCTTGGCAAAGTTGAAAAAATGGTTGAAAAATACGCCGCTATTTGCGGTACGCCTGATTTTGAAGGCAAAATAAAAAGCGCTATGCTTTTAATGTGCGGCGACCACGGCATTGCCAAATACGGCGTCAGCGCTTATCCGCAGGAAGTTACCATGCAGATGATTAACGGCTATATGCGCGGCACTGCCGGTGCCAACGTAATGGCGCGGCACGCCGGTGCGGATGTGTTTGTTGTTGACATGGGCACAACTTTTGATTTGAGCCACTTGCCGAAAGTGCGCAATGAAAAGGTTGCCTGGGGCACGGAAGATTTTACCAAAGGCCCGGCCATGACGAGTGAGCAGGCCGAAATGGCATTGGAGCGCGGCATGAAGGTTGCCGGTGAGTGCATTGATAAAGGCTACAACATGCTGGTAACGGCAGAAATGGGCATCGGCAACACAACTTCCACCGCTGCTATCGTATCGGCATTTACAGGCCTTGCGCCGGAGCTGACCGTTGGGCGCGGCACCGGTATTAACGATGAACGCATGAAAGTTAAACGCCAGGTTGTTGCAGACGGTTTGGCAGTAAATAAGCCGGAATTAGGTAATGCCATGGATATTTTATGCAAAGTTGGCGGGTATGACCACGCCGGGCTTGCAGGTATGATTATTGAAGGCGCACGCCGCCGCGTACCGACCATGGTTGACGGCGTGAACGCAACAGCTGCGGCACTGCTCGCTTACGGCATTGAGCCTGCCTGCGCGGATTATATGTTCTGTTCGCATTTATCGGCGGAAATTTCACACGCCAAAATGCTGGAAATTTTAAATTTGAAACCGATTGTCGATGCAGGCATGCGCCTCGGCGAAGGCACGGGCGCTTCGCTGGCCATCGTAATTTTGCAGTCGGCGCTTGATTTATACAAAAACTTAACCGCAGGTGAGCATAATGCGTGATTTTATTACCTGCCTGGAATTTTTAACGCGCATCCGTTTCAGCCACCGCACGGACTGGCGTGACGAAGATTTTTCGCGCAGTGTGCCGTATTTTCCGCTGGTGGGGCTGGTTATCGGCGCATTTTTGGGTGCGGTTAATTACGCTTTGGTAATGGTTGCCGCGCCTGATTTTATGCGTGCCGCGCTTTTGATTTTAGCGGAAATTATTATTACCGGCGGGCTTATGTACGACGGTTTTATGGATACCTCCGACGGCGTTTTTTCGGCGCGCAGCCGCGAACGTATGCTGGAAATTATGAAGGACAGCCACGTAGGCTCCAACGCCGTACTGGCTGTAATAGTGCTTATTTTACTGAAAGTATCGGCGTACCTTGCCATTTACCCACAGCTCTTAACGCCGGCGCTGATTGCCATGAGCGTGGCAACGCGCACTTTTATGGTAATTTTTATCGTTAACTTTCCCTACGCGCGCAAAACCGGCATCGGGCATATGTTTACCATGTACGCGAAAAAAAGCTACACGGTTATCGCGCTGGCGCTTGGCATTGGCATAACGGCGCTGTGCGGCGTACATTACCTGCTGGTGATGGCAGTTACTTTTGTGTTGGTATTTGGCATTGCCAAATTTTTGCAAAGCCAGCTGGGCGGGCTGACGGGTGACACCTACGGCGCGCTGACGGAGTGCGGCAACGTGCTGTACCTGCTTACACTGGTAATTGGCGGGCGCTTTTTGGTGCTTGGCTTTTATACTTACCACAGCATATTTAGTTTGTTTTAAGGATGGTGCAAAATGGAAATAGATGTTTTGGCTGGAACGGTGCAGCCTGTTGATAAAACGATAGCGGCAAAAGCGCAGGAGCGTTTTGATAATTTAATTAAACCGGTCGGTTCGCTGGCAAAGCTTGAAGAAATGGCTACGCGCTATGCCGCGATTTACGGCAGCGCAGATAAAAATGACGTAAATTATCCTTGTAAAACAGTGCTTTTCTGGACTGACGACGCCGGTACAGCGGCAGAATATATGCAGGGCAGCAGACCTGCCTGCGTGCTTGCGGAAAATTCCGGCGTTAAAAGCCAGACTTTTTTGGTAACGGCTGAAAGCATTGAAGAAGCACTGCTTGAAGGTGTGCTCCTGGCAAAAGAAGCAATAGGAACAAACGGCGGACAGCAGGTGCTGGCACTTGGCTGCGTTGACAGCAGCGTGCCGGAATATAATGCAGAAAATTTTGAAGCTGGCGGTTATGATTTTTTAAATCAGCTTGGCAGCAGAACCATTGCCGCTATGGCAGGCGCAGTTTTGCAGGCAGCAGCTTTAAAAGTGCCGGTAATGCTTGACGGCGCAGCATCCTGCCTTGCAGCACTTGCGGCAGTAAAATATAATGCCGCTGCGGCAGATTACGTTTTTGCCGGGCATGTATCCGCAGAAGCTGCTATGGAAGAACTGCTGCAAAAATTGGGGCTTTCCGCACCGCTGAGGCTTGATATTAAAATATGCCGCGGCGAAGGTGCAATACTTGCGCTCAGCCTTTTGGACGCAGGCATTAAGGCTTATAAGGAAATGGAAACTTTTGCCGAAGCAGGCGTACATGTTGAGGTAAAAGAATTTTCGCACGCAGAAGAAATTAAGGCAGGCAAACAGGGGGCAAAATAATGGGCAGGCTATATTTAATCAGGCATGGGGAAACCGATTCCAACAAAAGTTTTCGCTTTCAGGGGCAAACCGATATTGAACTGAACGAAAAAGGACGGGCACAGGCTGAACTTTTGGCAGAGCATTTTAAAAATATCCGCCTTGATGCCGTATACAGCAGCAGTTTAACGCGCGCACGGCAGACGGCGGCACCGCTGGCGGCTGTACACGGGCTTGAGGTGCAGCCGGTTGAAGATATTAAGGAAATTGCTTTTGGCAAGTGGGAAGGGCTTACCTATAACCAGATTAATGATGCCGGCCTTGGGCAGATTGACGAATTCTTTAAAAATCCGGCGCTGTGCCATGTGCCGGGCGGCGAGAATTTTACGGATGTTGCCGCACGCGTAGAGCCGTTTTTTAAACGCTGCCTTGCGGAAATGGACGAAAAAGATATTGCCGTTGTTTCGCACGGCGGCATTATCCGCGTGCTGCTGTGCCTGTTTTTAGGCGTGGATTTAAACAAAATATGGAATTTCAGCGTTGGCAACTGCAGTACAACCACACTGGCAAAATGGCGCGGCTACAATACTGTACTTGAATGTACCAATGAAACATATTATTTGCGTTAAATTTTATTAGAATAATGTAAAAAACAGCCATGATATATTGACATTTGTATTTTAAAAAGATATACTTTAAATAGTATATCTCAGCCGGTTCATATAGGGTTCATATCTTCTTTTTAATGCTGCTTGCATTTTTATCGAAGCCGTGGCAAATCTATGAAGTCCTCATGGGGTATGATTAATGTAAGGAGCTGATAAGCAATGAAAGAAGACAAAACTTTAGTATGCAAGGAATGTGGCAAAGAATTTGTTTTTTCCGCTTCCGAACAGGAATTTTATGAATCCAAAGGCTTTACCAACGAACCGGGCCGCTGCCCTGCATGCCGTCAGGCACGCAAACAGCGTCTTGGCATTGTAAGCGAGCGTCCGGAACGCCAGATGTATCCGGCGGTTTGCGCTGAATGCGGCAAAGAAACCGAAGTACCGTTCAAACCTTCCGAAGACCGTCCGGTTTACTGCCGTGACTGCTACAACGCACATCACAGAAAATAATAAACAAATACAGCCTGCCGTAAAAATGCGGCAGGTTTTTTGTTTATTTCAGCGAATTTTATAAATAATGTGACAGAAACTTTGAGAAAGTTTCACTCAATATGGTATAATAATTTAATAAGAAGAAATTGGGGGTCATTTTATTTTAGAACTTAAAGAGATTTCGGTTGCCGATAAGGCATTGTTTGAAAGCTACATGTCGCGCCCTTATTACCACGGCTCTGAGTGCGCTTTCGGCAATTTGTTTATGTGGCAGACCTGCTATGATATTTTTTGGACTGAAGCGCACGGCTTTTTAGTGATGAAAGTAAAAAGAAATGATGTTGACTTCTTTTTACAGCCGTTTGGCGGCAAAGACGAAGATTTGCCTTTATTAATGAAAGAAATTAAAGAATACCATAACGGCAAACCGTTTGAAATACACGGCATTTATGATGACGGCAGGGAAAGGCTGTTAAAAGCGTTTCCTGATTTGGAAATTACCGATGACCGTGATAACTGGGACTATGTGTATTTGCAGCAGAACCTGGCCACGCTTGCCGGGCGCAAATACCACGGTAAAAAGAACCACTGCAATGCTTTTGTAAAAGAGCATCCAGATTATGTTTACGAAGAAATGAACAGAAGCAATATTGAAGAATGTCTTGCTTTTGGCGATATGTGGTGCGAGCGCCGCATGTCGGACGACCCTTCGCTGGTATGCGAAAAATGCGCTATCCACGAAGCTCTTGATAATTTTGAAGCCTTAAAGCTGCGCGGCGGCGTTATCCGCATTGACGGCAAGGTTGAAGCCTTCAGCTTTGGCGAAAAAATTAATGACGATACAGCTGTTTTGCATGTAGAAAAGGCTAATCCGGAAATACGCGGGCTTTATGCCGTTATTAACCGTGATTTTGCCAAAAATGCGTGGGGCGACGTTACCTATCTTAACCGCGAGGAAGATATGGGGCATGAAGGCCTGCGCATGGCAAAAGAATCGTATAAACCGGAATTTATGGTAAAAAAATATTCCACTATTTTTAAATAACAGAGGTTTGTATGGATTTCAGGCTTTTAAACTCTGCTTTTTTGCCGCAGGCGGCAGAATTATGGGATTACTGCTTTGAAAAAAAGGGCGACCCGTTTTACGAATGGTATTTTAGCGAGTACTGTTTAAAGCAAAACAGCGTTATAGGCGGGTTTGACGGCGATAAATTAGCGTGCATGCTGCACTTGAACCCGTATGCAATTACGCTGCGCGGGCAAACACTGCGCCTGCCGTATATTTTAGGCGTGGCAACTGCGCCGGAATACCGCGGGCAGCACCTTACGCGCCCGCTGCTGGAAACGGCGTTTACCGTTCTGCGTGCGCAGGGAGCGGCTTTTGCGCTTTTAATGCCCATTAACCCGGCAATTTATAAGCCCTATGGGTTTGATTACTGCTATTACCGCCATTATTACCAAATGCCGCTGGCAGAACTTAAAAAACTGCCGCCGGTGCATAATATAAAAATAACCCGCTGTGCAGATATTACAGAAGGCTTGGATGAGCTTGCCGCTGTTTACGAAGCCTGCGGGCAGAAGTTAAACGGCATGGCAGTGCGCAGCAGGGCAAAATGGCAGGAGCTTTTAAACGGCTACAAAGCCGAAAAAGTAATGCTTGCCATAGCTTTTGAAGATGCCACTCCTGCCGGTTATATGCTGTATTCGCTTGATGCAGGCACTTTTAAAGTGCAGGAGCTGCTTACGCTCATCCATGAGGCACAAACGGCGCTTCTGCGTTATGCAGCAGGGCATTTAAGTGATGCCGCCAATTTTGAATGGCTGGCAGAACCAGGCAACCTGGCATATCTTGATTTTGCCGGAAGCACATACAGCGGCAGTTTAAAGCCGTTTATGATGGCGCGCTGCATTAATATCCGCAAAGCGCTGGAGCTTTTGCCGGTGCCGCAGAATGTGAGCGGCGAAGCGGTGCTTTTAATTACCGACAAATTTTTGCCGCTGAATAACGGGCTTTTAAAAATAACTGCACAAAACGGCGCGTTAACTCAGGCTAGCACCATTGAAAACGAAGAAATTACAATGGACAGTGCAGCCTTTACGCAGCTGTATTTCGGAACTTTTAGCTTTGAAGAACTGGTGCGTGCCGGAAAAATTAAAGTTCATAATCCGCAGAAAAGCGGTTTTTTGCAGGCGTTGTTTACCAAATGCCGTAATTATATTAACGAGTACTATTGAAAATTGAGCAGGGAGGCTGATTTAATGGACGAAATCAGACGCATTTTTGTAGAAAAGAAAGAAGCTTTTGCCGTTGAAGCAAGAGGCCTTTTGGCTGATTTGCAAACCAACCTCGGCATGAAAGGCTTAACCGGCATCCGTGTTATTAACCGTTACGATGTTATGGGCGTAACGGATGAGGAATTTGCCGCAGCCAAAGCGCTGGTGCTTTCCGAACCGCCGGTTGATACCGTTGAAGAAGAACTGGAAGTACCTGCAGGCTGCCGTGCTTTTGCGGTAGAATTTTTGCCGGGCCAGTATAATCAGAGGGAAGACTTTGCTGCTCAGTGCATTCAGCTTATTACGCAGAAAGAACGCCCGCTGGTATCTTCTGCCAAAGTTTATATTTTGTCTGGCACAATCAGTGATGATGAGTTTGCTAAAATTAAGGCTTACTGCATTAACCCGATTGAAGCACGCGAAGCTGCCTGGGAAAAACCGCAGACTTTAGTGCAGGCCTGCGAAGAACCGCAGAAAATTAAAAGCGTGGAAGGCTTTTTAACCTTTACCAAAGAAGAAATGGAGGATTACCGCACTGCCAACGGCTTTGCTATGAGCCTTGACGATTTACTGTGGTGCCAGAAATATTTTAATGAAGAACACCGTGAACCGACCATTACCGAGATTAAAGTGCTCGATACTTACTGGTCTGACCACTGCCGCCATACCACTTTTATGACGCAGATTGAAGATGTTGAAATTGAGCCGGGGCTTTACACCCAGCCGGTACAGGCTGCCCTTGACAAATATATGGAAGCGCGCGACGAAGTGTACGGTGCCGATACCAAACGCCCTGTTACCCTGATGGACATTGCCGTTATCGGCATGAAAAAACTGCGTGCCGAAGGCAAGCTTGATGATTTGGACGAATCGGAAGAAATTAACGCCTGCACTATTGTTGTGCCTATTGAAGTTGACGGCAAAACCGAAGAATGGCTGCTGCTGTTTAAAAACGAAACCCATAACCACCCGACGGAAATTGAACCGTTCGGCGGTGCTGCAACCTGCCTCGGCGGTGCTATCCGCG
>ERZ780166.958-NODE-958-length-18001-cov-4.076563_pt1 | contig 18001 bp, 42 predicted proteins | sample MGYA00511366_ERZ780166 | MGnify/ENA primary metagenome ERZ780166 (study PRJEB29588, sample SAMEA2162231) | human gut metagenome | biome: human gut; feature: human-associated habitat; material: faeces | place: Denmark | collected 2008/2010 ...
AGAATCCATTGCCCATTCCCCCTGCGTTGTATGCCTTTGTCAGCCAACAGCCGGTTAAATGCCTTTGCACTCATTCCGTAATCTTGTGCTATCTGCGTGGTGACTACTGTGCCTTTGCTGGAGAGTATGATTTCGAGATAATCTGTCTTTTTCTTCATCTCCACGATTTCGGTACTCATTACAGATATTTGCTTCTGCTGTTCATCAATTTGTTCTTGTTGGTGTGCAGCAAGGAGTAAAGCCTCTTTGAATGAAGATGGAATTTGATAACCTCCCGATTTGATAATTTGCTCCATCTTATTAAAAGCAGAGATATATTCTTCCTTAAACTTCATGGCAAGTTCTCCGGTATATCCCATAGCTAACAAAGTAAAACCATCTTTTGTCATTGCATACATTGGCAACTCTTTGTTTTGTAAGCTATTATACGAGGACAGCACGAAATTGTGCTCTCTAAAAGATTGACTACATCCAAGTTCACGGATGTCTTGCATAACTCTCCTATGCTCTTTCCCGAACTTTTCAGCCACTAACAAACTATTGGTTAGTACTTGGTTGTTCGTACCTTTAAATACTAATTCGTTCATAAGTTTATTTTTTAATATTAGATAATAGGATTTCCAAACAATCCTTGTGTGGACTGTCAGAATGGTAATTTTTGCAAAATTCTGCAAACTCATTAAGAAGATTGTGGGACAAGATAAAGAAGTAAGCCTCGTTCTTGGCATTCTTCTCTATTTCAAATTTACGATAGGATACAGTTTTCGCACTGATGAACGTAGATGTAGGATTTACTGCACTTCGATCCTTCTCTAATTTCATTTCCTTGGTCATTGTTGATGAAATTTGAGTATATAAAAAGAGCTGTTCGCTCCCTATTTCCGACCAAGGAAACTACAATCCATAACGAAGAGTAGCCAACAAGGGTAACGAACAGCTTATATCTTTGTGGATATAACACAGTCGAATGGATATAATAAATCCACTCTTCGAAAGGTTTATGTATGTTTCCTTGGTCTGTGAAACACCGCAAAGATAACTCAAATTTCCAAAATGCCAAAACAAAATCTATTAATGCGTCTATTGTTTGATACCAAACTCCAACTCCACCCATGCTATCGCATGCTCGTCTACTACCTGACCATCTTTTGTAAGATAGTGTGATCCTGTGTAATGTCCGAAATCCATTCGTCTATTCATTCCACCGCCTCCATATCGGAGAAGAAGTGGTTTATCGACAGGTGGAGTTTTATCTATGCTTGTCCACATAATTTTTTCATAATATAACTTCTTGATTAAATATTCACCCCAAGCATCTGAAATTGCAATCAATGCATTAGCAAAGGATTTTAATGATAAGGCTATATATGCTAATGCTATTGCGATTAATTGAATAGGAGTTGATATTATCGTGATGGGGTATTTGATAACAGTGTGAAGTATCTTTATTTTATTTTCTTTCATAATGCATATAGGTTATTCGTTATAATTTCGGGATAGTACACTCATGGTTAATCTCCTTTTTTCCTCCTTTATTTAATCGAAATACATTACTTTCTGACCTATACACACCTTGAATCTTGACAGGCCTTCAGAGCATTGAGTAATATCGTTATGGTTATATTTGTTAATGAATGCACCTGTACGCTTATGATATCTGATACAAGCATTTTCTGGATATTTAGCCAAAATTTCTTTCTCATTTACGAAACTATCTAACAAATCATCCCTATGCGATACCTTGTACCACTTCACTTGTTTTCTTATCTTTTTAAAGTATTTTGCTTTCATAGTTATTCTCCTTTCTTTCTGTTTTTATATTTTCGGTCAAGTCGTTCCCATTCGATCCAAATAATCATTAGTGAAAGTATTACTATTTCAAGAATATCTTTCATATTAATTAATCTTAGAAGTTACACCCAAACACAATACTTTGTCAGACACACCTATATCGTCAAATTCCAAAGTTAAATATTCGGTATCGTAAGGATAAGGATACCTGCACTGCTTTAATTCTTCTTCAGACAATTCCCGTCTAACACGCATCTCTATTTCATAATCATCGGAAAGATTTTCGATGATTTTTCTAAGTTGCCCTACATTCTTTATTTCCATGTTTTAGTCTCCTTTCTCTTTAATTCGTTTCAACACATCTTTGTTGGCTTCGAGTATTTCATCGAAGGTGGGGATTGGCATCCACATGTCGCAAACGTAATCACCATAATCTTCAAATTCAAAATCCGGTGATGTTGACACTTGTGGTTGACATCCTGGAATTGGATTGATGAATCCGCTCACAATGGCTCCGTTTGATACCATTCTGCAAAGAACAAGTTCATTTTCTTTAGGCAACCGTTCTTCCACACTTATCCAAGGTGATTGCTTTGACTGCCATTCGGCGCCTTTAATAAAATATTTTTTTGCTACCATTGGCAATCCTCCCCAATCAGGCATCTTATCGTAAGCCATACTTTTGGCTGCTTCTTCTACTGTCTGTTTCATATTTACTTTGTCTATATAAGTTTTAACGCTTCCTGAATTCCGGCTTCCAATGCTTCCTCGTAGGTGTTGTAACGAACAGGGGCTCTGTCCTCCAATCCTATCAGGTCATGGGTAGGTATTGTCAGAATATCGTAAAGCCAATAGTCTCCATACATATAGCCTATTTCGATATGGAGGAACTTAGTGTTCCTCAACCACTTTTGGGTGAGAGATTGGGTAGGTGCAGAAAAACAATCATCCTTTTCATTGAAATTCTCGGATTCGTCGTAAGTTTCAGACAGTTTCATGTCACCTTCTATGGAATCTGCTTCATAAAAAGTAAATACATCTTCACTAAACCCTTTTTCTTTCAGCAGCTTTGCTGTTTCTAATTTTACAAATTCTTCGATCATAATTATTCTCCTTTCTTCTTTTCACATTCTTCACAATGTAGTTTGTAAGCATGGGCAAACAACCTTATCCAGTGTTTGTTATTTCATTGCTTGTAGAGAAAGCCTAAAGATTGTATTCAACCTTTTGCTTTTCTTTGTACATTTTCCATTGTCGGAACTCTTTCAGTTCCGACAGTGCTTCATCAGCCCCCTTTATGAAGGCATAAACCAATGGTACTTCGTCTAATGTGAACCCAGCTTGTTTCACCAAGTCCAATCTTAATTTTTCATCTTTTTTCGTTCTAAACATAATTCAATCTCCTTTCTATATTGTTTTACGTTAATTATCCAAATATTCTATTCTTTTAAAAATTTCATGGATCAATTGTGGACACATAGAATTTCCATAAGCATGAAATACTTCTTCTTTTAGTCGAGATTTGCCATACAATTCAGATGATCTATCGGAAAACCCATAACCCACGCTACAAACCGATGGTTGACTAACCCACGAAATCCCAACCGATAAAGATGTTCCGGCAAACATCCGGCGCTCCTTGATAATCTCTTGGCATACATTGGAGAAGAAAGATTTTCCCGCCGGTAATCGGATGCCGTTGGAGTAAGCAACCAGATAACACCTGGCTCTTCTTTGGGGCGCACCTGCGTCAGAAGCGTACATAATCTTCCATTCTGCATTGTACCCCAGTCCGGAAAGCGAATGGAGGATTTTTGCAAAATCTCTTCCGTTGTTAACTCTTGTGATATTGGCAACGTTTTCTGCGACAACCCATCGGGGACGGATTTCATCAATCGCACGGTACATGTGCCACCAAAGCCCGGTTCTGTGTCCTTCAAGTCCGAGTTGTCCCCTTCCACCTGTCTGCTTCGCTTTACTTGCATCCTGGCAAGGGAATCCACCTGTAAGGATGTCCACTCGTCCGCGCCAAATATTAAAGTCTGTTGTGGTGATATCCGCATAACTTGTGCTTTTAAATCGTTTTTCTAAAAAGCTCCGGCAGAAATCATTTATTTCGCAATGAAATAGATTTTTCCATCCTATCCATTCGGATGCAAGTTCCGGAGCTCCAATTCCGCTAAATAATGAACCGTGAGTTTTCTTCATTTCTCTATTTGATATTAATTAAAATTGATTATTACATAGCGATAAAATCGTATGTAGCCAAAGGAATAAGAAGGACATTCCGTATTATTAGATATATCAATATGTACATTATAACCTTTCATTCGTAAAAAACGGGCGGCTATTTCATCAATGGTATATTGCTTTTCATGAATGTCCCAGCAACTGGAACCACATACTGTTTTAGGACTACCTTTTTTTAGGGCTTTCTTAAAGATTCTAATGGTTCGTATGATGTCTTTTTTATTCATATTCAGTTAGTTATTCGTTAATTGGTAGTTTCATAAAACAAAACCAATGTGTAGTACCATTTTTATTCGTGGGATGTCCAAACAGTGGTGTACATTTTAACACGTCTAATATCTTTGATACTTTTATATTGGCTTCATTCCATTTGAATATTAATATTCCGTATGGTTCTAAGACTCTCATACATTCATCAAAACCTGCTTTTAGGTCAGTTTCCCATGATGGAAATAACCTTCCATACTTTTGCGCCATTATTGCTCCTGCTGTTATACTTTTTATATGAGGAGGATCGAATACAACTAATTTGAATCTATTATCCTCAAATGGCATATTTCTAAAATCAGCTATAATATCAGGATCTACAATCCATTTTTTACCTGCAACAATTAAGTTTTCTTTTCGAATATCCATGTATAAAGTATTTGGATGATTTTTATTAAACCACATAGATTTCGCAGAACAACAGGCATCTAATATGATTTTCGTTTCACTCATTTCTGATTGGTTATACGTTAATTCCTAATGCTTGTTTAATGCTTTGCTGCACTGTGGTTCTACCTCTCCATTCGCCACGCTCTTCGTCTATCTTTTCCTTTAGAAGAAGGATGCCGGAAAGTGTATTTAGTGCTTTCATTCCTATATGCTTTCTGAAATCACATATATCACCTCCATCATCATATACATAGAATCTTTCACTTGAATCGGCTGGAGTATTACAACCGTAGTCCATTAACTCATTTAAGAGTTCATTCATTTCTTCAAATGAAAGCTCCCTGTTAAGCAATTCTTTTATGTTCATATTTGATTTGGTTATTCGTTAATTAATTCTGGGTTGTCATAGATATTACCTTTAACTACAAACATTTTGTGCGTCTGTTGAATAGTATTTTCTGCAAAGCCATCCCCTCCGACCCAGCATCCTTCTTGAGTACACCATTTTATTTCAAATGAAAGTCCTATGCGATGTTTTCCAGCCGTTGTAATATAGTCAAGTTGTACAATATCTCCCTCATAAATCTCTTTGCCGTTCCTATCAAACAATCCAGTAAATTGCCCGACGGTATTCTCCTGTACACACTCATTAAACAAGTACATGCCAAATTCATGTAGTTCTGCATAAACCCATTTACCATTATTTGTGCTTTTTCCTCTGAATTTGATTGTTCTCATAATGTTACTTTCTGATTATTAAAGTATTTTTTAGCCTGTTCCACGGTAAGGAAACCGTCATTCAAAATTTTTGCACATATCTGTGCTATTGAGTCGCTTTCGCATACTATTTCGAAAGAGAGAGGACGTTTGTCACCTATCACGCTTCGCCCATCAACGTGACAGCCTATCGGATCTCCGTCTATCAGAAGGGATTTAAGCCTTTCGATTTCGATCTGATACATCTCTATTTCTTTTATAAGATCTTTGTTCTCTTCTTGTAATTTCATCTTATCCATAATATTTTATTTTTACATTAATTTTTATTATTACTCTATAAAAAATCCTTGTAAGTGGCCGCACTTATCACACTTATGAGCACTTATTTGGATTTCGCCATCGGTAGCGATAGATTTTTCAATCACACCTGACTCGTAAGGTTCATCGTCAGGTATGTAGATGAAAGTGCCCACGACAAGTGCAAGCCTTCCACCGCACATGTCACATACATTTACGTTATCTTCGTTCATGACTTCTTTGATTTTATTTGGATTGTTCTATTAATTAACTACACAAGGCTACAGCCAGTAATCCCAACGCCATCAACAAGATGGAGACAATGGCGTATAGAAATGCATATTGATATCTATTCATGTCCTACGAATTAAAAATGTGTGCAAAAACACTCTTCTCATCAGAAAGTTCAAGACCGATTTGAGATGGATAACACTTGATGTAATTGTAAAACTCAAACATTTTCTTGTCATCGTCACCACAGCGATCTATCAGCAGCTTTATGAAAGCAAGGAGACAGTCGGAATCATTACCGAAATTCTCCTGTGTTGATGCCTGTGTCTTGTTCACATCGTACTTAAGTTTACGAATTGCCGCTATGGCAGTGTTAAAGTTACGTTTAGCATCGTGACGTAAATCACTGCCTTGCTTGCTCATTTCACTTCTCAAATCATAGAGAAGCGTCTCTACGACATCAGTCAACACATAGGCAAGGTTGAGAGTCGTATTAAGATTTGTTGTTCCTACTAACATTTTATTTGTTTCTTATTTGAATAAATCCAAGTTTTTCACATTCACGAAGAAGAGGCAAGTCTTCTTCATCGATTTCACAGGGAGTCTCGTGATTGATACTCATGTAGTCGGATATGCCGAACTTGAGACGAATCTTATCTATGGATGCTTGGTTTCTGGTGATCCAGCAGATGGTTAGTTTCATACTGCCTACTTTTTATAAAATTCATCCAATTCTTTTTTCTGTATTTCGTACTTTCTCTTATTCAATTTATCCATCAATTCGTTTGATAGTTTCAAAGCATTAATAGCAAACTCGTCACCAGTTAATGCATGCCTTTCAAGCTCTGCACGATATTCTTCATAGAATATTCCGTTGACTTCTTTTCGCTCGCCATTCATGTATGACTTATGCTCATTCCACGATTGGTTATCAGCAACAGCACAACGTTCTTTATTGTATTCACGAAGCCATCCCATAATAATAGAACCATCGATACGATTATAATTTTCACCATATTTCATTTTCATTGCATTTTTGAAACACAGTTTGAAATCATCCGTTTTCATGTAAGGATACTCTTCAATTATTAAATCCACAGTAATTGCAACTTGTGTACCTGACATGGTATTACCAACATTGAAAAAACCTAAAGCATCAGCTACTAAAATAACAAGTACGGCTCTTGCCTGTGGCTCCCCGAATTTTCTTATTATCGTTCCTATTGCCGGCTCATCGCTTAAGAATACGTCTTCAATCCTTTTCGGACGAAGAGTTTCGCAATATAGCTCCGGCGAGGTCTTTAAGACGGCTAACCGATTCTCTTCTTTCGGTGATAGTATCAATTCGTTTCCCATTATAATTTCCTTCTAATATTTTAGTATAATTTGCTTGCTTAAAAATCCAATCAAAATCACATTTCCAATTGCGGTCATTAGCTCCTAACAAGAATGGAGACTGAAGAATGAGATTGAAAGTTGTCCTTATAGATTCTTTCCCGTATTGAGATATCCGAGCTTTTACAGCTTTCTTTCTTGAATCGGTCATGGATTTTATTTGCGGAAGTTTATCTTTGAATGTAGAATTATAATATTCCATCAATCCATCATAATCAACTTTTTCCGAAATAGAGGTCAAAGAAAGCTTGTCTTTCTTTGATACTCCGTTAGGAGTATTTTCTTTCTTTTGATTATTAGAATATATATCTATACACTCTTCTTTATCATTCTTTGTCTTTGTGCCCCCCGTGTGCCCTAATTTTTGTGAAAATTCAGATTGTGGCAGGTTATTATTTATAGGCTGTGCCCTTAGTTGTGCCCTTAGTTGTGCCCATTCCTCCTTTAAGCCATTGATTTCCATTTCTATATCTGTGCCCTTAGTTGTGCCCTTAGTTGTGCCAGAATCGTTATATTCATCATATTTACACAAGGTTATAATATTTATTCCTTGTTCACATTCAGAAGTTATCATTCCTTCTTTTCTCAAATGTTCTAAGAAAGAACGCACTCTCTTTTCAGACCATTGCCATCGCTTAGATAAAAATCTGATGGATGCTGGGTATTGTCCACGACTATAGACCACTTCTCGACCTCCGATACACTCCTTTCGGGGCGTTGCATCAAATCGCGCAGACTGTATCAAGTCTAACCACGCTTCGCAACCGCTAAATGTCCGGGCTTCTTTCCACATTATATTCGAGAAGAACCTGCGGCTTAGTTTTATAAATCCTTTATCGTTTTCCATCCTGATTAAAATCTCACGTTAGTTAACTGTCTGCCATTAGAAAATACAGCCCATTTGCCGTTACCACTGTCGTGTAATCGCAAATCTGCCACCTCTCCGAAACGCTTGATATTTCCACAAAGGTCAATAACCCACCCGCACTCCTTTGAGGGATGCGGACGTATTGCCCGACCGACTATCTGATACCACATCGCTAAAGACATCGTAGGACGTGCCATAACGACCGTATCAAGCTCTGGATAGTCAAAGCCGGTTGTGAGTACCCCGACATTGGCAACAACCGGGATTTCCCCTGCCTTGAACGCTTCGAGTATTCTTTCACGCTCACCTTTGGGAGTGTCACCCGAAACGATAGCACAACCGGGTATAGACCACGTAAGCCGTTCTGCTTCCTTCAAAAATCGGGTAAATACCAAAATACCTTTCCGTTTACCTCCAGCTTTTGGATTCATCAGTCTTTGAACGATATGAACGAGATAACCGTAGAAGTCTATTCGCTCATATTCTTTTTGGACTGACTTGTCTGTATAGTCGGCACCAGTAGTATTTACCTTCAAGTTAAGTTCGTTCCATCCCGAAGGATTCATCGGGTAATAATTCAGCTTCGCCAAATAACCCATATCTAAAAGAGTTGATACCTGCACATGGTAAATGACCTCTGAAAAGACATGAGGTTTCGTCCGTGTGATAAACTTCAACATAGAACCGAAGTCACGTGAAGAGGACAATCTATAAGGAGTTGCTGTGAGTCCAAGCACTTTGCACTTCACCGCATCGAAGAAGTCCTTGTACATTCCCTCTTTGGGGTTTACAAGATGGCATTCATCCACGATAATGTTTTTGAAGTGGGTAAACAGTTCGGGATGATTCTTCACACTACCTATGGTGGCGAATGTGATACGGCTTATCTCCTTCGAGTTGAAAGAAGCTGAATAGATGCTGCAATCAAGAATACCGTATGAACACAACTTTTTGAAATTTTGCTCGAGTATCTCACGTGATGGCTGGAATACTAAGGTGTGCCCGTCAAGCCTTGCGGATATAGCCGCTATGATAAGACTCTTTCCGCTACCCGTAGGCAAGACCATGATGGCGTTTGTTTTCTTCGCCTTGTTGTTGAAGAAAGAAACGGCAGCATCGGAGGCTTTTTGCTGGTAATCACGTAACTTGTACATATCAATCTATAAACTCTGTATTATCATTTACTTGTGCGTCATCACACACCTTAACCGCAACATTTCCATTGGGCTTTAGCCTACATTCTTGAATTTCCCTTGTTTCAATAAGTGTGAAAGAAGCGTGTGTATTGTTAGAGTGCAGGTACTCACCATCCCAAACCCATATTCCACCGTGTATGTCCTTGAATGTACCTATATTTGGATTTAAAGTTTGCAGTATCGCTTTGCGACCTACATTGGTCATGGCAACAAATCCACTATGGGTTGGATTCATTTCTTTTACTTCCTCATATAGAGCATTATCAAGCTGTTTTAGCCATAAAAGGAATTTCGGAACTTCCTTGTCTTGGTAATCTTTTATTCTTCCTCCAAACAAAGCATAGGGGGTAAAATTGATGATTTGCTTGGATATAAACTCTGCATTAAAATGCTCTCGTTTAATAATCGGTCTTCTACCGGAGAAAGCGCCACCTCCATCCACAAACTCTATATCTTCATTCAAACACAAGTGTGCAATCGGGATATAGACAAAATCCGTGAAGTATTCCAGCTTTTTCGGTTGGGTTAATTTAGACCTATAAACATCTTTATGCTTCTCTTCAAATTCTCTTATCCAAGTATGGAACTTGCTTGCCAATCTTGAATATCCTATAACTCTACCTCTACTCCCATGAGGACAATAATTATCAAAAGCGACACAATTACCTTTTGCGTACAACTCGCATTTTTCGGGACATTCGCAATATATAATATGACCGATTGCTTTTTCTGATTTCTTTTGCTTGAATAGTGCATTTGCTGGATTCCATACCCATGCGTCAATTTCTTTCTTCATATACCTTTCTCCTTCCTAAGTTTCTTATTCAGTGCCTTGTAATACTTGATTAGCTGCTCGTACTCAAAATCTGACATCTTGGTGTTTGATGCAGCTTTTACTTTCAGCAAGTCAAACCGCTGTTGTCCAATTTTGGCTATCAAATTTACCCGATAACCTTCCAAATGGTCAGCTTTGAAACGGTTGCACGAGCGGCATTCGGCATGGCAATTATCTTCATCAAACCGTGTGGCCAGATGCGTGCGGCTGAAATAATGGCCGCAATCAGCTTGCGCAAATGGCTTTATCTGTCCACATGAGATACAGCGAAAATAACCGTTAGGCATACAATCACGAAGCCGGATGAAAAGAGAAAACTCCTTGTCGAGTTTAGCTTTTAAATCCGGCTTCTTCTTTACTGTTACCCCTGCTTTATCAAACAGAGGTAAAGGCTTGTCTTTCTGCTTAGCCTTAGTGCTTTTTATGTAGTATGGCATTCTACTATTGGTTTACATAGTTCGCCAACTCTATCTTCACAGACCGAGCAGGCAGGTTAACAAAGTTATTCACTCAAAATTGTAGTTGTCTTCTCCATCCGGTTCTTCATCCGGCAGGTCATTCCCAAAGTCCATAGGAATGTACCAGTCTGAAATATAGTCTTGCATGGCTTACCCCTCCTTAATGCTTTTAATTTCTTCTTCAAGCATTTCGGAGAGACAAGTGCCACCATTGTAGAATTGCATCACATAGCTGTATGTGCCATCTGAATTGGGTGTTAATACTGAAATATCTTCCCCTCCTTCCTGTTTATTATCCTCGATAATCTCCCAAAGACTTCCGTTTACATCAACAACCTTCATAGGGTATTGATTTTCCAAAAGTGATTCCTTGTAAGTGTCGTGCCATTCAGGATTAAGAGGTATATCTTGCTTTTCGCACTCTCTTTTGCACCATTCTTCAACGGTCAATCCGTTCAAATCTACTTTCTTGATTTTGCCGATATGTAATTCTGTATAGCTCATATTCAGTCCTCCTTTGCTTCGTATGGATAAACGTCCATGATAGCGGTTTCTGCAACAGATGCAATCTCATAGTCTGCCATTGTGCCGAAATCGAAGCTCATTTTAAATAATGTTTTCATATCTATATAAATTCTTTGTTACGTTCAATCTCCTGCTGTGCGTATATCAGCATTTGATGTTCATTAGCAGCAGGCAGATAAATACCTGCCACCGATGCACTCCAATTGCGAAAACGGTCAATTGAAAGGGTCATTTCGCCCGTTGTCAGCTCTGCCGAACTACGCAAGTAGGTTACTTCTATACCTTTCTTGTTGACCGTCTTACGTTCAAACAAATCACGGTTGCAAGTCCTCTTATAGAAGTCAATTTTAGCTTCGTCAAGGCTGCAACCGTATTCACTACCAAAGTACCCTAAAAGCAAATGTAAATAAGAATTTTGGGCAAGTGTGCGGTTGGGCAGTTTCTTCTTCACTTCCACAACCGCACGCTCTTTAAACAACTTGTTTACATACTCTTTAAACTTGGGCGCTTGGTATTCATTCTTCAAGTCGAAAATCATGGTAACTTGCCATATATTAACATTAACCAAGCGACTATAATATAGATGGAAGATATAATGTATTTATCTTCTCTTTTTGCCTTGAAGTTTATTAATAATGATATTACCATTACTAATAGAGCACATATATTTATCATCATACACTAAAAAGGTAAATCATCCTTTGCATTACCATTCGCATCAACAGGAGGCGGAAAGTTCTGCGGCTGTTGCTGATAAGCCGGCTGTGGTGCTGGTTGTTGAACGGGAGCAGCTTGCTGTGCCTGCCTCGGTTCAATCCGATAGGGTTGCACGCGGGTGAAAATCTGCTCCACACCATCCTTGTTGCGGTAGCGCGTACCTTGCACATCAAAAGAGATAGTGACCACATGCCCCACTTGGAATTTGTCAAGTTCGGCACATTTGTCACCGATGAACTCTAAAAAAGGAGTATTTTCGAATCCCCGTTCTCCGGTATATGGATCTAAACGTGTACAATCTATTACTATTCCTCTTTTAAGATAAGTCTTACTTCCGTCTTTGGATGGAAGTTGCTGAGTGGGATAAATATAAAGTATCTTCCCTGTAATTTGATTTGCCATATTATTTAGTATAAAAGTTTTTGATTTGTTGAAATATTGATCCTCTTTCTTTGATGTGATCTATAACACATTCATCTCTTGATATTCGTACTTTGGTAAAATCATCCTCCGTTATCTTTCTTCGTTTATTTTCCTCGTCGTTATAAGTATTTACACATAAGAATACTATACTACATGAATTCAAGCATGAACAGTACAATTGTTCTTGTACTTGATTGTAATATGTTTTATGCTTTTTCTTGACGTATTCAATTAATTTATGATTATTTCCTTTAATCGGTTGTATGTTATCTACATAATCATTTAGATATACAGTTTTTAATTCAATGAAATCGTTTAATTTCCCTTCCTTAATTTCTGCGAAATCAAGGGATGCTTTAAAAACATCCATTTCCTTTGAATACACAACATACTGTGGAAAATACCATATTGGCAAATATTCAAGAAATCTATCCTCTAATATCGCACCGGTTCTAAGAGCGTCTATAGGACTTCCCTTTGCATTATAATAAGGCTTTTCACCACTTACAAACCTTTGCATTAAAGCAATATGGGATTTTGTGTTCTTACCGGATAAAAGGGCGTGAACATCACCACTACCTATATACATTGTTTCTATCATATCAAACCTCGCCTTTTCATACCATCATATATTGTATCAATTTCCCTTGTGTCAAGTTCTTCAACAGAGCCTTTGTTGAATCTTTGAAGAAAATTGGTACACGTATTATTATCAGATAATAGAAAGTTGGTCACAATTACCCTTTTTTCATCTGGCGTCTTTATTGCTAACTGCTCTTTTGATTTTGTATCATCTGGGTCTTCACCGGTTGCAATCTTATAAGCATTTAGTAATGCGTATTTCCTTGCATAAGTTGATGCTTTTCCGAATCCTTTGTCTCCAGAGTCAAGACCACGACCGAAGCTCTCAATGTCTATATATTCTTCTGTCTTTTCAAGATTGATAATTCTAACTGTCATTTTTACAATGTCGACATAGGTAATACTCTCTATATTTTCTTTTTTGACTGTTCTTATTATCTCTGACTTAATCAGTTCTTGCTTAATGGGAATACTGATTATACCATGTTTTGTTTCCGCGTCTTTTACACAGAGCGTTACATCTATATCTTGTACAGCTTTATATGCATAACTTCCATTTCCAACAGTCATATTTTTTTCGATGTTTTTTATTTCGTTGGAAACAGCTTGTATTTTCTGATACAAATTCTGATCATTCATAATTGTGAAATTTAAGTATATAAAATTATAGACATTACGATGCTAACAGCTACTGCATTAATTCTTTTGCTTTCATAATATTTCTTTCTGATCAGTTATTAGTTAATCCTTTTAAGCCAATCACTAACGCATTTTTCCGCTTCTTCGTAGCTGGCGAACACTCTTTTTTCAACAGTTACACAGTACCGCATTAATTCACCGCGAATTATTCCTGCATCATCCTTCCAAATATTTATAGCTCCGTTATCTCCGGCAGAAGTACATGCATATCCCAGTTGTAGGGTCGGTTCTATATCACTTGTATTATTGATACAATACGCATCAATAATACGTTTCTTTATTCCCGGAAGCCCCTCTAATTGGCAGATAGGTTTTTCTTTCTTTATGACTATATTCTTATTCATTTCTAAAATTGTTATTCGTTAATTACCAGTTATATATGATAACATCTGATTGTTCTCTTACATCCTTTGCTACATTATCATAAGAATAGTCATCTTCAATTTTTATATTGAATTTTACTTCTTTCATTTTATCGCTTACTTTCATAAGTTCATTAATAAGATCTTCAACTGTCATACTTATTCCTTTCTTATTAGTTTTATGGTTTTTGAAATTCCTTGATTAAAGCGTCGGCCAATAAAACGGATTCCTCCGCAATTCCTTCAAGCATGTATTCCACACCTTCTTCGATCCGGGTTGTAAGGTCTTCATTTGAAAGAATTCCCTTCATTGCGTCTTTGGCAGCTTCCCAACGTCTTTGTTCCCAAATGTTCTTGTATATAATACAGTCGTTAAAACCGAGGCATCCATTCCCTTGGAAGGGACATTGCGCACAATCAATGATCATTGTTTCTTTTTCCATTCCTTACTTGTTGTTATAATTTATTATTTTTCTTCAATAGGTTAAGAAGATGCTTTTCAGCTGCTTCATATTGGGATAATTGCGCACAGGATAACTCACCATATCCGATGGCCAGTTGAATCTCTTTAAGTGCCAACCTAATAGCGTCCGCTTCTTGCGAGGTTATCGCTACTCTATTCGCTTTCATACGTTTTTTGATTAATGACCTTTCATATAAGCTCCATACATGCCGATTTCCTCATCCGTGCCATTCTCCATGACCCAATCATGATATCCTCCTCTCGGATCACGGCTAATATACTCATCGTATGTTTCGCCAATCAACGGCTTACTCGGAATCGGATTAAAATTCGGCGAATAGGGCTTTGTGCTGCGCGATTCAGTATCATGGCTATCATAAATCTTATTATTGGATTCTTTCAAAGATTCATAAGCTTTATCCATTTCCTTTAAATATTCCTCTGCTGTTTTTTTCACAGATTCTCCATAGGCTCCCCTGATCTCAAATTCAAATTCGACCCGGGCAATAGACGGATTAGAGTACGTCCATGACGGACGGTGTTCCGTCTTTTTCCTTATTGAAAAGAGCTTTTTAAAAATATTCATTTTCATATCAATTTTTAAAGAAAAATCAACCTTTTTCAGTTGTTTTCTTGAAATCAACTAAAATCAATTGATTCTACATATTCTATTAAATATATCTTATTCTCAATAATACCTTTACAGGCCTGTCTACCATAGCAGAAAAAGCATCCAAGATCTGTTCTTTTACAATCTTGACAGGCTTAGAGATGATATCGTGATCTATAATCTCTAAAGGTACTTTCCGCCCATTATATGTGATAAGGGTGGCGGATTGTATGATGTAAGGTTTAATCATATGATACCGATATTACTTTGCAAGACCTTTCAGAATCTTACGGTAAAACCATACAGAATACAGGATACCGAAAACATTTATCCACAAATTCAATTTTCCTGTTTCCGGATCTACATCATTAAACATCAACAAGCATGGCAAAGCCAACAAGTTAAGCAATAGTACGTTCAGTATAATTTTCATTTTTCTTCTTTTTGGGAGATTTACGATATTTGATTATTGCATATTTCAAGACATCTGCTGCATTGCAGTACCACTTTCCATTTTGCTTGTTAGTTGGTTTATCGCTTCTGATCTTACCTTCTTCAATTAATTTTAGAAGTCTACCCAACCCTCCCACCATGCTTGCAGCTTTCCTTTGGCCGAAAGTCTCCCTATCCATGATGGCGAGAATATTCGCCAATCTCATATCCGGAGTACCATCAATAAGTATGTCCGGTTTTTGATTGTTATAAGGATATATCATAATTTAAATTAGTTAAAGCCATTGTTTTTAAGAAAGAAGGAAGTTTGATAAACTCAAATCAACATTCCGCCTACCCGTAATTCTAACTGAAATGGTATTACGGGCACGAGAAGAAAACCGAATTCTACGCATATCAAAGTAGCTACAAGTAATCTGTATAGTAAAAAAAAGGATTGAAAAAAATATTTCCAATCCGTGCTTCCTTATCTCTTTCAGATCAAAGTTCTTCTTCGCCCTGTCACATAGCAAAAATAAGGTTAGTTCAACATTGTTATTAATACCTAACTTTTTATGAATATCCCTTATCTGAGCTTTTATCGTCCACACAGATTTTTGTAAGACATCTGCGATTTCAACAGGAGTATGCCCCTTTGCCACTTCATTTGCTACTTGATATTCACATTGAGTCAAAGGTTCCATTAGGACAACCGTTTAACAAAGTATATTCGTTTCACCTCATCCGCCCCTATCACATCCCATTGCTTTTCACCCCATGAATCACGTTCCTTTGAGGATTTCACAGAGTATAAAGATGATTGCTTCACATTAGTAAATCCAAATATCTGCCCAATTTCCATCTCTTCAAATCCCGGTCTTAAGTCTGAGGTATACTTTGCGACTTCCATACCTCTGGTACGAAGTACATTTTCTGTAAGTACAGGTAATTTATTTGCCATAATATTTATTTTAGTTTATATATAATGTGCCCTGCCCGATTCTCACTACCGGATGCCAGTTACAAGCTGTCAACAGGACTTATAAAGCAAATACCACGATTTGCCGACCTTAGTCTAACTGTTTATTTTTACAACGATGCCTGTTTGACCCTTACAGCAGCATACATCGTTGTCAAGTTATGACTACTTTACATCGTCAGATTTCGTCAGAGGATAACTTGAAAACCTCAATTTTCCATTATGTCAAAGATCGAATTAACATAGTGCCTGTAGAAGATATTCTCTACGCCCCTACAGGCTAAATGACTTTTAAAATTTCCCCGGCTGGTATCCCTTGCTATCAGCGCTGAACATCGCAGGAGCCTTATGCCGGATTATAGGACTACCTTTTTGGAAATCTTAATTTATTTCTCAATATCTTCTTTTGTCTATATCTTCCAAGAGTGCTTCATAGAAATTAATATCATCATTTACTACTCTAATGAAATCAGCCTTGCTGTCAGCATTGAATCTTTTGCAAACTGTTTGTTCATCATTGTTCTCTGCTATCTCTAAATCTATATATAAGCCATTCAGTTCTTGCTCGATCTCATAACGTGACATAATCTTTTGGTTATTAAGTTTATGAAGAAAAGGCTTTTATTCTCACGAACCAAAGCCATGTTGAATTTAAATGTTATTTTAATATTCTATATAACTGGTTGGGTCTTCATTTATTCACAATGTGAAGTGGTGTTGCCTGCACCACGCTTGGTGCAGGGCTCCTAACATATTCACAATTAAACAACACCACGTTCACCTTCACAGGTTACTATATATTGACTATTACATTTTCTTCTATATACTTATCTATGCTTTCCTTGCTATATAGATAATATTTGGATGTCAGTCTGGATGTTCTGATCTTGCATGTATTTCTCAATTCTCTTAAGAAGGTTTCCTTGCATCCAATATAAGCGCATGCATCTTTAGCAGTAAACCATATCGGTTCTATTTTTACTACTTTTCCTATGATTTTCTTGCGTGGCATAATATTATTAGTTTAGTGATACATCCTTTTTTATTAGAATATCCTGTACCAAATTGATACAGGATATTGGTTCTAATCGCTTTTAAATGGTATATTATCCTCACGGACGTGGAAGGTGCCGGAATCGAACCGGCTTTTTACCCGAGCGGGTACGTTCTACCATGTAATACTAACCTCCCAGATGCCGGCGATTAGACCGGCACTATCGAAAATAAAAACGAAATATGTTCTCCTTCACAGGGTACTTAGTTCCCTTTACGCAACAATACGTTTCTTACCCCGAATTTTACGGGAAGGGAATCGCTCTCTTACGCGGAGCAGTCGTATATATGATAAGTGTGTATAGCTGCCCTAATTGCTATATACTTTACACCGATAAGGACTGTATCGGACGCTTATAAGATCATTTCATATTGCTGATAACTGTTTTTTCATCGCGAAGGCTTACCATACCTATAAGCAGCGCATTACGCTCGCGATTAACATGCTGGCTACATCAGTC